>Ga0307489_10001123_pt1 | contig 17444 bp, 26 predicted proteins | sample SB12metaG_FD_202247 | JGI IMG/M metagenome (GOLD analysis project Ga0307489, IMG submission 202247) | Sea-ice brine microbial communities from Beaufort Sea near Barrow, Alaska, United States - SB 1.2 | ecosystem: Environmental > Aquatic > Marine > Coastal | place: USA: Alaska | collected...
TGCATCAGGTTGACGGTTATTGTAATCATCGTTCGGCAGCTCCACGCACGTGCTTCCAAGTGTGGCTTCTTTATGACTCACAAATTTTTCCACTACACTGCCATGTTTAATCAGCTGCAACGGTGTCGGGTCCAAGATCTTGATGCAAAAGGCTGCAGCTGGTGACAGGGAGGCGCAGTTCAGCCTGGGCAGTCTTTTCATGGCTGAAGCGCTGGCGGACGATGCGGCCGTTTCGGGCGCGGCGGGCAGGTCGCCGAAGGCGCGGGTATGGTTGGCCATTTGAACCTTCCCGCCACTCAGCAGACTGAGATGCGTCGAATGTCACCTTCTCACTAAATGATTTGAATATTTTTGCGGTGCCAACGCAGTGCGTAGATGGTCACCTGACCGTCAAACAATGTTAGCAAATATTGTCCGTCTTATAATTCAATATCATTTGCGGGTGCCAACCCTAGGCATAGGAGGGCGTGGCGCTTCTGAAGAAGGCGGCGGGGCAAGGGCACGCGTACGCTATGAGTACGCTAGGAAAAATTCACGAAGATAGGAATGAGCACGAGAGAGCCGTGGAGTGGTACACGAAGGGCGCCGAGGCCGGGCTGCCGATGGCGATGTTCGGCCTTGGGTGGCGTCTCGACGCGGGGAAGGGCATAGCGGGGCCAGACTACCAGGCGGCGGCGGGCTGGTACAGGCGCGCGGCAGACAAGGGCTATGGGCCCGCGGCGGTCAACCTTTACACCATGTACACTGTCGGCCGCGGCAGGCCTGGCAGATAATGCCTGCCACGCCATGCTGGTTCTCAATGACCCCGCATATCTTAGACCCTCGTTTCTTGACTTGAATAGCATCACGAGACGAGGCGAGCATTGCCCACCAGACCCTAGGGCGCGGCGTCACGCGTAGCAAGCGGCGGGCGCAGCAATGGCTTCGCAAGGCCGCCGAGAGCGGCATACCCAACGCTTGCTTGCAAATCGTACAGCACATGGTGGGGCGGTGCTGGTTGCCATTATCGCAACCCAAGTTGATAGCGCGCCTGGTTTCAGCGCTTGAAACTATATTGTAACGAACCACTTTCAAATGTTGCCTTCAGTTTCAACTTGCGCTGCTACAACTTGTATTTAGATCTTCCCTACACCCGCGAGGTGGGGCATGTGGGGGAGGCCGCCGGGGTCGCCACGTCGGCCGGGGTCATGGAGGGGCACGACGTTCCCTCTGATGTCTTAACCAGCGTGGTATATTGGCTGCGAAAAGGGGGTCATGATCCAGTTCTCAAGCTCCAATTGGTACGTAGAATCGCGCTGGCGGGGTCAAAATATTGCTGCAATGAGGTGTGCGATGTGGTGGGCCAGCTGAAGGACTTCAAGGTTTGCCCGCAGTGCAAGACAGCCCGGTACTGCGGCGACGCGTGCCAGAAGCAGGATTGGACCGCGGGTGGGCACAAGGCGACGTGCGGAACATTCGCAAGTAAAGCAGGACAATACAGATTTCCTGCTTAGCAGAGCGGGACGTGTTACAAAGCATCCGCAGCGGCAAAACAATTATCACGTGAAGCCTGTCGGCGACGACGTGACGCCCATCCTCGACTAGCGGCCGGCGATTCGTTGGTTGCACGTTGTTTCTTTCCAAACGCATGCTTGCTCTTCAACTACTATTAGAGCTCTAGTCATTCAGTGATAAGTCAACTATCATACAGTAAATCAGCCACATTGGCGCAAAAAAACAGTCTAATCCTATCACGACTATCTACCCATGGCTCGCCGACCCTGAAGCAGACATTGCTCCTCCTCAATCACATCGCGGCACGCGTCTGTCGCGCCACATTCGCATCTCGCCGGCAGAGCACGTGCCACCTTCTCCCACTACCGCCGCCGAGACATCCGTTTGGTAATGCTATCTACTTCGACCCGCCCGAGTAGGCCTAAGCCGCTTCGGCGCTAAAGTCTAATCCTATGACTATCTACCCTCGGAGGCTCGCCGACCCTGAAGCACATCGCTCAATCAAACACACATCACAGCACACCTCCGTCATGCGGAATGTGTGTCACTTCGGCAAGCTGAGAATGGGATACCGTTTCCCACTACCGCCGCCGAGACATCCGTGTGGTAATGCAATCTATTTCGATCGATGATACATCCACTCTGCTCCAACGCCCCGCCCTCCTCCCACTCCGCCGGCACGCTCCTAGATGTAGCAGCGCAAGTCGAAATTGAAAGCAAAATTTGAAAGCACTTTATCAGATTTCTGTTTCAAGCGCTGACACCAAGCGCGGTCTACACGGGGTCAACCTGGGGTCAACCTGGGGTCAACCTGAGGTCACCCTGGGGTCAACCTGGGGTCAACCTGGGGTCAACCTGGGGTCAACCTGGGGTCAACCTGGGGTCAATCGGCACCGCCCTGCCTCGAGTTCCAGCCCAGCCCCAGGAACGTCAGCGCAGTGAGTGCCCCCAGCTGTAGTGGCGCAACTTGAATTTGAAAGCAACATTTGAAAGCACTTGAATCATATTTAGTTTCAAGCGGGCTCTTTCAACACAGGTTTCATCGGATCGGTTCAGCCTGCACCGCCTCACCCAGCGCCGCAGGCACACTCGTCAGCTCCTGGTTTCTGCGGAGGTACAGCTGCGTAAGCGCGGTCAACCCCCCAACAGGGGCTCACACTCGTCCACTTTTCAGCTCAACCTGAGCCGTTTCTGACCCAAAATATACCCTACACACCCATCAATACCCCCCAAGATCTCCTAAACACCCCCCAAACAACCCCCATATGCACCCGCTATCCCGCAAAAAGCGCTTACGTTGAGCCGAAAACTGGACGAGTGTAAGCCCCTGCCCCCCGAGTGACGCTGGCACGCTCGTCAGCTGGTTCCCTCCGAGGCACAGCGTCGTCAGCGCGCCGAGCCCCCCGAGCGAGGCCGGCACGCTCGTCAACTTATTCCTGCTGAGGTACAACCCCCTCAACGCGGTGAGCTCCCCCAACTCCGCCGGCACGCTCGTCAGCTGGTTCCCGCCCAGGTCGACAGACGTCAGCGCGGTCAGACCCCCCAGCCAGGGGCTTACACTCGTCCACTGTTCAGCTCAACCTGAGCCGTCTCTGACACGAAATTCACAATGGACATCTCCAGAAACACCACAACACACCCTGAGCAACCCCTGAACAACCCCAGAATGCACCCCCTATCCCACACAGTGCGCTTACGTTGAGCCGAAATGGGGACGAGTGTAAGCCCCTGCCCCCAGCGCCGCCGGCACCTCGCCCGTCAAACCCTTCGATGAAAGGTCGAGCTTCACAACCCGCCCCGCATACGCGCCGCTCGCCTTGCCGAAGGTGACCCCCTCCCACGCCGTCATGCAGCGGCGCAAGTTGAATTTGAAAGCAACGTTGAAACCGGTTGATCATTGTCAAGCTTCAAGCGCTGAGACCAAGCGCGGTCAAGCCCGGTTCAATCTGGGGTCAACCTGCACCGCCCTGCCGTCACCGGCGCGCTCCTATCCCACAGCCAGGGGCTTACACTCGTTCCCAGTTCCGCTCAACTTGAGCTTACTTTGCCCCTTTCAGCTCAACTTAAGCTTACTTTGTGCCCCCAAAAGAATATGGATGTATCCCGAAGGTGCCGAAGGTGAGCTGTAATGCGCGATGTGCCCCGAAGGTCCTCCAGTTGAGCTCTGAAGTGAGCGAGTGCCAGCCCCTACCCACAGCTCACGCAACTCAGGGCACTTCGCCCGCCACTCCCGGAGCACAGCAGCCTCAGCATCCCGGCTAAGCATGCCGGCATATGACAGCTGTTTATGTGACAACATATCGTGAGTCATACGACAACCGCTTTGCTCCAACTTCCCGCCTCTGTTCCACTCCTGCACCTAGCGGCGCAAGTTGAAATCAATCGAAGGCAAACTTTGATAGCGGGTAATCATTTTGTAGCTTCAAGCGCTGGATCAATAGGCGCGTTCAACACGGATTTTGATGCTGTCAATCAACCTGCACCGCCCAACTGCTGGCACGCTTTTCAACCGATTCCCGTGGAGGCGCAACACCGTCAGGCAGGGGCTTACACTCGTTGACTTTTCAGCTCAATGTAAGAGCTGTTTAGGTATGGGGGGTGCGACCAGGGATTGTTTAAGGGGTGTCTCGGGGGTATCAGGGGGTGTTTCAGTGTGTTTTCGTGTCAGAAACGGCTCATGTTGAGCTGAGATCTGGACGAGTGTACGCCCCTGCGGTCAGCGCGGTGAGAGCCCCGAGCGCCGCGGGCACGCTCTTTAGCTGGTTATCGTTGAGGTACAAACCTGTCAGCGCCGTGAGCCGCCGTGTAATTTCGCAAGTTGAGATTGAAAGCAAAATTTGGAAGAGGTCCATCATATTTTAGTTTTAAGCGCTCACATCCGACATCCAGGCGCTTTCAACGTGGGTTTTGCGCAGTCCAACCCCACCTATGCAGCTCCTCCGGCAGGCTTTCCAGCTGGTTCCCGCCGAGGTCCAACACCGTGAGCTCTTTTAGCGCCCCGTGCTGTAGCGGCGCAAGTTGAAATTGACATCAAAGTTTGAAACCTGTGATTCGTATTCACCTCTAATCAAGCGCTGAAACCGGGCGCTTTCAACAGAGCAGCACGTGGTAAGGTCACAGAGCATCACATAGGGGCAATATGTCACACACGCCAACGACATCTTATTCTGTGCTGGCAAACACGGGTTTCGTCAATCGCACCGCCCTGCCTAGCTCTGCCGGCACGGTCGTCAGCTGGTTATCGCTGAGCCCTAAGCGCGTCAGCGCGGTGAGCGCCCCAAGCGCCGCCAGCAAGCTCGTCATCAGGACCCCGCTGAGCCCCGACATGTAGCGGCGCAAGTTGAATTTCAAGGCAAAGTTTGCAGGCGGTCATCATATTATAGTTCAAAGCACATAGCTCCAAGCAATTTCAACATGGGTTTCATCGGTTCAACCTACACCGCCCTACCGACAGCGTGAGCGCGGTCAGCCCCACGAGCTCCGCCGGCACGCTCGTCAGCCGATTCCCATTGAGGTACAACACCGTCAACGCGCGCAAACCCCCGAGTTGTAGCGGCGCACGTTGAAATTGAAAGCAAAGTTTGACAGCGCTCCATCATATTATAGTATCAAGAGCTGAAACCATAGTCGCTCTCAGCGCAGGTTTTGATACTGACAACCTGCACTGCCCTACCGAGCGCCGTTGGCACGCTCGTCAGCTGGTTCCCGTCGAGCCATAACCTCGTCAACCCGGTAAGCTCTCCCAGCTCTGCCGGCACGCTCGTCAGCTGGTTCCCGCTGAGATAAAGCGCTGTCAGCATGCGGAGACCCCCCAGCTCAACAGGCAAGCTCGTCATCTGGTTCTCGCTGAGGTACAGCACAGTCAACGCTCGGAGCCCCCCAAGCGCTGCAGGCACAATCGTCAGCTGGTTCCCGCCAAGATGCAACGCCATCAATGCGCGGAGCCCCCCCAGCAAGGGGCTTACACTCGTTCACTTTCCGGCTCAACGTAAGCGCTTTCTGTGGGACAGGTAGGGGGTGCACTTGGGGGTTGCTTACGGGGTGTATAGGAGGTGTCAGGGGGTATTAGGGGGTATTTTGGGTGTATTGTGTGTCAGTTACGGCTCAGGTTGAGCCAAAAAGTGGATGAGTGTAAGCCCCTGCCCCCAGCGCCGCGGGCACGCTCGTCAGCTGATTCCCGCCAAGGTGCAACGATGTCAGCGCAGTCAACCCCCCAAGCTGTAGCAGCGCAATCAAAATTCGACAGTAAAATTGAAGCAAAATTGAAACAGTATCTCATATTTTAGTTTGAAGCGTTTAGTTCCGGGCGCTTTCAACATGGGTTTGATAGGGTCACCGTCACCGCCCTACCTAGCGCCCCCGGCAGGCTCGACAACTGGTTATCATAGAGGTACAACACCTCGAGCCAGGGGCTTACACTCGTTCACGATAGACCTCAACTTGAGCAACTCCAGGACACATTCATGAGTTAAGTTGGGTTACACGGTGGACAGAGGAGCTGAAGTTGAGCTGAATCGGAGCGAGTGTAAGCCCCTGCCTCCAGCGCAGCGAGCCCCCCGAGCGCCGCCGGCACATTCGTCAGCTGGTTCCCATTGAGGTGCAGCTCCTTCAATCCAACGAGCCCCCCTAGCGTCGCCGGTACGGTCGTCAACCGGTTATCGTTGAGGTACAGCGCCGTCAGCCCGCGGAGCCCCCCTAGCTGTGGCGACGCAAGCTGAATGTGAAACCACTTCAGCACATCTTAGTTTCAAGCGCTAAGTTCCAGGCGCTTTCAACGTGGGTTTGATAGGGTCGGCCTGCACCGCCTTACCTAGCGCTGCCGGAACGCTCGTCAGCTGGTTTCCGCCGAGGTGCAACGATGTCAGCGCAGTCATCCCCCCGAGCGCAGCCGGCACCGTTGTCAGCTGGTTCCCGCTGAGGTGTAGCGCATTCAATCCAGTGAGCCCCCCGAAACAGGGGCTTACACTCGTCCACATCTCAGCTCAACTTGAGTCAATTTTGGTCATTGAAGCCACAGCTAGCGTCCACTTCCCAGCTTAACCTGAGCCGTTTTGATGACTTAAACTCACGACCTAGCCTGAAAGAAGTACTCACGACAAACTGAAAAGTGGCGGAGTGCAGCCCACAAAAGGTGCTCAGGTTGAGCTGAGAAGTGGACGAGTGTAAGCCCCTGCTGCGAAAGCCGCGGGCACCCTCGTCAGTCGGTTCCCGTCCAGGCGCAACACGTTCAGCGCGGTCAGCCCTCCGAGCTGTAGCGGCGCCAGTTAAACTTTAAACCAACACGTGAAAGCAGTTTATCATATTTCAGTTTCAGTCGCTTAGTTCCAGGCGCTTTCAACTCATGTGTCATAGGGCAACCTGCACCGCCCCACCGAGCGCGGTGATTCCCCGCAGCGCAGCTGGCAGGCTCGTCATCTGGTTCCCGTCGAGCCATAACGCCGTCAACGCGGTGAGTCCCCCGAGCTCCTCCGGCCAGGGGCCTACACTCGTCCACTTTTCGGCTCAACTCAGGCGCATTGTGTGGGATAGGGGGTCCATGAAGGGATTGTCTAGGGATTGTTTAGGGGGTTTGAGGGAGTACTACGGGGTGTGTAGGATGTGTTTTGTGTCAGACACAGCTCAGGTTGAGCTGAAAAGCGGACGCGTGTGAGCTCCTGCCTCCGGCACGCTCGTCAACCGGTTCCCGCTGAGATACAGCTCAGTTAGCGCGGTGAGGTCACCCAGCGCCGCTGGCACGCTCGTCAGCTGGTTCTCGCTGAGGTACAAGACACTCAACGCGGTCAGCCCCCCAAGCTGTAGTGGCGCAAGATGAAATGAAAACCAGAGTTTGAAAGCGGTCCATCATATCTTGATTTCAAGAGAATAGATCCAGGCGATTTCAACACGGGTTTTATCGGTTCAACTTTCACCGCCTTACCAAGCGCCGCGGGCACGCTTGTCAGCTGGTTCCCACCGAGATGCAACGCCATCAACGCGGTGAGCCCCCCGAGCGCCTCGGTGTAGCGGCGCAAATTGAATGTGAAATCAAAGTTTGAAAGCGTTAATCGTATTATAGCTTCAAGCGCTTGGAGGTCCCTGACGCTTTCAACATGTGTTTCATCGGGTCAAGCTGCACCGCCCTGCCTCGGGAATATCCGTCAGTTGGTTCCCGCCGAGGTGCAGCTCAGTCAGCGTGGAGATCCCCCCCAGCCAGGGGCTTACACTCGTTCACTTTTCAGCTCAACGTAAGCGTTTTTTATGGGATAGGGGGTGCGTTTTGGGGGTATTTAGGGGGCGTCTACGAGGCGTCAAGGGGTGTAAGGGGGTATTTAGAGGGTGTATTTGTGTCTTGAACGGCTCAGGTTGAGCTGAGAAGTGGACGAGTGTAATCCCCTGCCGCCAGCGCTGGCGGCACACGTGTCAACCGGTTATCGTAAAGGTACAACGCCTTCAGCGCGGTCAGCCCTCCGAGCAGAGTGATAAGATATGATTGGATATCGATAAGGGATATCGATATGGGATATCGGTTATCAATGAGATGTCGATATGGGATTTGTGTTATCGATATGGAACATTATATATCGAAATCGTCATCCTGGATATCGATATGGTCAGCCTGGATATCGATATGGAATATGGGATATCGATACGGGAGATGACAATATCGATATGGTCATCTTGGATATCGACATGGGATATCTTGTCACTCTGCCTCCGAGCGCCACCGGCACGCTCGTCATCTGGTTGTCGTTGAGGTAAAGCTCCGTGATGTAGCGGCGCAAGTTGAATCCGAATGCACATTCAACGCTAAATCGACGCTAAACTGACGCTACATTGGAAGCAATTGGTCTTATGTTAGTTCCAAGCGCTGAGTTCCTGGGCATCCTGGCGCTTTCAATGTGGGTTGAATAGGGTCAATCTGCATCGCCCCACCGTGAGCGCGGTGAGACTCCCCAACGCATCCGGCACGCTCGTCAGCTGGTTCCCGCCGAGGTGTACCGTGCAAGTTAAATTTGAAAGCAGAAGTTGAAAGCAGTACATCACAGTTAGTTTCAATCGCTCAGTTACAGGCGCTTTCAACTTGGGTTTCATTCACAGGGTCAACCTGCATCGCCCTACCGAGGTGCAAGGCCGTCAGCGCGGTGAGCCCCCCCAGCGCCGCCGGCACGCTCGTCAGCCGATTCCCGTCGAGGATCAACGTCTTCAGCGCGGTGAGCCCCCCGATGTAGCGGCGCAAAGCAGGTGAATCATATTTAATTTCAAGCGCGCTCTGTCAACACAGGTCTCATATGTTCAACTTGCACCGCCTCACCCCGAGCTCCGCCGGCACGTCGCCCGTCAATCCCTTACCACAGGGCCTGGCAGAATATATAAATGTCTTCAATTTATCTTGAACCCTCGTTTCTTTAGAGAATTGGAATCTTATGACGTGGCGAGCACCAATCCGGCAGGCTCTACATTGCCACTGAGGTCGATCCGCACCGCGGTTTGGGGCCTGGCAGAGTTTCCTCGCCACGGCATACGACGCCACTCATCTCGAGAAACGAGGGTTCATTTTACAGTGCGATGGACGACTTGGCAAGCAATATCTGCGAGACCAGATCATGCCCCTCGATACGGCCATAAACATTGACAGACTGGGGTCTGTCCATTGCGGAGAAGGTTGGTTAAGCTCACCATGTGAAGCGCCTTGGAGCTCGATGAACGTAAGAGAAAGGGAAAAAATGACATCTGCCAGACCCTACCATCCGCCCCGCGTCCGTGCCGCCCGCCTCGCCGAAGGTGACCCCCGCCCACGCCGTCACAGGTTGGCTCTCGTCCCACAGTGTGCGCAGCTCGGGGCACTCCGCCCGCCACACCCGAAGCGCACCCACATCCGATGCGGCGCCACTGGCGGCGGGCGCATCCTCAAGCTCGAGCAGCTCCAGCAGCTCCGCACTCGTTGGCCTCTCCCAGGGTGTAAGGGCGCGAGTTGAAATGGAAAGCAGAATGATAAATCTGATTATTTTAGCAGTTTACCATGTTTCAGCGTCAAGCGCTTACTTCCAGGAGCTTTCAACGTGGGTGTGATAGGGTCAACCTGCAGCGCTCCACCTGGGATCCTCGAGCACGCACTGCTTATGCAGTCGCACTGCGTTGGCGGGCGCCCCGGCAGTAGCGGCGCAAGTTGCATTTGAAAGCAAAAGTTGAAAGTAGTGCCTATATATCAAGCTTTATCAGTTTCAAGCACTTAGTTCCAGGCGGCTGCAAATTGGGTTTCATATGGTTAACCAGCACCACCCTACCCGGCGGGTCGGCTACCGCGGGTGGTTTGAGGTAACTCCTTCCGCGGGAGCCGCCCGCTCATCACCTCCTAGTGGGGGCGCAAGTTGAATGGAAAGCAAATTTTAAAGCATTTTGTCTTATTAAGGTTTCAAGCGCTTAATTTCAGGCGATTTCATCATGGGGTTGATCGGTTGAACCTGCACCGCCTCACCTCCCACATTAGCACGCCCCAAGCGAACACGTCAACCTTCTCGTCCTGCTTAGGATCCGTCGCCTCTTTGCGTGATAGTATCTCCGGCGCAGCGTACACCGGGGTGAACCCCAATCCCCAACCCTTCACTGATGCGAAAGTCTTCAACGACCCGAGGTCTGAGAGCTTCGCCGTGATGTAACGGCACAAGTTTAAAATAACAGCAAACATTTAACGCGATATATCACATTTTAGCGTCAAGTGCTGACACTCAGGGCGGCCAACCAGGGGTCAACCAGGGGTCAACCTGGGGTCAACCTGGGGTCAACCTGGGATAGACTTGGGTCATCCTGGGGTCGACCTGAGGTGAACCTGGGGTCAACCTGCACCACCCTACCGTGACGTTGGGGTCTCCGACAGCGGACAGAAGCACGTTGCCGCTCTTGACGTCACGGTGAATCAGCGGCGGGTGCCGCGTGTTAGGGCCTGTCAGATAACGCCTGCCACGTCAACCTCCACATTGTAGAGCCTCATGTCCTTACTTCAATGGAATCACATGACGTGGCGAGCAGAAACTGTCAGGCCCTACCGAGTGTGCAGGTAGTACAGCCCTCCCGCCACATGCTCCATAACACGCTTTCCGGCCGCGTCCCACCGCAGCCAGGATGCATCGCTGGCTTGGTGCAGCGCATCGTACAGAGACCCGCCCTACAGGGTCCTACACACGTTCCCATTCAGCTCAACTGGAGCTCTTTAGTCCACCTTCATTATATGACCCAGCTTAACTCATGAATGTGTCCTGGAGATGCTGAAGTTGAGCTCTAATGTGAAAGAGTGTAAGCCCCTGCCACCCGGCATGTACTCCAACGCCAGGAACAGGTCATCCGGCCTGTAGCGCCGAAAGTTGAAATTGAAAGCAAAGTTTGAAGCCAGTTTGTCGTATTCTTGTTTCAGCGCTGACACCAGGCACGTTCAATAGAGTAGCACGTTGTAATTCCATAGAGCAACGCACACAAGTAAGAATTCATACAGGCCAACGACGTCTGAATGCATGCTTCCAAGCACGCGTTTCAACCTGCACCGCCTCACCGGGCGCGAGGAGAAGCCCCTGGCCCCGACGACGTGGTCGTTGTGCAGGCCGAAGAGGGCGAGCACCTCCCTCTTGAAGTCAGCGATCATGTCCGCCGACTAGGGCCTGGCGGATCAGGCTCATGCCTACCACGTCATACTCCCATTTTAAACCCTCGGTGTCTTGGTTTACGTGGCAGGCATAATCCGCCATGAGCGTGACAGACAAACGGACTCGAGCATACAGAAACGGGCGGCCGGACATAATCCGCCGAGCCGTACCGGCGAGACCCGGTCGGCGCGCACGCGCTTCACAGCGACGAACCCTTTGTGGCCGAGCATCTTGGCCTTGATGTAGCGGCGCACGTTGAAACTGAACGCATAGTGTGAAAGCGGTACATCACATCATATTTACAAGCGCTGAAACAATTGTTGCTGTCAATTCGGGTTTTGAAACTGTCCGCCTGCACCGCCCTACTTTGATCACCTCTGTGCAGCGGCTCAAATAAAAATGTAAAGCAAACGTTGACACCAGCTTATGATGTTCTAGTGTCAAGGCTGAGACCGCAGGCGCTCTCAAAACAGGGTTTGACACTATCAACCTGCACCGCCCTACCTCTCCGAACCCGCCCTTCCCGAGCACGCAAGGCTTCCCGTCCGAACCGACGCATTGCTCGAGCTCCCCAGGCGGCACCTCGTTGTAGCAGCGCAAGTTAAATTTGGAAGCAAAGTTAGAAAGCGGTCCATTATATATTAGTTTCAAGAGCGTATATCCAGGCGCTCTCAACACGGGTTTCATCGGTACGACGTGCACCACCCTACCTCGTGGCGAGACAGGTGCGCAAAGTCTGCGTCGGCTCGCGGGCGGCGCTGTATGCTCGCCATCGCTCCTGTGCGCCCTACGTGGACAGGGTGCGGGTTATGTCTGCACGGCAGGAGAGACGAGTCCTCCCTTCTACCTCGGGTTGCTCATTGGCTCCATGCAACCTGAGACACGTTGTGAATGAAGAGTAAATTCAGCAGTGAGCCTCGGGGGAGGAGGGGGGAGGAGGGGAGCGGGGGGCAGAAAGGGAAGCGAGGCTGAAAGCTAGATGAAGTCGAAGCTGGAACTGCCGTCCGGCCACCATGAGTTGAGCCAAGGCGCGTGATGGAGACGGTGCTGTCGTCGAAGCACCGCGCCCCCCGCGGTTACAAATCACGAGGCCACGCCCTGTACCCAGGTCCTCGAGGCGCGGCGTGCAGGCGGCGCACTCGAGACAAGCCGTGAGACGTCGAGCAATCACCCCGTAGAGGCACGTTATTGCCACCGGGTAACGATGTTTAGGACGGGCATGGTCGGTAGCAACGCCCGGGGGGTAGGTCCCGGCAGCAAAGCCTGGCATTGTCACCGCTCCCTCCGCATGGCAGCGGTACTGGCACTCGCGCCGGGCCGCCATGCGTGGCCGCGCGTCGTTCGCAGGGCGCAAGCTGGCCGGGTCCTGAAGTCGGGTTGCGTGGTTCGGTCGTTGTGTGTGGGAATTTTGCCAGGCATGATGAAGCTAGTCAAGCTACGACGGACAGTCGGACGCGCACCTCGGGGGACGGGTGGACACGTTGGGAGTTCAGGGGCGTGGCCGCGTGGGGGGGGGATTCGGGGCACGTGGCGGTGGCGAGTGAGCGGCGCGCTTCGGAGTGCGTCGCGCCTTCATGGGATTCCTTCGTCCTTCGATATTTCACATGGTCGGCACTTCGTATCGGTCCCATGCCACGTCAGCAACGGCCACAACTCACATACCATCCGCCGACTGCCGAGACAGCGGCACGCAACGTCACACGCGCCCTGTAAGAGCTCTCTCGCACACACACACCCACTCGCACGAGCCATGCCCCCGCCGCGCTACGAGCGACGAAACGTCACGCGCGGCATTGCGGTAGTGCCCTACAAGCGGCTCTCCGCAGACGTCGTCTCGTTCTCCGAAGAGGCAGGGGCTTACACCCGTTCCCATACCCGCTCAACTTGAGCTGACTTTGCCCCTTTCCTTAAGCTCACTTTGTCCCCCGTATGACCCAAATTAACCCATGTATATGGCCCGAAGGTGCTTATGTTGAGCTCTAACGTGAGCGATGTGTCCCGAAGATCCTCAAGTTGAGCTCTGAAGTGAGCGAGTGTAAGCCCCTCCAAAGCGGCCAGCCCGACTCCCGACGAGTCCGCGCGACGGAGCGCGGCGCTGGAGGTGGTGACAGCGGCGGTAGCGCCTTACATATACCGCCCGCCGTCATAGGATGCTCCCGCTACCCCCTCACCCCATAGAGCCTGCTGGCAGATACCGCTCGCTACGTCACAGAATGCCATTTTACACAATAAATAACGAGGTTTCAACTTGGGCGCTGAAGGCGGTCACAGCGGCGGTATCGCCCGATAGATATCGCCCGCCACGTCACAGAGTGTCTCCCCCGGCCCTGACATGTTTGCCCCGTCCCCCCACCCCTCCCCCCCCCCCCGCCCCAACCTGCTACAGATATTGCTCGCCACGCCATAGGATGCCCTGCCATCAAAGACACGAGGGTTGAACATGGGTGTCGATGCTCGATGACGTGGCGGGCAATGTCTGTTGTTCCTTACGCAGCGGTGCGGCGAGAGTGGCCACGCGCGGAGGTAGACGTGTTCGGGTCCGTGGCCTGTGGCACCACGCTGCCGGCAGGGGCTTACACTCGTTCACTTTTCAGCTAAACTTGAGCCGTGTCTGACACACAAAGACACCCTAATCACCCCCGCACCCCCCCTAAACACGGGCTACACAACCCCTACGCGCACCCCCTATGCCATACAATGCACTCAAGTTGAGCAGGAAAGTGGACGAGTGTGAGCCTCACGCTGCCGGCGTCGGACATCGACGTCGCCGTCAACGGGCCGCTGTGGGAACCCGCCGTCGCCGGCGATAGAAGCGGCGCCGGCTCAGCAGGGGCTTACACTCATTCACTTTTCAGCTCAACCTCAGCGCTGTTCGTGGGATGAGGGGTGCGTTTAGGGGGTGTTTGCACGGGGTGTTTGAATGGTCTTTATGAGATCTCAGGGGGGGCTCGGTTGCTTTTAGGGTGTGTCAATGTGTCAAAAACAGCTCAGGTTGAGCTGAAAAGTGGACGAGTGTAAGCCCCTGCGGCTCGGCACTTCCAACTGCCTCCGACCTGAAACCGGCGATGATTCGCGCGGCGCGGCGTCTGGCCGACCTGCTCCGCAACGCGGCGCGAGCCGGAGCGCCCGTCGGTCAGATCATCGCTATAACCCGCGCACGCGTGCCGTTGGTCCGCACCAAGGTTCGCAGTATCGGAGGCAGGTGCCCACCTGACAAAATACATAACGAGTTTACCGCGTGACGCATTGTTTGGTAGAATGGGTATGCTGAGACATCAAGGATGGGGTGGACGATGCCAGGACCTTTCTCGACGTCGACGTAGTGTTCGGGCAGCGCAACGGCATGGCCGCGGCGGAGTGGACGCGGTGCACCATCGCAGAGCACCCGCAGCTTCCGCACCTGGTCCGTTGCGTCAAGGCGTTCCTACGCCGCGACGGACTGAACGACGTGAGCCGGGGAGGGCTGGGAAGTCATGCGCTGACCGTCGCCGTGGCCTGCTACCTCACGCAGGTCCGCCGCGACTGCAATCGGGGAGAGGATGAGGGTGCGGATGAGGCTGACGGGCAGGGCGATATAACATATGCGGGACTCAACCTCGGCGGGCTACTCGTCGGGCTCATGACCTCGTTGGGGTCACTCGACATCTCCGATATGGCGCTGTCGATCCGCCACGGCGGGTTCGTGCGCAAGCCAAAGGAGTGGATGACCCCGGATGAGTACGAGGCGTCGGGGCGCGGGCGGGAGGAGGGCGGGGTCGGCGGTGAGGCCGGGGGAGGCGAGCCGCGGCTGGGGGTCGAGGACCCCTTGGTTCCCGGGAGGAACCTCTGTGGCGGGTAGGGCCAGGCAGCTGTTGCCTGCTACGTCATCCTCCACAGGTCAGACCCTCGTTCCATGTCACCGCATCGACACACTCACGTATTGTCGTGACCCAATGGTGCCACTGGCCACCCGCGTCTCAAATGATTGGTCAGGTCCCCTCACCGACACATCCGCGTACGGCATCTCATGACGTGATGAGCATTGTCTGCTAGGCCCTGACCTGTCTCGTCATCCTCCGCATTGTATGTTACCGTGTCTTCAGTCAAATGGTCCCTCATGACGTGGCGAGCATAATCTGCCAGGCGCTACCCTCCCCTGTCGTCCTCCACATTTCTGACCCTCTTCTCTTGAGTTGAACGGCATCACCGAATCACATGACGTGGCGAGCGCTATACGTCTGGCCATAGCGCGGGTTCACATAAGGTGGCAGTGGCGCTGGCGGCGCTGGGCGCGGCGGGCGAGGCGCTGATATCGGCTGGACCTAAGCGCGCGCGGTTGGACAGCGTGTTGGACACCAAGGCAACGCTGGCGGAGCGGCCGGGGTAGGGGCTGGTAGATATTGCTCGCCGCATCATAGAATGCCGTTTAGTTCATGAAATGAGGATTCACAATGCGCTTCGACGACATGGCGGGCACTATATGTGTGCCCCTAAGTCTGGGGCGGATCCCGAGCGACCGGGGGAGGGTGGGGCATGGAGCGCGGGCGCTATGAGCAAACAGTCAGGGGCGGGGGCAGGTACAGCCCTAGGGGCTAATTGGGCTAAGATGGTTGCAGGGGCGGGGTCGGGGTCGGGGCCGGGGGCGGGGACGGGGGATGCTACGAGCAAACAGTCAGGAACCGGGGGCGTGAAACGCGATGCGTCTGGCGCTCACGACGCGGCAAAGCGGCCCCGTCTATCATCACCGCCGGACCTGTAGGGTTTAGGGTTTAGGGTTTAGGGTTTATCTATCATTTGCAACACGGAGCTCTCTAACGTGGCTCTCTAGTCTAGCTTTCTCATCGGATGAATAAACTTTCAGAATAGTATAGGTCTTTACTAGAGCTACTTCCACCGATCCACGGGCTCTATGCCGTGGAACAAATATCATGCTAGATATTCATTCCGTTGCCCATGTGTCTAGGCTCTATCCGAATATTACCCTGATTGACGCAGAATCGCAACATACGCCCCTCGCCCATGGACTATGCTTCAAAAGGAGGGGATATACACATCATCAAGCTTGGATGCAACTCTTCACTTGCTCGCTGTTGCATGTGGTGGATGGGTGGATGGCAGGGCGAGCACCGGTACACTATGCGGTGGAGGACATGGCGAAAACACGTACAATATGCGGTGATAATATGTCGAGCACCATGATGTGGCGAGCACCGGTGCATTACGCCTTGAATCATGTGGCCAGCACCGGGCAGTCCGCTCACAAATTAATTAAGCCGGCTTTCCGAACTGGGATCGCGAATGGGCATTTCACCAAAGAAATTCCCCCGCTCAACCTATCCAACATGTCCAGAGTTCTCCCTTACACTATGCGGTGGATGTGTCGGATGCCGATCTCACTTTATGGTCCCGTTCTTGCCCGGTGTCGGCAGCGGCATACCCATCTCAGTGATACTGCTGATCTCCAAATAGGGCCCCACAGATCGTGCTCGCCACGTCACACGGTGGCTTTCAATTCAACGTCATGTATCTGCCTCTGAGCTACCTGTCGTCTAGTCCCCCCAAATCCGGCCATGTCGATGTGGAAGGGGTTGGTGCACTATGAGAACACTGTCATTTATCTGCCCCAACTATCTCATGTCCCTTAGAGCCCTCAACGCTGGCACTATGAAACTGGATGTGTACTGGTGCACTATGCGGAAACAGCCATGTATCTGCCCCAAGAGAGGGAGTGTGAGACGCTTTTGCGCGTATGAGGAGGCACCAGGCTTTTGCCCTGACCCCCGTGTAATCACCCGCGCGCAATTGAGTCTGGCCCCGCCTCATTATCCACTAGCCCGAACGACCGCGCCTCCGAGCCGGTCATGTACGTGTCGCGCTCCAACGCCTTCCCGATGTCCTCCGCGCCCTTGCCCGCGTGCTTCTCGATGATGAGCGAAAGCGCCGTCCGCGTGTGCTCCGCCTTTTACCAGGTTCAAGGTATCATTCATAATGATGAAACACAGCATGATATGCCGTGCCGACACTGAGTTGAAGTCAAGAGACAAGGAATTGAAACACAACATGATATGCCGTGCCGGCACTGAGTTGAAGTCAAGAAACAAGGATTTGAAACACCACATGATATGCCGTGCCGGCACTGAGTTGAAGAAATCAAGAGACACGTATTTGAAATGTGACGTTGTGAGTGAAATTGCCGTCGAGCCCTGCCTTGTGCGCTTTGATGATAATGTCGGAGGTCTGGCCGGATATGACGTGGTGCGGCTGGTGGATCATTATCCGCGAGTTGGGCAGCGCGTACCGGTGCCCCTTCTCCCCCGCGCACAGCAGCACTGCCGCCGCAGAATAAGGTCATTTGTA
>Ga0307489_10001124_pt1 | contig 17444 bp, 22 predicted proteins | sample SB12metaG_FD_202247 | JGI IMG/M metagenome (GOLD analysis project Ga0307489, IMG submission 202247) | Sea-ice brine microbial communities from Beaufort Sea near Barrow, Alaska, United States - SB 1.2 | ecosystem: Environmental > Aquatic > Marine > Coastal | place: USA: Alaska | collected...
ATTTTAGCTAATGTAGTTCTGTTAAAAACAAAAGTTCCATTGTTTGAATAAGGATTCTTAATTGAATGTACAAGCGATATAAGTCCATCAGCAGTAATTTCGTCTGCGTCACCTGAATTTACAGAACTAACACTTGCGTTAGTCATAAATCCTTCAGGTTTGCCTACAGCATTACCATTAACGAATGCAGTTCCTTCAGCTTTAGCGAATTGCTCACTAAACTCTGATTGCATTTCAGCTTCTAGATTGAATACTGAGTCTTCTAAATCTTGCTCAGAGATATCTACTAGAGCATATTGCTCATGTGCAGGTATTTCTTCAAGACCAACAGTGTAACCTGCTGTTTCAGACCTAGTACCAGTTTCAGCGACCCACTGTGCAGCGAATTGACCAGTTCTTTTAGGAACTTGGATACTTCTGCTACTTGTGCTTCTTAATCTAGCAATACTTCTGATAGGTGAAATTTCAGTTACTGTCTTCAGTAGCTCTCTCACATATTCAGGGGGTGCTAAATAACCACCAGTGTTATCGTTACTTACTGTCAATGCTTTTCTTTCTGCACCATCAAGACCTTCCAGTCCTTTTCTGCAATATGAATCAAAAGCGTTTAAGTAATCATCAACTTGCTTAGACTCAAAACCTGAATTCGGTCTTGTTACTACAGTTTGTAGTTCAGCCATTTGCGACTTGATTTCTTCAGCGTTTTTTTGTGCAACAGTAAGTTTTTGATTCATGTCCTCGTAAGAATCCATTTTGGCTTCTAACTTAGTCATTTTCTCATCTACATACGCTGTACTTTCGCCTTTTTCTATACTTTCTAATCTTTCATCATTTACTTTCTTAAATTCGTTGAAAGTTTGACCTAGATCAGAGATAGCATTTTTTATATCTTCCGACATAATAATCTCCTAAGATTTAAGGGTTAAAGTTAAGTTCTTTATGGCATCTACCAATTCAGCACTCGTGTCAACCTCTCGTTGAACAAATACATCAGTGACTGCTTTTGCAGCCATCTTGGATTCTGAACGAGAAAGATTGAAAGCATCACGCATCCCTTTTTCCCACTCTCTTATAGAAATCTCTTGACCCTTCACTGAACGCACAGTTGCCTGTGGATTCATTGGGAAAGTAACAAGGCTGACTTCCATTAAGTCTACTTCTTTAATAATACGTTTATTAGCACGTCTATCATAAGAAACTTCTGAAGGGTTTATCTTGAAGCCTATTGAAAGACCATCTAACGCACCCATTTTTAATAATTCGTATGCTTCTGCTCCAGCCTGAGTTTTAAGAGCAAGTCTGCCCTTAACAACCAAGCCATGATCATCCTCTTTGATTTCGTCAAAGACTCCAATTGGCATATCTGATTTGTGTTGGTATAAAAGTTTTACACCTTTGTTTGTTCTTCTTTTGATTGATTTAGTGAAAGCACCTTTTTCTATAACGTCATTGCCTAAGTCTTTGTTTCCAAATACAGAGCCATAGCCTTCAAACATTCCGTACTCTTCATTTGAGTTATCATCATATGCTTTAAGTTCTGATTTTACTTCAACAATATCCTTTTCATCATATTTCATATCATCAATTGATTCTTCAGTATCAGGGTCGCTTTTACCAAATTCAATTGTATAAGAATCATCAGTTTCTATTACTGACCTAATATGTTTCTCATCATTCTGACTAGAATCTTCTTGTGAATCGTACTCGTTAGTACAGACATCTAATGCTTGTTCTGAATTTGTGTATTCATTTGACATAGTGTCGTCTCCCATTAAACTAATTTTTAACAATGTCTAAAAGACATTTATATCTACATATGGTACATCAGGTGTCAGTCTAGCACAACATCTTGTTCATCTGCGTATATGATGACGCATCTGCAATTTATTACGTTCTTTGCTCCACCTACGGAATCACCTGCAAAACCCATTTCTACTCCACCAATAATAAACTTCTCATCTATGTCTACTGTTTGCCCATTAGCTATAGAATGAGCAGACCTAGTTCTGGCATCATTAGTTGCCACCCATTTCTTTAACATCTTTATACCCAAGTCTTTCTGTGCTGTTATGTGATATTCGTGATTAGCAAACGAAGCTGCGTTATGTGTTTCTGTTCTTGCTATTAGTGCTGCTCTGCTTCTACTAATTGGTAAGAACTTATCTGATACAAGTTTAGTTATTTGTGCGAGGTTTAAGTTGTCTGCTCTTCCTTGTTCAATTAAATCACTAATCCTTGTAGCCATTCTTGCTGTTATGCCAGTAAGTACTAATTGTCTTGTAGAAAAGTAAGTGTTGACTACTTGTTCAAAATCTACGCTTCTACCAAAGACAAATGCTTCTTGTTTTTTGTTGTAATATTTATTCTCATTGTAGTTATACATGGCTTTAAATATTCTTTTGTAGTGTGACCTCATTAAAGGCATAAAGTCTTCATTTAATCTTTGTTCTGCAATTGATGACTCATATAAACCAAATTCTTTATATAGATATAGTTGTGTATTTAAAAACTTCCTAAACAAAGTAGATAGCTGTTTGTAAAACCTTTTTTCAAGATTGTTCCTTAATACTAACTGTTGTCTTGATTCTCTTCTTGCACTAATACGACCTTGTCTTATTGTATTAAATCTATTTTCTAAAGGTTTCATTGCATTTCTGCGTAAATTAACCCTCTGACATGGCTTCTATTAGCTTCTTTGTTATAGGTTAATGGTCTTGCTTTAACGAAGGAATGGGGATACATGGGTATTATAATTTTCTAAGTGTGCTTACTCTATGACCTACAATAACATCTGATGGCTCACCTGCTTTATAAACTCTAATCAACACAGCAGGATTATCTGCTGTAGCGTTCAATGTAAAGTCTGTCTTTGGAACTGCCAAAGTTCCACTTCTTACTATCTTAGTTATCTTACCTTTTGCTGTACCACCACTAGAGTTCCAAGAAACCATATCTCCAACCTTTACACTATCAGCTTCTGCTTTTGATTCTCTTTCTATTTGATCTCTGACTTTTCTTGACCATCCGAATCCTGCATCTCCACCCCATAACGCCCATGCTATTCTTCCTGCACTTGGATAGCCTTCTGAACCTTTCTTAAATCCTTTCCCTTGTTTATCAACCTCATGTCTTGAAAAGTAACTAAACATTCTTTTTACAGTATCAGGGGATAGGTTTTCTTTATTAACCAGTTGATTTGCTCTAGCAACACCTATTGACGTGCCACCTCTTTTAAATTCTCTTCTCCAGTTCAAACCTCTCTGTGCTTCTGTTGCCATTGCATCAGTTGGAACTGTATCTATATCAGAAATTGCTTTTTTATTCACTTCATCATCAAGTAGGTTAGCAATCTCTTCATCCATGCCTTTATCTTCATCTTCATAGTCTTCTAAGTCTTCATCATTGATTGGGTTTTCTACTTCAGGAACAGCACCATCTGTTATAGGGAATAAGTTAGCTGCTATATATAAGTCATCAGCACCATCTATAGGAGTTAAACCTAATTGTTCTCTTGCTTCATTACGAGTCATTATGCCTTCTCGCACAGCACTAGATACATTTTCGTAAGTTCTTTTTCTTCTTTCAGATAAAGCAGGTATTGAGTCAATATCAAACTCCAACCTCAACCTATCATCATACAAAGGTATTAACCATTCATTTAGGTCTGACTGAATCTTTCTTAAATGTGGAATAATAGTTTCTTCATATAGGGCAAGTCTTGCTTCTGATACATTAGCATAGGTTTGTGCATCAGGTACACCGACAAGCTGTGAGGGTACACCAAAACATAAAGCTATATCAGTAGCAGCCATATTCTTTAATTGGTGAAAATCCATGTCTTTAGGAGATAGACCCATTTCTTTCCAGTCAAAGTCTCCTTCAAGAAGCATAGGTCTACCTGCATTACCTGCACCACTGAATCTATTGTTTAGATCAGTAAGCAATTGCTGTCTTTGTGATTCACTAAGGTTAGCAGCAAACCCTGCATCATCCTGTGGCTTAAATATAACTGCTCCACTTGGTCTTGCTCCATTCTGTAGTAGGTTTACATTATGTTTACTAGACATATTGAACTGATCTACTTCTACAGCAGCAGCACTCATAGGAGATAGTCCGTAATAGTCATCTAATGGATTCCATAACTTAACGTGCTTAACTTCACTATATCCGTTTACTTGATCTACCATGTAAGTCTTTTGAACTCTGCCATTTACTACATATTCGTATCTATCAGGTATTGGGTTTCCACTACCTTTTATAACCATTCTGTCAGGTCTTAACTGGTGTAATTCTTTTGGAGCTCCTTGTTCAGCACCTACTTTAAGGATGTAAGCATTACCACCAAGAAGCACATAACCGAATAGGCTATTAAAAAACTCTGAGTATGATTGTAGTGGATTGGGTCTATTAAGTAGGTCAATAATTGGATGTTGTTCAACAATTTCATCTCCATTCTTTAAAATTAGAGGTACTGCACTTGCTCCTTTAGATATCTCATTAACACATCTATATACAATAGCGTTTTTTAAATATCCTTCTTTAGCTAATTGTTGATAGGTGTATACTTTTGCTTCTTCAGTACCAACACCGAAGTAACCCATCATGTTTGAATTTTTTGTTTCTAAAGTCTTTGAATTAAAAAGTCTTTGAAATATTGTTTTTTGTGCCATTAGCTTATTCTCCAGTTTACTTGCCCTTTAGATTTGCTAAGTTCAGTCAATCCCCAAACCAAAGCATCTAATCTATCAGGACTTGGTTTAAGCTGACCTACATATGAACACATTTGCGATTCTAATTCTGCAAAAATACCCATATGATGTACACGCTTCTGCTCGTATAGTGCTGCAATAGGTTCTGCTCTTAACATTTTACCCCTTGTAGCCCTAACTGACCTGTAAGAAACATTAGGGTCTTTGTCCCTTATTACTTTCTCTACTAAGTCTCCACCATTATTAACTTCAGCTATTATTCTATCTGCTTCCCATTCATAGTAAGCATTTAATACAATTCTACCCCAATTATCAGCAGTATGTCTCCCTGATAAGTCCTCAAGTACATAATACTCGTTATTTCTGTCTTTGCCTACTACCATTATTCCAGTCTCATCACTGTTCTCTCCTGTTGTTACAGCAGGGTCTACAGCAACAATGATTTGTACTAAATCCCTTTCCTCTTCTTGATTTAGTCTTGTAGATTCAATCATTTCATTGTTCCATAAAGCACCCTCTACATCATCAAGTATTTCAGCGTATAACTCTTGTCTACCTAATGCAGTTCCTTCATATCTTTCACGCATCATTTCTAATGCACTATCAGCTAAGTTAGCTTGATTTTCAAACGTATTGCCTTTTGTTAAATGAACGTCATGTCTTACAACTAAGTCTTTTAGTATTTTTATTGGTTTAGGTGTTGTTGTTATTAAACACTGTGGCTTGTCACCTAGTCTTAAACCAAACATAAGCTGGTCAAATGCATCAGGGTACTGCCAAGATGCTAATTCATCACACCAAGCTCTATGGAACTGTGGACCCCTTAATCGTTCAGGGCTATGTGCTGCAAATCCTATTATCTTAGAGCCATTAACTAATCTGATCTCCATGTTAGATGCAGCAAAACCATTAGTACCAAATGTAGTGTCCATGCATTCTTTGGGAATGATAGATAATAATCCTGATGGACCACCAAAACATACACGTCTTAAATCACCAAACGTAGGTGCAACAACTGCACTTATTGTATTTGGATTTCTTAAGGCATAGATTGAAATATCCTGTGCGCCTGTTTTTGTTTTACCCCAACCACGACCTGCTAATATCAACCAAATAAAAAAATCTTTATCTAGTGGTGCTATTTGTTTAGGTCTAGCTGTTTTGAGCCAATCAGTGTACAGGGTTATCGCTTTCTTTTGACTTTGCTCTTGCAACCGTGTCAAGCAATTCCATAGCTTCTCTGAAGGCATCTGTGTCTGTAACTTCTGCATTTAGTTTCATGTTTTCTGTTGATTCGCCTAACGCTAGTTTACCAAGCTTCTGTGCTTGTAGACTTGCTGTCGCTATTTGATTCAACATTTGGGTTGTCATTGTAGGTGAACCTTGTTGTCGTTTTGTATTGTTCTCTTGAAATAATAATCCTATTTCGTTAAACATTATCTTTGCCATAGTTAATGCGTTGCTATCTAAGTTCTTAGATTCTTTTACCATTTCCTTTTGTCTTTCTGCATCTAGTTTCTGCATAAATTCATCATGGAATCTTTCTTGTTGGGATTTCCAACTTTCTTTTTGTGACCACTTATATAAAGTACTTCTAGCAATCTTATGTTTGATCGCAAGTGCATCTATAGTTTGGTACTTACGTTCAGTACTTCCTAAATCTATACCTTGTACAAATTCAGTTCGTATCTTTTCTGCAAGTTCCTTTGTAAGTTTGTTCGTTTTAGCCACTAAAAATTAACCAATAAGTCTCTAATAATCTCAACAGTCTAGCATACATAAATACAAATATACAAAATGGGTTTGCAATTATTTCTACAATGGTTATAATTACAACTATTGATATTTGAAATTTAAAAAAGGAGTTAATATGAATAGAACATCTATAGTAATGAAATTACTTAAAACTGATTATCCAAACCATGTAGATACTTTTGGTTACAAAGAAGCTGATATACAAATGCAGTGCATACATGGTAGTGACTGGATAGAACATAAAAAAGAAATATACCAATGGTATGATCAAGACTATGTAGAGCCACCATTACATACAGACTTGTGGGGTAATAAGTATCGTGGGTGGGTGTAGTATGAAAGCTAAAACATTTGAACAAGCATCCTACCAGTGGGCATGTTATATATATGACAACTTTGGTCGTAGTAACGAACACTCATACCCAAGTGAGAAAGATTCAGAAGAGAAACATACAGTATGGATTCTAAAAAATCATTTTGGTGTACTTGCTGTTATAGATAAAGTTACTGGGAAGGTCATAACGTGAATAACTTAGTACTACAAAAAATATTACATTTACATCAATTAGTAGAGACTCCAAAATCTGACATAGATAAAGAACTAGATACACCTAAGAGCAGAGCATTAGCTAAGCTATTACAAGTACCTACATATTTTTCTACAGATGCTGATGGAACGACGCTTATACCTAATGTAGAAATGAAAGCTATGTTAAAAAGTTTTGCACAGACGATATCCCAAGCATCAAAGTTTTATATTGATAAACGTAATACTGAATTTCTGACTGACAAGGAATTTGAAACAATTGAAAGCGATCTTAAAATATACGCACCCTACAGAAGTACATTCCTACAAGTTGAAGATGATGAGTATGTGTACAACATATTATGTTTTGATGACGGTGACATAACGAAGGATACAAAAGAACCAGTTTTAATGATGACTATGTTGGCTTACGTTAAAGAGGATGATTGTTTTGTATTAGATATAAATGGTTATAGTTTTACCTTTCATGAAGGAAGCACTTACACGTTTTGGCTAATGGATAGTCCAATGAGTAAATTTGTAGATACCAGTGTAGATATAAATAATAGGTACACTAACAAAGCGTTAAATTATTTTGTAGAGTGTATGTCTTCGCAATGGATTACCTTAATGATTCTTTTGCAATATCCACAAATATCAGATTCTAAAAATGTGAAAGGTAGAAGTAATTTATGGCTAGATATAAAATCTAAGTTTACGACAAGTGTATTAAGGGCAAAGCCAAATTTTCAACATAAACAACTTAAGATAAACATGTATGGAAACCAACCTGCACAAAGCAATAATACTAATAACAATATTAGAAGTATTGGCACTGCATTTCATAGTGTAAGAAAACATTTAAGAAAACTACATAACGGCAAACATACATTTGTGAAGGCACATTTTAGAGGTGCAAAAGAACACGGAATTATTACAAAAGACTATGAAATAAAAACTTAGATTAATTTGTCCATGAGTATTGTATTTGATTAACTAGTTGTTATAATAACTACATCAACATGATATTTAAAAAGGAGAAAAAATGACATTTGATAATAATAGAACTTTCGGAGTAGAGATTGAATTCATAGGTGAAAACAATCAAAGAACAACTGTAGAAGAAATCAACAACTATCTACAAAACAATAATGCTTCTATAAGAATGTATAGTGCTTCTTATAGCGATTGTGATTCTAGTAAGTGGAGACTTAAAACTGATTCATCAGTTAGTGGTACTGGTTATGGTCTAGAAGTGGTATCGCCAATATTACAAGGAGAGCAAGGATACAAAGACTTAATGTTAGTTCTTGACTCTATTAATAATACTGGTGCTACTATCAACAGAACTTGTGGATTGCATGTTCATGTAGGTGTTAGCAACTGGAAGATCAAACACTTTAGAAATCTTTACAAAAGATACTGTAAATTTGAACAAGCTATTGACAGTGTTATGCCAACTTCTAGAAGAATGTCTAACAACACATACTGTAGGTCTACAGTTGGTTCTTTTACACATAACGACAATCTAAAAAATGCGTTTGATGTTATTGATTCATTAAGAAATGCTAGAAGTATTTCTAGACACATTGGTACTAGATACACAAAGTTGAATATTGATTCATTTTGGAAGCATGGAACTATTGAATTTAGACATCATGCAGGTACTACTGACACAGATAAAATTGCTAACTGGTTAAAGCTAGTAATGACAATGGTTCAAGCAGCTGACCAAATGAGAAGCGTTAAGGTCAAAGGATTTGATTGTAAAGATACTTACAAAGACAAAATTAACTTGATGTTAAAAGGTTTGGGACAAGTAGATGGTAGTTTAGTTGACGCAACAGTAAAAAGATTTTTCACAAAAAGAAGGAGAGAATTATGCAGTTAGAATATACAGTAAAAGGTGGTGGAATCCTTAGAGGTTTCACCAAAGAGGACATAGCTTATGCATTGTATGAGTTATCACTAGCACCAAGTTCTAGTTTTACAGACTGGTTACAAGATACTTCTAGTAGAATCAATACGCAGTTTGGTTATGTTATCAGAGATCAATACCCACATCATTTTGTGGATGACCTTGCTAGACATGGTCTTATTATGAGGAGTGTGTAATGTTTTACTTTGCTTATGGTGCTAACCTTAATATAGAAAATATGAAATACAGATGCCCTAATGCTAAACCAGTTGTGAAGTTTAGTTTACCAAATTATAAATTAGTATTTAAAGGGGTTGCTGATATTGAATACAGCCTTGATGATTCAGTTGAGGGTGTTCTTTGGGATATAACTGATGTTTGTGAACAAGCATTAGATGTCTTTGAGGGTTATCCGCATTTATATCGTAAAGAGTATTTTACTATAAAGATGGGTGGAAAACTTGCAGATGATTTTGGTGACAATGCTGATGTGATGTTTTATTCAATGAATAGGACACAGTATGGTGAGCCACACTCTAGCTACTTCAATTGTATTCTTGATGGTTATGTTGCTAACAAGTTAGATTCAGATTTTCTATATGAAGCACTATTACATGCACAAGAGAATCAATCATCCCTGTCTTACGAATCTAAGTCTTGGAAGTAATTAGTAAAGCGTATAGAAAACAGTTATTTCTGTGCCCTTTGCGACATCGTCTATAGTTGATAAACATCTTGTTACATCCTCAATAAAATCTATTTTAGAATTTGGTTTATCTGAATGATTAATAAATCCACCTAAAGGAGTTCTTATCCATTCTTGAGCATTTACATCAATTTTATAATGTGTATTGCCTATAAATGTTTTAGCACGTATATCTTCTGTAGCAAACAAACCCAAACCATCTATACTACTTTTTTTAATTGTGAGATAGTTTGGTAACGGTCTGTATGTATCACTATCAAATTTTTTAGTTGTATCAGTCAAATTCCCTTCCCTCTAAATCAGGAACCCAACCTTTCGTAAATTCTTCTTGTGAACCTTTTTCAGTCATAGGCTTGTAATCATAAAGTCTATCTATTTCCTCTTGCTCCATTCCTAATAAATCCATAAGCTGTTGATCTGTATAGTCATGACTTTCTTTCATCTTTCTAATGATACCAGTCATAGGTAATATTCCATGATTTCCCCTTGCTCTGTTGTGAATTATAGTTGCACACATTTGTTGTGCTTCATCTACCATCTCGTCTAAGAAAACTACAGGAACATAACCGTCTGTGAGATCAGAAATATCCTTATCACCTGAAACAGTCCATCTATGAAATCCATCTACAATTTCGTATGTGCTTCTTATTACAATTGGTTGTGTCCATCCACACAGCTTAATGCTGGTTTTAAGAAGCTCTAACTCCACTGGTGCAACTTTGTTAGGGTTGTAGTCGTTTGCTTTCAGCTTTGACCTTTCCACCCATTGCATAGCGTTTATTGGCTGATTATCTTTACCTTTTTTGACCATGTCTTTCTACCTCGTATGCTTTCTTTTGTGCAGCATATTGTTTTTTATTACTTGTAAACATTGGTTGTTTACGCCCTTTGAAATCACCACGCATAGCTATACGCAATAAAAACTTCCAACCTATTCCAGACTCAGGATGATGTGTGCCCATCATAGGTTCAGTTGTTTTCTTATAATGATTGCCTACAAATCCATTAATGACTTCTGCAACTTTAGACCTATAGGGTTCAGGATGCTTGTTTAAAAAGTACTGTATAAACTCTTCCCATGAGGTATCTTTTGGCTTATCAGGAAGACCACCAAATGCATAAAGTTCAGTGTTAGCGTATCTTGCTGCTGTTGCAGCTCCAGGCACTCTACTTTGCATCTTATCCCATAGTTTTGGAAAAGCTATAGAGTACTGCCATAATCCACGCATAGGCTCTTCACCATATGGGGGAGCACATCTTTGTTGTAAATGTGTAAGACCTACTTTTTCTAGAATGTCATATGTTGTGTTGTAATCCCATCCAAATTTTTGGGGACCACTCCACACGTCAACAGTTTTCATATCATATATTGGACATACTTTGACACAGTTAGCTAACGCAGTTTTAGATTTAAGATTAATCATATAATCTTCATATCTTTTTTCACTGGTTTGTAAAATTGTTCTGTATCGCATAAGACTTTCTTCTGATCTTATTCCCATTATAATTCCTACCTCGCCCCAGTCCTGTGGTGGGAAAAGCAATCCGTTACATTCAGGAACAGTTGGTCTCTCTTCTATGTTTCTAGGGAAGTTAGGTATGTCATCTAAACCTATTACGCTTTTATGTGTTGGGTAAGGTCTGCACCATTTCTCTTTATCTTCAGGTGCCCATGGCCACCAATGTGGATGATTACGACTACATCCGTTTCTGTGTTTTACTGGTAAACATAACCAGTTCATTTTTATTTCTGGAAGATCGGCAACTCTTTCAACATATTCTATAGTTTCGTATGGTATTGCTTCTTCATCAAAAAAGTAGACTTGTAGTGGTAATTTGTTTCGTTCTTTTGCTACTTGCAGTGTCATGTTAAGACAGACAGTAGAGTCTTTACCACCACTAAACATAACTACTACATTATCAAAAATATCATAGGTTCTATTTATACGCTCTAAAGCTAATGTATATACATCTCTGTTTATATCTCGTTTTTTTGCTATTTTTCCCATAAATTCACCTTCTCTAAGGCTTGTGAGTAGCTTCTTGCACTAAGGTTAATACCCTAGAACCTACCCTTTTCCATGATTTATATAAGTTCTATTAAGCATTGGATGGTTAGTATCGCTAGGACCAAAATCTGAATCAGGGTGATATGCAATTATATCCATATAGTTTTCCGCAGTTCTAAAACTATGAACCTCACCTTCTTCTAAACAGAACATCATTCCTTTAGATAAATCCTCTTCCCATCCTGTCCTCTTGCCTTCAGGTTTTTGAAAAGCTTCGCCCTTTCCACCAATGACAATACCCATTCTGATGCTAGGATGTAGATGCTGTGTTTGGTCAATTCCCATAGGGAAATGTAAATAGTTTAAACATGGGTCGCCAAGTCTTGGTGGCATAACCAATAATGAATCTGTACAACCATCTATGTAAGAAAGCCTTCCACTTTTTTCAGAAGCACCGACCATATCAATTCCATTGAATCCATATCTTACAATCCAAAACATTTGTGAGTCATCATCCTGCATAAATGCTTCAGTCATTTCATTTGGGTTTGTTTTTAAAGTGAAGAAATCGCCTTCTTTGACTATCCATTCTCTATTACCAGTATCTATTGCAAAAGAGCCTTTTGTTACAAATCCATAAATATTTCCAACTGTGGGTTCTAAATCATAATTATCAGATATAGAGATCATTTTTGTTGGATACATAGAGTCTATTTGATCAATAATTTCTCCATGAGTGGGGTTTGGTATTAAAATCATTTGTTTTTCCTCAATAAATATAAAAGTGTATTATTTTTTGTTTGTAAATCTTTTTCATCCCTTACAGTTTCTAAAATCTTGGTTACTTCCTCTCTGTCTTGTTTTTCTAAATAGAATGTAAGTGGAACTTGATTTGTTAAATCAGTAGCACTGTATCCAACCTGTGCTTCTTCTATCTTAACATCAGCAAAAGATGTGTCAAAAGGTGTAAATTGCACTTCTTGTGTTTTGAAACCTGCAACATCTATGCCTTGTAGTTTTTCAAGTTCTAGTTCTAAAATTTTATCTTCCCACACAGTCAATTCGCCAACTTTATTATCAGCTAATCTGTAAGCATTTATATTTATTTCATTATCAGTGTAAATCTTACAAGGTACTTCATCTATACCAAGTTTTTTTGCAGCCAATAATCTTGTATGTCCAGCAACTATGACATTGTTTTCATCAATTACAATAGCTTGTTGAAATCCATGTTTATGCAATGACTTAGCTACTTCTTCAATAGCACTTTCTGATATAACTCTAGGATTTTGGAAGTAAGGAACTATATCTTCTGTCTTTTTGTATAAAATATCCATATTGGGTTATCTTATAGACAAATTGATTGTCTGACAAGCCTTGTATAAGTATCTTAGTATACAGGTAATAGTCTTACCTTAACGAGGTTATAGTCTTTCTAGTTATTCAGTCCAGTGTGGTGGGATATCCAAGTCACCAAAATAATCATCAAATGGCTCAAATATTCTTTTTTGACTATTGAAACTAAACTTAGCACTACCTATTTTTCCATACAGGTCTTGCTCTCTAATTTTCCTAGTTATGACTTCACTTGTATTATCATCAAAGTCTCTATGAACTGTAAGGATTACATCTGACTGATTATTCCAATGTGCAGCACCACTAATATCATATGCAGTTGGTGGCGTATATCCACCATCCCCCATTTTTTGTAACTTAGTTGGATGAGCAACCACCCAAAAAACTATATCATGCACTCTTGCAAACCTTTTGCATTTAGATATGAAATCTCTTATATGCTCATCCTCTCTTTTACCACCTGTACGAGTTGCATTGACTTCATTAAATGGGTCAACAATTACACCATTACACCCATGTTTTAAAATAGCACCTTTGCTTATAGTTAATATTTGTTCAATGGTTGGAACTTCGTCTTTTGTTTCTATAAAGAAAAAATGCTCATCTAAGAAATGCATTGCATCTTTTAGTTCACTAGTAGACATTCTATTCGTTTCACCAATATCAAAGGGTTTTTCAGCAACCATTTGAACCATTCGTCTTAAATGCATTTGTGTTGAATGTTCAGGGGAAAATAAAGCAAACTTCCATCCATAAGTTCTAGCAAGTTTTATTAATATCATATCTAGAAAATAACTCTTACCATGATTAGGTATTCCTGTTACAACGTGGAATGTTCCCTTCATGATTTTATATATTGCGTCTAGGTTTGGATAACCGATCTCTACAGGTTTTACATAGTTGCCATTATATAAATCAAGAACAGCACCAGTGTAATCACCACTTTTATATAAACCATCAATAGGATAAGGAACTGCATTTGTAATAGCCTGTTTTAATCTTTCACTGCCATGTTTTATAAGTATGTCATTAGCATCTTTGCAGTCTTGTGGTCTTTCCACATACCAACATATGTCCTTACCAAATCTATGTAATAACTCTTTATGTAAACTGTTACCTGCTGAATCATTATCTACAAACAAAATAACCTTAGTTGCTTTTAGATTACAGTTTTTTAATGGTAAGAATCTTTTATCATCTTCTCTAAGATTTGCATTTTTAGGTGCACCATCAGGTAAAGTGGTTACATTTGTATAACCTGCTTCATACATTGCTAAACAATCCATCTCGCCTTCTACAAATATAATAGTTTCTTCGTTGTGTACTCTTTCATAATTGTATAAAGACTTTTTGCCATTTGGTGATTGTTTGAATTTCTTATCAGCACTTCTATATTTAATATTAACAATATCTTTATTAAGATTAAAATAAGGTAACCCAATCCAATAATCATTCTCCATGTATATACCAAAAGCATCAACAGTTTCTTTGCTTATGTGTCTAGTTGAAAAAAAAGAATACATCTTGGATGGTTTTAGTAATTCTTTTGGAACAACAGGTGGTACATATATTTTTTCAGTTCTGTTTATTTGTGATGTAGTGATATTGCCATTAGGATTAAATCCACCAGTGTATTCACAGTGATGGCAAAACCAAACAACATTACCAGTAGCTTCAATAGTTAGTGCTAATGGGTTATCTTTTGGGTTGTGGTTACTTGGTTGACAACTTGGACATTTAATTTTCTGTGTACCAACCTCATTATTTTTTAATACTATTCCTTCATTTCTTAATTTAATTTCAATATTCATAATTTATCCTGCTAGGTTATTCAATGATTGTTTTTTAATTTCTATATTCTGATTTTCATAATCCGAGAACCTTCGTTGATTTAACCAAGTACTTGGATGTGGTATGAACTTTTCTTCTGTTTTATTATTCTTAGTTTCATTTGCGAAACGAATTGCACAGACTGTTAATTTTTTAGGTGTAATATTTTTTATAGCTACTATATATTTTTGATGTGTAAGATGTTTATTTATCCTTCTTGGATATGATTGCCAAAAGTCCTCAAAGTCTTGGTCATATTTGTCCACCCCCTTATCTTTATTAACTTTCGTATCTTCTTTAGTATTATAGGACGTGGGTGTCCTAACAGGTAGGACGTTGGTGTCCACCCCCAACAAAAGGGTGTATAAATTGCTTGTTCCTAATCTTTGCTCTATTTTTAATAACCCCAACTCAGATAACAAACTTGTACACCTGCGTATAGACCTATCAGAAACACCTACTAATTTTGCTAAATGTTTTTCACTTGGATAACTAGAATTATTTTCATTTGCGTAGTTGCAAAGAATCATTAGTACTAATTTTGCTGTTGGATTCGGTATATCTTTTTTTATACACCACGATAATGCTTGAATTGACATTCAGACATTTTGGGCTAGTTAGGACAAAAATTCAAGTCCTATATATTATAGAAATCATTTGCAGTAACTTCGCCATTGGTAGCTGTATAAATTTTACGCATATCATCTTTTCTAGGAATTCTTTGACCGTTGCACCATTTATCAATTGCACCTTTACTTACATTGGCATCATTGTTTTGCAAATATAAAAGGAAGTCATCATGGGTTAGACCTTCTTTTTTTAGCCATATTGATAGTTTCATAAATTCCAGTCTATCATATAATTTGCAATTAACCCAGTTTGTCCTTATAATTAGTGCATAACTTGAAATTTGAAATTACTTATGAAAACAAACGACAAAGCATTTGAACAATATGGGGTTAAATATCTTAGCCCTTCAGCTATAAACAAATTTAGAAAAAACCCTGCTAAGTGGTTAGTCAATATAGCAGGATATAGAGATAAAATTTTTTCCCCAGCTATGACTTATGGAATTGCTATAGAGCAAGGTATAACTATGGGTGTTATGACTTCAGCTTCTATAAATGAATGTATTGATTCAGCAATGAATGAATATGATCAAATATATAAAAAAATTGAGGAAGAAAAAGCAAAGTATGATTTTGCTAAATGCTTAGAAAAGCAAATATCTGTAGGCGAGGTATTAGAAAAAATAATACCAATGTATAGACAGTTTGGGAAACCAATTGCTTGTCAAGAATGGGTGGAAATATATCTTGATCTACCTATACCATTTAAAGGAATAGTTGATATTTTGTATGAAGACACTGTACGAGATTTAAAAACAACAGGAATAATGCCCAAAGAAATAATAAAAACTGATTATCAAAACCAGTTAAGCATGTATGCATTAGCTACAAGCAAAAGACCATTTGTAGATTATGTATATGTCACAAAGTATAAAAGAGAATTAATTAGTAAAGAAGTTACTAATGTTGATGAAAACATAAAAAACATGAGAAGAATTGCAATGAAAATGTGGCAACTGCTGTCATTTTCTAGTGATATTCATGAAGTCTGTGCTATGTCTTGTTTAGAACCTGATATATCTAATGAAGATTTTATGAATCAATGGAGTGACACTGAAAGAAAAGGTGCCACATTATTATTTGATTTGAATACATAAGGAAATATATATGAATAACTTGATAGAAGCTTTATTACAAGCACAAAAAGAAATAGCACATGCTACAAAAGATGCAAACAATCCTTTTTTTAAAAGTGGTTATGCAACTTTAGAACAGGTAATTAATACAGTAAAAGAACCACTAAACAGAAATGGTATTTACTTTCAACAAAATAGTAAACACAGCGAAGCAGGTGCAGTATGTGAAACTATTTTTTATGGTCATTCAGCACAACTAAGTGCTGGTGAGGTATTTGTACCTGCTGATAAACATGACCCACAAGCATTTGGCTCAGCACTTACCTATAGTCGTAGATATAGTTTATCTATGGCATGTGGAATAGGCTCAGCTGATGATGATGGAGAAACTGCTATGCAAAGAGATAAAGGCAAATACAAAATGATTGGAACAAATGGAAAAGTTATTTTATCTCGTGACAGTGAAGAGGATTACCTTAAAGACTGTGGAAGAATGATGAAAGATGCTAACAATGTTCTTAGTAAAAAAGTTTATAAAACTAATGCAGACACAATTAAAAAAGCAAAAGATTCCAGTACTGGTGAGATCAAAGATTCATATGAAAGGCTTATAGCTTTATATGAAGGAAAAGATGAAGCACAGAAATAAACCTACATTGCATGACTGTGTGTACATGGTTATGGCACAAGGTAACTGGTGGACACCACATGAACTAAGATTATTTATCCTTAACAAGTTTAAAAAATCATGTAGCGAAAGTGGGCTAACTGCATCTATGCGTGATTTTAGAAAACCTGAATACAGGGAAAAATATAAATTGCCATTAGGTGAAGTATTGGAAAAGAAAAGGAACTATAACAATAGTAGTGGTTGGAAGTATAAATTAATAATAAAAAAAGAGGTATAAGATGTCAGAAGAAAAGAAATTT
>Ga0307489_10001125_pt1 | contig 17440 bp, 29 predicted proteins | sample SB12metaG_FD_202247 | JGI IMG/M metagenome (GOLD analysis project Ga0307489, IMG submission 202247) | Sea-ice brine microbial communities from Beaufort Sea near Barrow, Alaska, United States - SB 1.2 | ecosystem: Environmental > Aquatic > Marine > Coastal | place: USA: Alaska | collected...
CCGTATATTTCGACACTAACTCACAGTACTGTCCGAAAATTTTCGCGGCGCTTCGCGCCGGGTGGGCTGAGTATTCTTGGGTATTTCTGCGTATTTGGGCCGTTTGCGTATTTGCGTATTGCCGGTTTTCCCATCCCAGTGAGAAACGAGGCAGTTGTCGCGCCAAAGGAAGGCGCCCTTCACTCTTGGGCAGCACAGCATGAAGCGTGACGTAGAGACTGCACAAGCCACAGACGCTGGGGCGTCTCTGACGTTTGAGGTGCTCGCGACCGATGGCCGAGCCCGTGCGACGCGCGTGTCGCTGCGTCACCACGAGTGCCTCACGCCCATGTTCATGCCGGTGGGCACGCAAGGCACCGTGAAGGGCTTGACATCGAAGCAGCTGGAGGAGCTCGAGTGCCAGGTGGGGCACAGTGGTACACTATGAGCAAGCAGTCTGACCCAACCATGATCATGCGGCGCACGGTGCGGATGCGGGCACCGCTGCCTAAGAACATTTGCTCCGTGCGCACCAGCCTGACGCCAAAGACGTACACTCGTCCACATCTCAGCTCAGCCTAAGCCGTTTTGGTCAGTGAGGCAGTGTGTGGCCATGCCAGGCGCGTACACTCGTCCGCTTCTTCGCTCCACCTAAGCCGTTTGGGTCAGTGAGCCGTGCTGTATCCAGCTTGTGAAGTACTCGAGCTGTGAGCCATATATCTACTGAATGTACCCGACGTATCCCACAAAGAGTGCTCACGTTGAGGTGAGAATTGGACGAGTGTACGCCCCTGGCGCCAGGTCATCCTGGGCAACACGTACCACCTTGAGAACCGACCAGGTTCCACCCTACTGAAGGAGTTTGGGGCAGGGCCTGACAGACGACGCTCGCCACCACGTCATGGCCAACGAAGTCCCAACCTTTACAGATGTAGTGTCTGTCTGCTTGAAATGGTGGAGTGGGGGTGGTTATCGCTCACCGTTTAACTCAAGAAACTGGAGGGTCTATCATGTGGAGAATGACGTGGCAGGCATTATCTGTCAGGCCCTAGTATTGGGGACTTCCAGCATTCATGAACTGGAAACGTGGAACGTTGAGTGACAGTGGAGGGTTCCAGATGGTCAGCTTGCTAGACCTGGCCGATATCACAGAGGAAGGAGTGAAATTTCAGTCCCCGGTCGATGGACAAGAAATGATGCTGACGCCCGAGCATTCCATGCATATTCAAAATGACATCGGCGCAGATATCATCATGGTAGGGCGGTGATGTTGATCCTATAAAACCCGCGTTGAAATTGCCTGTAACTAAGCGCTTTAAAATTAAATTATGGTGACCGCTTTAAAAGTTTGCTTTCAAATTCAACTTGCGCCGCTACATCATGGCGCTTGATGACGTGGTGAGCTCGGTGTGCTTGTCGGACGCACGCTTTGAGGAAGCCACGCATCGTACAAACAGATGGATAGACCGTTGCATCGCTGCGCATCGCAGACCTCATGAGCAAGCTTTGTTTGGAATCGTCCAGGGTAGGGCGGTGCAGGATGACAGTATCGAACCCAGTGTTGAAAGCGCCTATGGGTTCAGCGCTTGAAATCTGTGTTGAAAACGCCTCTAGATTCAGCGCTTGAAACCATAATATGATAAACTGCTTTCAACTGCTGCTTTCAAATTCAATTGGCGCCGCTACATCAAGGGGGGCTTGATCCAAGGTTACGTGGGATCTCCCTTGAGGGTTTGAAGGCACGCGGGGAAGGGCTGCCGGGATATGCTATCGGGGGTCTTGCAGGTGGAGAAATGAAGGCTGACTTTTGCAGAGTGGTCTCACAATGTACAGCGGGGCTTCCGGCTGACAAGCCGCGGTATGTCATGGGTGTTGGATATCCAATAGACCTGGTAGGGCGGTGCAGGTTGACCCTAGGTTGACCCCAGGTTGACCCTAGGTTGACCCCAGGTTCTCCCTAGGTTCACTCCAGGTTCACTCCGGGTTTGCCCCATGTTTGCCCCAGGTTCACCCCAGGTTCATCCCGGGTTGACCGCCCTTGGTTTCAGCGCTTGCAGCCAAACTGTGATGAACCGCTTTCAAAGAACTTTGCATTTAATTTCAACTTGCGCTCCTATAACCTGGTGGTTTGCTCAGCGCTTGGTGCTGACATGTACGACTGTGTGTATCCATCGCGCACTGCTCGCTTTGGAACGGCGCTGGTTGCAGAGGTAGGGCGGTGCAGGTTGACAGTATCAAAACTCACGGTGAATGTGCCCGTGGCTTCAGCGCTTGAAGCTACAATATGATTCCCGTGTGTGATGCTCTGTGATTTTGCCACGTGCTTCTCTATTGAGTGCGCTTGGTTTCGGCGCTTGAAACTAAGTTACGACAAACTGCTTTCACACTTTGCTCGCAATTTCAAATTGCGCCAATACACAGAGGGTGTGCTTCGTCTGAAGTCGTCTGCTATGGCTGCAGACTATCGTCCAATCGACAGTGAATGTGACTGCCTCGTGTGCAAGAACTACAGCCGTGCACACCTCCACGCTAAAATAACAAAGGTAGGGCGGTGCAGGTTGACCCTGCCAAACCCATGCTGAAAGCGCCTGGGACTAAGCGCTTGAAACTAACATATGATGAGATGCTTTCAAGTCTTGATTTCGAATTCAAGTTGCGTCGCTACTCCAAGGAGCCGCATGCAGCGAGCTTGCTGACTTACCATAACATCCGATATCAAATGCGACTTTGCCAGGCTATGCACAAGGTAAGGTGGTGCAGGTTGACCTGATGAAACCCGAGTTGAAAGCGCCTGGAACTACATCTCTTGACATTAAAACCTGATGAACCGCTTGCAAATTTTGCTTTCAATTTCAACTTGCGCCGCTTCAACAAGGCTATCATTGCACAGGAGTTCGTGCCTTTCGTGCAGAAGTTCATCCGGAGACAGTTTCCCAATGGTGACGTGCCTGATTGGGTTCGTGATGCGCTGCAACTGGCTTCGATAGATGTGTGACCGCAGGCTGTGGAACGTATAATATCGGCAGTACGAATAGTACAGCCTGCATCTAGACCCCGAGCCAACGCTCCAGTCTGCTCCTGACTCTAGCGTCCTAGCATTGTAGTACATTGATTGACACGAGGCAGAATGGAGCAGAGCGTCGCCTCGATACAAACTCTGATAGCATCATTTCACCTCCGCTTACCCAGTTCCCCTCGGGAGCACGCATGGTTGAGGTGGTTTAGTTGATAGCCGATCAGCCAAAGTTCACTATCAATCTGCTTATGCACACACCCACACACTCTCTCTCAAACACACACGCACACTTCGTTGTGGTCTGGGTGGTTCGGTTGATGGCCGATCAGCCTAGTCTGCTCTCTCTCACACACACACTCACGCGTTGCACATGTGCCCGCACGCATCACCGCCAGCCGCGCCGCGACACTCCAGCGCCAATCCCAGACGGTGGACGCGTCGAGGGTTCATTAGCATTGTGTCACCTGCTGTTTCGTTCAAAACCTAAGGTCGACTCGAAGCCTACATGATAACATCTTTGGAAGCCGGGGCAGCGAAACGAGAGTGTGTTATACGCATCTCGTATCTAACGCCGGTTGCGCGCCTTCTCATAGTCCCTGTCTCGGTCTTTGTCACGTTCCCGGTCCCGTTCACGATCGCGCTCTTCGTCGCGAGTCCGGTCGCGGTCATCCCGGCTGAAACGCCCACGGCGATCGCCGCCTTTGTCGCCACCACCACCGCCGCCGCCGCCGCCGCCGCGGTCAGCCGCTTGATCCTTGACACTGCCGATGTCAAACTCACCGTCCCCGCCAGTGTCTCTGGCTCGAGCTTTGTCCCGGCCTCGCTCGACGTCTCGCTCCCGAACACTGCCTATGTCAAACTCGCCGTCTCCACCTCTACCTTCACCGCCTCTACCTCTATCCCTCGGCTTCGGGCTTCGGTCGCGGTCCCTTCGGACGCTCCGATCCCGGTCCCTATCGCGGTCGCGATCACCGCCCCGCGGTGACTCGTCCCGCCCACCCCGCCCGGACCGTCGCTCGTCAGCGCCACCTGACGCGCCCTCTTCTTCCGCCTTCGTGGCAGCTGCGGCAGCGGTGGCAGCAGTCATAGCGGCGGCCTTGCATGCTGCATCTTCAGCGGTACCGCCCCAGATGAGGGTGGCGGCGGCGACGAGAAGCGCCTCCTCCTCCACCACCACCGCAGAGATGGACGCCACGCCCAGCGCCACCGCGCTGCAAGGTCGTTGATAACAAGCACTGGATCGAGGTCGGAGGATGAAACATTCTGATTGTGAATGGTCATACAGATGTTAGGGGGGGTTGAAGAGATTGAACGTCGGTGGAATGCTTATTTTCAATAACCCCCCTGCCGCCGCCGCGTGCTCCATGCTGCCGCCATTCGCAACGGTGGACGCCGCGGCGGCGCAGGTCACCACGAACCAGGGGCTTACACTCGTCCACATTTCGGCTTGACGTGAGCACCGTTGGAGGGACACGTTGGGTAGTAGCAGTGGATCCAGTGACAAAATCGGCTCAGGTTGAGCTGAGAAGTGAACGAGTGTAAGCGCCTGCCGCGAATGTCACAGCGGTGGCCTCGGCGGCGGCAGCCTCGAGTGCGAGTCCCCCCTTCCAAGTCAACGCGAAGGAGTTGGCTTTCGCCTTCCCTCGCCCTTTTCCCAAGCTCGAGCCCCCGCTTCCGCCGCCGCCGCTGCTCAGTCCGGCGGCGTCGATGGCGCTACCGTCGACCATTCCGCCGGCGCCGGCGGCGGCCATGGCGACGTCGGATAGCGTGGTGGTGGCGCCCTTGACGTAGCGCCGCCAGTTGACATCGAAAGCACAGTTCAACAGCACGTCATCATACGTCAGATTCAAGCGGCGCTGCAACCAGGCGCGGACAAGCCGGAGTGAACAAGGGGTCAAGCTGCAGCGGCTTACCTCGACGCTCATGGCGGCCGCCACAGTTGCGGCGACGGCGCTCTTGCTCTCGCGCCGAATGTGGAACTCCGCGCGCTCTGCCACTGCGGCCGCCACCGGATCGCAGGGCCACACGGATAAATAGGTGGTGTCAGGTGCCCATTATAGGGGGGTCAGGTGCCCTTTACAGGGGGATCAGGTGCGCATTATAGGGGGTTTAGGTGGCCTTTATAGGGAAGTCAGGTGGCCATTATAGGGGGGTCATGTGGCCTGTATGGCGGGGTCAGGTGCCCATTATCGGGGGGTCAGGTGCCCATTATAGGGGGGTCAGCAGCCAATTATGGTGGGCTCTCAGGTGCGTATTGTAAGGGGATCAGGTGCCCATTTTAGGGGGTCAGGAGCCCATTATAGGGGATCCGCATGATCCCACCTCAGCGGTGCCGCCGCACGCTGCCACCGCCGCCGCCGCTCCAGCGCTAGCGGAAACGATGGACGACATTCCTGTGCTCTTGAGCGCGGCGAGCGCGGCAGTAGTCGCGGCTCGCAGCGCCCCGCAGGAGGGTCCTAGAGAACAGTGGCTCGAACACGATCGGAACATGACTAACCTTCCGGGTAATTGCTCGGACAGACGTGCCGTGAAGACTGTTTCGTGGATTTGTCGTCGGTCGAGTCGTTGTTAGCAACACCCCCCCTGCCTCGCGCAGGTACACCGGCTCCGCAACTGGAGGATCGCCCGGCGGCGGCGGCGGAGGAATTTCGTCGTCGTCGACGTTGCCACCGCCGCTGGATTCCCATGGGATAGCGGCGCAAGTTGAATTTGAAAGCAGGAGTTGAAAGCAGTATATCACACTGCAGTTTCAAGAGCTCTGTTCTAGACGCTTTCAACTTGGAATTTCATATGGTCAACCTGCACCGCCCTACCATGGTCTCAACACCGGCGCCCCCCCCTCCGGAGGCGGCGGCGGGCCCCCCTCCGGCGGCGGCGGTGGCAGCGCGTAGCCGCTCGTGTAGGTTTCTGTCACTTTGACCGACGCTTTCTTGCCGCCCCTGGGACCGCGCACCTTCTTCTCTTTGACGACCTCCTCCCCGCCCCCGGCTGCGGCGGCGGCGGCCGCAGCGGCGGCGGCGGTCTCCGCCACGCGCGCTGCCCGCGCCACCCTCTCCCGCTCCCTCTCATCCCGCTGTACCTTATCAGCTGCCTGTTGCACCTCCACCGCCTTGCAGGAGGATCATTCAGACCAAAGCGCTCGAACCGAGATCGGACGAGCCCCCACGAATTACCAGCTGCTCACCAGTGCCTGAATGTTTGCTCATAGTGTACCAGTGTACCCAATGCCTGACTGTCTGCTCATAGTCTGAATGCTCGTACAGAGGCGCGGACTCGATTCGTCGGAAGGTGACGTTTGTCGAGTGCTTGTCCTCAATAACCCCCCTGCCTTGGCCTCGGCTCTGCGTCGCGCAGCAGCCGTGCGCGCCTCCGCCTCCGCCAGCACCCGCCGCGACACCGCCGCCGCATCCTCGGTTGTTACGTCATCTGCGTCAAGTGCTGCCAGTGCGGCACCATGCTCGCCGTGACCCGAGATTCCACCATCGACCGCGTGTGGCGCCGGCATGGGGAATCCGGGCGGTTGCAGCGGTAGCATCATCGCTCCGGCGGAGTGCGCCCAAGCCAGCCAGCGCCCCCAGACTTTCTGTTCGCGAGAGAGCGTATCGTGATTACCCACAACGACCAAACCGCGCTTGGCGCGCGTCAGCATGACGTTGACGCGCCGCGGGTCGGACAGGAACCCGACGCTACCGCTCGCCAGGGTCTTGTCCACTTCTCGGCTCAACGTGAGCGTTTTTTGTGGGATAGGGGGTGTTAAGGGAGTGCTTAGGGGGCTTTTGGAGGGTGTTTAGGGGGGGTTGGGGGGGCGGTCAGGGAGAGTTTAGGGCGTGGTGGGAGGTCATTGAGGGAGAGCTTTATGGTGGTTCAGAGTGTTCAGGGGGTGTTCAGGGGGTGTCCAGGATGTATTTTGAGTCACGGAAACGGCTCAGTATAAGGTAAGAAGCGGAGGAGTGGAGAAGAGTTGCCCCCCTGCCGCTTGAACTTGCGCGCACCGCGGAGAACACGATAGCCTCCTTCTCGCGGCCCTGAAACCCGTCGACGGAGGCGATCTCCAGCTCCGGGCCCACCCCCAGCATCGAGCTCCGCGCCGACCGCAACGCTCGGACCTGCGCCGCGTACGGGGTGATTATTCCGATATCCGAGGCGTCGAGCTCACCCCCTCCCATCAGGGACTTACACTCGTCCACTTTTCAGCTCAACGCAAGCATTTTTTGTGAGATGTTGGGGGTTTCAGTAGCAAAAACGACTCATGTTGAGCTGAGAAGTGAACGAGAACAAGCCCCTGCCTCCCATCAGCGTCGCCACCACCGCCATCACCGCGCTAACCTCCGCGTCGTTGGTCCATAAGTTAGGGACTGATGATAGTGCTTGCCGCGTCAAAGGATGCCATTTGAATCAAGACAGGCGGTTTCTAAATGCATTTGGTGACGTGGCGAGCACCATCCATGAGTCCCTACCAGGAGTTGCCCTGGTTCGCCTCCCGCCCCGCCACCGGCAGAAACGCAACAGGCGACGACGTGTAAAGCTGCGCACCGACGATATTCACTCCGGCGGGTATGGCCACTCGTAGATAGTGCCTGCCAGGTCATCGAAAAGCGTGTGGTACCCTTGTATCCAGATTCACATGGCAGCGTATGAGATGGAGAACAGTATTCACCAGGGCCTAGTTGCCGTAGTTTCCCGCCACGTCATCATCACGCATTTTGGACCCTCTTTTCTTGAGTCAAACGGCATCATATAACGTAGTGACAATGATATCTGCCAGGCCCCACCAGTGGGGAGCTGCGGCCACGGAAAGCCGGCCGGCGGCGGCCGCAGACTGGCCATGGTGCCGCTTCTGAGACGCCCCTCATAAAAGTGTGCCGCCGGGAACGCGGCCAGCGCCGGGTGCATCCGGAACTGCGTGTCGAGCATCACTGGTACCACCCCTTGCGCCCCCATCGAGGGCCGATTACACGAAGCCTTCCGCGTCATCCACCGCAATGTAAGTCAAGGCAAAAGCCCTTGTTCCGTGAGTTACATGTGTCAGTGACCCTCGACAGGCCTTAATCCAGACAGACCAAGAGTCTGGTTGCTTGAGTAAGCGGATGACGTTGGTTGATGCTCACCATGTGAGTGCCTTGGGGCTCGATGAACGTCAACGAGTGTCTTGTTTTACGTCGTATGACGTGGCAAGCAGCGATGAGTTGGACCCGGCCTGCAGGCGGTCGAAGAGGCTGAGGGACATGCCCCCGAGCTCCGCGGCGCGCGACAGCACAGTCGGGGGCAGCTGCCGATGGTCACCCACCAGCGCCACCGCCCGTGCGCCGCGCGCCAGCGCCACAAGGGACGCCAGCTCAACCTGCTGGCTCGCCTCGCGGCAGGGTCGACCAGGGTCGGATCTCGGCTTAGCTTGAGTTTGGACTGAAGTGAGCGCTAATGTTGACGCGTGGATGGCTCATGCAGACGCGTGGAGGAGGAGAGGGAGATTCAGCTTCGATCGAGACGTTGTGCTCCCTGCCTCGTCCAAGAGCACCGCGCCAAACTGGATGCTCTCTAGCATCTCGCCGCCCGCCGCGGCGCACGTGCAGCACACTGCCTGCGCCTGCCGCAGCTGCCCCTCGATGCAGCGGCGCAAGCTGAATTTGAGAGCAAAGTTTGAAAGAGTTTCATCATATTGCAGATTCAAGCGATAGAACCACAGGCGTTTTGCTTTCAGCACGGGTGTTGATTCTGTCAGCCTGCACCGCCCTACCTCGTGTTTCACCATGTACTGACCCAGATCACCGCGTACCGCCTCCGATCGCCCGAGCCGCACGGCCGGCACCCCGGCGGCGATGAGACCGCCCAACAGGTTGTCCACTGCGACGTTGGACTCCGAGCAGCACAGCACGGGCCCCGGGCAAGGGCCCGGCAGAAACATCGGCAGCATGATTAGCACAGCCTGTGCCTTGACTGGAAGGTAACGTTCTAGTCTAATCCTCACTGTTCGATATTGCTCAAATCATCAGGCAAGCTCAATATACGAGGGTAGGCGAACAATTTGAAAGACATTTGTCGCAGTATCGCAGTATGACCCAGTCCCTGCCCCAGGCCGTGGCGCAGCCACAGCCGGGTCAGCGCCACCGCCGTGTACGTCTTGCCGGTGCCGGGGGGACCGAGTTGTAGGGCCTGGGTGTAACTGCTCGCCACGTCACAGGATGCCGATTAACCCAAGACAAGAAAGTTCAGGGCATTAGCGCCTGGCATATCTCGCTCGCTACGTCATGGGATGCCATTGTACCCAAGACAAGAGGGTTCACGGCGCTAGGGCCTGGTAGATGTGGGTTTGGCAGCTATTTCTCGCTACGTCATGCAATGTTATTTATTCCAAGAAAAAAGGGTTCATAGTGCGTTGGACGATGTGGCGGTCAACATCTGATAGGCCACACCTTGCACGAGCGTGAAGCGCTGCGCCAGGCCGCTGGCCACCGCCGCGCGCTGCGAGCCGTTCAGCGTGCGCAGCGTGCCGTGCGATCCGGCGTCGATCGGCTCCTTGCTGGAGTGGCACAAGTTGAAATTGAAAGCAAGTTTGAAAGCGGTACATCATATTTTAGTTTTTGAATTTGAAACCAAGTTTGAAAGCAGTACATCATGTTCTAGTTTCAAGCGCTTAGTTCCAGTTGCTTTCAACGTGGGTTTGATAGGCTCAACCTGCACTGCCCTACTTTTCCTGACAAAACCATCTCTTCTGGCTTTTGGGTAGTTTTACTTTCTTCCGCTTCGAGCGCCTCGAGCGCCGCCAGAGGACCAGCGTAGGGCGTGACCCCCGAGGGCGGCCCTGCGGCGGCGGCCACGCAGTCCCCCGGCGGCGTGTCGCCCCACCCCGCCAGTACGACCGCGCGAACTCCTGGTAGCAGGGTCGTTGTGAAGAAGCAATCGGCCGAGGTCGGACCATGATTTGCCCCGGGGTACATGAAGGGTGAATGCTCATACAGACGCGCGGACTCCGTCCGTTGAGTCAACGTCAGTCGAGTGCTGGTTCTCAATCATCCCCCTGCCCGGGTCCACGCGTGCGCCCCGCTCCTTCTTGCCCGTCATCGCCTGGTTACAGGGACTTTCACTCGTCCACTTCTCAGCTCAACCGGAGCCGCTTTTGTCACTGACTGAAACCCTTTAACCAACCAACATGCCCCCAAAAAAGTGCTCACCTCAAGTCGAAAAGTGGTCGAGTCTAGGTTCCTGCCTGGTTACCGGCAGAGATGAGCTTCTGCAGCTCCGCGGAGAAGCCAGCCATGCTGCCGCCAGCCGTGTCGTCACAGGGCGCCTCCACGAGCGCGGCGATCGCGCGCAGCCGCCGTGACAGTACCGCGCGGTAGGGCCTGATGGATAGTGCTCTCCGCGTCATAGGATGCCATGTAACTCTAGAAGCCAGTGTATGAATTGCGTTTGAAGACGTGGCGAGCAATATCCATCAGATGGAAAGTGCTTGCCTCGTCATAGGATGCCATCTAGCTCAAGAAGCGAAGATTCATTTGATGTTTAATGACGTGGCGAGCACTATTCATCAGTCCCTGCCGCGCGGTACGCCAAGCGGTCCAGCCGCCACGCCGCCACGCCGCCGGCCGCCGCCGCGCGCACCGCCCCCATATTGTAGAGGCGCAAGTTGAATTTGAAAGCAAATGTCGAAAGGAGTTCATCTCATTACACGTTCAAGAGCTGAAACCAGGCGCTTTCAACACGGCTTTGAACTGTGGTCAACCTGAACCACCCTACCGGGTTCGCCGTCTCCGGCAATCGCACCAGCAGCCGGGGCGTCACTGAAAGGATCTCGCACTCCACCTCGAACGGCGCGGATGAGGACATGGAAGACGACCCGTTCGCGCCGAAGGAGAGCAGCGCATCTTCACCCCTGACTAGTCCATCGCCGAACCCCTTGGCATCCTTGAACGGGCTTTCGCCACTGCGGAGGGTCATTGAGAACAAGCGCACGAACCGAGATCGGACGTTTCCGCCCCACTTACCTTCAGGGCGAATGCCTATACAGACGCGCGGAGGAGGAGGACATTCAACCTCAGTCGAACGCTTGTGCCCAATATCCACCCTGCCGTTGCGGTTGGCTAGCGCCACGATCCCGCCCCCCTCCCCCCTGATCGAGCCCGCCCACCCAGTGTTACCGGACGCTTCATAGACAGCCTCCGAATAGGATCACTTTAATATTGCCCGCAACATCACACAACGCACCTGAACCCCTGTCACTTGAATTGCATGGCATCATAAGACGTGGCAGTCAAAATCTAGCAGGCGGTACCTCCGCCATGGCGGTGGCCGCGCGCGTGTCCTTGTTGTCCGCGCGCTTGAAATCAACGGCCACGTCCATGACCTGCAGGGGTGTCATAGGGGAGTCATGGGCGTGTCATAGGGGTGCCATAGGGGTGTGATAGGGAATGTGATAGGGGTGTGATAGGGAATGTGATAGGGGTGTCACGGACCTGCAGGCCAACGGCGCAGCACCCCTCCTGCGCCAGCTGCTGCGGGTTGCGGTTGCGGAGCTTCTCGAAGCTCTGCTCAGCCTCTGCCAGAAACTCCAGCGCCGCGAGCCAGGGCCTGGCATCAACCGAGTTCCTATCGCTCACTTCAGCTTTACTCTTGAGCGTCTTCGATTGCTATTGAAGTCGGAAGCGACCTGCGACAGTGCGTGATGCGGCGAGTGACTCTCCATCAGAGCAACCAGCACCGCCGGGATTGTCCCGGCGTGTCCCAAACACACCTGCGATGAAGGCGCCCTACTTCCCCCCGCGCAGATCGTGGAGCCTGTCGGCGCTTGCGGAATCTGGCACCGTGTTCGTAAAAATATGCGAGTGCTGATTGTCACAGCGGGGGCGTGACGGTGTCCGTCAGTGCGGCTCGCGGGCCGGTTGCATCCGAGATGGGGCGGGAAGTTGAGGTGATTCAGGGACGCGTCGTGTCAGGCCATGCCGCGAGGTTGCTCCAGTGCTGGAGGTAGTGCAGCGCATCATTCCCGTCCTCGCATACCAGTCGGCGCCTGAGATGCGCCGTGATACGCAACAGCTCGTCGGTCGACCTCGTCGCCTGCGGCAGCTTGCCAAACGCCTCCAGGTACTCCTTGGAGCCCAGCGTCTTCGACATCCCGCACGTCGGAGGCCACCAGCGGACGCCACGAGCGCGGGGAACGAATGGGTTCGCGGGGGCTTGATGGCTGCGCGCGTTGCGTTCTCGACGCTGACGACAACGACCCCTCCTTGACTCCTATGAATTACAAAAACAAGGGGGCACTCTGATATAAAATGGGGGGCGATAAAATAAAGGGGCAAATAAAATAAGTTCTTGGTGGGGTCCCGCATTCGATTTGAAAGGGATTCAAAAAGGTTGAAAGGCTCGAGAGTCGAGATAAATTTTTGGGGGCTTTAGGGGGAAATAAAACAAGTTCTTGGTGGGGTCCCGCATTCGATTTGAAAGGGATTCAAAAAGGTTGAAAGGCTCGAGAGTCGAGATAAATTTTTGGGGGCTTTAGTGGATGAAGTGGCAATAAATTATTTTGATCGATGAAATGATTTTGAAACTGAGTATTTCAAAGGCAAATTAAAATATGTCTAAACAGGCGATTCATGAGTTAATTTCCCCGACTACGCAAATCGGACAAGCGCGAGGCGGAGGCGCTGACACGTGGCGCAACGGTTTCTGTGAGGAGGAACGGTTTCGGGGGATGGTTGCCGAGGCGGGCGCGGGCGCGGGCCGCGGCGGCGCGAGAGCGGGCGGAGGACCGAGGCGCTGGACATCGTTGCTTTTGAGAGGTGAGTGTGCTGCGCCAGCACAGAATGGACGCGCTAGCACAGAATGGTTTGCGAGGGTTGGAAGAGAGACGGCAACCCGACCGTTTATTTCCGACCGCACGCGCTTTTGACGTTTTGAGATTTCTCGTCAAGTCTGACTCTAAGACTCGGCACCCCACCCCCGGCCCCGGCGTATGCTCAATTGCTCATATGTTCCCCCCACAGCATTATCACGCGCGCGCCCGCGTCGCCAACGACAGGCGCGCTCCTCGACGGACTCCCCCACGCGTGCGGGAGCCTCCGCGTGTCGCCCTGCCCGGCGCCCGTGTACTTGACGCGAAGGGTGGGTGAGCGGAACCCGGCCGGTGTCCAGGTGTACCAAGCTCGTCCGCATCCTTCAATCCTATTCGCACCCAAACTCGCCGGTTGCTCACAGCTCCCCTGATTCCCCTGGGGCTCAGCATTCCCTTACAATGCCTTCGCGGCAGGAACGGCGGAAGGCGGAGCGCGAAGCCGCCAAGGCGTCGGCCAAGGCGGGAGCCGCGGGAGCCGCGGGAGTTGCCGCTGCGCTTGCGAACTTAAACGTGAACGTGAACCCGCTCGGCGACTGGTCGACGCAAGCAGCAGATCCCACCGTGCGCTCGGAGCCGAGACCTTGAAGCAGAGGGCTGACGCGGGGGGCGGGGAAGCGCAGTGGAGCCTGGGCTGCAAGTTACTGCGTACAACGGGTACGGCCGAGCTGAGCTTCCTGGATTCGCCACACGCAGAGGCAGGGTTCGCGCTTTGCATCGACACGTTTATGCCTCTCACCAGACCTCGAGACCGATGTGTTTACGTGACCGACTCAAGTATTTGCGAGATCCCTGGGCGGAGGAGGGCGAGGCGCTTCTGGAGAAGGCGGCGGGGCAAGGGCATGTGCACGCTATGCAGATGTTGGGAGGGATGTACACAATGAGGATGGATCACGAGCGGGCCTTGGGGTGGTTTATGACGGGCGCCGAGGCCGGGTTGCCGGAAGCGATGATCAGCCTCGGGTGTTGTCTCCACACGGGGGAGGGCGTGGCGGCGCCGGACTCCCCGGCGGCGGCGGGCTGGTACCGGCGCGCGGCGGACGCTGGCCACGGGCAGGCGGCGTATAACTTACATTGCTTTTACACTCACTGCCGCGGCAGGGTGTGGAAGATATTGCTTGCCTCGTCATCCTCTACATTCTAGACCTCGGTTCTTGATTTAAAAGGTATCATGTGACATGGCGAGCGTCATCTGCCAGAACCTGGGGCGCGGCGTCACGCGCAGCAAGCGGCGGGCGCAGCAATGCCTGCGCCAGGCCGCCGAGACCGGCTACGCCATGGCGCGCTTGAAGCTCGCCCATTCCATGTCATGGACCTCCCCTACGCCCGCGAGGTTGGGCACGTGGGGGAAGCCCCCGGGGTCGCCACGTCTGCTGGGGTCATGGAAGGTCACGAAATCCCCCCGGATATCTTGACCAGCGTTGTATATTGGTTGCGGAAGGGGTGCGTTACAGGGCAACGTAATCCACTCGCTGTGCTCGACGAAGTTCGCCGAGAGGCGCTGGTGGGGGATAAGTATTGCCACAACGACGGGTGCAAGGTTGTGGGCCCTCTGAAGGACTTCAAGGTTTGCCCGCAGTGCAAGATCACCTGGTACTGCGGCGCAGCGTGCCAGAATGAGGATTGGACTACGGGCGGGCACAAGGCTGCATGTGGCAGTGCAGTGTACGTAAAGACGGAGCCAGCCACTTCCGCGTAGCATACCGACAATGACGACTCGTGGTCGATGACCCTTGGACTCTATGCAAGTCTACGATGTGATTGAAATCTAAAAGTCTGCTATATTCCATCGGTGAATCGCGTATACTTGAATACTAGCTAGAGCTAGCAATTGATCCATGTGTGCGCCTTGGGGCTCGATGAACGATTGTAAAATGCAGTTTCAAAGAATCTAATGCTCGCCTATATGAGCGCCTCGGAGCTCGATGAACGTTGGTGAACAAAATTATCAGTGCATTGGTAGCACTGGAGCCGCCGCCCTAAGAGTGCAAGTCATTGTCTCCTGCCTGATTGCACACGCGTTAACAACAAGTTGAACGTAAAAACATGGAAGTTGCAAGTTAAAGCCCATCTCCTCCGGTTCCCCCGACAAAAAATATAAAATTACCGCCAACGTCAATTTGAAATCCCCCTCCCCCCGGCCCCACGGGGTCCAGGGCGTAAGCCTGGCTGGTGCATTCTTACACACGCGGAAGCGTCTCTCTTCCCCCTCCTCCTGACCCCACCCCATCACTCGTTTCACCTCATTGACCCGAGGTGTTGACGTGGGTGTGGGTGAGGTGGTGGCGGTAGCGCGACCGCAGGGGCGGGGGGACAAGGAAGCGGGGCGGCGTGGGTCCACCGTCACCGCCACCTCTCCCAGACCCACCTCCGCCGCCGCCGCCGCCGCCGCCGCCGCCGCCGCGGCCGTAGAGACGAGTTCGTGTAGTGCGTGGTAGTGCGACCGTGGCGCGAAGGCCCAAATCCTGTGCGGGTGCGAGCCGCGAAAGGGCGCATGGTTGAGGAGGCGTTCCCTGCCACACCGACGTCACGGGGCAACAACGATGACATGACGAAGTTGCCGCTGTTTACAATCGAATTGGCGGTGTCGGGAGCGATCATCTTTGTTGTCGCGGGCGGGCGTGTGTGCGTTAACAGAGGTCTGACGGTTTCAATAACTGCGAGAGGAGCTCTGTATTATTGTTAGAGCTAGCTAGAGCTAAGAGTAATGTGAAATTTGAAGCGTCCATCCGCCGTCGCCGCATCCGCCGTCTCCGCGTTGCCCGCGCCATACCACCACTGCACTATTGTATTTCATTGTAGCGGCTCCGCCGTGGCCAGGTTGCCCTCCCCGCGCTAGGACCCGGCGTTGGCATTGAGCACCATGGGCCCGGGGTCCACCAGCAACACGTGATGCCCCGCCGCCGCGTCGCCGATCAGCGCGTGGGGCTCTACGGGCGAGCGGTCAGCCTCCACCGCCGCCACCGCCGCGTTGCGCCCTGTCCCGGGAGCCTCGCGCCGTTTCATCGCCGCCGCCAATGTTGCCGCCGCCTCACTCACGACGTCCGGCCCCGCGGTGAAGATCACTTCGTACTCCTTCCCCTCCTCGTCACCGGCACCGGCGTCCGGTTTCCTGCAAGTGTTTCCTCCGCCTGCCGCCGACTGGACGGAGAGCCGTTGCACGGCTAGCTCGAGCGCTCGGTCGATGACCGCCGCGCCCTTCCGTGCGTATATGGCGTAGTTGGACAGCCGAGTGCGCCACTCTGGAAGGCCGCCGCGGCACGGGCGCCGCGCCGTCGCCGCCGCCTCCGCCACCGTCAGCCGCCCCTTCTCCCAGAACAACACCGCGGTCGGCGCGCTGTCGCCCAGCAACCCCGACGCCGCGCCCACTCCGAAGCTTCCTTCGTGCACCCCCGCGCCGCCGCCGCCGCCGCCGCCGCCCAACACATCGTCCTCCCCGGCCTCGCCTCCCGGCCGCCCCGACTCCAGGAACTCCTCCAGCGACGCCACGCTGTTGGAGCACGTGTGCAGCGCCGCCGCCGCCGCCGCCGCGGGACTCGCACCCGTGGGGGCCTCGCAGTCGATGCCAGTGTCGAGGTCGAAGTACCACCCGCCCTCCGATATCAGGATGGCGTACCGCGCGAGGTCCGCCTTCTGGATGGCCGACGCCGCTTGGTACGCGGCCAGCACATGGGGGGAGTGGCGCGTTTGGATGAGGTGGAGGACTTGCTGGCGGTCCCATACCCTGACGCGCTCCGCGCCGTTGGCGGCGCGCCACATGTCGAGGTTGCGGGCGAACGCGTCGGGGAGCGGCGCGTCCAGCGTGGGCCATAGCGCGAGGTACACGAAGTGGATGGGGGCGTCCCACGCCGCTTCCTCGATGCCGCCGCCCTCAGATTCATCTCCGGGGAAGACTGTCAGGGTTGGGGGGGCGTCAAGCGAGCCGCCGCTACCGCCGCCCCCGCCGCCGCTACCGCCGCCACTATCTCCGCCGCCGCCGCCTCCGACGGTGAGCGTGGAAGCTCCGCTCGCCCTCGCCCCTGCCCTCGCCCCCGCCCCCGCCCGCGCCCCCGCTCCCAGCGCCCCCGCCGTCGCCTGTTTCCGCGACGGGGGGTGGAGGTAGAGGCCGAGCAGCAAGAGCACGCCGCCCAGCGCAACGAGTCGGCGCGCGCGGCGCCGCCGCGGGAAGGGGACACGCCCTCCAACGCCTTGCCGCCTGAGGGGGGGCATCGGCGCGTGAGTGCCGCGGGCGTGCGTGCGAATGCAGAACTAACAAATCAACAAACTGACCCCAGGCGGGTAGAGTTAGGGAGCCCCCAGTGTCCCACTTTTTTGTGAGTCCCCAAACCGTGCGATAAACATATGGGACCGACCCTAACTACCCCGCCATATTGTCGGGAACAACTCTAAGAGTATATAACCCGTCCCAGTAAGTTTGGGTCATTTGACGCCGTATTGACGCCGCCGCAACGCCCGTTTCTTTGGGCGCTTCAAAAAAAGCAGGGAGCCCCCAGTGTCCCACTTTTTTAACTCAAGATGACCGTCTAATCTGTACAATTTGACTCCGCGCGGTTGCCTGCCGCCGCGAGAAACGAGCAGCGGCGCCGCGTCGACCCAAACCGCGCAGTCTGAACACGCATAGC
>Ga0307489_10001126_pt1 | contig 17433 bp, 26 predicted proteins | sample SB12metaG_FD_202247 | JGI IMG/M metagenome (GOLD analysis project Ga0307489, IMG submission 202247) | Sea-ice brine microbial communities from Beaufort Sea near Barrow, Alaska, United States - SB 1.2 | ecosystem: Environmental > Aquatic > Marine > Coastal | place: USA: Alaska | collected...
GCTCGTTTCCCAAGGCTGCCGAGGGAAGGGCCGTTTCGTGTTTTCTTATTTTCGCGCTTCGACATGTGTCAGATCTGGACATTCATTGCTGATATTCGGTAGCCTCAAGCTGCCGTTCTACATGAACTTCCAGAAAACGTTGTAAAAACGGAAGTGCACCGGTACACTACGCACAAGCAGTCTGCGGTCCTAAACAGGAGAGGGGGCATTGCGAGAATCATGATTTCGCCCTACGGAGACTTTTTTTCCTTATACGGGGTCGAGTTATGTCAACATTAACTCAAGAAATCAAAAGATAAACATCGAGAGGTCCCTATATCTTTTTTTGAAAAGTTGGTTGAAGACCGGAAAATGTCCTCCGGTTTTCAACGGACCTCCTCGTGTACCGGTACACTATGGATTGCGGTCATACATTTTGTCCCTCGTATTCTATCGGACGAGCTTCACTTTTTCCGAGGCTCTGCGGACGAGAGAACGCGGGCACCGAGGCACCGACGCGGTGACGCTCGCCGTGAACGCACGCCTGTCCGCGCTCATCAGGATGCGTCGCCCTCGCTTTCATCTTGCGCCCCCAACGCGCTTTGTTGCTGTCGCCGACGTCGCCCTCGTCGCCGCCCTCTCGCTCGCGCTCGCTCTTGCTCGGCACGCGCCCCCGCACGCGAACCGGTCAAACTCACCCTATCAAAACCGATCGGATCATTTTCACCCTATATATCGATGTAGTATCTCAAACTGAGCCTACGAACATCACCTATGAAGCCTGCCTATCAAACTGAAGAGCCCGATCAGACTGAAGTCGGGCACCTATCAAACACGTCCACACGAAGTGGCAAAAAATCCGCCAAAAACAAAAATCCGCCTCACACGAAGTCACAAAAATCCGGTGCTTTCACGATCAAAAGATTGGTCGAATCCGTTCTCGGCCCAAAACAGCGGTATCAACGGCGCGGGCATTTGACCGTGAGTAAGGTTGGATCCTGTACGAGTGCACTCTTCAAATAATGTTCCGTACCTAGCTTGGAACCTGGAATCTAGATATGTTTTGGGAGCGTACCTACGCTGAAATCGCCCAAACTTGATCAAAACCGCCCAAAATCGTCGAACATCCCGCCGTTGAGCGCTTGGAACCTCCGGGACAACTGTGGTGCGTACCTGGGTCGGAACATTATTTAAAGAGCCCACTCGTAGGCTGACCCTGCCTCGTAGCAGGGGGGATCTACTCGTACTCGGCTACTCGCCTTCCTGTCCAGTAAAATCACTTGTTACAGCCACACAACCAATCAGTCGCGCGGAGAGCCGATACACGTCGACCGCCCGCCTCCGACCGATGGCGTCTGCCGCCGCGCTGCTGCTGCCCGGCGGGGCGGCCGCGGTGGCGGCGCCGCGCGCTCGTCGCCACCGCACCGCCGCCGCCTCCGCTCACAACAGCACAACCACGGCGACGAATGCACGCTCCCGCAGCACGCACCGACGCCGCGTTCTCCGCACAACTACGTTGACCCGCGCCGTCATCGAGGAGCCCCCGACGTTCTCATCCAAGCCCACCTACCGCGGCGCGCTGTTCCCTGGCGTGGAGGCAGGGCCTTACCGGCAGTACTTTTCTCAATCTCCCAGCTTAACTTTACACGAGTAGGCATCTTCTTCGTCCAGGACAAGTGGATAACTCAAGTGTGTGGGAGTGCGCTGTCACGGCCCGGCGTGCGCTGTAACAGCCGCGAGGGAGCACGCATGGCTTGGGACATTCTCGCGCGCGCGATTGTGTCGTTGCTTTGGAGGAAGCCTCTTGCGATGATGGCGCGCGAAACCCACGTGCCACGTCATCACATCATCTCCAGACCTAACAACGAGGAAAATGATGACCCCTACCCGGAGGTGCCCGAGGCGGGCGCCGATGCGTGGCGCGCAATCTCCAAGATATTCCCGTGGGGCAACGGCGCGCCGGTGACGGACCGCGTGCTGGGGGACCTGCTGAAGGAGGAGGTGCGCGCGGCGCCGCTCTTCGTGCCGCTGTACAACTACTACCGCGAGTACGGTGCGGACCAGGTCCCCTATGATGGGCACCCCTATAATGGGCACCTAGCCCCCCTATGATAGGCACCTGAGACCCCTATACTGGGCACCTTAGCCCCCTATGATGGGTACCTGGTCCCCCTATACTTGGCACCTGACCCCCCAACTACAATGGGCACCCGACCCCCCTATGCTTGGCACGTGATCCCCCTATGCACAGCTGGCACAGTTGGCACAGCTGGCACAGCCAACGAGTGCCGAGGGCGCCCGCCACGCCAGTCCACCTCATTCAGAACCATCGTTTTATCGGCAGTACGATTCATAGTACTTCCCATCTAAACTATGAGCTCAAGCGGCAGTCCGCTCCTCCATCGTGCATTGCTTCGATACTTGAGTTGCTTGGCATCCTGTGACGTGGCGAGCGTTACCTGCGACGGCCCTCGGGCACGGCGGGGTGTACAACCTGGGCGCGGGGCCCAAGTGGTTCGTGGTGGTGTCGGACCCCGTCGTCGTGCGGTACATGGCGGGGCCCTCACACGGAGTCGTCTGCCTGACTCACCGCCTGTGTGTCAGATTCGGCGCACCACATGCTAGTATTCATATGTACTCGCACCACAACACTGCGTTCCCTCACGTTATAGATCATTGTTGATAGTAATACAGGATATTGTGATCCCTACTGCATGTTCAAGGACAACGCGGACGCGTTCAGCAAGGGAATACTGACGGACATCATGGAGCCCATCATGGGCAGGGGCTCACACTCGTGCACTTTTCGGCTCAACGTAAGCGCTTTGGGTGGGATAGGGGGTGCATTTAGGGGGTCTTTAGGGGGTCTTTAGGAGGTGTTTGGGCATATTAGGGGATGTTTAGGGTGTATTTTGTGTCAGAAACGGCTCAGGTTGAGCTGAAAAGTGGACGAGTGTACGTCCCTGATCATGGGCAACGGGCTGATACCCGCGCCCAAGGAGGTGTGGGCCGCGCGCCGCCCCACCGTGGGCGCCGCCTTCCACGGCGCGTGGCTCAAGCACGTAGGGTGTCCTAAATCCTAAACCCTAAAACCTAAACCTTAATAAACCCTAAATTCTTAAACCTAAACCCCACACCACACCCACTGTCACCTCGCACGTAGGGTGCCACACCACACCCACCTGTCACCTCGTTTGTTTGGTCAAATCTTAAATGTCATGCAATGACACGGCAAGGACTATTCGTGCGACCCCTTGCACGGATGGTGAAGCTCTTCGGCACCTCCGCCACCAACCTGGCGGACAAGCTGGAGCCGTCCGCGGTGTCGGGCGCCACCGTGGAGATTGAGTCTGAGCTCTATGCCATGGCGTTGGACGTCATCGGCAGGGGCTTACACTTGTCCAGTTCTCAGCTCAACTTGAGCCGTGTCTGTCACAAGAAAACACCCTACACACCCTAAACACCCTCTAATACCCCCGTAACACGGGCTACACAACCCCTACGCACACCCCCTGTCCCAGACAAATCGCTCAAGTTGAGCTGAAAAGTGAACGAGTGTAGCCCCTGGTCATTGGCAAGGCAGTCTTCAACTACGAGTTCGGCGCGCTCAAGGCGGCGAGGCTTTGCGGATGATGCCTCTCAACACCTGTCAATGCATCTCATCATAAACTCTTGTTTCTTGCGCGAGGCGCCACCCTACGACACGGCGAGCGTAATCCGCTGGGGCCTTTTGGCGGATGATGGATTATAGACCATCTGTTCTTGCTTAAGTGCCACCCTGTTATGTGGCAAGCGTGATCCGCCGGGCTCTGCACATGTTGCACCCTTGTCCCTGTTGAGTCAAGCGCCGCCTTGTGACGTGGCGGGTGTATGTGTGTACCGGGTACACTACGAGGCGGAGACGCCGATCATCAAGGCGGTGTACCGCGTGCTGCGCGAGTCCGAGCACCGCTCCACATTCCCCCTGCAGTATTGGAACATCCCGGGAGCCATGGACGTCGTCCCGAGACAAAAGCAATTCAAGGCCGACATCACCATGGTTAAAGAGGAATTGAACGTGTTGATCCGCACGGCTATGGAGAACCGCAACGAGACGGACCTTGCGGAGATGGAGGCGCGCGACTACACCAACGTGGAGGACGCCAGCCTGCTGCGCTTCCTGGTGGACGTCCGAGGGGATGAGGCGACGGGGGAGCAGTTGCGGGACGACCTGATGACGATGCTCATCGCGGGGCACGAGACCACAGCGGCGGTGCTCACGTGGACCACCTACCTGATGGCAGGGGCTTACACTCGTCCACTTTTCAGCTCAACCTGAGCCGTTTCTGACACAAAATGCACCCTAAACACGCCATGTGAACCCCTGCCACCCCCTATACCCCCTAAACAACCCCTAAATGCACCCCCTTTCCCACAGAAAGCGCTTACGTTGAGCCGGAAAGCGGACGAGTGTAAGCCCCTGCCTGATGGCGTGCAACCCGGAAGAGATGCGGGCGGCGGCGGCGGAGATCGACGCGGTGGTGGCGGACCCGGGGGGGGTGCCCACGGTGGAGGAGATCCGCAAGCTGGAGCGGACGCGGCTGTGCCTGGCAGAGTCCATGCGGCTGTACCCGGCAGGGGCTTACACTCGTCCAATTTTCGGCTCAACATAAGCACTTTTTGTGGGACACGTTGGGTGCATGATTTGCCCCCAGTCTATTAGACAGGAGGACACGGGAAAGTGTGACGAAAACGGCTCACGCTGAGCTGGAAAGTGGACGAGTGTCAGACCCTTGTACCCGGCGCCGCCCATCCTGATCCGCCGCGCGCTAGAGGACGTCACGCTGCCCAAGGCGGGGCCGCGGGATTGTGCACATTTCTTTTCACATTTCGTTCTGAATCTAGATGGAGGTAAACGTCTACACGGCTTTTGTAGGTCCCCACTCTGAGTAACAGCATCCCTTGCCTTGTGCACCATATCAGCGACACTTGTTTCTGAATCATACGGCATCCTATGATGCGGGAAGCAGTGCGGCGTGTGACCGTGGCGCGCGGGGGGGATGGGGCGGGAGATCACGCTGAAGAAGGGCACGGATTGCTTCATCGCCGTGTGGAACCTGCACCGCAGCCCGGACCTGTGGCAGGGGCTTACACTCGTCCACTTTTCAGCTCAACCTGAGTCGTTTCTGACACAAAATACACTCTAACCACCCCTGACCTACCCCCTGCTACCCCCTAACACCTCCTGAACACCTCCTAAACAACCCCTAAATGCACCCCCTATCGCATAGTAAGCGCTTACGTTGAGCAGAAAAGTGGACGAGTGTAAGCCCCTGACCTGTGGGAGAACCCGGAGAAGTTTGACCCCATGCGCTTCAAGAGGGAGTTCACCAATCCCGGCGTGGAGGCGGGGCCAGGCAGATATTGCTCACCGCGTCATCCAACGCGCTCTGGACCCTCGTTTCTTGAGTTAAATGGCAGCCTATGACGTGGCGAACGACATCTGTCTCAGATATTGCTCACCACGTCATCCAACGCATTCTGGACCCTCTTCTCTTAAATTACACGGCATCATACGATGTGGCGAACGACATCTGCCCGGCTCTGGGAGGAGGGGTGGAGGGGGCTGCAGCCGGAGCTAGTAACGGGGCTGTACCCCAACGAGATATCCACGGACTTCGCGTACGTGCCGTTCGGGGGCGGGCAGCGGCGCTGCGCGGGGGACATGTTCGCCATGATGGTAGGGCCTGTCAATAGGCCGATTTCGGTATATCGCTTCCCGCGCCGAGCGCTGACGCTTTGCCCTCAACTCTGTATGGGCATTCAACCTGGCGTCCGCTTTCCCCCGCGGAGCGCTGACGCTTTGCCCGCTACTCTATATGGGCATTTCACCCAGGCGATATACCGAAACCTGCCTATCACCAGGGGCCCGGGGCCCACCACGTCATCGGCACGCCTGTTGGACGCTCGTTTCTTGGGTCGAATGACATCCTATAACGAGGCGAGTAATTTGTGCCAGGCCTTAGATGACGGAGGCCACGGTGGCGCTGTCGGTGCTGCTCAAGCGCTTCGACTTCAAGCTGGCGTGCGCGGCGGAGGAGGCAGGGGCTTACTCTCGTCCACTTTTCGGCTCAACGTAAGCGCTTTCTGTGGGATATGGTGTGCATGTAGGGGTGGATTAGGGGTTGTTCATGCGGGTAAGGGGGTATTGGGAGGTGTTCAGGGTTCATTTTGTTTCAGAAACGGCTCAGGTTGAGCTGAAAAGTGGACGAGTGTAAGCCCCTGGGAGGAGGTCGAGATGGTCACGGGCGCCACCATCCACACCAAGGCGGGCATGCCGGTCAAACTCGTCAAGCGACAGTGAGTGCTTCAAGCGACGCTGCTCCTGGCTGACCTCCCCTAGTGCCTAGTCTGTAAAGCGTACTATATGAAGTATCTATCTCGTACTACCCGTAGTAAGTAGGCGTTTGGTTATTTTCACCAAATGTCGTTTGCCTTTCGGCCAAATCACCAAACTTCAGCTTACTAGAAGTTACGAGCCCACAGACTAGGCACTAGCGGAAGCTGGAGGAGAAGCTCGATAAAAAGTAGAACGATAATATTCATATTTGCCTAGCTCTAGAAGTGTCAAGATTGATACGAAGAGATTTATTATGCCCATGCGCCCCGTTTAAAACGTTAAAAGAACCCCCCCCCGTCCCCCCCCTCCAACCCACCCACCCGCGCACACCCCATTTTGGTCACTCTAATCCCGCGGCACCCCACTGCCGCGCGGCAGCGTCGGCCCTGCCACCGCGTCCAACCCATTCGCACCTCGCACCTCCGGTCACACCCGCGGAGCACCCCCCCGCATGACGCCCCCCGTGGTATCCAACCTACTCAACCCACTCAACCTATGAAAAAGTGCGCCAAACCACTTAGACACTTAGTGAGACTTAGTGCTAAGTCGTCCAAATGGAGCGTTATGATCGGTCGAGCGGGACGACATAGTGCTACTTGTTGCTAAGTGTCTAAGTGGTTTCACACACTTTGTCATACTGAACCCACTGAACCTACTCGAGCTGCGTGGAAGACACCCTCACATGCGCAGCGCCTGCGCTTCACGCGAGATACCGGCCACGGTGTCCATGGGCGGGTCGCTGTCGAACGAGTCGCGCACGGCGTGGTCCGCCACCTTGATGGCCGCCGCGTCGCCGCCCACCAGGGGCTACACTCGTCAACTTTTCAGCTCAACCTGAGCCGTTCTGACACCAAATACGCCCTAGAACCCCCTTGCTACCCCCGGCTACGCCTTATACACCCCTGAAACAACCCCTCAATGCACCCCCTATCCCACACAAAGCGCTTGCGTTGAGCCGAAACCTGGACGAGTGTAAGCCCCTGCCGCCCACCACGATGGCGTCGTACAGCGCCTGACTGAGGCGGTAGTACCGTGCCAGCTCCTTCTCCACCGCCGCCATCACCCAAGGCCCGCCTCCCAGTGGAAAGGTGCACTATGAGCAAACAGTCAGGGGACGAGCGGCAAGGCCAGGGAGGAGGATGCTGTAAGTGTGGGCAGGTGCACTACTCGTACGAGTTGATATCGGCAGTGAAAAGCGGTGAAGTGGCGGTGAATCGGTACGAGCAAACAGTGAGGGAACGAGTGTCCCGCCCCTCCCCCCACCATGGCGGCTCCGTGTTCCTCGTACTCGTGCTCGTCGTCGGACGGGTGGCTGCCGGCGGACGACCGACCGTCCTCGCCGCCGTCGCCCACCAACACGTAGGGGCGCAAGTTCAAATTGAAAGCGAAAGTTATTAGCAGTCAATCGTGTTTTAGTCTCAAGCATTGTTCACTCAAGCGTTGTTCAAGCGGTATCAAGACATGTCTTAGCATGGGTGTCAACTTGCACCACCCGACCAAGAAGGAGGTGATGCGCCGCGGACTTTTGTACATGGGGCCGCCAACACCGCCGCGGTATGCGGTGTCCCCCCCGCCGCCGCCGCCGCCGCCCTCCCCACCCCCGCCCCCGCCCCTGCGCCGACTCAGTATCCGCAACCCCTCGTTGGCGTCCGCGCTCCCGTGCGCCGCGCCCTCCTGAAAGCTGACCATGGCGTCACGCAGGCGGCCCTGCATGAGCGAGAGGTAGCCCGCCCCCGAGTGCGCGGCCACGATGCCCCCCGCCGCCGCTTCCTTGTACAGCCCCCGCGCAGGGGCTTACACTCGTCCACTTCTCAGCTCAACCTGAGCCGCTTCTACTCGTAACACAAACACAAACCCCCAAATGCCCCCATAATCCCCCTGATACACCCTAATCACCCTCCAAATGACCCTCAAACGCCTCCCCTATCCCACGGAAAGCATTTACGCTGAGCTGAAAAGTGGACGAGTGTAAGCCCCTGCCCCCGCGCGCGGTCCAGGCTCTGCTCCGGCACCCCGCGCCCCTCCTCGTAGCACAGCGCCAGGTTATTACTGGCCGCCGCGTGCCCCTTGGTGTAGCAGCGCAAGCTGAATTTGAAACCACAAGTTGAAAGCAGCATACCACAATTTAATTTCAAGCGCTTAGTTCCAGGCGCTTTCAACTTGGGTTTGATAGGGTCAACCTGCACTGCCCTACCTTGGTACGCGCGCGCTCGAACAGCGCCACGGCCGCCGGCGGGTCGGGCGGCGCGGCGCCCGCCCCCAGGCAGGGGCTTACACTCGTTCACTTCTCAGCTCAACCTGAGCCGTTTCTGACACAAAATTCACCCTGAACACCCCCTGATACTCCTTACTACCCCCTGACACCTCCTACACAACCCCTAAATGCACCCCTATCCCACAGAATGCGCTTAAGTTGAGCCGAAAAGTGAGCGAGTGTAAGCCCCTGCCCCCAGGTACAGCAGCACCCCCAGGTTGTTCTCCGCCTCCGGGCACTGCCGCGCCGCCGCCGCCTGGTACCAGGGGCTTACACTCGTCCACTTTTCGGCTCAACTTAATCGCTTTCTGTGGGATAAGGGTGCATGTAGGTATTGTTTATGGGGTGTTTTGGAGGTGTCAGGGGGTAATCAGGAGTATCAGGGGGTGATCAGGGTGTATTTTGTGTCAGAAACGGCTCAGGTTGAGCTGAAAAGTGGACGAGTGTAAGCCCCTACCTGGTACCACCGTATGGCCTCCTCCACGTCCACGCTCACACCGATGCCCTGCTCGTGCATGCGCCCCAGCGCGCACTGCGCCGCCAGCTGCCAGGGGCTGTCACTCGTCCACTTCTCACCTCAACCTGAGCCGTTACTGACACAAAATACACCCTAGACACCCCCTGATATTCCTTAATACCCCCTGACATCTCCTAAACACCCCCTACAGAATCCCTAAATGCACCCCTGTCCCACAGAATGCGCTTAAGTTGAGCCGAAAAGTGGACGAGTGTAGGCCCCTGCCAGGTGCCCGTGCGACGCCGCCTGCTGGTAGCACCGCAGCGCCATGGTTTAGCGGCGAAAGTGGGAATTGAATGCAAAACTTGAAAGCGGTTAATCTTATTTCAGTTTCAAGCGCTTAGTTCCAGGCGCTTTCAACGTGGGTTTGATAGGGTCAACCTGCACCGCTCCACCATGTTGAAGCACTCCACGGCGCGGACTCCCTCCGGATTGGTCGACGCGTGCCCCTCCGCCTCGTACTGCTTGCCCTGCATGTGCAGCGTCTCGAACTTGGAGTTTGGCCCCGTGTTGGGCGCAGGTAACACGATCTCCAGCCGTCGCGTGCCCTTGGTGCAGAGCCTTGCTGCGGAGATTTTAAGGGTACCTCAAATGGCGGTCAACGCGGGCAAGAATGTGCCCGAATAGCCCTGCACAAAATCGAGTTGCGTTGACCGCCATTTGAGGTACCTAGAAAAACTGGGTAGTGCATCATATGCAGGCCCGCTGTCATCTAAGGTGTAATCTGATAGTTTGCTGACAGTGTACCAGTGTACTAGTGTACCCGGTGTCATCCAGGACATCCACTGCACGCCAGTATGGTCTGTCACTTTCACCGAGGTTGCCCCTGCCTTGGTGCCGCCGCTCATAGTGGTGCGCTCGTGCCCGCGCTCGCCGATGGAGCCGGGCATCACAAGGGCGGCAGGCGGCAGCGGTGGGGGCGGCGTGGGAGGCAGGTTGTCGGAGTCTCGCCTCTTCGCGCCGCCGCCGTCGCCAGCTGTCTCGGTGTCGGACTCGGTGTCGGACTCCGGCGGATCGTAGTGGACTTCCTCGCCGACAACCCCACCCTCCACGCTCTCCCTGCCAGCGCCCCCCCCCGCCGCCGCCCGGTGCGCGTAGTAGTAGGGGCTGTGCATGGCGATGCCCTCGCTGGTCGCGATGCGGAACTGCTCGCCGCCGTCGGGTCCGACAACCCCCGCCACGTCCGGGGCCCCGCCCCCGCCCCCGCCCCCGCCGTCGCCGGCGCCCAACCCGTGCGCCGCGCTCGCCGCGCGCGCCACGACGCAGCGCAGGTGGCACCCCAGGTCGTCCTCCGTCACCACGTAGCGCGGGCCCCGAGCCCCTGGGATGGACTCGATGGAACCCAAGGCCCCCACGCGCTGCCACTGGTAGCGGCACCGATGGCTCCCTGCGCCCATCAGCACCAGGCACTCCCCGCACCATGGCTCGCCCGCCAGCCGCAGCCCCGCGCCGTTGTCGGGCAGCCCCCGCCGCTAGTGCCTGCCAAATATCGGGGAACCCGCCACGTCATCGACACGCACTTTGGACCCTCGTTGCTCGAGTTAAATGGCATCCTATGCCTTGGTGATAGCATCTGGCAGGCCCTACCCACCAGTCGCGCAGCGCGCCGTCCGACGCCGCGCGCGCCGCGTTCTCAGCCTGCGAGCGCGGGGGCGACGGAGGGCAGTCCCCGCCCGTAGCGTACGGCCGGAGCGTGAAACACCACCAGTGGCGTCAGGGGCAACACGGCGTAGCACCTGAGCTGAATGGCAGTTGAGCTGCGAGGGTAGGTGTGAAGGTGAGGTGAGAAGGGCAGTTGAGCTGACGCTTGTATGACGCCCCCCCACCTCCGCGTATGGCTGGTCGGCGAGGAAGCGCATGAGCACGCGCTCCTTCTCGCTTCCCTGCGGGATGGCGCCGCTTTCCGCCATCGCCGCCGACAGCGCGCGGATATTGGAGCCTGACTACCGTAGAATGTCTATCAGCCGCGGCCGCGGAGCATGCGGCGAGTGGCACAAGTTGAGCATGAGCGGCCCGTGGCCCGCAACCTGCGGCACAAAGCGGCCTTCCGTTCAATCCTAACTCACCCCTCACACCCACCACCTCTCCCGCCAACCCTGCGCTCGCTGTTGTTGAGACAATGCCGCCCCACTGCACCGCTGGACCGAATATGTACAAACTGCGCGGCGACGCCCGCGCCAGTCCTCAAGTCCCGCGCCCGGCGCCGGCCAAACTTGCTTGTCCCACCGACCACAGAGTGCCGAGTGCGGCATCATCCCGGCTTGGATCACGCAGCTGTGCCACACGGCCGAGCGGCGACCGGCACGGCAGGGGATAGCGGTAGCGGCGGGCGAGAGACATCAGCTGGCCAGGCCGGGGAGGAGAAAGCGGCGAGTGTGTACGGGTGCGCTGGTGCACTGCGAGCACGCAGTCAGGGAACGCAGCCAGCGAAACTACCTTGACACTTCGGGGGGGGCGTAACAATGAGAATGTCGGGGCGCGCTCTTCACCGCGGCGGCGGCGGCGGCGGCGACGACGGGGGGCGGCACTGGGCCGCATCCAAGGCAATGACATCGGCGGCGTCGCTCCTGACGCTCGTCGTGTCCATATGCGCCAGTGGGGCCGGGGCCACAGCCACGGCCGCCTCCACATCCTTTGGAGAGGAGCTGGAGCTCGAGAGTTATGAGGTGGGGCACGGGTGGGATGGGAGCTGGGGGCACGACGACTTCGCGGCGTTGTCGACGCTGCGAATGCGGCGAATGCTGGCTGAGGCCGCAGACGAGGCCGAGGCGGAGGCCGAGGATCAGGAGGAGGGCGGGGGGGATGGGGTGGATTCCGAGGAGGCGGTTGAGGAAGATGGCGGGCGTGCGGCGGCGGGTGGCAAGGCGGCGGCGCCGGGTGGCGAGGCGGCTCCGTCAGGCGGTGAGGAGGAGGCAGCGGGGGCGGGCGGCGAGTCGACGCCCGGCGGCTCGGAACGGCCCTGGAGGCGGAGGCTGACTGTGGCTGACGAGGACGAGGCAAGCGAGGGATATGTGGAGACGCTCCACCCGTCAGTCGGGTACCGTCCCCCGGTGGAGGCGGCGGCGGCGGCGACGGCGGCGGCGGCGGCGGTGGGCGGCGAGACGATGAGCGGCGTCGCGGAGCAAGACGAGGAGGCGGATAACGACCGGCTGAAACTGGCTGAGGCGGCGGCGGACCCAGGCGTGGTGAGCGAGGCAGAAGTTCAACGCATCGACGCAGCGGAGAAGGCGGAGGAGGCGGCGGCGACGACGGCGGCGGCGGCGGGTCACGGGGAGGGTGCGGTAGGGCCTGGTAGATATTGCCTGCCATGCCATCCACACGCGTTCTACACCTCGTTTCTAAATTTAGATGGCACCCTATGACGTGGCGCTGGCTCGTTGCCCGCCACATTGTCGACAAGAGCTTTGAACCCCCGTTTCTTGAGACACGTGACATCCCATGACGTGGCGAGTAATATTTGCCAGGCCCTACGGCAAGGGGGAGGAGGCGACACACGCGGGTGCGTTCGCGGCGGCGGCACCCGCCGAAGCCTCGCGCGGCTTTTTGCGCGGAATGTTCGCAACTCCAGGGACACTAAAAGTTGCGGCGGCGAAAGAAGCGTCGCATCTCGAGGACAATGCCAAAGCGGCGTCCAAAAAGGGCAAAAAGGGCGCAGCGCCGAGGCCGATGAACATCGTGCTGGTGGGCAACGGCCGGTCGGTGCTCAAGCGGAACATCGGGGTCGGCCCCCACAGATATTACCCGCCACGTCATCCAAAGCGCTTTGAACCCTCGTTGCTTGAGTCTAATGGCATCCTATGACGTGGATTCAATATCTGCCAGGCCCAGTGCTTGCCACTTCATCGACACGCGTGATGCACCCTCGTTTCTCGTGGCGATTCGCATCCTATGACGTGGCGAGCGCTAAATGCCAGGCCCTGGGTCGGGGAGCAGGTAGACGCGGCGGACCTGGTGGGGCGCTTCAACTTCTTCACGCTGAAAAAGTTCGAGGTAGGCGGGCCTGGCATATATTGCTCGCCACGTCATCCAACGCATTTAAACCCTCGATTGTAGTGTTGAATGGCACACTCTTCGCAGCAGGATACCTCAAATGGCGGTCAACGGTGCGCAATTTGGCGACCTTGAGTAAACAGACGGTCAGATTTGCCATACAATTGTACAGTATGACGATTCTACCGTCTATTTCTCAAGAATGGGCGACCGCCATTTGAGGTACCCTGAAAATCTGCGAAGCTATGACGTGCTCCCCCCAACATCTGCCAGGCCCTCGTTGGAGGCCAAGGTGGGGACGCGAACCGACCTGTGGTTCATCGGCGAGCTCCGGCAGCCGGGGCCCAAGGGCCACCGCGGGAGCAAGCTGGCAACGGGGACCATGAACCTGAAGATCACCCCGCAGAAGTACATCGTGCCCATCGTGTACCCGTTCCCCAACAAGTGCAGCGCCAAGAGCCACGGCAGCTGCCGCCCCAGCGGCGGCTCTCTCAAGGTAAGGCGGTGCAGGTTGACCCTTTGAAACCCATGTTGAAAGCGCCTAAAACTAAGCGCTTTGAAACTAAAATATAATGAAACGCTTTCAATTGTTGCTTTCAAATTCAACTTGCGCCGCTATATCAAGGAGCGCGCCAGGACGTCGAAGACGGTGAAGAAGGCTTACGGGGTACGGCGGTGCAGGTTGACCCGATCAAACTCCAGTTGAAAGCGCCTGGAATTAAGCGCTTTTTAAAACTAAAATGTGGTAGACTGCTTTCAATTTTGCTTCAATTTTGCTTTCAAATTCAACTTGCGCCGCTACAACGGGGGCAAGTACAAGCTAGTGAACAAGCTGGAGATCATGCCGGTGGCGGTGCAAGAGAGCCTGGCCACCAAGTACCACTTCTACGGCACCTGGCCCTCCACCGGCGTCCTCGCCATCGTCTACTGCCTCGAGAACTACCCGGCAGGGCCTTCACTCAGACCGTCGCTCAAACCCTTTGAGTCATTCATACCTCGCAGATGCTCAAATCAAACCATCATGGGGTCCGAGCAAGGGCTGGTAAAGTGACCTCAGAATTTACCAGTCAACAGACTGTAAAAGCAATTCAGGGTTTGGGTTTAGGACTTAGGGTTTTGTTTTCACGATACGACCCCCCTAAAACCCCCCTAATACCCCCCTGAAATCAAACTACACCCCTCTTAATTGGTAAATTCTGAGGTCACTTTACCGGCCCTCGCTCGGACCTAGTAGTGAGCGTCACGGGGAACTGGTATGCGAGCGACCGACCGTACTATCCGGGGTCCGTGGTGAGCATTATGGGGTACGACTTCGCGCACAAGGTAGGGGGTGCTTGGGAATAAGCACTCGACCGAAGTTGAATCGACGAAGTGAGTCCGCGCCTCTGTGCAAGCATACCCTGAATAGGCCGATTTCGGTATATCGCTTCCCGCGCAGAGCGCTGACGCTTTGCCCGTAACTCTGTATGGGCATTCAACTTGACGCCCGCTTTCCCGCGCGGAGCGCTGACACTTTGCCCGCGACTCTGTATGGGCATTTCACCCAAGCGATATACCGAAATCGGCTTGTTAAGACATGCGAGCACCGATCTTGGTTCGAGTGCATGTTCTCAACGACCCTCCTGTAAGGCGCTGGGGCACTACTGGGAGAAGGTGAAGAAGAAGAGCACGGCAGGGCGGTGCAGGTTGACCCTATCAAACCCAAGTTGAACCCGCCTGGAACTAAGCGCTTGAAACTAAACTGTGATGTACTGCTTTCAAATTCAACTTGCGCCGCTACAGCACGGTGCACGCGATGACGGCGGAGGGCAGGTGGGTGGGCCGCCTGGTCATGGAAGGCAAGGTCAAGCACCTCGCGTGATCCGTGTCATTCAGGGAGGTGGCTGACCCGATCCGGCTGGTCATGGCTGGTCATGGAAGGGTTGCGTAAAGCCAAAATGACGTTAATTTAGCCCCAGGGCGCTCACGACTCACATGGAGAGCAACCCCAACAACCAGATGGTCTGGCGTTGTGATGTAGTTATTGCATTGAACCGTTGATTAAATGCGCAGAAAATTTGTTAACGTCGATTTTGTTCACGTCGCCGCCATCTGCGCGGAGCGCATATGGCGGAGGCGTTCTGCTTTTCATTGAATCATGATTCGTCGCATTCGTTCACACAACACAACAGTTATTGCGATGAACTATTGATTACTGGTCTCACTCTCTGTGCGTATCGCTGCGCTCGCGTCGTCGTCGCGCAGTCGTGACCCAGAATTGTTTTGTCCCCTGCGAAGCTCGTTTTGCGTGTTACAAAAAACAACTACTGGTACAATAAGATCATGCGCGGGGCCTACGATTTGCCCAAAGAGTTTCTACAAGATTAATAATGATACAACACGTGTTGTCAGTGTGCCTTGGGCACAGCTGCTCGGCGCGGCGCGGCGTGCAGGGCGGAAGCGAGGGAGGCTCGCGGTGATTGGTGTCAAGCGGTCTTACCCCTCCTCCTCCAAATCCGGCTCCTCAATCTTCTCCACCGCGTCCTCCTCCTCCTCGTCGTGCTCGGAGAATCGCTTGTAGGGCAGAGCTGAAGCCCTAATCCTGCTCCTCCATTCCCTCGTCGTCGTCGTCGTCAGAGTCCCACTCGTCCTTAGACCCCCCGGACTGGCGTCCCTTGCGGCGCGCCACCCCGAACTCCCGTTCCAGGAGCAGCACCCGGTGCAGCAGCTGCGGCGGCGTCTCTGCCTTGCGCCGCGACTGGCTGGGCAGGCTGCCCAGCTGCAGCAGGTTGCGCCACTTGTCCTTCAGGCAGGGGCTTACACTTATCCACTTTTCTGCTCAACATAAGCGCTTTTCGCGGGATAGGGGGTGCGTTTAGGGGATGTCTTAGGGGGTCTGGGGGGGGGTTCAGGGGCTGTTTGGGGATTGTTTAGGGGGTTGTCAGGGGGTGTTGTGGGATTTTACGAACGGCTCAGGTTGCGCTGAGAAGTGGACGAATGTAAGCCCCTGCCTTGAGGTCCATGGCGGTGCGGCGCTCCAGGCTGTGCAGGCCCAGCTTTTTTATGACGGTCCAGCGGCACCCGCCGCACTCCTCCACCCCGTCCACCAGCGCCTGCGACCAGGGGCTTACACTCCTTCACTTCTCAGCTCAACTTGAGCGCTTTTCACGGGATAGGGGGTGCGCGTAGGGGTTGTGTAGCAGGTGTTGTGGGGGTGTTGGGGGTGTTTAGGGTGTGTAGGGTGCTTTTGTGTGTCAGTGTCGGCTCAAGTTGAGCTGAAGAGTGAACGAGTGAAAGCCCCTGCCTGCGATTCCGTCAGCGTCCAGGGCGAGTGGTGCTTGCTGCGCCGCGCGCCGCCCTTGTTGCCACCACCGCCCAGCGCCAGCGCCAACTCGCCCCCGCCCCCGACGCCGACGGCGTCTCCGCTCTCGGAGTCATCGCTGCGGCGGCGCTCGCGCTCGGCAGCGTCGTCGGCGGCGTCGGCGGAATCGGGCTCCTCGCGGCCTCGTCCGGTAGCGCACCCGGCCGCGGACCCCTTGTGCGCGGCCAGCAGTTTGACCCGCGCGAGCAGCTCCGTGGGTACCTCGGTGGCTTCACGGCGCTTGTACAGCACGGGCAGCATGGCGATGCGCAGCAGGTTGCGCCACTTGTCCTTCAGGTCCACGGCTGACCGCGACACCAGCGCTTCGGCCACGCCCTTGACGTAGCGGCACAGGTTGAATTTTAAAGCAAAGTTCTAAGGCGGTTCATCATATTATAGTTTCAAGCGCTTAGTTTCAGGCGCTCTCAACATGGGTTTCATCAGTTCTACCTGCACTGGCCTACCTTGGCGTCGAGGCTCTTGATGTCCGCCCACTGGCCGCGCCCGTAGTGCGCCACGCCCTCGACCAGCGCCTCAACCTCCGGGAGGGTCCAGGGCCGGTGCACCTTCTGCTGCCCGCCGCCGCGCGACGGCAGCATGCGGCGCTTGGCCGCGGCGGCGGACGCCGCGCAGTACAGCGCGCTGTCGGGGACGATGAGGTCCCGACCCCCCGCGGCCGCCGGCCGCGACGCCGCCCACGCCGCCGCCAGCGCGTCGGGGGGAGCCTTGGTGTAGCGGCGCAGGTTGGAATTGAAAGCAAACTTCGAAAGCAATCTCCCTTGTTATAGCTTCAAGCGCTGATACTATAGGCGCTTTCAACACGGATTTTGATAGTGGCAACCTGCACTGCCCTACCTTGGGATTCGAGAACATGTGCTCCTCCGCGAACCTCTCCATCTCCGCCCTGGCCTTGGCCGCCGCCCGCGCCGCCTTGGCGCCCGCCGCCGCCGCCGCGCGCCCCGCCGCCGCCGCGC
>Ga0307489_10001129_pt1 | contig 17425 bp, 31 predicted proteins | sample SB12metaG_FD_202247 | JGI IMG/M metagenome (GOLD analysis project Ga0307489, IMG submission 202247) | Sea-ice brine microbial communities from Beaufort Sea near Barrow, Alaska, United States - SB 1.2 | ecosystem: Environmental > Aquatic > Marine > Coastal | place: USA: Alaska | collected...
TCAGTTGGCGACGCGAGCGGTGATCTGGGCAATCTTCTCATCGATGAGCACCACGACGCGGTCCGAGCTGCCGTACGCCCCCGTGCCCATCAGCTCCGCGCGCTCCGCTACCAGCCGCCGCACCTCCTCCGTGTAGGGCCACGTGATTCAAACTCGCCACATAATGGCGTCTTACTCAACAAACGAGGTCGGCCGATGTGTTTGATCATAGTGCCTTTACTGGCCGATCAATAGGCCGATTTCAGTATATCACCTGGATGAAATGCCCGTACAGAGTTGCGGGCAAAGCGTCAGCGCTCCGCGCAGGGAGGCGGGCGCCAGGTTGAATGCCCATACAGAGTTGCGGGCAAAGCGTCAGCGCTCGGCACATGAAGCGACATACCGAAATCGGCCTATTGACTTGCAAGTAAGTACCTGAGCTCTCATGGACAAGGCAATAGGGCTGGGTGATTAACGCCTGCTACGTCATAGGATGAGATTTAACTCACTAACCGAGCGCTAGCCGTTGTGGTTGATGCCGTGGCAAACCTTGTTGCCTGTCCCTACCTTCTCCAGCGCACGCTTCTCCGCGAGGACGGCCGCGGTGACGGAGGCCTTGGCGTGCTTGGCGGCGACGGCGGCGGGGGAGGTGGTGGTGGTGGCGGTGGTGGTAGAGGCAGCATCTGTTGTCACGTCCCAGTCGTCCCTGTCCCTGCTTCCTCCGCGGCCCCCGTGATCTCCGCCTTCTGCGTTGCCTCCGCCGCCGCCGCGGCCCCCGCGGTGTAGCGGCGCAAGTTGAATGTGAAAGCAACAGTTGAGAGCAGATTACCATATTAAAGTTTCAAATGCTTAGTTCCCGGCGCTTTAAGATGGGTTTGATAGGGTCAACCTGCACCGCCCTACCGCGGTCTGCGCCTCGGCCGCGCTCGCTCCGGCCCCTGCCGTCTCCTCCGCCGCCTCCGTTGCCTATGGGAGCCGTTGTGGTGGTTGTGGTGGTGGGAACGGTGGTGGCGGTGGTGGCGGTGGTGGTAGAGGCAGCATCCGTTGTCACATCCCAGTCGTCCCTGTCCCTGCGGCCGTCGTTGTCGTTGTCGTTGTCCTCTTCGTCCTTCTCCTCCTCTGTTGCAGTGGTGGCGGTGGCGGCGTCGGTAGTCAACCGCTCACTGTCGTCCACCATGCTTGACACCCTCCCCAACGCTGCCGCCGCCTCTGCTGACTGTCTGCTCGTAGTGTATCTGTCCGCACGCGCTTCCTGTGCCCCATATTGACTGCTCCCGGAGTGCCTTTCTTCCCTCGCCCCCGCCCCCGCTGCCCCCGCTGCTGCCGCCTCCTCCGCCTCCTCTGCTTCGTACGCTTCAACACTCCCAAACAGCGCCTTCAGCCCATCCGCACTCTCAATGGACCAAGCCGCCGGGTTCGCCGCACCGCCGCCGCCGCCCCAGGATGTCTGCTCATATTGTACCGATGCTCCGCGACCGGCGCCACCGCCGCCTCGGATTGGATCAGCTCGAGGCGCCCCGGACCCGGAGGTGGTTGAAGATCCGGCCTGCTTGATGGGAGACACCCGGTCCTGTTGCCGCGCCATCTGCCGCCGTTGCCGGAGCTGCTCCAGCGCCTGACAGCAGGGTCATTTAGAAAAAGGACCAGAACCGAGATAAGACGTGCCCGCATGACTCGCCTTCAGGGTGAATGCTCATACAGACATGCAGAGGAGGAAGAGGAGGCGGAGGAGGAGGCGGAGGACGAGGAGGAGGACGAGAAGGAGGAGGAGGAGGAGGAGGAGGAGGAGGAGGAGGAGGAGGAGGAGGAGGAAAAGAAGGAGGAGGAGGAGGAGGAGGAGGAGGAGGAGGAGGAGGAGGAAAATAAGGAGGAGGAGGAGGAGGAAAAGGAGGAGTGAGAGGAGGATGAACAGGAGGGGGAGGGGGAGAAGGGAGTGATTCAACGTCAGTACAATGCTTGTTCTCAATATCCCTCGTACCTGACGATGCTGCTGCTGCGCCGGCTGCTGCTGCCGCTGCCGCTCCAGCTCCTGCTGTTGCTGGAGGTTGCTGTTGTGCACCGGTGTGCTTTGGTGCTGCTGCTGGTTTTCGCGGTGGTTGTGTACTGGTGCTCTTTGCTGCTGCTGCTGCTGCTGATGCTGCTGCTGCTGCCAGGGCCAGGCAGATAATGCGTGCCACATCATAAGATGCCGTTTGACTCATGAGGGAAGTGTCCAAAATGCGTGCCGATGACATGGCGGGCAGTATTTGCCAGGCCCTGCCTGGTGGTGATGGTGCGGGGGTTGTTGCTCGTCCGATGCATCCGAGTCGGGGACGGGCATTCTTCGGCTTCGCAGCGGACTCACCGCCATCCTAGTGCCCACCACCGCCAGCTCAGGATACTCTCCACGCGCCACGTCGGCCACCGCCGCGGCAGCGGACTGGTGCTCCGCTGCACGGGCCTCGGCTTCCAGCGCGGAGATGTTCTCGCGGAACTCGCGGAGGAAGTTGTCATCCGTCACTGTCTCCGCCGCTGCCGCCCAGCCCGCCGCGCCCCCGCCGCCCCCGCCGCCGCCGACCATGCCGACGCCAGTCCCGGGAAACCTGGCACCAGGGACAGGCACAAAACGCTGTCCTCCGTCATATAATTTCATCACACTCACAGAACAGAGTTTCCCGCATGGTTGATGTGGCGAGCATTGGTTGTGCGTCCCTAGCTGCGTTGAAACAAATACATAATTGCCCCAAATTCACTCCGTCAATAACCCCCTCATGATGAGATGAATGCCCACATTCACTCGTTATCCGGTCATCATTATCTCGTATGGGGTCGTGTGGAAGTCCCTGGTCCCTACTCAGCTCCACCGCCCCCGCCCCCAGCCTCGAACCCCCCGTGCTCCCCCTCCTCCCCGAATAGATCAGTCATGAAGTCCGTCCCCGAGGGAGCCGGCCGCGGCGACACCGTCGGCGGTGCCATCGGCGACCCGCCGCCGTTACCTAGGGACTGATGAATAGTGATCGCCGCGTCATAGGATGCCAATTAACTCAACAAACGAGGGATCACAATATGGGCTGATTTATAGTGCTCACCACGTCATCCATCGCATTATGAACCGTCGTTTATTGATTCAATTGACCGCCGATGACGTGGCACGGACTGTCCATGACTGATGGATAGTGCTCGACACGTCATCAAACGCAATGTGAACAGTCGTTTGGTGATTCAATTGAGACCCTATGGCGTGGCAGGCATTATCCATCAGTTTCTACCGTTGCTGTTACCGGTAGCACCGCCGTGCGCCAGCGCCGCGCGGAGGTATGTTCGCTCGCGCTCCAGCGACACCACCTGCTTAGCCATCTTCTGGATCTGAACTTTGAAGCGGTCGCGGCTCCGCACAGCGTCCTTCGCCTAGGGCCTGGGGGATACTGCTCGCAGCGTCATCCAACGCACTGTGAGCCCTTCTCACTTGAATTGAATTTCACCCTATTACGTGGTGAGCAATATCCACCGGGCACTTTGAACCCTCGTCTCTTGTTGAATGGCACCCTGTGACGTGGCAAGCAATGTCTGCCAGGCCATTCGAACCCTGGTATCTTGAGTTGAATGGCACCCTGTGACGTGGCACGCATTGTCCGCCAGGCCCCTGCCATGGCGGAGTGCTCGGCGTCCGACTTGCCCTGCTGCAGGCGCGCCACCTCGGCGTGCAGCGTGGCCTCCGATGACTCCAGGTGCGCGCGCTTGTACCCGTCAGATAGAGTCCCACTGCCAGTGTTTCGCCTAGCTTAACTCGAGTGTCTTTGAGGAATTGTGTTGGTTTAAACTCAGTGTCGGGTCTGGTATCGAAGTTGTGGTATCGAAGTCCGATCGACCAATCTAAACTGTCCAAAGCGAACATCCGACCGCGCCGCCCGGCCGAGATCCGACATGGTCGCGATTCGTGAGTTAATAGACCCTCGATTTTCGAGGAGATAAAAGGGACTAGTCCCTCCGACACTGCGTTTAAGTGGGGTGATTGATGTGGTTTCATGGTCAAACGGATTGACTGTTAGCTGGACGCAACGCACCTAGGGAAGGCACAGCGTCGATGCAGAGGGTGTGTAAGGGTAAACAACAACACTGTGAGCACACAGTCAGCAAACAGTGAGGGAATTACCCTGGGTTGGCGACTTCCATATTTGGGGTCCAGGAATCCATCCGAATCCGACCCTCTACCGAATCCGTCCGCATCCGAATCCATTTTGATAGGGTCAAAATGCCCATACAGACTGCAAAATATGCCCAAAAACTACCCGGCGGGGCTGCCCGGAATCCGTCCGATTCCGGCAGAATCCGACCCTCCACCGGATCCATCTGAATCCGGAACCGCCATCCCAGGTCAATTCCCTGCCATGGAAGGCGCGCTCCACCGCCGCGGCGCGCGCGTTGGCCTCCTCCAGGCGCTCCTCCAGGGCCGTCTTCTGCCGATCGACGTCAAACGACTTGCCCTTCTCCATATCCAGCTGGTGCTCGCACTCCTGCTGCAACCGACGCACCTCTTACTAGGGTCTGATGGAATGTGCTCGTCACCTCATTAAACGATTTTTGGAACCTTGGTACTTGAGTCTGAATGCCTCCTATGATGTGGCGAGCACTATCCATCATGCCCTACGGCGTGCTGCGCCTCCGACATGCGCTGCGCCATCTCGCGCCGCTCCGCTTCGCGCCGCACGCTCAACGACTCCTCCGCTGTGATCAGCTTGCGCTCCCGCTCCTCCACCGACAAACAGGATCAATATAGGATGCCGTTCACCTCAAGTTACGATCATTCAATGTGCGCTGGATGATGTGGCTGGCAATAGGTATTATCATCATCATCAAACACGCTTGCCACATCGGAGGACGCAATTTCACTCAATGAACGCCGGTTCGAAGCGCGTGTCGATGACGTGGCGGGCGATATCTGCCGGGCCGCACCACGGCGATGGCACTGGACAGCCGCTTCTCCAGCGCCGCGTTGTCGTCCTTCCCGCGCCGGTGCTCCGCCTCGCGCTGGGGTCAGGCGGATATTGCTCGCCAAGTCATAGGATGCCAGTTAACTCAATAAAGGAGGGTTCAAAGTGCGTTAGATGACTTGGTCGGCATAATATGCCAGGAGCTACCTCGCGCTGTGCCTCACGCCGGCGCCACTCGCCCTCCAGTGCCGCCATTCGCTCAGCCTCAAGGCAGTGCCTTCCCAAAGAATTGTTATTGTTATTTCTTTAGTTGGCACTTCAGTACTGACAAAGTAGTAAGTAGGACGATGCAGTTGGAATCAGGGACAGTGACAAACAGCTCATAGTAGAGCAAGATCGTTAGACTTGAAATATAAGACGGACACATATAAATTGATGAGTAGGTGGGACAAACAGCTCAATGTCAAGCAGAGAGAGATACTTCGGTTAGGCCCTGCCTCCCGCGCGCGCATCTCCGCCGTCCACTTGGCCTCCTGCGCTTGCTTCCACACTTCCAGCTCCCACGCCACGGCATACTCGCGGCCGTTGCGGAGCGCGTCGATGGAGGCCATGCTGTAGTGCCGCAAGTTAGAATTGTAAGCAACGTTTGAAAGCGGTCCGTCATAATCTCGTGTGCAGCGCTGAAACCAAGCGCGGTCATGCCAGGGTCAAACCGGGGTCCACCTCCATCGCCCTACCATGCTGTCGGCCACGCCGGCGGACATTGCGGCCGTCTGACCGACCCTCACGGTGCTTTGCGCGGCGGCGGCGGATTCTGCGATCTTCAGAGCCGCGGTGAAAGACGGGTTCGTCTCCGCCACGCCCCACGCGGGTTTGGGCGCTGCACGAGCAGGGGAGCTCGAGCCCGCTTGAGGCATCCCTGCGATGCTACTGCGCAGACTCCCGCCCCCGCCGCCCCCATACTGTGAGTCAATGCCGCCACCGCCGCCGCTGGCGGCAGCTGACGTCACCACAGCTACCCGCTCCAAGGACGCCCGCACCGAGAGGACGCCCGCACCAACGCCCCCGCCGCCGCCCCCGATGACCCCCTCTAACGACGCCTGTAACGAGCCGCCGCCGCTGCCCCGGACGCCACCACTAGCATCGAGAGCACTGGCTGCTCTGCCGCCGCTATGCGACTCGCCCGCCCCGCCACCCGAGTGCAACCTTTCAATGGACGCCCGCAGCGAGCCCCCGCCGCCGCCACCGCCGCCTGCCCCGCCCCCGGCCCCGCCCGGCGTGCGGCCCTCCTCGTCTTAAGGCCTGACAGGTGATGTTCGCCATTTCATGTGATGCTGTTTGACTCCAGAAACAAGGGTCTGGAACGTAGAGGATGATGTGGCAGGCATTATCTGTCAGGCCCTACCTCGTGCGAGTGCGCCAGCGGGAAGCGGTCGTACGCGGACATCTTGGTGGCCCAAAGCGGCAGCGGGCCCTTCTCCGCCAGGCTCAGCACCAGCCGCAGCTCTCCCACCTTCACCTGCTCACAGGGACTGATGGATAGTGCTTGCCACGTCATCAAGCGCATTGTGAACCCTCGTCTATGTCAGTGGACGGCATCCTATGATGTGGCGTGCACCATCCTTCAGTACCTACCTGCTCGGGCTCGAGATGGGCCGCGGAGCGCGGGTTGCGGTCGCCGCCCGGCGTGATGTTGGCAAGCACGGGGGCGTACCCGTCTACCACGGGCTCCTGCAGCAGCGGTGCCAGTGACACCGAGGCCAGACGGGAGGGTCACCGAGATCAAGCACTCAAAATATGATAGTAGCATGACTTTCCACTTACCTACCAGGGTGGGTGCTCATACAAACGCCGGAGCAGGAGGCGCAGATTCACGTCGCTCGAGTTCTTGTACTCAACAAACCCCCCTTACCAGACCCAGCAGCTGGTCTGCGGTGTATTTGTCCTTGTGCCACACCTCCGCCACCAGCCGAGGCCCCGCGGCCAGGGCAGTGGCGAGAGCCATGACCCCCGCGCCGAAGTCCACCGTGCCGCTGCCGTTCTGCAGCGTGACCTCGGACGCTCTCGTGACGTGCGCGGGCGGGTTGGTGCGCACGGGGGTGGCGACCGCCGCGTGTGTCCGACCGCCCAGCTCCACCGCCTCCAGCAGCCCAGAGCTACGGCCACGTCAACGACGCTTGCCGCATCAGAAGATGCCATGTGACTCAATAGACGAGGGTCTTAAACCGTAAGTCTTATACCGCAAAATAAATGACAGGCTGACGTGGAGGATGACGTGGATGATGACGTGGATAATGAGTTGTAAGGTGCCATGGAGGATGATGCAGCGTGCATCGGTGTGATATAGTTTGAACCGTGTGGAATGACGTGGCGGGCAAAGGTACACTATGAGTATGGTTTCTAAGTGTGCTGGATAACGTGGCGAGCACTGTGCTATGGTTAAGTGGGAGCCCTACTTCGGGGGAAGCGTGAGGCGCACGACGATGGAGGCGGTGGGGTAGGGCATGCGCCGCGTGGTAGGGCCTGGCAGATTTTGCTCACGATGTCACCCAACACATTTTCAATTCTCGTTTCTTGACTTCAATGACATCCCATGTCGTGGCGAGCAATATCTGCCAGGCCCTACCGCGTGGACTTGAAGCTGCGCACATCGCACGTCAGGCTGAACAGGTGCAGCACCTCTTGGCCCGCGGGCTCGGGCCCCGCTCCCCCTGTACCGACTCCACCTCCACCTAGGGCCTGGCGGACATTGCTCGCTGCGTCATCCAAAGAACTTTGACCCCTCGTCTCTCGAATGAAATGGCACCTGGCGGATAGTGCTTGCCACGTCATCCAGCGCACTTTGAGCGCTTGTCTGATGAATCAAATGGGACCCTAAAACGTGGTGAGCAACATCCGCCAGAACCTACCGCCTCCACCGCCCTTGCCGCCGTCGCCCTCGCTAATGCTGGCGAGAAACGCTGCGTCGGCCCGCGCGGCGTCGAACGACCGCGCGGCGTCGACCGATTCCCCGTGCTCCACTCCAACGATAATCGCGTGTCCGTCCCCCCCAAGCTGTCCGGCAGATCGTCCGCCGCTGGACGCCAGGCTGCCGCCGCCGCGCTCGGGGGCGTCGGAGAACGCCGAGGAGCAGAGTCGAGGAACTAATGCTCGCCACGTCGAAGGAAGACATGTGAGTCGCGAAATGAGTATCTAAACTGTGGAGAATGACGTGGCGGGACATATCCACTCAGGTCATCAAACGATGACAATTGATTGACTCACGAAACGAGGGTCTCAAATTTGGTGAATGACGTGGCGGGTATGATTGACGCAGTCCTACCGCAGAGGAGCGCACGCTGGCGCCGGCCAAGGCTTCGGGCATCAGCTGCACCTCGCGCAGTGCAGCGAAGACGCGTATCTCCGGCACTGTGTTGCCCTTGTCACCCTAGAAGCAGGGCCGACAAATACAGGAAGCGTGCGATGTCGTCTTTGTCCTCTCTCATCTCCCTGTTCCTCCTTTCTCTCATCTCTCTCATCTCCCTGTTCCTCCTTTCTCTCATCTCCTCTCTCTTCTGCTCTCTCACATTAGGTTGTCATATATCTCGATAGACGAGGGTGACGTGGCGGATGACACGGCGGACAACGTGGCGAGCGCTATTTGCTTGTGCCTACCTTGAAGGTGGGGGACGAGAGCTGCATCCACTTCCCGGGGTTGTCGCCGTCGCCTAGGGCCTGGCCACTCGTTCCCTGAACATGAAAGTGTGCTCATAGTGTACCGGTGTACCCGTGCACACTCGCCGCCTCCTCCTCCTCCTCGGCCTGGCCACTCGTTCCCATTGTGGAGGGGAGCGCAATCGACAACGACGAGTGGCCAACGAGTGGACGCTGCGCCGTGTGTGAATGGCCCCTGCCGTCTGGAGCGTAGAGCAGCGCCGCCTGCTTCATCGCGCGCATGTCCAGCACCACCCACCCCAGCCGCTTGTGCGCGTCCGTCACTGGCGCGAGGCGGCGCGCGGGGGTACCGGGTCAGTGCGGGGGGCGAGACCGTCGTGAATCGTGAGAGGGTGCCGTTGCAGATACGAAAACAGAGGGAAAAAGTGAAGTTGCTTGGGGAGATTGTTATCGGGGTTCACGCGGAGGTGGAGATGCGAGCAGTGCCGCGGCGCATGATACGGAGTGAGGACAGCGACGGCGTGTTCGAGAGGTGCGTCTGGACGCTGACATACGATACTCGCACAGCTGTCCCCCGTCTTCCCATGCCGCGAGACCGTGAATGTTGTTGCTCGAGTGTTCCGGTGTTCTGTGTTCTCACCGGTGAGCTTGAGCTTGGCACCCTGGGACTGGAGCTTGCGGATGGCGTCGGCGTCGCGGCGCCAGACGAGGCGGCCGCCCCAGGCGGGAGTGGCGCTCGCGCGCGTCAGACCCGTCGCGCTCTCCTCCGCGTCGAACGCGCCCCGCACCTCGAATCAGGGGCTTACACTCGTTCACTTTTCAGCTCAACTTCAGCGCTTTGTATGGGACAGGGGGTGCGCATAGGGGTTGTGTAGCCCGTGTTAAGGGGGTGTTAGGGGGGTGCGTTGGGTGTGTGGGGTGTGGTCTCGTGTCAGACACGGCTCAAGTTGAGCTGAGAAGTGGACGAGTGTAAGCCCCTGCCTCGAACGACGCGTCGATGGGAAAATGCCGTCCCTCGTGTATCACGCATTGGAGCTCGAACACCGGACCGCTGGCACCGCCGCCCGACGACGACGGCATGGCGACCATGCCGGCCAAGCGCACGCGGGTGGCCTCGCGGCGCAACGCGCAAGTTCTGTGCCGGCGATACCAGAGTACTGCGCTCCCGCCAGGCGCCGCGCGCGAGGTTGTTCCAGCGTACATCTCTCATTTAAAATTTGAACGAGTGCGATCAAATCCGGCCGCGAGCCCGCGACCGACCGACGATACTTGGCTCGTGGCGTGTATCAGCACAGGGGCGGTGGATTTGATCGCACCTGGATTGACAAGTCAGCAGTTGAAACGGGACAGGTCATCAGGTTACGGTAGCGAGTCAGTTGAGTCATGAGTGCGATCAAATCGTAACGTCCACTAAGCTGTAAGCACGTGGCGTGGCGTTAGGCCGACCCCTATCTAACCAGGCATCTCACCAACCCTTCATTGTCACGCAGCGACACACGACGGCGGCGGGCGGCGGCGTGTGGGGATGGCCCGCAGATCTCACCGCGAAAATGTCCGATGAGGAGTACTCGCACTGTAAGGTGAGTGGCAGCTCATCTCTTCGTTATATTTATTTTTCTGTCTTGTCAAATGTGGAGTCGTGTGTGAAGCTGTGAACCGACCGGTCTCCCGGCCCCGAGCTCGGGCGGGCGCCCTCCGCAGCCGACTGACTGACTCGAGCGTGTGTACACAGGCGTGTAAGCGGCACCGCCTCTTGACGTTCTTTAACCCGGGGCAAGCGTGCTGCGCGGAGTGCCTCGCGGTGCGTTCCCGTCCATCCATCCATCCCATGGTTGTTGATAACGTTCTTGCCTTGCCCGCAGTTCCTCTGCCCCCCGCTTCTTACTCCCTCACGACAGCAGGCGCGGGGTTCGTGCGTTCCGTTGTCGTCCGATCCTTCACCGCGCCGCGCGCCGGCGCGTACATTCACGATCGCGATAAGGGCACAGTGTGGTTCCCGATCCCCGCCCATGGTCTCCAGCCCATCCCACACACTGCAACCCTCCACCTCCTCGACGAGTACGAGCACTTTTTCCGCTCAAAAACTTTACTGTACTCGTAGCTCCACGAGGCTGACTAGGAACTTCCCAAGAGTTCGGAGCCACTCGTCGCGCGCGCTCCGATAGCGTGCAGCCGTCGCGCGCACCCTTCCCTCGCAATGGGTAAAGGGACGCGCGCGCGTGTCGTAGCCCTCCACAAGCGCGTAACGCGACGCACCCGGCAGCGGCCGCATTGGCCGGTCGGAACTGTCCCACCGACCAAAATTGTCGAATGCAACGTGATCCCCAGCGCGCTGCCGCCGCTGGGCGGGACACTCGCGGACGCCCCCTTACATGCGCTGTACAACTCGCGTCTTCCTGGGATATCAACTTCCGTGTAAGTACATCTAATGGTGGCCCTTACATACCTTCGAAGGTGTTGAGCAGTATCAACCATCCGTGAGCCATCCCAATTCGCTTGTCGTTGTGTTGTTGTGTTATTCGCTTGTTCCTGACACGCATACGAGGTTCAATTTTTGTTCCGCAGGCTCGGCGCGCGCGCCTGCGCAAGCGGCGGGCACGGGAGTGTGAGGAGCGGATGCAGGGGGAGAATGGGGTTGGCGGGGGCGGGGGCGGGGGCGGGTGGGGCGAGGGCGGCGGCGCTGCCGATGATGTCAGCGGCGGCAGGAGCGGCGGCGGCGGTGCAAGCGGCGGCAGCGGCAGCGGCAGCGGCGTCGGGGGTTGCGGCGAAGGGGGAGGCGGCGGCGGCTCAGGCGTCCTCCTCAACGACGACCCGTCCGCGCGTTGGCGCGCGATGCAGACAGAGTTGGACGATTGGCTCGCCGAGCAAGTAGGGCTGACTGGGCGGATCACGCGCAACGCCTAGCCATGACACCTTATTATCAACCCCCTAATTGGTGCCTGGTACTGAGCCAGCACACCTCAATGCTGGGTTGGGGACTCGACGGATCATTAGGTGAAGGGTCGGATTCGGCCGGATGCGGGGTGATTCGCTGAGCCCCGCAGGGCGGATTTCTTTTCACGTATGGGCTTTTTGACTGATTCGAAAATTCGGACGACGCAGTGAAGGGTTGGATTCGGTCCGAATCGCCCGGATTCCTGCACCCTCGAAACCGAATTGCCAAACTAGCCTCAATGCCACCCCTGTAACTGATTCCTGGTAGTGAGCTAGCACAGCCGCGCCTCGACCACCTGGTAGACCGTCTCGTGAATTTCAGTTTTACGCCATCTTTTGACGTGGCAAGCATGTGTGAGCTGGCCTTGCGCCACGCAGGGCTCCAGCGTCCCTCAATATCACAGGGGAGCGCCGCCGCCGCCGCCCTCCTCGAGCTTGGCGCAAAGGGGTGCCCCGCTGGGCAGGCTCATCCTGGACCTGAACAACCGATCTGCGCGTAACGAGGTAGGTTGGTGTGGGTTCACCCTCGAAAACCCGTGTTGAAACCGCCTGGACCTACGCACTTGAAACTTACATATGATGGACCGCATTTCAACTTTGCTTTCAATTTCAACTTGCGCCGCTACGACGAGGGCGCCCGCCCGCAGGTAGCCGGGGAGGCTTGGCTGCGCGTCGCCGAGTGCTCCGCTGAGTCAATCGGCAGCGAGCGCCAGACCCTGGCCTCCGACGGATTCGCCACCCCGCGGGCGCAGCTCGCCACACAGCTGGCAGCGTCCATCCGCATCCCACAGGAATCCAACACGCGCAAGCGAGCGGGGATTCCCGCACAGCAGGAGGTCTCCAAGCGGTTTTTCACAGCGCCCATGGTGGGGGCTGCACACCTGGACCCTCAATCTTAGACCCTAAATCCTGAACCCTAGACCCTGAACCCTAGCGCCCATGATGGGGACACACTGTATACCTGGAATAAGACCTCGTTGGTGTGCCTTGACTCAATGCCTTGATTATCCAATAATGTCACTCATTCCTCTGTGATGGGCAGTGCTCTCACCACGTGCACGTGCCGCTAGAACCCTATACCCTAAACCCTAACCCTAACCCTAAACCCCAAATCCTAAACCCCATCAATGTGGTGTGTTATCTACTCCATGGGTGGGTCAGAATCGGACGATTATGAGTGGACTACGGGTGGGTCGGAGGAGGAAGAGTTGGGCATGTGGCCTACGTGGTGGAGGCCGTCGACGGAGGCCGGCGGCGGCCGGGGCGGGGGCCGGCGCGGACCGGAGGGGGAAGGATGGGGAGGAGGAGGAGGAGCAGGAGGAGGAGGATACAACGGAGGATGGGGAGGAGGCAGAGCGGGAGGAGAAGGCGAAGGAAGAGGAGGAGGAGGAGGGGGTGAACCGCCGTCACCGATGTCAGAGCCGGACAGGACATCGTTCTCACAACACAACGCGCCCCACTCCCTGCGCCCCGGCCAAGCGCCCGGCATCGAGAACCGGTTCCCCCGTTCCCGTGCCCCCTTGTCTCCGCTCCCCGCGCGAACCGGGGCGGCTTGGGGCGGGCTGGCCGCGCGGCCGGGGGCGTGGAGGCCACCCTACTGCCCGGACTGGGACGACATCGAGCGGATACCGTGGATGGACCTGCTGGGGGAGGCGCTCACCGCCGCGCCGGACGCCGGCCAGGTGCGGCCGTACGCGCCCTACTTCTTTGAGGGCTCTGTGGTCGTGGGGCTTCAGTGCCAGTTGGGGGAGTATGCGGTGGACCTCCGTGCCGCGCAGCGTCGTGCCGCCGCCGACGGCCGCCGCGTCGAGGCGGGGGCTTCCACTCGTCCACTTCTTACCTCAACCTGAGCCGTTTCTGTCACTCGAAAGACACCCTAAATACCCCGTAAACACCCCCTGATTACCCCCCCATCACCCCCTAAACATCCCCTATTCCTCAACCAGTGCTTAAGTTGAACTGAAAAGTGGAGGGTTGGAAGTCCCTGCGTGGAGGCGGTGTCTGTGCAGGGCCAGCTGCATGTGCTGAACCCCGAGACGGGCGAGCTGGAGCCGGTGTCCGCGTCGGCGGCGCTTGCCGACTTTGGCCTGAGTGGGATGGACGGCGATGGGCGGACGGTCATGCGCGTGGTGGCGCTCAGCACGGCTGCGGTAGGGCAGTGCAGGTTGACCCCAGGTTCACCCCAGAATGACCATAGGTTGACCAGGCTTGGTTTCCGCGCTTGAACCTAAAATATGATGAGCCGCTTTCAAACTTTGCTTTAGATTTGAGCTTGTGCCACTACAGCGCGGGGGGCGTGCACCGCGTGGTGGTGGATGAGGAGCTGCGGGGCACAAGCGGGAGGGTGCTCTTCAACGGCCGCTACGTCCCCACATCCACTGCGCCGATTCCTAGCGACGGCGGCGACGCGACGGCGACGCGCAACGACACGATAACGGAGCTGACCGTGACGCTGCCGGCGCCGGTGGACCCGAGCTGCCCGCCCGTGGGTTGCGCGTGGGTGCAGGCGGTCAGCGACAGCGGTCCCACGCGGCGCCTGCCCGTGGGACCCAGTGTGCCGCTGCTCATGGTGGACGACGAGGAGGTGGCGGCTGAGATTACTGCCGCCGCGCATGTCATTCGGCGGAGCCACAGCTCGGGCGCCTACTTCGCTAACTGCTTCGTCCGCCACCTCGGTAACTGCATCGTGCCCGCGGCGTGCAACCTGGACGACCTGGCGGCCGCCATGGAGATCGTCGACACCCTGGACCTCAGCCACACCCGGCAGGTCCTCCTCTTTCAATTTATTCTCCTCCCCTCCTCCTCCTCCTCTTCGTCCGTTTACTCCTCCGCCTCCTCCTCCTCCCCCTCCTCCTCTTCCTCCTCCTCCTCCTCATCCTCCCCATCCTCCTCCTCCTCCTCCTCCTCCTCATACTTATCGGCATGTCTGCATCAGCACTCACCCTGAAGGTACCCGGTAAGTCTTGCTCCAACCTCGCTTCAAGTGCTTGTTCTCAATGACCCTGCTGCCCGGCGCTTCCTGTTGGAGCACTGCATCATGCTGGACAACGACCCGGCGCTGTACGACGACGACAAGGGTGAGTGGGCGGGCGACGTTCGCTTGTCCGAGTCCAGCGAAGCGGCGGGTGGCGCCGGCGGCGGCGCCTTCAATCGCGGCGACGGCCATGACGCCGTCAGCGGCGGCGGAGGAGGGTTTTTCAACCTGATCCGTCGCAACGGCATGACAAGAGCAGAGGCGGCGGAAATGTCGGCGGAGGCGGAGGAGGAGGACGGCGCGACGACGAGCACGATGGCGGTGGTATCGAAGCGGCGCTCCCTCTCCTTCATGTTCGACGGCGTTAACCACTACTACCCCGACGGTACCCCGATGGCCCCCGAGCACTTCGAGGCAGGGGCGTCTACTTCTCTGCTCAACCTGAGCCGTTCTTGTTACTGGAATCCCGCGACGTGTCCCACAGAAAGTGCTCATGTCAAGCCGAGAAGTGGACCATTGTAAGCCCATTGCGGGGGCTTACATTCGCTCACTTCTCAGCTCAACATGAACCGTTCTTGTCACTGGAATCACGCAACGTGACCCACAAAAAGCGCTCACGTGAAGCCGAAAACTTGAGGAGTGTCTCGCCCCTGGTTGGAGGTTCGCGACCGCGCGCTGCAGCGGATCCTTGAGCAGCACGTCAAGTACATCCCGGCAATCCTCCTAGTTGTGGTTACCATACTCTTCAACCACGCCGGGCCCTTGTTGGCAATCCCGGTCGAGCGCGTACGCGAGGCAGGGCCCCTACTATACCCCCACTACGCCCCTATGACACCCCAATTATATCCCTTCTATACCCCTACAATACCCCTGGTACACCCCTATCATATCCCTACTCTACCCCTACTATACCCGTACTATACCACTACTACAACCCGATCATACCCCTACTATACCCCTACCATACTGTTGGCCAGGCCCTGGACCAAGGCCACTGCGGCGATATTCGTCGCGGCGGCGGTCATGTGCGTGGACACCACGATGAAGCTGGGCATCATGGTTAGAAACGCGCCCGCCTTTGTGATGGCGGCAGGGGCTTACACTCGTCCCCTTTTCAGCCCTACCTGAGCCGTTTCTGACACAAAATACACCCTAAACACCCTATACCATCCCCTGACGCCCCCTACACACCCCCTGAATCACCTCTAAATGCACCGCGTATCCCACAGAAAGCGCTTACGTAGAGCCGCAAAGTGGACGAGTGTAAGCCCCTGGTTAGCGGCGGTGATTTATGGCGCATTAGGGCACATGATAGCGTTCGTGCCCCTCAAGCAGTATGTCGAATCGAGGCACCACAACAACGTCATGCCCGTCGTCGTCTTGACGTTTTACGCGGGGTTGAACTTCGCGCGGCGGCAGGGACAGAGTTATGCCTATTGCTCGTCACGTCATCCGCCTCATGTGAACCCGCGTCCTTTGAGTCACGCTCTCGTTACGTGTCTTTGCGTTAACATGACAGCATATGACGTGGCCATCATCATTCTCTTGTCCCTACGCCGCGAAACGTCTTCATATTGTGCCTGGTGACCGCCGCCTTCCACGGTAGGGTGGTGCAGGGTGACACTATGAAACCCACATTGAAAGCGCCAGGATTCGAGCGCTTGAAACTAAAATTTGATGATCTGCTTACAAATTTTGCTTTCAAATTCAACATGCGCCGCTACACCACGAGCTGCCCGCCACGGTGTACTTCACGCTGGGCGTGACGCCGTACCACGACCGGTGGTGCCACCCGAGCCGCCTCGGCTGCGTGCGGGATGCTGTGCGAGCGCTGGCGGCCGCGCCGGTGGGGACCGGGGAGGAACCCTTGTGCATGCAAGCGCGCGTCACGCAACACACGTGCGACGCATCTCTCGAGGTGAATGACATCGTATGACGCGGCGAGCGTCAGTCATTCGTTTGCTCGCCGCGTCATTCACAACTACTTTTTGGTAAATGCCATCATACGACGTGGCAAGCATTGTTATTTGTACCCTCCTCGCCGGGTGCGCAAGCGTGCTTTCTGTTCGGCGCCGACGTTGCGGTCAGCTTGACGTACATGGCGGCGATGTACATCATGATCCCCTACACGGTGGCACTGTGCATCCGTAGGCAGTACCTGGCCACCATGTTCCCGTTGCATGCGGGGAAGATGCAGCGGAAGGGTAAGGGGAAGACCGCGTGAGGGGGGAGGGGGGAGGGGAAGGGGGAGGGGGGGGGTGGAGGAGGGAGGGGGAGGGGGGAGGGGAAGGTGGAGGGTGGAGGAGGGAGGAGGGGGGGGAGGGGGGAGGAGGGAGGGGAAGGGAGAGGGGGGAGGGGGAAGGAGGGAGGAGTGAGGGCAGCGGGGAGGGGGGAAGAGCGCGTGAACATGCGGCACGCCGTGGAGATGTCCTGTGGGAGTCGCGACCATAGTGTATCAACAAAACGGAAAGATTTCTTGATTTATTTTTACATCATTTGTTGATTTTTTATGTATGTGTGTTGTCAAAACGCGGCATTACTTGCGCCGCGCGGACTGGCTCCAGTGCGATTCCAGCAGTATCTCGTCGAGACCGGGCCGTGTCCACAATAAACGAAAAGCACACGCATTCGGCGCATGTCTAGAGCGACATCGTTTTAGTTTCATTGTTCGTTACATTTTCAGGTTTTTGGCGGTCTATTGATTCGCAAAAGCGAGTGACTCCAGTGACAAAGGCAGGTCCGGATTTCCCGTGTAAGGCGACAGACTTTGTCTGCCAAATAAATGACTATAAATCAACAAATGATGTTGATACAATATGGTCGCGACTCCCAAAAGCACATCTCCGCGACGTGCCGCATGTTCACGCGCTCTTCCCCCCTCCCCCCTCCCCCTTCTCCTCCCTCCTCCCCCCTCCCCCCTCACCCTTCCCCTCCCTCCTCCCCCCTCCCCCCTCCCCCCTCACCCTTCGCCTCC
>Ga0307489_10001130_pt1 | contig 17421 bp, 15 predicted proteins | sample SB12metaG_FD_202247 | JGI IMG/M metagenome (GOLD analysis project Ga0307489, IMG submission 202247) | Sea-ice brine microbial communities from Beaufort Sea near Barrow, Alaska, United States - SB 1.2 | ecosystem: Environmental > Aquatic > Marine > Coastal | place: USA: Alaska | collected...
CCGCCGCAGCGGCGACCCCGTGCTGCGCCACTGCTTCGAGACGGCGCTCATCCTCTCCGAGCTGGGCATGGACGCCGCGGTGGTGGCCACCGGGCTGCTGCACGACGTGTTGGACGACACGGCGGTGGGCGCGGGGGAGCTGCGGCGCGCGGCGGGGGAGGAGGTGTGCGGGCTGGTGCAGGGCGTGTCGCGGCTCTCCCTGGTGAGCCAGATGAGCCGACACAGCGACCGAGACCTGGCCGCCGCCGAGATGCAGAGCCTGCGCGCCATGCTCATCGCCATGGCGGACGCGCGGGTCGTCATCGTGAAGCTGGCCGACCGCCTGCACAACCTGCGGACCTTGCACGCGCTGGAGCCCGCCAAGGCGCGGCGCATGGCGGAGGAGAGCCTGGCGGTGTATGTGCCGCTGGCGAGCCGCCTGGGCATCTGGGGGCTGAAGAGCAAGCTGGAGGACGCGTGCTTCGGGTACCTGCAGCCGGAAGAGCACGCGCGGCTGTCAGGCGCGCTGGAGGAGGAGGCCGAGCGCGCTGCCATCACAGGTAGGGACTGATGGATATTGCTCGCCACGTCAACAAACGCATCTTGAAACCTCGTTTGTTGAGTTGAACGATAGTGCTCGCCACTTCATAGGATGCCGTTTAACTCAAGAAAGGAGGGATCAATATGCGTTTGATGACGTGGCGACTACTATCCATCAGTCCCCCTAATGACAGGCGCCGTGGACGCGGTGGACCAGGCGCTGCGCGGCGCCGGCGTGGAGGTGGCTGACATCTGCGGTCGCCCCAAGAGCTTGTTCTCCGTCTTCCGCAAGATGTCCAAGAAGGGTGCCGGGCTGCACGAGATCCACGACGTGCGCGCGCTGCGTGTCGTGGTCGGGTCCGAGGCGGAGTGCTACGCGGCGCTGGCGGCTGTGCACGGGCGGCAAGGGTGGGCGCCCGTGCCGGGTAAGACCAAGGACTATGTGCGCAGCCCCAAGCCCAACGGGTACCAGAGCCTGCACACCGTGGTGCGCGACGCCACGGGCCGCACCTTCGAGGTGCAGATCCGAACCGGCGCCATGCACAACGCGGCGGAGTACGGCATCGCGGCGCACTGGCGCTACAAGGAGGTGCCGGGCTGGACGTCACCCGACGCTGCCGGCCCTGCTGCTGGCGCCGGTGCCGGTGATGCGGCGGAGGTGGCCGAGGTGGCGGCGGCGGAGGCGGCGGAGGCGGAGGCGAGCTTTGACGCCGCGCACCGAGCGGTGGACGACCAGGTGGCATGGGCGCGCTACATGCTGAGCTGGACCGGGCAGATCGCCGACAACAAGTGCCGCCCCGAAGGCAGCGGCGGCGGCGGGCGCGGGCGCGGGCGCGGGCGCGGCGAGGCGGTGTTGTGCCCGTGCCCGTTCCCCACGCACCACGCCGAGTGCGCCAACCACGAGGACAACCTAGCGTGGGGCTGCGGCGGCGCCGGCATGATGGACGGCCGCTTCGGCTCCTTCGACGACTCGTTCACCGGCAGCCCGCTCATCAGCGCGGACAGCGCGGGCATGATGGGGGGCCTATGCAGCCCCTGCACGCCCCTGGATCTCGACCCTACCGCCGCCTGGGTCCCGGCCGGGGCCCCTGCCTTTTCCCCCGCCGCCGCCGCCGCCGCCGCCGCCGCTGTCGCCGCGGCGCCCGTGTTCGTGATCGCCGTGGTGGACAAGCAGATGCGCGTGCTGGAGGTGCCCCGCGGGAGCCGGCTGAGCGACGTGGACTACTCCTCCGTGGCCGGCACGCCGCGCGCCGCCGAGTGGATGCGCGTTGCCTCCGTGGCCGTCAACCGCGAGAGCGTGCCGCCGGGCGCCGAGGTGGCGGTTACCCTGCGCATGGGTGACCTCATCGAGGTGACGCACGAGCGCCTGGGGTCGCCCGCCGGCTCCGGCTCGGGGTCGGCCGGCCGCGTCGCGGCCTTCGCCGGGCCCGGGGCCGCCGGAGGCGCAACGCCGTCGGGGTTGGAGGCGGCGCGGCGGCGGCTGAGCGACCGGCTGGCCATGGACGTGGTGAGCCTGAAGGGCGGCGGCGCCCTCGGTATCAGCTCCATCGCCATGGCCCGCGCCACCGCGGCGTCCGGCGCCTTCCAGCCATGACCGCCGCCGCTGTCCGTCGTCGACGTGAGTGAAATACTGTTGTCTCACCATGATGTGTCAAGAACAAATTGTTCACAAAACTTCCCCAAACCCAAACCGATATTTTAATGTTTCTAATAGTGTATCTGATGATCGTTGCACGATACGTGTAAAATAATGTAATGATAAGAATGTTTCGTCGAACAGACCATCGGCGTCATGCGCCCGCCAGTATCGTCCCACGTCACTTAAAAATATATTACCGCGCTACTTGGGTGTGGGCACCCGTGCTCCCGCGCCCACTGCAACGCCAGCGCCTCCAGGGTCCAGGCCCGTGTTCCAGCCGAGCCAAGACATGCACACAGTCTATTTCTAATGATGCAATGTCATCTATTGAACTCTCGTTCACTTTCTCTCTGCCCTTGCCACCCTAAGTGCAATTGCAACTGGTCTGATTCAGCCATCTCCCCCGCGCCCCCGCGCCCCGGCCCCTCAGCCACCTTCCCCCCACCCCCCCACCCCCGCGCCCGCGTGCCTATCAGGCGCCCAGTGGCATCGCCTCGAAGTAGGCGCCCTCACCGAAGCGCATGAGGCCGTCGCGGCGGTGGCTGTTGGGATAGTGCGCGCGGTACAGGCCCCGCGCCGGCACCACGCGGAAGTCCAGCGACACCCGCGTGTGCCCCGTGTCGTTGGGCACCGTGCTGCAGCGTCGCGCACGTGCCGGTAGTTCCGTGTACGTGTCAGCTAAACGTAAGCACCTTCGATTTTTAATTGGGACAGTGGTTTCAGGGACAAAACGACTTGAGTGGACAACGGGACACAACTACTTCAAGGTGAGCTTACAAGGGACCTGAATTGAGGTGGACATGGAATAGTGAGGTGGTGGCGGAAGAGTGAGGTGGCTGCGGCCCTGGCCCCGCCGTGTAGTGCTGGCAGCTGTGGCCCCAGAAGCGCACGACGCGGCCGGGGCCCGCGGGGCCCGCGCCCGCGCACTCGAACGGGCTGAAGTCCTCCCGCCCCGGCGCAGACTCGCACCACACCGTGTTGGCACCGAAGCACGCCGGACCCAAGGGCCGCCTCACTCCTCCACATGTTGGATCGACAGTAGCACGTCTCGTATGATGCGTTGTCGTTGCAGGCATGCAGGGTTTGAGTGACGGAACGGCTGGCGGTTGAGGTGCTTGAGTGGAGGAGTGTAGCGGCCCCGCCGTGAGCGGCACCCAGAAGTTGACCTCGTTGGGCTGGTGGTGGTAGTCCGAGTCGCGGTGCTTGTGTACCAGCAGGTGCCCGGTGCCCGCCAGGTGGCACCGGAAGTTGGGCTTCACTTGGAACAACACGCCGTCCCCGGGCGCCCACGCATCCGCGTCGTCCCCGCTGCTCACACCGCCGTCATCGGCGTTGTCCTCGCCCCAGCTGCCCCCACCCCCGCCCCCGCCCCCGCCCCCGCCCCGCCCGCTGCCGCCGCCGTCGCCGCCCGCCGCGCGGTTAGCGAGCAGCGGTACCGCGACCTCCTTTACAAAGCGCCGGTAACATTTGTCCAACTCCGAGCCGCGTCGGAAGGCGTCGCCCGCGCCTTCCAATCGAGACGCGTAGATGTTTCGGCGCACGGCGTAAGGTCGGTCCCCGTTTGTCGCCACGCCACGCAGCCACCGCTTCGCCTCTTCTGCCTCGTGTATGCGGGGCAGCGGGGGGAGCGGGGTCGGCGGCGCGTCACCGTCTCCCGGCGGCGCGAGGATGGCGTGGACTAAGGCGGCGAAGGGGTAGCGCGCGGCATCGTAACTCGCCACATGCTTGTGCTTCAGGTGCGCCGGGAACTCCTCCTCCGTGCTGCCATCCATGCGCGCCTCGACATGCCCAACCCACCCCTCCCCACCCATCCCCTTCACTCACTCCTCAACACATGAGCATTCTCCGCATCAGAATTCGCCGTGTGCAATCCTGCCGTTGCCACTGGCGGCGCGTGCGCTTATGACGGACGGTGGAGAAGTAGAGCCCTTGGACTCAATGAGAATTTGGGTAGGGTGCCCACCTGGAAGCTTCAGTCCAACCACGATAAATCTGACGCCGGTCTTCCCCAAGCCGCCACTCGCACCAACGCACGATGGACGCGCCTTTCGCCTCCGCCGCCGGCGCCGATGCCGCCGGCAAGCTGTTCCTCGACTACATGAGCCAGCCCGGTCGCGCGTGCGCGTACTTCGTGCACCTGTGCCGCCTCCCCGTAACCATCAGCAGGTGCACTCTGAGCAAAGGAGAGCAGAAACAGGAATCCTACTTGGCGATGAACCCGCTGGGGCAGGTGCCGTGCCTGTGCGAGGCGGACGGGTTCGCGCTGGGTGAGAGCAGCGCCATCCTCAAGTACCTGGCGGACCGCCACCAGGTGCCCGACCACTGGCGGGGCGCTGCCCACCGTGCACTCACAGGATTCGCGTTACCATACAAAGCGCGGCGACATCGATATGATACACCCTGTCCTGAATCTCTTGAGTTGCTTGACACGGGAATACAGAACAGCACGTGCATATCCCTCCCTGTGACTCACACCCTGTCTGTTTGCCACTGAGGAAACGGAACACGTGCTATGCGTATGACGGACCCCGTAATTACTCACTTAGTTTTGCCACGTGTGGCGCGACACCGTTCACTCGCGTGGCTCAACCAATGTGTTTGCGGATTACGGTTGGCCCCCTGCTCCCCGGTACCCCGCGGAGCTGCGCGCGCGCGCCCGGGTCAACGTCGCGCTGGACTGGTACCACGGCAGGGGGGGGGCTTCCCTCCTCTCCCCTCCCCTCCTCTGCCTTGCACTCCACTCCCCCTTTCACCTCAACTTGAGCCGTCTTGTCACTGAAATCTCCAAACTGAAGCTACGACTGATGCTCGGCCGTGTGCGGCGGCACCGTGCGGCGCGGCGCCGCGGGCATGATGTGGCACGCCCTCATCGCGCGCAACCTGGGCGCGCCCCTCAGCCCGGAGACCGCGAGGAGCATGCTGGGGACGCTCAACGGGGCGCTGGCACAGCTGGAGACGCTGTGGCTGCGGCCGCTCCCCGCGGGACCGTTCATGGTAGGGCGGTGCAGGTTGACCCTATCAAACCCACGTTGAAACCGCCTAGAACTAAGCGCTTGAAACTAAACCATGATGTACTGCTATCAACTTTTGCTTTCAAATTTATATTGCGCCGCTACATCATGATGGGTGCCGACCGGCCGTGCCTCGCCGACCTGCTCATCGCCGAGGAGCTCTTCAACCTGGTGCTGCTCGAGGCGGTCCCGCCAGAATTCGGTATGGCCTGATACATATTGCCCGACACGTCATGGGATGCGTTTAAACTCAACGAACGAGGGTCTAAAATGCGGGTCGACGAGGTGGGCACGGGGCGAGCAAGGCAGACATTGCTTGCCAGTCATAGGTACCATTTAACTACGCCACATGAGGGTTCGGATGAGTGTCGATGACGTGGCGGGCAATGTCTGGCAGGCCCTAGACATTGGGCTGCCGGCGTCGCTAGACGCGGTGGTGGCGGCGCACCCGGCGGTGGCGCGGCTGCTGGGCGCGGTGCGGGGGCTGGACCCGGGCCACTGGGGGGTGCTGCACCACGTGCTGGACCGCGCGAAGGTCAAGATGGTGCAACGCAAGCTGAGCGAGGCTGGGGGCGGCGGCGGTGGCGGTGGTGGGGGCGGCGGGGGCGGCGGCGGCGGCAGGGGGGAGAGCAAGTTGTGACGATCGACGAGCGGCAGAGGGCCGCAGGCAATTGCGGGAAGAGCAACAGTGATGTAACACACATTTTCGAAGTGCATTCAGAGAAAATGCCCTGTAAAGAGCCGTACGCCCATCATTGAGTCTCCTCCTTTAGCGCTCTAATTGGCGCTTTCAGACCGCCAGGCCGACGCGGGAGCGAATGTAAAAAGCATTTTTTTAACAATAATGTTCATCAAGCCCCAAGGCGCTTCACATGGTGAGCTTAGCCAACCCTCATGATGTAAATACATTGAACCTCATATTCTAGAGCTACAGTCTGACAGTCGTGCAGCGGGTGCTCTGCCGCCTGGGCCCGCGCCCCAGCCCGTCAGTCGTCCACGGACATCGCCGCGAGGTGGTCCGGCGCCGCCGCCTGCACGGCGCGCCACGCCGCCTCCGCCTCCGGCAGAACCCGCCCGTTCACCCGCACCACGCCGCTGGCGCCCATCACCCCGATCATGCGCTTCTCCGTGTCGAAGGAGTGCGCGCTGCTCTGCACGTAGCGGCTGTGATAGTACTGATACCCCCCCGTTGTTCCCGTGCCGAACCCAAACACCGAGGTGGTGTTGCATAGGCTCAACGCGATGACAATGGCCATCATACCGCTGCTGGGCGTCACCGGGCCCCGGAAAAAGTCCTTCGCCTTGGCCTCCCCGCAGCGCGCCGTGTACGCCGCCCTGTACTGCTCACGCATGACCTTCAAGGAGCCCAGCACGTTGCGCGGCGGCAACGCCACGCCCAGCTCCGCGCCCCCCCTCACCTTCCCCAGCGGCCTCAACCGCCACCCCTCCTCCCCTGTCGCCTCGTCCACCACCGACACGTTCACGCGCTTCAGGATGTCATCGCGCACCGCCTCGCCCGCGCGCGGCGTGTGCCCCGCGAGGATGCTGGCGTGCCCGTTCCTCCACATCTTGGACGCGAGCGGGAACGGGGTGCCGCGCACGGGCACCAGGGTGGAGCCCGCGTCGCACGGCAGGGCGCGGCTGCACCCGTTGGTCAGGTAACCCCTGGCCTTGGCGTTGTTGAGCAGCCGCAGGTGCGTGAGTTGCCCGACGCGCTGCTTAAAGACATTGGTGGAGGTGGGCGCGGCGTTGAGGCGGAACACGGCGGAGTGCGCGTCGATGGCGGCGCCCAGCCGCGTGCCCAGCAGCGACCCGCTGTTGCCCACCACGGCGCACGACGCCCAGTGCGGCACCACCGGCCGCTCACGCAGGTGCTGCGGCGGGGCAGCGCTATCACCGATTGTGTCGCCGCCGCTTTCGGCACTATTGTCGCCGCCGCTGTCGCCTCCGTTGTCGCCGCCGCCGTTGTCGCCGCCGGCGCTGTCTTCGTCGTGTGCCTGCGACCTATAGCGCGCCAGGACGTCGGCGCCGAACACGTCGTGCCACTCGGAGACGCCGCGCAGGGCGTGGCGCATGGTCAGGCGTATGGGCGGCGGGGTGCAGTTCCCCCTTGCCCTTGCCCCTTCCCCCTTGCCCTTCTTGCCCCCGCCTCCGCCCCCGCCCCCGCCCTCGGCCCCGCCCCCGCCCTCGGCCTCACCCCCGGCCTCACCCCTGCCCCCGCTCCCGCCTTCACCCCCGCCTCCACCCTCGCCCCCAGCCCCGACCTCGCCCCCACCCCCGCCCCCACCCACACCCCCACCCCCACCATCGCCCCCAACCTCGGCCACGGCCTCACCCCCGCCCCCGCCCTCACCCCCACCATCGCCGCCCCCAGCGCCCCCGCCCCCGCCCCCGGCGCTATCCGCCTCACCGTTGCCCCCTAGCTCCGCCGCCTGCCACGCCTCCGCCGCCTCCTCCACCTCGCTGTGCTCGTCGCTGCCGCGCACCAGGGCCGCACACGCACACACCCGTCTCTGTGGGACCTCAGCTGAGTGCACCAGGGATAAATCCGCAGCTACGAGTACCATCCACAGCTGTGACCGGAGCTGTCATTTGCCATATCCACAGCTGTGGCCAGAGCTGTAACGGTTGGCAGTTGAGATGAAGAGTTGATGCTGGGGCGCGGGGCGCGGGGGCCCCGCGGTGGCGAGCCCGGGCCCCGCCGTGCACGCGCGCCGCAAACAGCATCGCCGCGTTGTAGCGCCGCAAGTTGACGTCGAAAGCAAAGTTTGCAAGCGGTCCAACATATCTTACTCGTTGTTTCAAGAGAATGTAGCGCCGCAAGTTGTCAATGAATGAAAAGTTTGCAAGTGGCCCATCATATCTTACTCGTAGTTTCAACAGCATGTATCCGGGCACGGGTATCATCGGTTCAGCCTGCACCGCCCTGCCTTGTGCGAGGCGCCCAGGAACATGGGCGAGCCCCGCCCCCTGCCCGGGGCCCCGTGCCCGGGCTCCTCCACCTCGTGGACCAGCACCCCCGCGGCCAGGGCGGCGACCAACGTGCACGCCACGGCGAACACCACGCGGGTGCCGCGCGTGCGCTTCAGGGACACGGCCAGCCGCAGCCGCTCGATGAACCCGCGCAGGCGCTCGCGCGTGCTGCCGCCCATACTCCCAGGATATCCTCTCACGATGCGATTTATCAAGCGGCGGCAGAATCGCGCGGTGAGCGGACAAACGCGTGGCGCCGGGGTTAGGGAGCTCGCGGCCGGCCGGAGACGGACCCCGGACCCGACGCCGGAAGTGTGTGGCGCGCACTGCGGCGCACGTCGGGGCGCTCGTCGCTGTGAGGCTCGACGGCCAAGGCAAAGAACTGCCGCACCGAATGGTGTTGAATTCGCCGTAACCTAAACTAATAAACCTGCACTCCCTAAACTGGATAAACTCGAAACCCTAACCTGCCAGCTGTTCCGGGCTCCTGCTTTTTATCTCAGGACCGTCCGAGGAGGCAGTGCGTGCCCGTGCCCCTCACGCACTCATCCGCACACACCCCACACTCCCCAAACATGTCGTCCCTCGCCGCCTTCGCCCCCGCCCCCGCCGCCGCCGCCCTGCGCGCGCCCGCCGCCCGCCGCCACCACAGCATCCGTGTGGGCATCCGCGCCGAGGCGGCCCCTGACAGCAGTGCGGTCCCCGTCATCAACACGCGGCGCGCGCTCCTGGGCAGCGCGGTCGCCGGGGCCATGAGCGTGGCGCTCACCCCCGCGCGCGCCGACGCCAAGGCAGGGCCGCTCGCCACTCCCGCGGTGCCTTAACTTGACCGCCAACTCCGAGGTACCAAGCTTGAGCGGGCAGGCGGGGATTACTGAGTTGTTTCGTTATCTGGAACGAGTACAGTCAGACATCCAGTACTGTGACGGCTAGCAGATGGGGTCTACCGGGAACGGCGTGTGCGGCCCTGCGGCGCGGACGGCAAGAACGGCGTGTACTTTCTCGTCCCGCTGGACGGCGCCACGGCAGGGCCGCGCACGCCGTCCTCTGATGTGTTCTTATTTATAGCGCTGACCCGGCTGCCACCTCGAGGGTGTTGCCCTTGGCCTGGCGCATCATCCACCACCGCACTCAGCTTGATACTTGACGTACCTCACACAGGTGTTCCTGAGTGTTTGTTCGTGGTGGACCAGTGTACCCGCACGCACTCGCCGCGTCGTACCTCAAACGCATTTTCCAGGTCCTATACTGCTTGGTGATCCAATCGTTTCAGGGACAGAAGTGCAGCGGCATCGGGCGGCAGTTGAGGTGGCGAGGGTACTCTGGTGGTGCGGCCCTGCGGTGCGGTGACCAAGTCGTTCACGGTCAAGATGGGCGTCAAGGGCTACGAGGTGGGGATGCGTCACTAACGCCCGCCACGCCGTCCGCCGCGTCGTTGACCCTCGTTTTGTTAGAGCTACTCGTACTCGTACTTGTGGCCGTACGCGTACCGGTTGACACCCGCGCCCTACCACCGTTTCTTGAACCACGTGACACCTTGTGAGGCTGACGCGGCTGCGCGCTGATTCCGTTGGGCCCTGGTATCCGGTGGAGGCCGCGTCGGCGGCAGGGGCTGACACTCGTCCACTCTTCTGCTCAACCTGAGCACCTTCTGTCACTGCTTCAACCGACACGTCCTATAAAAAGGTGCTCATGTTGAGCCAAAAAATGGATGAGTGTACTCGTCCACTTTCTAGCTCAACCTGAGCCGTTTCTGTCCCAATGTCCACGAACACATCCCATTAACAAACACACATGCTTAGGTTGAGCCGAAAAGTGGAGGAGTGTAAGACCCTGGGCGTCGGGGTTGAACGAGAACTCGGGGCACCACCACATCGTGGTGGACGGCAGGGGCGGCACACTTCTTCACTTTTCAGCTCACCGTTAGCACTTTTCGTGGGTTGCATGACGTCGGTCGCCGCTCACCCTGTTGTGATTGGTTGGAATGTCAAAGTCATCCTTTCCGACCAATCACAACACGGTAAATCGTTGCTGGGTCATCAATATCGATCCATATCGATTGATATCAAACGATATCGGCCATCGCTTCACTTGTTTTATCATGCTCACGCACACACCAACGACGTTTTATCCCGTGCCCCTGACACAGCGTCCGCGTCCTGAAAATGTGCTGAACTGTGAGATCAGTGAATGTCATACACGCATCCACACACACATACCACATATAACAACGTGTCATCCCATCATGCCTAAACCCTAAACCCTAAACCCCTAATTCTGAGACCCTGGCGCGCGGCGGACCGGTGGAGAGGGGTGAGGTAGGGACTAACCGGTAGTGCTCGCCATGTCATAGGATGTCATTCAACTCAAGAAACTAGGGCTCAAAATGCGTTTGACGACGTGGCGAGCACTATCCATGCCAGCCTACCAGCCCCTACGCATAGAGACTGACAGATGGTGCTCGCCACGTCATAGCATGTCGTTCAACTCAAGAAACGAGGGTTCAACATGCATGTGATGACGTGGCGAGCACTATCGATGAGTCCCTCGGGTTCGGTGATTCCGTTTGACGCGACGCACCTGCACTTCGGCAAGGCGCAGAAGGAGGCGGTCCTCGAGCTCACCCCCGGTAGGGCGAGCCTTCTGATTGGTGCGTGCGTGGAAGCGCGCCCTCTGATTGGCGGTCGCGAAGGAGCGCGCCTTCTGAATCGTGGTCCGTCGCTTAACTACTTCAGCTAAACATGCTAAGCAATGATCTGGGCTTTTATTTTCAGCCCCAACTTACTGCTGGATCTTTCAATGTTGGGGTATGAAGTGAGGACCTCAACACGTAGCAGGCAGATGAGGGTTACACTTGGGTTGGATGTACATATTTAAGTTTGAGGTGTTAAGTGAGACAACACAACCTCAACACGTATGAGGGAGAAGCGGGTTGAAGCTAAACTGGCGACGATGGTCATGTCACGGCTGTGTGCACCGGCCCGCACAAGCTCACTCTGCAGTTCGCCAACGCCAACCACGCGAGCTACGGCAAGAAGTTCAGCAAAACCATCTCCATCAACGTCGTGTAAGCTGCAAGCCGGGACCGCGGCGAGGATGGGCGGGCGGCGGGGCGAGGCAGGCGGTGGCTTGCGACGACGGACGGTGGTAGACATGTGTCCGACGGACCGCGCGATGCGACGGTTATATCATTAAACAGCGCGTGCAGCGTTTTATTAATTTGCTATTAATACTCGTAGTCGACATAATAAAACATTCTTTAGGTCAATTATTGTTGCCCCCGCCACCGCTCACCGCCGCGGCCTCCTCCACCGATCCCGCCCCCGACCCCTCCACCGACCCCCCCGTCCCCGCCGCCGCCGCCAGCTGCCTGCGCGCCTCCCCCTCCGCCGTCCTCGCCGCCGCTGCCGCCGCCGCACTCACCTCCACCTTCATCGCCGCCGTCTCCAGCTCAGCGCGCAGCGCCGACGCATCCGCCTTCGCGTCCGCTAGACTCCGCTCGCGCGCTTCCAGGTGCGCCTTCAGCGCCGGCTCGTCCACGAGCAGGCGGCGCATCGCCGCCTCCGCCTCCGCCGCACGCTCCTCCTCCTGCGCCGCGGGCACGGAGGCCAGCAGCCCGCCCACCGCCGTGAAGGTGAGAAGGAACCGCAGCGGCATCATCCACCGCGGCATCAGCGCCTTGGCCGCCAGCGCGGAGTCCACCGACAGAGCCACGCCCTAGGGCCTCACATATGTTGCTCGCCACATGATCAAACGCATATGGAACCCTCGTTTCTTGACAAAAATGGCAACGGCACCATCAGACCATATGGTGTGGCGGGCGCTGTGTGCTTCGGCCGTACCGCGGCCAGCCCTCCCGCCAGCGTTACCAGCGCCGCCGGGGCGGGCAGCATCAGCGCGGGCCACGCCACCAGGCTGGGCGCCACGCTCCACGCAAACCGCAGGGGCGCCGCCGCCGCCGCTGCGCCCGCGGCGCCCGCCGCCGCGCTACAGCCTGCGGCGGCGAATCCCCAGTGCATGCCCCCGAGGAAGGATAGGATTGTGGCGCCGTATCCCGCGTGCAGCGTGCCCCGGCGCGCCACGAGCGCCTCGGGGAGCTCGAAGTTAGCCTGCAGGAGCGTGAACATCGGCGCGGACATCGCGACGAACGGCAGGGCGCCCAGGAGCCCCAGCGCCAGCGGCACCGCGGGGGCCTCCGCGAAGTGCTCAGGGTGAAACCCGTGAAACAGTTTGCCGGACGCGGACGCGGCCTCGGCGGCCACCGGCGCCCTTGACACGGCGGCGGCGGCGGCGGCGGTTTGATGCGGGGTAGATGACGCGGCGCGCGCACCGCACGCGGCGCCTGTGAGCGCCCCGCGCGCTTGCCGCAGGGCAGCCCTCAGCGCCATGCTGCCTGTACACCGAGTTGGGGTAGAACGTAGCCCGCCTCCCCTGACTTCACGACCCCTCGCCAGCGAACCGCTCGCCCCCCTGCGTGAGGAGTGGCTTGATATCCGGAGGCCGAAGCGTGACGGCCGATGCGTGGATATCGGTTGTGGCGGCCGAAGCGTGGAAGCGTTTGTGAGTGGGGGTGGCGAAGCGATGGATTGCGGCTAGGGTGGATTTGGGTCGGCACCCGTACGCCTGGAGGCCTGTCTTCCAGCCCTCTCCTGGAACAGAATCCTTTCAAAGATAAATGTTTGGTCTTGTCCACGCATTCAACACGCACGGGCGCAACAGCGCGCGGTGCGTGAGGCGGTCACTGAGGTGCCAGGGTCTCGTTATTCCTTCGGCCGAGCGACGCGGCGAGGCCACGTGTTGCCTACATGGGCCGCCCCGGCTCCGAAGCGGGGCGCCAACCGAGGGGGAACAATCCTACCGACACCCCAAAAGCAACATCGCTGCTTCCACGCGCAGTCGATGCGCCCAGGCCAGCCACCTCGAGTGGAATCGGCCTCGGCGGCGGAACCGGAGGCAGCGACGCGCGCGAGAGTGAAAGGTCCCTCGTTGGGTCACGCGCCTCCCGACTCGCCTCCGCGCGCAGCCGCCTGAGCTCCGCCGGCGCCGGCGGCCCGGGCCCCCAGACATCCGGCAAAGCGCAGTGGGGCAAGCGTGTCGGGGCGCCACCCTCGGGTGAAGCACGCAACTCCCAGAGCGATGCGACGACGCAGGCGCTCGGGGCGGTGCTCGCGGACAACCCGTATCACACGGCAGGGCTCGGGCACGGGAACGAGTAGTATCGCACCATGGCATGATACCTCGGCTTCGACAAGATGCTTCAGTCGAGCTGAAAAGGGAACAGGTGTCTACGTGTGCGGCCCTGGCCTTGGCGCGCGCTGCTTCGCCCCGCGATGGCGGAGCGCATTTCGGCGACGGCGACGCCCTTCGACTTCCCCGTCGGGATCGGCAGCACCGCGCGGCCGCGTTCCACGGCGGGGCGCCGCACCCTGGCCACGCGGCCGGTCACCCGGGGCGAGAGGATGGAGGACGAGTCGGCGCAGCTGAGCGGGTGGATCGACAGCCTGAAGGTGAACCTCCAAAGGGGGGAGGATCGCGAAGCTTACGAAAAGCAGCTCAACGGTGGGAGAGCACCCTGGGGTGGAAGCGTCAGGAAGGTGCCGCCGCCGCGGTGGCCGCCTGCGCAGGTTGGGAGCCAGCGCCTGGTGTTGTTCGACGAGGGAGAGGCGCTTGACGACGTTGACGGCGACTCATGCCCTGGCACGGCGCCCGCGCCCGTTGCCGGCCTACCTGCTGCCTTCGCCCGCAGCATCGTCAACGTGCTGACCTCGCACGACGTGCTCTTCGGCTCCGGCACCGGCGGAGGAGGAGGAGGAGGAGGCGGGGTAGGAGGAGAAGGAGGAGGAGGGGGAGGAGGAGGAGGAGGAGGAGGAGAAGCTTACGATGGTCGCCCAGGGAGCAGCGGGTACGAGAGCGCTTACGGTGACACACCCATCAACAACGCGGGGGCTGGGTTGGAAGGCGGCTTCGCAACACCCCATGGTTCGACATCTCCCGCTCCCTCGCCAATGAGCCACCGCAGGCGCAGGGTCAGCTCCCGGGAGGAGGTCGCGCGCGAATCGATGGCTGCATTGGCGGGGACGTGTACACGGCGCATGGCGCACGAAACGTCGTCAAATGCGTTTGCCAACCCTCGTTTGTCGAGTTACACGGCATCCTATGACACGGCGATCGTTATTTGCTTGACCCTGCTTGTCATTGACCACGTTGTAGACCCTTGGTTTTTCCGCCAGCTGGCAGCCTAACACGTGGTGGTCTGGTCATCAGAAGGCTTCACGGATCAGTCCGCGACATCACCGACCGCGCTTCGAACGGTCGTCTCTTGAGTTAAACGGCATCCGATGACGTGGCGAGCACCATTTACTTGGCCTTGGGCAGAGGAGGCGGTGGCGACGCGGAGGTTGAAGGCGGAAAGAGCGTGGGGTAGGGCTTGGCATGTGTTGCTTCCAATAAACTTAAACATTTTCGGCAACCCTCGTTTCTTGTGTTAAATGCCACTTAAATGCCATCCGCGTAATGTTTTGAGCAATTTCTGGCGGGCCCTGGCGCGGGGGAACTTCGCGCTCAAACTGACGGTGCGGCAGGATACGGCCATCAGACTGGCGCTGGACGACGCCACCCGCCAAGCTACTCGCCGGCCCCTCGGTGTGGCGACTGCACGTCAGAATCCGTGCCGAAAGCGCCTGGTTCCGGCGCTTGAAACTAAATGATGATGAACTGCTTTCAAGTATTGCTTTCAATATCAAGTTGCGGCCGTACATGTGGGCGGATTGCGGGTGAGCCTGGAGCAGAGCGTGCAGCTGGCGCGGGTGGCGGCGCTGTACGAGGTGGGGACAGGTGCCATTGCAGGGCTCAGGGCTTAGGGTTCAGGGCTAAGGGTTTAGGGTTCAGGGTTCAGGGTTCAGGGTTTTGGGTTTATAACTTATAGGGTATTAGGGTTCAGGGTATTAGGGGTGAGGGCGCAACCCCAGTCTCCTGGTCCTCCAAAGACCCTGAGCCTGAGGGCCCTCATTCGATCGGTTGAGAGATTGGTTGACTGAGATGTGATTGAGTGATTGGATGAACTTTGGATACCAGGTTTTTTCGTCTGAGGCATCTGCGTCATGCTCGTGTACTCGACCCTATCACTTGGACAGCTACGCGCGCAAGACGGTGGCGGCGGCGGGCGGCGTCGACGTGCTGTTTGAGGACAGCGACGAGACTTACGCGAACGTCTCCAACGCCGTGGGTGCGTCCTCACGCGCCCAGGCTGCGGCATTGGAGCCCGGGCGATCCCTCAAGTCCAGTAGTGGAGCCACCACTGTCCTGGGGCCTGACGGTGGGGCCTGGTTGCAGCTTATCCTGGCTGTTTGCTCGTCGTGTACCAGTGTATTTGTGCACATTCGTCGCATCCTCCTCCCGGGCCTCGCCACTCGGTCCCTTGTCAGCTCAACCCGTCCGCTTCGTTATAGTGTACCAGTGTACCCGTACGCACTCGCCGCATCCGCCTCCCTGGCCTGGCCACTCGTTCCAATTCAGGTAGACTGGGTACACTATGAGCAATCAGTAAGGTCCAGTTGCAAAGGCCCTGCCTCGCGGTGGCACTGAACGGACCAGCCCGAGCGGGGCGGCGCTGACCAGTCCCGCGGACGACGGCCGGAGCCGCGAGCGCCTGGACATCATCTCGCGCCAGAACGTGACACGCGACGCCTTCGCCCTGGCAGGGGGGTGTTGAGAACAAGCTCTCGACCGACGCTTAATGCCCCCATCCTGCTTCTACTCCTCCTCCTCCGCGCGTCGGTCTGAGCATTCACCCTATTGGTAAGTCATGCGGGCACGTCCGATCTCGGTCCAAGTGCATGTTCTCAACGACCCTTGGCCTCGGTTCCCAAGGCGCGGCGCGAGTGGATGGTCGAGAAGGGGCACATACACGCGGGCGGCGTGGAGCCCCGCCACCGCCTGCAGGAGGAGTGCCACCGTCTCGACCACGCGCACAAGGTACGGCTCACACAGTGCGGAGCCACGTCTTCCGCCATATACACTACCGGTGCTCTCACGTCATCCGCCACATGCACTACTGGTGCTCCCAGATCATCCGCTGCATAGTGTACAGGTGCCCGCCACGTCATGTGTCACGTAGTGTACCGTGCCGCGTCATCCACTCATGGTGTACCGGTGCCCGCCGCGTCATGTATCACGTGGTGTACCGGTGCTAACCACGTCATTCACCACACAGTGCACCGGGCCGCGTCATTCACCCATGGTGTACCGGTGCCCGCCGCGTCGTCCGGTGCCCGCCGCGTCGTCTGCCGCTTCTAAAACCAGTGATATTTGTCAAATGTCATCTCGTAACATGCCATGACACGGCGAGCATGATGATACGTGGCCTGGGAGAAGGCGCGGGAGGAGGGTGCACAGCTGGCACGAAGCGCCGCCCGCACCGCGCGGAAGAACTCGTGGGAGGCTGTCATGACTGAGAACCGCAAGACCAAGAGGGTCCGCGCGGATAAGAAGCAGCACACGAGCGACGTCATCTACGGTCGGCCGAGCGTCGCGTCGCCGCGTCCCGGCCGCCTGTCGGCGACGCAGCCGCGGCTCAGCGTCGCCCGCTTAGCCTCGTTGTCGCGTCCAGCCTCGTCGTTGTCGCATCACGGCAACGACCCTTCTACGTCACCACAGCCGCGTCTGAGCCAGACCACTCCCATGCCATCGCAGCCGCGTGTCAGCCACAACCAAGCTTCACAGCCGCTGGACAGCGCGGCGGCAGCGGCAGCGGCAGCGGCAGGTGAGCAGCGGCCCGCCGCCCTGGCGGTGCCGCAGCTCGGCAGCAGCAGCCCACCATCCATGTCGTCGTCGCCGCGTCCGATGAGCCCGGCCACGTCCCTGGCAGGGGCCCCACTTGACCGACGTCGTTCAATCTCCTCCTCTCTCCTCTCTCCTCTCTCCTCTCTCCTCTCTCCTCTGTCTTCTCATCTCCTCCTCCTCTTCTCCTCTCCTCTCCTCTGCACCTCTCCTCTGCATGAGCATTCACCTTGAAGGTAGTTCATAGGTCGTGCTCCGATCTCGGTTCGAGTGCTTGTTCTAAAGGACCCTGGTGCTCGGTTCCCTCGGCGGTGATGGCCACGAACCGGCCGGTGTTCATGAACAGCCTGGCCGGGCACAGGAAGACGCAGGAGCTGGTCCACTTCGCGCTGAGCGTGCGCTTCCCCGACGTGCCAGGGGTGCAGTCGGGGGTCAACGCCACGCGCGAGGCGGCCGCGCGCCTCACGCTGTCCAACGAGGCAGGGCCGAGTTCATACTGTT
>Ga0307489_10001131_pt1 | contig 17414 bp, 26 predicted proteins | sample SB12metaG_FD_202247 | JGI IMG/M metagenome (GOLD analysis project Ga0307489, IMG submission 202247) | Sea-ice brine microbial communities from Beaufort Sea near Barrow, Alaska, United States - SB 1.2 | ecosystem: Environmental > Aquatic > Marine > Coastal | place: USA: Alaska | collected...
CGGCGGCGGGGGCGGCGGCGGCGGCGGCGGCGGGGGGGCTGAGGCGGGGCAAAAGAGGAGCCGCGAGGTGGGGCGGTGCATGCCAAAACGATGAAAACCGTGTTGAGAGCGCCTGGATCAAGCGCTACAAACTAACATAATGACAAAGCATTGTCAAATGTTGCTGTCAATTTGATGATGCGGCGGTACAGGTGGGAGTTCGACGCGGGGTGGAGCGGGCACCAGCGGTGGCCGGCCGGCACCCCGCCGCACCTCCAGTTCACACTTTGTAAAGAGAACAAGGCAGGGGAGGGGGAAAGGCTCACTACGTGCACGCCACCCACGTTGAATCTTCCTTCTCCTCCTCCTCCTCCTCCTCCTCCGCGCGTCCGCGCGTCTGTGTGAGCAATCACACTCGAGGTGAGTGACGGGCACGTCCGATCTCGGTCGAGTGCATCTTCCCAACGACCCTGTCGGCCGGACACGGGTGACGCCATCGGCATCCTGTCCAAGATCCTGCACCTCAAGCCCAAGGCGTTTGGCTTCGCCGGCACCAAGGTGGGCCGCTGTACCTTCATCCCCGCTTTACCGACCTTGCTTCAGTGATTTATATGTACTTACGTTCATCAAGCCCCAAGGCATTCACATGGTGAGCATTCCCCAACCCCCGCCGCCATTTCAGGCGGACAGACTCTAGGTCTGTCACGGCTCAGGCCTATTTTGGGGCACTATTCTGAGGCTTACTTTCATCATTTCAGTGAATGAATCTGAAATGTGATGTACCGCTTTCGAAATATGCTTTCAGATTCAAGTTGCGGCTGTCCAGCAAGGACCGGCGCGGGGTGACCAGCCAGCGCGTGACGGTGTTCAAGCTGCGCGCCGCACGCCTCGCCAAGCTCACGCTACATGGCAGGGGCGGAACTCTCCTCCACTTCCTAGCCTCAACCTGACCTGCTTCGTCACTGTAACTCTATGAAAATTCAGCCAACGTATCCCACATAAAGTGCTCACGTCAAGCCGGTAAGTGGACGGGTGTGCGCCTCTGCTCCACGGAATGAAAGTGGGGAACTTCAGTTACGTGGACCGCAGCCTGCGGCTCGGGGACCTGAAAGGGAACGTGTTCACGCTGACGCTGCGCGGCGTGGAGGGGGGGTCGCGTGAGACCGTGGCGGCGGCCGTGAAGGCGCTCACGGCCAGCGGCTTCATCAACTATTTCGGGCTGCAGCGGTTCGGCACCCACGCCATCCCCACGCACGCCATCGGCGGGGCGCTGCTGCGGGGCGCGTGGTGGGGCGGTGCAGGTTGACAGCATCGAAACCTGCGTTGAAAGCGCCTATGGTTTCAGCGCTTGAAGCTAAATTATGACGAAACGCTTTCAAACTTTGCTTTCAATTCATACTTGCGCCGCTACAGCGTGGGCGGAGGCGGTGGACCTCATCCTGCGGCCGCGCGACGCGGACAAGGCAGGGGCTTACACTCGTCCACTTTTCAGCTCAACTTGAGCGCTTTTTAATGGGACAGGGGGTGCGGGTAAGGGGTTGTGTAGCCCGTGTTAAGGGGGTGATAGGGGGTGTTTAGGGTGTGTAGGGTGTTTTTGTAAGTCAGACACGGCTCAGGTTGAGCTGAGAGGTGGACGCGTGTAAGCCCCTGCGACGCGGCGGACGCGGCGGCGGCACGCGCCACGTGGCGGGACACGGGCGACGCGGCGGCCGCGCTCAAGGCCATGCCGCACTGGTGTGTGGCCGAGCGGGGGCTGCTCGAGGGCCTCGTCAAGGTGCGGCCCTCAAGCCCTGAACCCTAAACTCTAAACCCTGAACCCTGAACCCTAAACCCTGAACCCTAAAACCCTTAACACTAAACCCTAAACCCTCACGTCATCGTCAGCGCTTGAGGGCCCTGGGTTCACCGCACCTCACGTCATCGTGAGCGCTTGAAAGTAAAAGATGATAGACCGCTTTCGAACTTTGCTGTCACGTTCACGTTGCGGCCCTACATCACGGTGAAAGGCAAAGATTTGATCGGCGCACTGAGCGGGATCCCCCGCACCGCGCGCATGATGTACGTGCACGCGTACCAGGCAGGGGGGTGAGCGGGAGGCGGGGGAGGGATGGGGGAGCGGGGGGGCGCAGCACGCTTCGTACCATGATGTCATTGCTAAACGTTGCAACATGACAAAGTAGTGCAGGAACAGATGGACGATTTGGATCGATATCGATCGATGTTCACACTGCTGTGATTGGTCAGTAGATCAAAGTTATTCTTTCGACACATCACAGCATGGGAAATCGATCCTGAATGTGATCAATATCGATCAATATCGGACATAGCTTCACTTGTTCTGTCATCATTCACCACATTCTTTCTGACATTTCGTTATGACTCGGCGACCCTGCGGCGCGAGTTACCTGTTCAACCGAGCGGCGAGCGAGCGCATCAGGCAGGGAGCCTGTTAAGAACACGCTCTCGACCGACGTTGAATCTCCTTTTCCTCCTCCGTGGGTCTATACGAGCATTCGACCTGAAGATAAGTCATGCTCTGATATCAGTTGAGCGCTTGTTGTGAATGACCCTGCTTCGAGGCTGCACGGGATGGAGCGCGCCGTGGCGGGTGACCTGGTCGTTGACACCGACGCTGTCGAGGCAGGGGGGTCATTGGGAGCTAGCAATCGACCGACGTTAAATCTCCACCTCCTCCTCCTTCGCGTCTATGTGTGAGCAACCGCACTCAAGCTGTGCCGTGCTCTGAGGTGGAGTGTCTGTTGTCAACGACCCTCCTGCGAGACCCTGTATGAGAGCGACGACGAGGAGGAGGGGCAGGAGGAGGAGAACCGCGACGGGATATTCTCCAGCGTGCGGGAGGTCACGGCGGCGGAGGCGGCCAACAGGGTCTTCAGCATCACGGCAGGGGGGGTATTCAGAACAAGCCCTAAACCCTAAACGATAAAACCCTAAACCCTACACCCTGAACCCTAACCCTAAACCCGGTGAATCGAAGAACCGAGTCCGCACCGCACGTATGTATGCGCATTCATCCTCAAGATAAGTCATGCTCTGATCTTGGTCCAGTGCTTGTTCTCAACGACCTTGCTGCACGGACGTTGTCCTACCTCTCCCGGGGAGTCGAGTCATCTACTCGCCGCCCGTGAGGGCGCTGTACGACGACCTGTGCGCGGCGGACGGGGTGCAGCTCGTCGGATTCGCACATGCGGTGAAGGAATATTCATTCGGGTATCTGCCGGGGGCGTACCGGCGCCTGTTGATCAAGCCAGACAAGGCAACGGGGGGTCTTTATAACGAGCACTCGATGCATTCCACTGACGTCGAATCTATTCCTACTCCTCTGCGCACATGTATGAGCATTCACCCTGAAGGTAAGTCATGCTCCTCCTCTGCGCATATGCATGAGCATTCACCCTGAAGGTAAGTCATGCTCCTCCTCTACGCATGTGTATGAGCATTCCCCCTGAACGTAAGTCATCTTGCGATGTTGGTTCGAGTGCTTGTTCTCAATGGCCCTCCTGCACGGTGGACTTCAGCTTTGTTCAATACTCGGAGCCCAAAATGGATCTGACCGAGACTGACATGGCAGGGGGGTCATTCAGAACAAGCACTCTACCAACACTGAAATTCCTCCTCCTCCGTGCGTCTGTGTGAGCATTCACTCTGAATTTTGGTCATGCCTGAACACGGTCCGAGTCGATGTTATTAACAGCGCCCCTGCATGGTAAGCACTGTTTTCACGGCTCGGTTTCCCCTTGAGAAGGTCCCTCCCAGGGGCTTCCACTCGTTCACTTCTCACCTCAACCTGCACCGTTTATGTCATTAGAAATTCGTCACATCATCCAACGTATCCCACAATAAGAGCTCACGTCAAGCCGAGAACTGAACGAGTGTAATACCATGAAGCGTGCGTGCCTGTTGTCCTCAACGCGACCCTCTCATTGGCTATCAGTCACCGTGGTGTGACCCTGGGCGCCGTCGCGGATTCTGTCGGCTCCGAAGATCGTGGAGGGAGCGGAGGGCGGTGACGGGCAGCTGCTGGCGCTGCGACTCACCTTCTCGCTGCCCACCTCCTGCTATGCCACCATGGCAGGGTGGTGCTGAGAACAACCAAGCACTCCACCGCCGATGAATCTCCGCCTCCTCATTCGCGCGTCTGCACGAGCATTCACACTGAAAGTGAGTCGTGCTCCCATCCCGGGTCGACTGTTTTTTTTCAATGAAGGGGGCATTTGATGAAAGGAGAAGGGCTATGTCACTGCAGGATACTCATACGAACTGTGAAACACTCATACAAAAGAAATAAAAAAATCATATTTGTTTCATAAACCCCCCTAATTTTTCAATGACCTTCCTGCACGGTCATCCGCGAGCTGATGAAGTCCACCACGAGCACCCAAGTGCACAAGGATATGACTCAGAGTGACGAGGCTGCCAACAGTGGCGAGGCTACTAAGGAGGCTACATGAGAGTGACGAGTGGGAGCGGACGACTGGCACGCCGTTCCTGGACCAGCGCAAGAGGGCACGCTGGGCGGGGGCGGCTGATGCGCGGCCCGCCGCCTCCGCCGCCGCTGCCGGGGCTACTGAAGCGCATCTGCTCAAAGCTTGCGTGCCGTGAAGTTATCGGACGCGGACACCGCACTGTCATCATCATGTCGGCGCACAGTCATCCTCATTCGAGGGGGTTGAGGGGGTTGAGGTAATCATGCCTAGTGATTGATTGGGCAGGCAGCCTGCTGCTGTGAAATTATTATGCTCGTCTCATCCCGCCGTGTGCCGCCGCTCGCTGCGCGCAGCGCAGGAGGAGTGTGGTTAGCTTTCATCCACCCCATTAGACCACAAACCACACAACAGCATTTAAGAAAGAGAAGATTATTACCACAAGACTCAAGAAGGCAGCAAGCCGCATGTTAAACTAAACTACTGAGACTAAACAATTGATAACCTATGCTTTCCCTCACTCGGCCACCTACCGTTAGCGTGTGTCTCTCACTGGTCATCCGTAGTGTACCGGTACAGCACCCCGAGTCGCCGTTGCTCCGTCCAGGCGTGCTGCACCAGGTCCCCGATCGCCACCGCCGACATCCCCGCCCACCCACTGCGTGGGGGCGCTAGTTGAAATTGAAGGCAAACCCTCAAAGCAGTTTGTCGTATTTTATTTTCGAGCGCTGAGGCCAGGCGATTTCAACACTGGTTTGAACGCGTACTAGTATGGTTGTCAGCTCGACTATCGCGGGTTGTTTAGTTGGACACCCCGGCGGCGGGACCCGATGACTCGGTGGGCTCCGGCGAGTGGACGAGCAGGACGTGCCTGGCTCAGCCTCGCACGCTCGCGTCGTCTCACTTGTGTGCCACGAGCAACCTGGGAAGCTACCGCCGCGTTGTCACACAAAAAGTGTCGGAGGGGCACACCAAAAGTGCCTGGGTAACGTTATGATGAGGCTGAGGTGGCACCGTGGGCACTGCGCTGCGCGCCAGGGGCTGTAAGCATCTACTTTTCGGATTGACCTGAGCACTTTCTGTCTTTTAATTCGTGCATAAGTCCTAGTCATTCATAAAACGGCTCAGGTTGAATCTGAGGAGTGGTCGGCGTGGAAGCATCCTAGGTGGCGCTGACGTGGCGCAAACTCGACGGACGTGACGATTGAAGCGAGGAATAACAACAATATCTACGAAGGGAGGGAATCAACTGACAGCCTTCGACCGGGCACACTTCCACACACACACCCCCTCTTCCACCCCACCCAACACCCATGAGTTTCCCGCTCGCGGCTCCACAGTTCGCCGGCGTCAACGCCTCCTTCAAGTGCGCCCCGCCGCCGCCCCCGCCGCGCCCGTTACCTCCGTGTTGCAATAATCATTTTGCGGATGTGTGCTCGCCTGCCCTTCTTTTCTGATTGTCGGTTCGAGGGGGTGACACAGGGGGGATACGACTCCGCCGGGGCTGTTTCGCCACCGCGTTCCACACACTGCTCACGCCGCCTCACCTGCGCGGTTTAGAATGCTTGGCCAGAGGAAAAGAGCTCCTCAGAGCTCGCGCTGGTTCGCAGAGCCCAGAGCATCTGTTCGACGAGTATTCTGCGATTGCTCAGACATGAAAACCGTCGGACCGCTCACCTGTCACCTCTTGGACCACGCAAGCGCATATATTCATCCCACGGCACCGGCGGCAACCCGTTCGGCACCGCCGGCACCCTTTCTCACTGACCCGCGTTCCTCACGCGTGCCCCGCAGGACCACCGCGCGTCGTCGCAATGTCGGCGGCAGGGCGGCACGCCAGGTGAGACCCGCGAGCCGGCACCCGTCCAGAAGCCCAAAGAACGCGTGGAACCGCGTATCCTTCCCACAACAGCGCTGATGCACTGAGTGACACATATCATCCGGCACACATGTGTTGGACGGGGTGATATCACAAACACGCATACATAGTCGGGCCACCATATCCAACACACATACATTGGTCGCATGACCATGTATATCAAACACACATACGTGGGTCGGGGACCATGTGGCACACGCTTGGGTGCCAGTCAGCATTGTGAGTTTGGGTGCCACCAGCCCATCACTGCCCGATTACTCGAGGACTTGTGGCACAGGCAGTCAGACAGTGGAGAGCGCTACTCGTAGTCGAGGTGTCGTCCTCGGCTCCTGGCTCTTATGCCACACAGTGCGCTACCCAGACGCCCTCCCTCATGGCGCCAGTACACCATATGTGGGGATGATGTGGCGAGCCCCGGTACACTATGTGGGACCTGACGTGGCGAACACTGGTCACCGGTACACTGTGTAGGGAGTGACGTGGCGAGCACCGATACACGATGTGGCGGATGAAGTGGCTCCGCAGCATCGCCTCCCTCCCTACCCAGCATACGGCGTGCGGTATTATACAGCTGATTGTGTGAGCGGACATTTGTGTGTGTCCGCGGGGGGCGGGCGGATGTGTTACTGACGTGGCGCTGTCCGCGTGTGTCGGCGTGCAGGTGGTGCGCGCTGCGGTGAGCAAGGCGCCGACGGAGAAGACGACGAAGCCGATGAAGATCGTGTTCGTGTCCACGGAGTGTGCGCCGTGGTCCAAGACGGGCGGCCTCGGCGACGTGGTGGGCAGGGGCTTACACTCGTCCACTTTTCAGCTCAACGTGAGCCGTTCCTGACACGAGATGCACCCTAGACACCGCCTAATACCCCCTAATACCCCCTAATCACCCCCTAAATAGCCCCTACAAGCACCCGCTATCCCTCAGAATGCGCTTAAGTTGAGCCGAAAAGTGGGCGAGTGTAAGCCCCTGGTGGTGGGCAGCCTGCCCATCGAGCTCGCCAAGCGCGGCCACAAGGCGGGGTCACGCTACTTCAAACCCATCGAAACTCCCGTCTGCTCTGCCTATGCCCATACTCCTCGACGTATCTGTCTCCTTTCGTGGTCTGTAGTCTAGCTGCCAGGCCAGCTAGCGTCGTAGTGCAGAACACCCGTGTCGAATGCGCCTGATTTCAGCGCTTGAACTGAAAACGTGATGAGCCGTTTTGATAATATGGTTAGAATAGGTGGTAGCGGGCTCTGGCGTGCGGTGATGTCGATATCGCCGCGGTACGACCAGTACGCGGGCGCGTGGGACACTTCCGTCAAGCTCGACGTCAACGGCACTGAGGCGGGACAGAGCCGCCCAACAACCCGACAACCCACTCGCTCATTTCACCACAGGGCAATGCCAGCCACCATCCCTCTAGCTCATTCCACCACGGGGCAGTGCGATGCCAGCCTCCAACCCAGTCACTCAACCCACCACGATCGCGCCGGTCGCTCATTCCACCCAGCTATTGCGCCGCTCCGTTTGGTGTTTTCCACCAAGCGCCCGATGGTTTGGTGTGTCCAGCTGAGGCCTGACGGTGTGGAGGGTGCGTGTCGCGAGCGCCGGGCCCGCCCCCCAGCTCTCGCGGCTGAGCGAACACAAGCAACGACAAAGCAACGACGGTTGCCGAGTGGAATGTTTTTGGAACTAACAATGATACAATCCCTGGCGGTGCGGGGGCCCTGGCTGTGGGTGGGTTACTTCCACGAGCGGAAGGCGGGCGTGGACCGCGTGTTCGTCGACCACCCCCTGTTCCTGGGCAAGGTGTGGGGGTTCTTCTGAACCAACACTCCATCGACATTGAATCGACGAGCCGAGCCCGCGCGTCTGTATGAGCATTGAGAACAAACACTCCATTGACATTGAATCGACGAACCGAGCCCGCGCGTCTGTATAGTATGAGCATTGTCCCTAAGGTTGAGGTATGGTCTGATCTGGGTTGGAGTGGTTGGTCTGAACGCCCCTACTGTGAGGTGTGGGGCAAGACGGCCGCCCTGCTGTACGGCAAGAAGTCCGGCTCTGACTTCACCGACAACCAGGCAGGGCAGAGGGCAGGAGGGGGGGTCTTCACAACAACCTCTCCCCCGATGTTAAACTCAGTGTCGGATCTGGTATCGAGGAAATGGTACCGAATCCTGTTCGACCAATGAGAACTATCCATTTCGGAAATCCAACCGACCGACTCGCCGACTGTCCGACGGGGTCGTGATCCTTGAGTAAATAGACCCTCGATTTCGAGGAGGTAAGGGTGACTAGTCACCCCTACACTGAGTTTAAGGCAGTCCGCGCGTCTGCCTGTGTGAGCACTAACCCTGCACGTCAGTGATGCGGGCACGTGCAAACGCGGTGCCAGTGCGTATAGTGAAGGACCCTGGCGTGAGGAGAGGTTCAGCACGTTCTGCCACGCGGCGATGGAGGCGCCCACCGCAGGGGGGTTAGTGAGAACAAGCACTCGACCGGCGTTGAATGTCCTCCCCTTCCTCCGCGCGTCTGTATGAGCATTCAACCTGAAGGTGAGATATGCTCCGATCATGGTCGAGTGTTTGTTCTCAATGACCCTCCTGCACGGCGCTGCCGTTCGGGTACGGCGAGGACGTGGTCTTCGTCGCCAACGACTGGCACTCGGCAGGGTCATACTTTAGGGTTCAGGATTCAGGTCTTGGGGTTTTATTTCACCAGACGAACCCCCTAATACCCATAAGATACCACCCTACAATCAAAATATACCCCTCTTCACTGGTAAATTCTGGGGTCACTCTACCGGCCCTTGCTCGTACCTAACTGATGCCACCCATCAACCCAGCGCATTCCACAGAAAGTGCGTGCGTTGATCCGAAAATTGGACGAATATGCGCCCCTGGAACTGGGGTCTGGTGCCTGTGCTGCTCAACAGCGTGTACCGCCCCGCCGGCAAGTACGTCAACGCCAAGGTAGGGCGCTGCAGGTTGACCTTTTGAAACCCAAGTTGAAACCGCCTGGAATTAAGCGCTTGAACCTGAAGTGTGATATACTGCTCTCAATTTTTGCTTTCAAATTCAACTTGCGCCGCTCCACCAAGTGCGCCTTCACCGTCCACAACATCGCCTTCCAGGCAGGGGCGCCACACTCCTCCACTTTTCATCCCAACCTGAGCCGTTTTTTTGTCACTGAAACCATCCAAAGTACCCCACGAAAAGTGCTCACGTCAATCCGAAAAGTGGACGAGTGTAAGCCCCTGCTTACAGGGCCGCTTCTGGCCCACGCCCATGGCGCAGCTGGGTAGGGCTCAAAGCCTCTTTCCACCCAGGCCCAGGCGGAATATGCTTGTTCTTTTGCCCAGATTCCCTATGTTTAATTCCCCAAATTCAGCCCATTATGCTCGGATTATGCCCAATTATGCCCAATTATGCCGACTAATTTCCCAGAGACACGCAGGTAAAATGCCGGCATATTCCGATTCCCACTGTGCAAACGGTCCAACGGCCGACTCCACATCTTGGATACCGAACCCGACACTGACAGACCGCATTCAAGGTACGGTGTCGCCCGCCAACCGATTGCCTAAACCCTAAAACCCTAGACCCTAAAACCCTAAACCCTAAGTTGCGTTGTGCGGATGGCACGTGCACCCTGCCCCCTGGGCTGCCGGAGTCCGTCGCCGATGACTTCTTCTTCGAGGCAGGGCCTGGCGGACAGGGCTCGCCGCGTCATACGGTGTCAATTGACTCAAGAAACGAGGGTTTGAAGGGCGTTGGATGACTCAAGAAACGAGGGTTTGAAGGGCGTTGGATGACGTGACAGGCAGCATCTGCCAGGCCCTTCTTCGAGGACGGGTTCCCCAAGCTGTACACGGAGGCCGACCCCGCGGTACGGCCGCCCACAGTTTGTGCCTTCAGATGTTCGCTCGCCACGTCATAGGATGCCAATCAAATCAATAAACGAGGGTTAAAATGCGTTGGATGACGTTTTCCTCGCAACATCTGCCGGGCACTATCCGGCGGCGGAAGACGGCATCGAGCCGGAGGCCACGGGGCAGATCTTCCGCAAGTCCAACTGGCTCAAGGCACGGGGGCGCGCTCAGAACACGCACTCGAAGGACGTTGAATGTCCTCGCTCTCCCTCGCCCGTCTGAATGCGCATTCACCCGTAGGAGCATTCGCAGGGAAGGTTTGTCATGCTCCGATCTCGTACCGAGTGTTTGTTGTGAAGGACCCTGGTGTGCGGCAGCCTTCATCCACGCGGACAAGAACCTAACCGTGTCCGAGAACTACGCCAAGGAGGTCATGTCCGGGCCCGACAAGGCAGGGGGGCTTTTGAAAACCACCACCCGACCGTTGTCGAATTGGGCATATTGAGAACAAGCACTCGACCGATGTGGAGTCGGCGAACGGATCCCGCGCGTCATTGTGAGCATACACCCGGAGCGTAAGTCATGCGGGCAAGTTTGATGTGGGTTGGAGTGATTGGTCTGTTGGACCCTGGTGGTGGGGCGTTGAGCTGAACGAGGTCATCACCGCGGTGGGCGGCATACAGGTGGGGCATCAATACCCTTCGCGCCCCTAAAACACCTTTAAAACACCCTTAAAACACCCTTAAAACACCCTTAAAATACCCTCAAAACATCCTTCATACCCTTGACACCCTTCATACCCTTCATACCCTTAAATCACCCTTTCATTTCCTAAATTCCATTTGACGTGCCTTCATGAGTCAGCTTCAATGTAAGCTGTTTGTCCTGGATACCACTTGAGATGGTCCACTTGACAGCTCAAAGATGCTAAAGTTGAGCTGGGAGAAGTAGTAAGGTGAGGGCCCGGCACGTGGGGCATCGTGAACGGGATGGACCCGACGGAGTGGAACCCCGCCACCGACAAGGTAGGGCGGTGCAGGTTTCAAGGTTGAACCGAAGAAACCCATGTTGAAACCGCCTGGCGCTAAGCGCTTGAAACTGTAGTATGATGAATCGCTTCAATCTATCAAATTCAGCTTGCGCCGCTACAACAAGTTCATCGACGTGCTCTACGACGTCGACACCGTCGTGGTCGGGCCATACCACAAAGTGCGTGAAACCACTTAGACACTTAGCAACAAGTACTACTATTTCGTCCCGCTCGACCAATCAGAACGCTCCATTCGGACGACTCAGCACTAAGTCTTACCAAGTGGTTTGGGGCACTTTGTCATACCACAACTTGCTCAACGTGTCCTTCACTTCATCACGTTTGCCGACCCTCGTTTCTTGCGGTGCAATTGGCCGCTTTCGGTATATCGCTTCCCGCGCAGAGCGCTGACGCTTTGCCCGCAACTCTGTATGGGCATTCAACCTAGCGCCAGCTTTAACGCGCGGAGCACACTTACCACGCTTACCACACTAGGCCGCTTTCGGTAATCGCTTCCCGCGCTGAGCGCTGACGCTCTGCCCGCAACTCTGTATGGGCATTCAACCTGGCGCCCGCTTGCCCGCGCTGAGCGCTGACGCTCTGCCCGCAACTCTGTATGGGCCTGGCGCCCGCTTTCCCGCGCGGAGCGCTGACGCTGTGCCCGCACCTCTGTATGGGCATCTCGTCTCGGCGATCTACCGAAATCGGCCTATTTGCTCAACGTGTCCTTGACTTCAACATGTTTGCCAACCCTCGTTTCATGCGGTGCAATGGCGCCCGCCTGACATATCGAACCCTAGCCCCTGATCCCTGAACCCTAAACCCTAAACCCTAAACCCTAAGCCCTAAACCCTAAACCCTCAACCCTAAACCCTAAACCTGCAATGCCGCCTGCCTGATGTTTGGATTTATGTAGTGGCGGGCACTGCTCTGCGGCGGGCAAGGCGGCGGCGAAGGCGGCACTGCAGGCGGAGGTCGGGCGCTGCTTGGTTCACCCTGCTTGAAAGCGGTGTTGAAACCGCCTGGTTTCAGCTCTTGCAGCTCTTGAAAGTACAATGTGATCGACTGCTTTCAACTTTCGCTTTCAATCTGCGCTTGCGGCGCTACGCGGAGGTGGGCCTGCCGATCGACCCCGACGCCGCGCTCTTCGGCTACATCGGTGTGGTAACGCTACTTCACCCCACTTCAACCCGTGTTCGAAACGCATTGGGTTCCAGCACTTGAATCAACAACACGTGGCAACTGCATTCAACCTTTGCTTTCTCTTTGAGCTCCTAGTTTATCTACAACCGACCGCTGGCTCCAATTTGAATACCCCAAATTTTAATAAAACATACCCCCCTCTTTGAGCGTGCGGTACGCGTGGGGCGGCTGGAGGAACAGAAGGGGTGCGACATCATGATGGCGGCGGTGCCCAAGCTGCTAAAGGCGGTACCCAACGCGCAGGTCGTCATCCTCGGCACCGGCGGGGGCGCACACTCCTCCACTTCTCAGCTAAACCTATGCCGTTTCTCACACAAAATACACCCTGAACACCCCCTAATCCCCCATCACACCTCCTACACACCCCCTAAACAGCCCACAGCCCCTAATTGCACTCCCTATTCCACAGAAAGCGCTCACGTTGAGCTGAAAAGTGGACGAGTGTGCGCCCCTGGGCACCGGCAAGAAAACCATGGAGAAGGAGCTCGCCGCGCTCGACGCCTCCTCCCCGCGCATGGCCGGCATGGGCTCACACTCGTCCACTTTTCAGCTCAACCTGAGCCGTATCTGACACGAAATACACCCTGTAAATTCCCAACACCCCCCAATTTCCCCGACACCTCCTAAACACCCGCGAAACAACCCCTAAACAAACCCTCAATGCACCCCCTATCCCACAGAACGCGCTTACGTTGAGCTGAAAAGTGAACGAGTGTAAGCCCCTGGCGGCGGGCGTGGTGCTGTTCAGCAACCCGGTGGCGCACTTCATCACCGCGGGCGCCGACTTCCTCATGGTAGGCCGCTGCAGGTTGACCCTATCGAACCCGCGTTGAAACCGTCTGGAACTAAGCGCTTAGACCTGATCTATGATGGACCGCTTTCAAGTTTTGGTTTCAAATTCAACTTGCGCCCGCTACATGATGGTGCCGAGCCGGTTCGAGCCGTGCGGCCTGATCCAGCTTCACGCCATGGTTGGGCGGTGCAGGTTGACCCTGTGAAATCCACGTTGAAACTGCATGGATCTAAGCACTTGAAACTATAACATGAGAACCTGCTTTCAAACTTTGCTTTCAAGTTCAACTTGCGCCGCTACGCCATGATGTACGGCACGGTGCCTGTGGTGGCCTCCACCGGGGGGCAGGGGCTTACATTCCTTCACTTTTCAGCTCAACCTAAGCCGTTTTGGTCACACCTCCCCTTGTCCCCCTGTCTAATAGACTGGGGGAAAATCATGCGCTCAGCATACCCCACAAAATGTGCTTACGTTGAGCCGAATAGTGGACGAGAGTAAGCCCCTACCGGGGGGCTGGTGGACACCGTGAAGGAGGGCGTCACGGGCTTCCACATGGGCAGGGGCTTACACTCGTCCACTTTTCGGCTCAACGGAAGCGCTTTTTTTGGGATAGGGGGTGCAGTTAGGGGTTGCTTAGGGGTTATTCAAGGGGCGTTTAGGAGGTGTTAGGGGATATAAGGAGCTGTTCAGGGTGTATTTTGTGTATGAAACAGCTCAGGTTGAGCTGGGAAGTGGACGAGTGTAAGCCCATGCACATGGGCATGATGGACCCGGATGACCTGGTGGAGGCCGACGTTGACGCCATGGTGTGGCGCTGTAAACCCTAAACCCTAAACCCTAAACCCTAAACCCTAAACCCTAAACCCTGAACCCTAAACCCTAAACCCTAAAATGGTGGAGGCCGATGTGGACGCCATGGTGTGACGCTGCTAATTGTTACCCGTCTTCTAAGCGCGTTGCTTCCAGCGCTTAAAACTCTAATGTGCAAATTGTGATCCGTGTTCTGAGCGCTTTGCTTTCAGCGCTTGAAAGTATAATGTATCCAACTGCTTTTTAAACTTACCCTAAACCCTAAACCCCCCCTAAATCCTAAACCCTAAACCCTAAACCCTAAACCCTAAACCCTAAACCCTAAACCCTAAACCCTAAACCCTAAACCCTTTTGGCTTGCCAGGGTGACGGCGCCCCTGCACCATGGTGGAGACGTGCGTGGCGGCGGCGGCCATCGCCGGCACCCCGCCCTACGCCAAGATGTCGGCGGCAGGGGCTTACACTAGTCCACATCTCAGCTCAACCTGAGCCGTTTCTGACACAAAATACACCCTAGACACCCCATGATAATCCTTTATATCCCGTGACACCTCCTGAACACCCCCTACATGATCCTTAAATGCACCCCTATCGCACAGAATGCGCTTACGTTGAGCCGAAAAGTGGACGAGTGTAAGCCCCTGGTCGGCGGCGTGCATCGCGCAGGACCTGTCGTGGTCCGAGCCCGCCAAGAAGTGGGAGGCAGGGGCTTTTACACTCGTCCACTTTTCAGCTCAACCTCAGCCGTTATGGTCACACCTCCCGGTGTCCCCCTGTCCAATAGACTGGGGGAAAACCATGCACCCAAAGTATCCCACAAAATGTGCTTACGTTGAGCCGAAAAGTGGATGAGTGTGCGCCCCTGGTGGGAGGCCGTGCTGGAGCAGCTTATGTACCCGAGCGAGCAGAGCTCCGGCCCCGGCGGCGGCGGCGGCGGCGTCAGCAGCGCGAACCTGGGCTCCGTGGCCAAGGCCGCCGCCGTCATCACCCCCAAGGAGAAGCTCGTCGACATCCCCAAGGTAGGGCGGTGCAGGTTGACCCTAGCAAACCCACGGTGAAAGCGCCTGGATCTATGCTCTCGAAACTGAGATATGATGGACCGGTCTCAAACTTTGCTTTCAATTTCAACTTGCGCCGCTACACCAAGGTGGTGGACACCCCCCCCATCAAGCCCAAGCCGGTGGCCGCTCCTATGGGGGCCAAGGCGGCGGGCGCGGGCGGCGGCAAGGCGGTGGGCGCGGGCGGCGGCGCAGGCCCCGGGCCCAAGGCAGGGGCTTACACTGTTTCACCTGTCAGCTCAACTTGAGTGCTTTGTATGGGATAGGGGGCGCGCGTAAGGGCTGTGTAGCCCGTGTTAAGGGGGTGTTAGGGGGTGTTTAGGGTGTGTAGGTGTTTCCTTGTGACAGACACGGCTCAAGTTGAGCTGAGAAGCGGACGAGTGTAAGCCTCTGGCCCAAGGCAGCGGCCAAGCCCGCGCCGGTCAAGGCGGCGCCGGTCGACACTGGCCGCTCCCCCAAGTAGGTGCTACATGATGTGTCCGACCGCATCCGCCTCGTAACCTCAACCTTAGCCGCGCCGCTACAATATTCGTTCTTCAATTCTTTTGACATTCAGATCCGATCCGCAGCCGCCATTGAACCCGTGTACACTATTCAACCCATGCATTCATGTAGAAAGTTGAATCAACCCTTGCATTCATGTAGAAAGTTGAAAGTTAAGCTTTTTGTAATGTAAATATTGTGGACAGAAAAGTAAACCCAAAGAGCTTATCACGTAGACCTCCCCGTACTGACGTTCAAGTGCAGGGCCTCGGATTTTCGAACTTGAGCCGTCTGTATAGAGAGATCCAATTTCAATTTCCTGATTTCTGGTTTCTTGTGTGGGAGCAACCATTCTGAACAACAGGACGGGGTCCGCGGAGTCAGGGTCCGTGCGTCCGTTCCAACGGTTTTCTGGTGATGGGCAAAAAGGTGTTTCAGGGTCTATTCCCCTTTCCGAGGGATGTTCGGAAAGCCATGTGACGCCCCGCACTTGCACACCGCAGGCCTGGCTGTGCCGTCTGCGTCACATCAGCGACCCCGTGCAGTCGCCGTGTGCGGGCACTCATCTTGAAGAAATCTGATACAATTTACAATTCCGATTCCACATCAACACTCGCACACCGACGATATTTTCTCACCGCTCGCACACACAAACACAAACATGCTATGATGATCACGCGGCCTCGGCCATGTTGGGCCCCGCGGTGACGTCAATGTCGCCGTGGTGTAGTGGCGCAAGTTGAAATTGAAAGCAAATTTGAAAAGCAATTTCTCATGTTCTAGTTTCAACAGCTTAGTTCCAGGCGCTTTCAACTTGGGGTTCATAGGTGCAACCTGCACCGCCCTACCGTAGGACTCGGGCTGCGCCACGTCGACAAACCCGTGCGTGCGTAGCACCAGCACCTAGCAGGAGGGTCGTTGAGAACGAGCAGGGTCTGTTAACTCAAGAAACAGGTTCGACTCACCATAAACTTATCATGTGCCAACACTCTGGCGGCAGGAGGGTCATTGAGAACAACCACTCGAACCGATATCGGAGCGTGACTCACCGTCACGGTGAACGCTCACGCAGGCGCGTGGAGGAGGGGGAGGATATACGACGTCGGTCGAGTGCTTGTTCACAATAAATCCCCTGTCAGGGCAGGAGGGTCATTGACAACAAGCACTCATACCGATATGGGACGTGCCCACATGAGTTGCCGTCGGGGTGAATGCTCATACAGATAGATGGAGTATACGGAGGAGCAGGAGCACGGGATTGAATGTCGGTCGAGTGCATGTTCTCAATGACCCCCCTTGCCTGGTAGAAGACCCGCGCGGCTTCACCGCGCGTGACCCCCGCGGTGCCGCCGCCCGGCAGAGGCTTACACTCATTCACTTTTCGGCTCAACGTAAGCGCTTTCTGTGGGAGAAGGAGTGCATGCAGGGGTCGTTAAGGGGGTGTGCAGGGGGTGTTAAGGGGTATCAGGGGGTGTTCGGGGTGTGCATTGTGTCAGAAACGGCTCAGGTTGAGCTGAAAAGTGGACGAGTGTAAGCCCCTGCCGCCCAGGGAGTTCTTGCTCATCTCCGATATCATCGAGCTCACCTTGTGCTGGGGCCAGGCAGATATCGCTTGCCTCGTCATAGGATGCCAAGTAACTCAAGAAACGAGGGTCCAAAAGGCATCTGATGACTGGGCGAGCAGCATCTGTGCGGCATCACCTTGAGCGGCTTGGCGTTGGGCGCCGTCAGCCGCGGTTTGATGCTCGCCAGCATGCGCCGCCGAGTACGGCCGCCACAACATGGATTCAGCACATCACGCGGGTGCCGTTCAACTCAATAAACGGGGGTTGGCACACGCGTACACGGACGAGTGGAGCGATTTCTGGCAGGCCCTACCGTGT
>Ga0307489_10001132_pt1 | contig 17403 bp, 10 predicted proteins | sample SB12metaG_FD_202247 | JGI IMG/M metagenome (GOLD analysis project Ga0307489, IMG submission 202247) | Sea-ice brine microbial communities from Beaufort Sea near Barrow, Alaska, United States - SB 1.2 | ecosystem: Environmental > Aquatic > Marine > Coastal | place: USA: Alaska | collected...
ATAAGGTGTGGGATATTTATCAAGATAACTTCAATAATATATGGGTATCAACCTCTCAAGGCTTACATATATATGATCCACTGAATAATCACTTCACCCGTATTGAAATTCGAGATTTTGAAGATACATTTAAAGAAGTAACCACTATTTTTCAAGATAAAAAAAATAATTATTGGATGGGAACCTACGACAAAGGGATATTTATAATTAATGAAAGATTATCTTATGCTTTGTCACTACAAGAAAGTAACAAATGGAAGTTAAATATTCCAGCTGACGGTTTATATGACGTGAAAATTATTGAAAGTGATTATTGGTTAGCGACCGATAATGGCGTTTTTATTGTTTCGGATAACTATAAAGTAAAAAAACACTTAGCCAAAAAAGGTCAAGAAAATGGGCTTTTATCCAATCGCATATCTGCTATAGAACAAAAAGATGACGGTCGAGTATGGCTTGCAGGTAGAAATGGGCTAAATAGTGTCAATCTTTTGGATTACTCCATTGAAAAATTTCAAAAAAACACTAATCCAAGCTCGCTATCTGAAAATTGGTTAAATGATATGTATAAAGATTCATCAGGAAGGATCTGGCTAGGAACTTATGGGGATGGTTTAAATATCTATCACCCAATATCACAAGTTTTTCAACATACCTATAATAATAAAAATAAAAACAACTTTTCTGTCGAGTCTTTCTCAGAAACAAACACAGGTGCAATTTGGTTATCGACTCAGGAAGACAAGTTTTATCGCTTTAAAAACAACATAATCACTCAAGAGTTCATCCCAAAAATTACAACAGGTATTTTACAATTACTATCTAACGACACAAACCTGTTATGGATAATAACACGTGATAACAAATTATATTCTTATGACGATAAACAAGGAGTAACCATTGAACACCCCAAATGGTTTAAAAACGTCAAGACAAAAGCAAACCGTTTATACCTTTTAGTAGATAGTAGAATTTGGTTTATCAATATCAAAGGCTTACTACAAAGTTTTGACTTAGATTCTAAAAACTTAACAAACTACCCGATTAATCCAACAATTTCGACTTCATTAATTTTTGATCAATCACCAGAAAGCCAACGATTAATTACAACAGAGTCAACAATTAATCCAACTATTTTTACTGCGTTAACTTTTGATTCATCTACAAAAAGTCAATTACTGCTAACAACAGAGTCCAACCAAATTTTTCAATTTGACATCAGAAAAAACAATTTTATAAATATTTCGCCAGAAAAAATCCAACACTTCGGCCATAAACAAATTAAAAACATCAACGCATCTCCTAATTGGATATGGCTTGGATCATACTCACACGGTGTTCTGCTAATAAATAGATTCAATAATGAAGTAAGTTATTTTAACGAAAGCAATCTATTAAAGAATAACTTTATCGCAGATATTCTCATTGATGATAATGAAAATGCTTGGCTAGCAACAAACAAAGGAATTTCTGCAATAGCCCCAGACTCAGCAAAAGTAAAAAACTTTGCCGAAGACTTTTCAATTTTGGAAAATGAATTTATAGGGTTTTCATCTTTATTAGCATCAGATAAGTCCATGCTTTTTGGGGGAAGTAAAGGCGTTTATCAATTTGATCCGAGAGAAGCTTTTCAAATAGATCAACAAATTGTTAAACCAATATTTATTAATATTTACATTGCTAATAAAAAAATAGCTGTGACTAATAACATAAATAAGACAATTAAAAAATTTACATTAAATAAACACGTAAATTATCTTGATGAAATAACGTTAACATACAATCAATTTCCATTTAGCATCGAGTTTATTGTACCCAATTCAAAGCTTCCTCATCAGGTGAAATATAAATATCGACTGCTAGGTTTAAATGAAGAGTGGATTGAAGCAGATCCGAATTATCTTAGGGCTACATTTACTAATTTGAGTCCAGGTGAATATGATTTTGAAGTTCAAGTTTATGACATTTTTAATCCTGAGCTAATAAAGTCAAATAATATCAAAATTCAAGTTATGCCTCCATGGTGGCTTTCTAATTCAGCATTGAGTATTTACGCGCTGATAACATTAACCTTCTTGTTTTATATTTTTCGGCAGATACGCCACAAACGACAATACCACTTCCAAATACAACAAAGTGAAGAACGCTTAAAATTATCTCTCTGGGGCAGTGGCGATGAGATGTGGGATTGGAATATTAATACCGGTAAGATATTTCGCTCAAATATTTGGGGCTATTTGGAATTCCCTCAAGACGGCACTCGAAATAAAGGTGGCAATAAGACAAACTTACATCAGGAAGATATTTTAAGAGTTAAAAAGGCGTTAGACGATCACTTTGATGGTAAAACGGATTATTTTGAAGTCACTTATCGGGTAAAAGATAATAATGAACATTGGATTTGGGTGCTAGATCGAGGAAAAATTGTCGATAGAGATACCGACGATAAACCGACTCGAATGACAGGTACCCTGAAAGATATCAGCCAAATAAAAAAAGCTGAAGAACGGCTTAAACTGTTTGCAAAATGTATTGAAAGTATTTCTGATGCTGTAATTATTTTCAATAGACAATTTATAACTGTCGACATTAATAAAGCGTTTCAGCGTATCACAGGTAAAACCAAACCTCAGATGCTTGGAAAATCATTACAGTTTGAACAATACCCAGAAAGTTTTTGTCACAAGGTAAAAGTCCAAATACTTAACAAAGGCAGTTGGCAGGGTGAAATTAAAAATGTCCGAGATAACGGTGAGCTTTATATAACCAATATAACCATTGATGTTATTCGGGATAAAAACCGAAACATTTCTCACTTTGTGGGTGTTTTTTCAGATATTACTAAACGAAAAGAAACCGAGATAGAACTGAGAACGCTAGCCACTAGCGATATGTTAACTGACTTACCGAATCGTTCATACTTTCAAGCAAATCAAAATAAACTGGTTAAAAACAAAGTTCCTCATGCCCTTCTAGTCTTTGACCTAGATAACTTTAAAAAGATTAACGACTCTCTTGGCCATCAGGTAGGCGACGCATTGTTATGTTCAGTTTCACAACGTTTGTTAAAAATAGTCCGTAATAAAGACACTGTTTATAGACTAGGCGGTGATGAGTTTAGTATTGTTATTGAAGATACCAATAATATTCACACTATCACCATGTTAGCAAAAAAAATATTAGCAACTATAGCCCAACCGCTAAAAATCAGAAGCCAAGAAATTGTTCTTACCGGTAGTATTGGCATTGTAATATATCCTGAAGATGGCACTACACCTCATGAGCTATTAAAAAATGCCGATACTGCTATGTATCATGCAAAGAATTTAGGTGGTAATAAATATCAATTTTTCAATGAAACTATGAATAAGAAAGCGGTTAAGCGCTTACAAGTTGAAAATTTAATCCGTAGCGGTCTTAAGGACGATCTTTTTGCTGTTTATTATCAACCTAAAATCGAAATAGCCACAGGTAAAATAGCAGGGATGGAAGCACTTGTTCGACTTAAAACAACAAATAAAGGGGTAATTAGCCCCATTGTTTTCATTCCAATTGCTGAAGAGACTGGCCAAATAATTGACATCGGCGAAGTGGTATTAAGAAAGTCCTGCTTTGCGACTAAAAAATGGGTAGATGCAGGCTTATTTAACGGTCGAACAGCAGTGAACCTCTCGGCTGTTCAATTTACTCAACCTAACTTAGTTGAAGTTATCGCTTCCATACTCAATGAAACTAATTTACCGGCAAAGTATTTAGAGCTAGAAATAACCGAAGGTACGGTGATGGACTCACCTCAAAAAGCAATAGATACTATGTTAAAAATCAGAGATATGGGTATTCACCTCTCCTTGGATGATTTTGGCACAGGGTATTCATCTTTAGCTTACTTGAAAAAATTTCCACTCAACACCTTAAAGATTGATAAAGCTTTTATTGATGATATTGAGCATTCTGAACAAGGGAGGAATATGGTTGCCACTATTGTTACCATAGCGCATAACCTAGGTATGCAGGTTGTTGCCGAAGGCGTAGAAACCAGCCAACAAAAGAGTTTTCTCTCAGGATTAAAGTGTGAACAAATTCAAGGTTATTTGTATAGTAAACCATTAAAAGTAAAAGATCTGACCAAGTACCTCTTTGCTCATCAAATTATGAACAAATCATCGTCTGTTACTAACCGTTAAAAATATTTACCCAACAGAGCCTTATTTTTATTTTAAAATGAGCTCTGAAGATATCTTATGTCAAAAACCTGTCACTTTACGACCTATCCCTAGAACCAGTTTTATCTTATAAGCTACACCCCTAATAAAACCTAACGTTAAAATGTTGGCACAAAATTAGCAGTATCTATCTTGTAACTCAATAATCAAACAACACAAGAGGAATACTATGCTTAGTTCAATTATATTGTCATTAGTAATGACAACTTCACCAGCAACAATCACAGAATCACACACACTGAAATTGAAAGAGGTTGGTCAAAGACGCGGCAGGCGAATCAATTCTGATACGTTAGATATTAACGAAGTTGGTCAGAGACGGGGTAGACGAATCAATTCTGACACGTTAGATATTAATGAAGTTGGACAGAGACGTGGTAGACGAATCAATTCTGATACGTTAGATATTAACGAAGTTGGTCAGAGACGGGGTAGACGAATCAATTCTGACACGTTAGATATTAATGAAGCTGGACAGAGACGCGGTAGACGAATCAATTCTGAAACTTTAGATATTAATGAAGCAGGTCAGAGACGTGGTAGACGAATCAATTCTGAAACTTTAGATATTAATGAAGCAGGTCAGAGACGTGGTAAACGTATTTAGGAGCAAAAAATGATTAATTTATTAAAGAATTTATTCAAACAAGCACCTGTAAAAAATAAAATTGCGGCAACGATTGAAATAAAAGAGATGTCAGCAAGTACTTGGTGGTCGTAAAAAATCACTTGAATTAACGTAATAAGATACAAGGATGTTATCGTTTATTTTATCAATAAAATATGGGTTAACTAAATGGTAGGGCTGTCGTTTAAAACTGGCGCTCTACGCCCTAAAAATCAAATAATCAAACCCACATAACCGATTAATCTTCATGCGTTTTGTCATGCAAAACATTGGCCAAATTAAAGGCCCAAAAAACAAACCAGCAATTGCCCACCTTTTTAATCCAAGGGTACCGCTGAAGGCTTGGCAATAGAAAAATATAGAAGATCCCCCCCCCATCACACTAACAAGTAACAACACAATATTTAGACCTCAACTCAAGCTAACAACACATTTATCAATTAACCAAACTAATACATTTAACATAACAAAATTAGAGTATTTATTCAATAAAGTTTCAGAGATGTTGAACGATTTTCAATAAATATTATTGGTTTGTCATTAACACTTTAAAAAGTCGTATAAATGGGTAATAACATGCCTCCGTAGACGGAAGAAATTGCCAGTTCTATGGCAATTTCAATCCTAAGTTAATAATAACCTTGATCTTGCTCTGCCATTTTAATTAATGCTTCACACGGCGTATAACGTTCACCGTGTTCACTCGCCCACCGTGTCAATTGTGCAACGATACTTTTAGCGCCTACTGTATCAATATATTTAAAAGGACCGCCTAAAAATGGTGGAAAACCGATACCAAAAATAGTACCTACGTCACCATCTCTTGCATTTCGAATGATACCTTCATCTAAACAACGAGCAGCTTCATTTAACATCAGATAAACACAGCGCTTTGCAATAGTCTTATCTGAGAGCCTACCTAATGGTTTTATCGCTAATAAAGCATAAATGCTTTTATCGACTTGCTTTTTACTTTTCTTAGTTTTTTTGCCATAAAGATAAAAGCCTTTATTCACTTTTTTACCTAGTCGACCGTCATTGAGTAGTTTATCAAAAGCGTTGGGGCCGGAAAAACGCTGACCTAACTCGGCTTGCAGTATGGGCCCTATTTTAGCACCAATATCAATACCAACTTCATCTAGTAACTGCATTGGACCAACAGGAAAGCCAAAGTTAACTAACGCTTTATCAATTTTATCAATAGGCTCACCACTTAGTAATAACATGGCCGCTTCATTCATATAAGGCGCTAAAATACGATTAATGTAAAAACCGGCTTTGTCTTTAACAACGATCGGCGTTTTCCCTTGTTTTTTGGCAAACGCAACGGTTGTTGAAATTGTTTGGTCTGATGTTTTTTCATGAGCAATAATTTCAACCAATGGCATTTTATCCACCGGAGAAAAGTAGTGTAAACCAATGACATTTTCTGGACGCTTGGCATTTGCCGCTATTTTTCCGATAGGCAAGCTAGAAGTATTACTGGCAAAAATCGTTTGTTCATTACAGTTTTCTTCAATATCACTAACCATTTTTTGTTTTAATGATAAGTCTTCAAATACGGCTTCAACCACTATATCAATATCATTAAATCCTTGGTAATTTACAGTACCGGTAATCATAGAAAGTTCTTGCTGCATTTCGCTATGACCGATGAAACGCTGTTTGACCTTTTTATTTAATATATCAAAACTATATTTAAAGGCATGACTTAGCCCTTGCTGCGAAATATCTTTGATGCGTGCAGGAATTCTAGCTTTAGTCGCTGTAACAAAGGCAATACCTCCCCCCATCAAACCGCCGCCTAATATGGCAGCGTTATTAATTTTTAATGGTTGTATACCGTCAACACCCTGTTCTTTTTTCATTTGTGTAGTCGCAAAGAATAAGCCTCGCAATTGAGTTGATTCAGGACTCATGACCAGTTCACCAAAATGATTTGCTTCGGTTTGATAGCCTTTTGCTGATGTCTGCTCTACTCCCACTCTAACACAATCAATAATCTTTAATGGTGAAGGGTAATTGCCTTTAGTTTTAGACAAAACAGACTTTGTCGCCTGTGAATATACTATTTGACGACCAATACTATTATTTTCTAAGACTTTATCGATAAAGGACTGTTGACGTTGTTTTATTTTAATCTTGCCAATGCCCGCATTAGCCAGTGCTAATTGCTCTGCTGTTGCAACTAAAATGCTACTTGGTACAACATCATTGACCAAACCGGCTTTTAACGCCTGTTTTGCTCTGAGCTGTTTACCTGTAAGCATCATGTCCAACGCTTTTTGCACACCAACTAATTTGGGTAAACGTTGTGTACCGCCCCCACCGGGCAATAACCCTAGCTGGACTTCTGGCAAACCTAACGTCGTTTTCACACTGTCTGAACAAACACGGTCATGACAAGCTAATGCGAGCTCTAAACCACCACCTAGACAAGGACCATTGATCGCAGCAACAACAGGAATATTCATATTTTCTAGTTGATTGAATATCATTTGCCCATGCCGAGATAACACAGTTGCTTCTTGTGCTGTTGCACAGCCGGCAATCATATTAATATCAGCACCGGCAACAAATGAATCTTTTTTACCGCTGAGCAACACTAAACCTCGAATAGTTTTATCATCATTGATCTCTTTTAGCATTTGTGATATTTGTTCACCAAATTCGGCTTTTAAAGTATTCATACTGTCGCCAACTACATCCATAACTAAATGGGCGATACCATTTTTTTGACGAATCAAAGTAAAAGCATTTTTTTGTTCAGTTTCTATACTCGTATAAGTAGTCATTAGTCTGTCTCCACAATCATTGCTGCACCAAGCCCACCAGCAGCACAGGCAGTGGTTAATCCAACGCCTCCACCCCGGCGATTTAATTCATTAAGAGTTTGAATAATCAAACGAGCCCCTGTTGCTGCAAAAGGATGTCCATAAGCTAAAGAGCCACCCATCACATTAAATTTTGTCATATCTATTTCACCGATAGCTTTATCTCGCCCTAAATGTTGTCTGGCAAAGTGTTGACTCGCAAACATCTGCATATTAGCGAGTGCCTGAGCAGCAAAAGCCTCATGCATTTCAATTAAATCTAGATCGCCTAACTCCATACCGGCCCGCTTGAGTGCGATAGGTGTAGCATAACTTGGTCCCATTAGCATATCTTGCCAGACATCAATTGCTGCAAAGCCATAGCTTCTGATATATCCTAATGGTTTATAACCGAGCTCTCTTGCTTTACCTTCCCGCATTAATAAGATTGCCGCACCACCATCGGTTAATGGCGTACTTGTCGCCGCGGTTACTGTCCCGTGTTTGCGATCAAATACCGGACGAAGCTTGGCATAACTAGCTAATACTGAATTTTCACGAATACAGTTATCTTTTTCAATAAATGATTTATACGGTTCTGGGTGAGCGGTCATGACCTCTCCAGCTAATTTACCTTGTTGCCAGCTTTGTGCTGCTAAAGTATGAGAGCGATGAGCCAGTGCGTCCTGATCTTGACGAGAAATATGATAAGTTTTTGCCATTTGCTCAGCAGTTTGTCCCATGGAGATACCCGTTGAATACTCAGCAACTCCAGGAGCAACAGGAATTAAGTCTCTCAAACCTAACTTGCGAATCAACGCAATTTTTTGTCCTAATGTTTTAGTTTTACTTATATCTAGTAAAGTTTCAGCTAATTTCTTTGAAACACCTACTGGAGCAACAGAAGTAGAATCAGCACCACCGGCTATACCAACATCGACAAAGCCTGACATAATTGATTCAGTGATATTAACGGTAGATTGAAAACTAGTCGCACAAGCACGAGAAACACTATAAGCATCGGTATTAACATTCATACCAGTTCCTAGTACAATTTCACGGGCAATATTTGGTGCTTCAGGCATTTGAACCACTTGGCCAAAAACAAGTTGATCGATAGTGGTGGGGTCAACATTGTGTTTTTTTAGTAATTCATTGACGACCATTTTCCCTAAATCTACAGCAGGTACACCATGAAAGGCTGTCGCTTGTTTGGCAAACGGAGTACGTAAGCCAGCAACAATGGCAATACGTTCTCCTTTTGCTGTTGTTAAAGATTGTGCTTTTTTCATTTTATTCTCCGTTATTGTCTTTTATACAGCACACCAAGAGGTCAGACCTCTAAGATTTATTATTTATTCTAACGATAATTTAAATTATTTCAATCATTAAAAATAAGATAAAAACATAAATTTATCTGACAAGTTAAAATAAAGGCAAGTTATTGAGTTTATTTAAGTTAACAATTGATAATATTTGTTACAATTTCCAGCACCTAGAGTTGTTTTATTCACTAAAGAACCTTATATAATATGTGAGGTCTGTATAGACTGAAATGCAATAAAACTATTACTTCATCTTAAAATAAGAATTAACAAAGACGTTACTTATGGCCATTGAACATTTTTCAACATTAAAACAACACTTATCAACACAAATTATTGGCCAGCCGGCTTTTGTTGAGAATTTACTTATAGCTTTACTTGCAAACGGTCATTTGATCGTAGAAGGCCCACCAGGTCTAGCAAAAACTCGGGCGATTAATGCCTTAGCCCAAGGTTTAGAAGCGGATTTTCATCGCGTACAATTTACCCCTGACCTACTCCCTGCTGATTTAACAGGCACTGATATTTATCGTCCAGAAGATGGTAGTTTTTCTTTTCAACCCGGACCATTATTTAGAAATTTAGTTTTAGCTGATGAAATTAACCGTGCACCAGCAAAAGTCCAGTCAGCTCTTTTAGAGGCTATGGGTGAAGGCCAAATTACTGTTGGCCGTAAAACTTACCCTTTACCTGAGTTATTTTTGGTTATGGCGACTCAAAATCCGATTGAACAAGAAGGTACCTATCCATTACCAGAAGCCCAGCTTGACCGTTTTCTAATGCATGTGGAAATAGATTACCCGGATGCCGCCAGCGAATTAGACATATTAAAACTAAATCGAGGTGAAGCATTAAGTCACACTAAAGATGAAGAAAAGTTACCATTAAAAAAATTATCACAAGCCGATATTTTCAACGCCCGTGACGAAATTCTAAATATACACATGGCACCCGCGATTGAAAACTACATCATTGATTTAATCATGGCGACACGCCAACCAGAAAAATATGATGACCAACTTAAAAAATGGCTTGCTTATGGTGCTAGCCCTCGAGCAACAATTGCCCTTGACCGCTGTGCTCGATCACGTGCATGGTTAAATGATCGGGATTTTGTTAGTCCAGAAGATGTCCAAGCCGTTTTTCATAATGTATTACGCCACCGTATACTACTGACCTATCAAGCCGAAGCTGAAGGCATCAGTGCTAATCAATTACTTGACCACTTGCTAAGCTTGGTTGCCATTGCCTAATGTGGTTTAAACAAGCAGCACAAGGTTTAGACCACAAAAAAGTGACTCAACTACTATCAGATCTGCATAGCAATGGCATAGTGTTGTCTATTGAAGAATTGATCCCATATCAAACTAAAACGTCACTGATTGATCTGGCAGCGACCAAAAATTTGCAGAATAAATTATCCGGTAATTATTTAAGCCGGATGAAAGGTCGTGGCATGGAGTTTGACGAAGTTCGTCATTATCAAATGGGTGATGATATACGAGCAATAGATTGGCGTGTTACCGCTCGGACAGGTAAAACCCATACCAAACTTTTTCGTGAAGAAGTTGAACGACCAGTACTCATTGCCACAGACTTAACACCCAGTATGAAATTTGGCAGCCAGTTATTATTTAAATCGGTACAAGCCGCTCATATTGCCTCCTTAGTTGCTTGGCATGTAAAATCTCGGGGTGATCGTATTGGCGGTATCGTTTTTAACCAAAACATACACTGTGAGTTAAAACCGAGAAGCAGAAAAGAAGGCGTATTACATTATTTACATGCCTTATGCGAAATACATAAGAGTAATCAAACGTTTGCTGATGATCAAATCAGTGAAAAGGAAAATAGTCTAAAAGCTATTAATAACAATGCTTTTGAAGACAATTGTGCCCGACTACGTCAATTGGCACGTCCAGGTTCACTTGTCTATTTGATTACCGACGGACAACAATTATCTAAAGATGCGCTTCGGCACCTAAGTGAAATAAGTCGTCATTGTGAACTAGTCGTGTGTTTAGTCTCTGATCCCTTAGAGCATCAATTACCCAAAAGCCAAAGCAAACTCAATGTTGCCTTTACTGACGGTGAGCAAAGATTACAGCTCACGCTTGGTGATAAAAACACCATTGATGACTATCAACAAAAAGCCTCAAATTTATTTAATCAGCGCGAGCAAGCATTAAACCTAACAGGCGCCCGGGTAGTTGATTTTTGTGCAGGACAATCAATAGAAAACCAATTAAAGACTGGAGTTAATTCGTGGAGTCGTTAACGCAACCAATTTCATCACCCACAATACCACAGCAATTACCACAAGGTATGCCCGCCAACAACGGCATTGATCTTAAAGACATTCATCTACCAGAACAAATCAATGACTTCCCAATCGCCATCGGATGGTGGCTTTTAGCATCATTAATCATATTGATCGTAATTTATTTGATAATCAAATACCGTAACCACGTAAAAATAAGGGTGAATCAAAAAAAAGCGATCGCTCAAATCATCTTAAAACCAACGATTGATGAGTCGATAAAAATATTAAAATGGGCAGCTATACAGTATTTTCCTCGTCAACAATTAGCTAATCTATATGGTGAAAAATTCCAACAGTTTTTATTGATGCAGTTAACGCTTAATGAGCAAGAAAAATTCAAATTGTTATCTTCACCCGCTTTTAAAAGCTTGTATAAAGAGGCTCAAACCATTGAGCACACGACTAGCGAACAGCTCAATCAAGCGGCTATCTTATGGCTAAAGAATGCTTTACCACCCAAAAAATTGTTAACTAATAAAACCAAGGAGCTAACCAATGATTAATTTTGACTTACCTTGGTTGATTCTAGCCCTGCCTTTACCCTTGTTGGTTTATTGGTTACCAACAAAAAGTAATAGCTCAATAACAGCACTCAAAATCCCCCAATTAATCACAGGTATTGATACCAGTGAACAAGTTACCAAAAAAAGTAAACTTCCACTTCTCATGTTATCACTGGTTTGGTTATTACTAGTGATGTCAGCCTCTCAACCTCAATGGTTGGGTAATGCGGTCGATATCCCCACTGAAGGTCGTGAAATGATGATAGCCGTTGATTTATCAGGCAGCATGCAAATAGAAGATATGATAATAAAGGGGCAAAGTGCAAATCGACTTGACATGTTAAAGGTGGTGTTAGGTGGCTTTATTGAGCGTCGGGTTGGCGACCGACTCGGTTTAATACTCTTTGCCGACGATGCCTACATGCAAACACCGATGACTTACGATAGAAAAACGGTGAAACAGATGTTAGACGAGTCTGTTTTAGGTTTAGTCGGGACAAAAACCGCTATTGGCGATGCAATAGCGCTTGCGGCCAAACGTTTTGACAATAAAAAAGACTCTAACCGTGTATTACTTCTTTTAACTGATGGTCAAAATACCGCAGGAAAAATAACTCCTGACGAAGCATTAGAGTTAGCTGTAGCAAAAAAAATGACGATTTATACTATAGGTATTGGAGCAGACTCCATGATCCAACAATCGTTCTTTGGTAACAGACGGGTAAACCCTTCAAGCGAACTTGATGAGTCAAGTTTACAAAAAATTGCCAATGACACTAATGGCAAGTATTTCCGCGCCAGAGACAGTCAAAGTATGGATAATATATATCAACTATTAGATCAACTGGAGCCGGTAGAACAGGATCAACAACAAATGAGACCATTAACCGCTTTATTTCAATGGCCACTTGCCGCTGCATTTATTCTCACTATTCTTTATCTGTTATGGTTGACCAAACCAAATATGTCATTAAATTTGAATAAAAAATTATTGAAGGCAAATAACAATGACTGATTTTCATTTTATCCGTCCTCTATGGTTATTAGCAATGCTAATCGTTTTTGCCGCCCTGTATTTACTTAAAAAATATCGCTTATCACAGTCTGGCTGGCAGCAATTTTTACCACGTCATTTAGCGACGGTTTTACTTGAGAGCGATAATGACAATAGCCAAGTAAAAACAAACAAACCTCGGTCTTTAGTTATTCCCTTACTCATTGGTTTACTGACCATTATTGCCCTTGCTGGCCCTACTTGGCAAAAGCTACCTCAACCAGTTTATCAAACCGAGCGTGGCTCTGTTTTAATTATGGATATGTCCTATTCGATGTATGCGACTGATTTAATGCCTAATCGCTTAACTCGTGCAAGATATAAGGCAATCGATCTTTTAGAACAACTCACTGATGGTGATGTCGGTTTGATCGCCTACGCTGGTGATGCTTTTATTATTAGTCCACTGACACAAGATGTGAATAACATAAAATTATTATTACCCGCACTAAGCCCAGACATTATGCCTGAGCTTGGTAGTAACCCAATATCTGCATTAATACTTGCCAATAAGATGTTAAAAAACTCTGGACACATTGAAGGCGACATATACTGGTTAACCGATGGTATTGACAGTGAAGATATTCAGGATATTACTGAGTGGTCAAGGAAGGTACCTCACCGAGTCAATATATTAGGTGTTGGGACAAAAAATGGTGCACCAATCAAACTCACAAACGGTGAATTATTCAAAGATCGGTCTGGTGCTATTGTCATTCCCAAGTTATATAAAAATCACCTTAAAGGCGTCGTATCACGTGCAAACGGCACTTATCAGACGATATCTAACGACTTATCTGATATTACTGCTTTAGTTAACAACGCACCGGAAAATAATGACATTGCAGATAAAAAGACTAATACCTTAGAGCAAGGCGATCAATGGTATGAAATGGGTCCGTATGTCGTATTACTTATTTTACCTTTTGTTTTAGGATATTTTCGCCGTGGTATTAGCTTAGTAATATTACCGCTCAGTTTATTAATGTTACCTGTAGACTCAGTTTATGCATCAGTTTGGTCTGATATGTGGCAAACAAAGGATCAACAAGCAAAAGGTAAATTCAATAACAAAGAATATCTTAGCGCGGCGAAACAATTTGAACATAAAAATTGGCGAGGTAGTGCTTATTACAAGGCAAAAGAGTTTGAAAAAGCGCTTTCTGCCTTTGAAAATGACAATTCAGCCAATGGGTTATACAATCAAGGTAACACGTTAGCCCAATTAAAGAAAATTGACGAAGCCATAGCCGCTTACCAAAAAGCACTCGATCTCGATCCTAACTTGTTAGATGCTAAAGAAAACAAAGAGACACTTGAAGCGCTCAAAAAACAACAGCAAAATCAAGATCAAGAGGGAGATAATCAGGAAGACCAAGAAAAAGAGGACAATGGTCAACAACAAAAAAGTGATTCTAAAAACGATGAACAACAGAGAAAAAATCAAAAGAACAACCAAGATCAACAAAGCGACAGTCAACCACAGGACTCAGATCAACAAGAAAAGTCTGATGAAGATCAACAACAAGACATAGATAAAATGAAGAAAGAAGAAAATAAAGAACAAGAACAAGAGCAAGAACAAGAGCAAACTCAACAACAGCAAGATGAGAAAAGCCAATCAGCTGAGCAACAAGGTCAGGTCCAGCAATCATCACCAGAAGAACAAGAAAAACTTGACCAAGAGCTTGAAGAGAAACATCTGCAATTACTAAATAAAGTTACTGATGATCCCTATCTTTTGCTGCGAAATAAAATGCAGCTTGAATATAAAAAACGTCGTCAGGAAGGTTATCGTTCAGGAGTAAACAAACAGTGGTAGTAAATCAATTGATAAAACACTTAACAACAGTTGTTGTTGGTTTAGCTTTATTATTTAATCAACATGCATTGGCATTAACAACTGTAACCGCCAGTGTCGACAAAAATCCTGTGACAATAACAGAGTCTTTAGTGCTTACCATTATCGCTGATGATGATGTTAATGCTAACGCCTTAGATACTTCAGCTTTACTTGACAACTTTAATGTTGGTCGTACCTCGGTAAGTAGTCAAACAAGTATGATTAACTTTAAAACTTCACGAATTACTCGCTGGAGTACTGTCCTTGTTGCCAGACAAACTGGCAAGGTAACCGTTCCTTCATTTAGCATAGAAAATAAAAAAACTACGCCTATTGAAATTACTGTTTTAGCAGCCAATGATAATAGCGGCATAAAACAACAAGATATTTTTATCACTAATGAAATCTCTAGCAATAATATTTATGTCCAACAATCACTGACTTTAACCGTCAAATTACATTTTTCTACAGAACTTAAACGTGGCAACTTATCTGAGCCCACGCTTATTGGTGCCAACATACTACAAATAGGTAAAGATCAAGAAAGTGAGCAATTAATTAATGGTAAACGTTTTAGAGTTATAGCGCGGACATATACCATTAACCCCCAAGAAAGCGGAGAGTTTACTATAGTGTCACCCCGTTTTTCTGGTGAAGTAATGCTGCAGTCCACACGTCGGTCTAACTTCTCAAGTTTTGCTCAAACAAAACCTGTTAGTGTTGTTGGCGATGATATTACCTTAACAGTTCGCCCTATTCCTGTCGATTATCAAGGGCAATGGCTGCCAAGTGAAATATTAACACTTCATGAAGAATGGCAACCCGATATAGACAATTTTAAAGTTGGGGAGCCCATCACTCGTTCAATTACTTTAACAGTGGCGGGTTTATCAAAAGAGCAATTACCTAAATTAGTGGTTGGTGTGCCCCAAGGATTAAAAGTCTATCCTGATCAAGCCGCACTTCATTCAAGTTTGACTAAAGAGCGATTGGTGTCTCAACAAGTACAAAATTTTGCAATTGTCGCTAGCCGTGCAGGTTCATATGAATTACCTGCTATTACCATTCCTTGGTTCAATACAATCACTAATAAAATTGAACAAGCCCAACTGGCCGCACAAAAAATCATTGTACATGCAAACGCAGATTTCCCAGAAGACGCGGCCACCATTAATAATAATGTTATACCTCCGTCTTCTTTAAATCAGCTTAAAAATACTAAAGTAACAAATTTCTTAGTCGCTCAAAACTCATGGCTTCAATGGTTATTTTTAACCTTATGGTTACTGACAAGTTTCGCTTGGATTATTAGTACGTTAATAAAAAGAAAACGTAACAACTTAAACTTATCGTCTAAATCTCAGGGGGTAATAGATCAGAATAAAACCACTGATGCTTATGACATCCTAACAAGTGCTTGTAAAAATAATCAAGCTGAACAAGTATTAGCGAGTATCGTCCCTTGGGTAAATAATTTAGCTGGAAAAGAACATTCAGTATCTAACCTAGACGAAGCAATAAAGAAAATAAACAACAAGGACTTAGTTAATGAAATTCAGTTATTACAGCAATCACTTTACGGTAAAAACCCCAGTGACAAGCAATCAAAATGGCAAGGTAACACCTTGCTTTCATTGATTAAAAGCATTACTAAAAAAGGAATAACAACCAGTTACCAAGGTAAACTCAATATTAACCCTTGAAAATGGGTTATACGGTAGGCTCGATAATTATAGATTTTTCTGCAAGGGTAAATATGTCATGGCTTACCCCTTATTTAAGACTTAATGATTATATTAATACTCTAAAATATGCACAGAGTCGATAACCATAAAGTAATTCGAAATAAAGCCAACGCAAAACAGGTCTCTACCAACATGATTACAAAACAAATTAGATACGAAGTACTAGTTCGTGCCTTGCATACTGATTTATACCGATACGCTTATTGGTTATGTCATGAAAAGCAGGTTGCCGAAGATCTAGTCCAAGAAACGTTTTTACGTGCTTGGCGAGCCCTTGATTCATTGAAAGATGAAAAAGCCGCCAAATCTTGGCTTATTACTATATTAAGGCGAGAAAACGCCCGACGTTTTGAACGCAAACGACTTGAAATGTCAGAATATGAAGAAATGTCAATTGCCGATAATAGTGCTGTTACCAATGAGCAACAAATAGAAAACAACTGGTTAAGAGAAAAAATAGCGCTATTACCAGAAGAATATAGAGAGCCATTAGTGTTACAAATCATTGGCGGTTTTAGCGGTGAAGAAATTTCAAAGATGTTAGAGTTAAATAAAAATACGGTAATGACACGTTTATTTAGAGCACGTAATCAATTAAAAGACGCTTTTGAAAAAGAACCAGTTATGCGAGGTCAGTACAATGGATGATTTGCAATTTAGACGTGGTATATATGCAGATCCACACAATAAAGATAAAACCTTTACCGATGAAGTTTTAGCAGAAATAAATTCAAATCCTATCAAAAAAAAACTCAGTAACGATATAAAACAACTTGATGATAAAATTGCAAAAGCGATAAATGTTGAGGTACCTGAGGGCTTAGTCAATAAATTAATTCTTCGCCAAACATTAGTTAATCATCAGCAACAAAAAAGAAAAAGCCGAATATATTTAGCTACGGCGGCATCAGTCGCTTTTACAATAGGGTTAACCTTTAACTTTATG
>Ga0307489_10001133_pt1 | contig 17398 bp, 26 predicted proteins | sample SB12metaG_FD_202247 | JGI IMG/M metagenome (GOLD analysis project Ga0307489, IMG submission 202247) | Sea-ice brine microbial communities from Beaufort Sea near Barrow, Alaska, United States - SB 1.2 | ecosystem: Environmental > Aquatic > Marine > Coastal | place: USA: Alaska | collected...
CCACCCCCTACCCACCTCCTACACACCCTAAACACACCCGAAACAACCCCTGCCTGCACCCCCTGTCACACAGAAGGCGCTCAAGTTGAGCTGAAGAGTGGACGAGTGTGAGCCCCTGCCCACGACGCCGACTCCGAGCGCAACACCCTACACCCCCTAGACACCCCCTAACACCCCCCTTAACATGGGCTACACAGCCCCTATGCGCACCCCCTATCCTTAAAAAAACGCTCAAGTTGAGCTGAAGAGTGGACGAGTTTAAGCACCTGCCCACGACAAAGACTGCGAGCGCAGTGGTGACCACCCAGACCCCGGTGCCGGGTGCCGGGTCTTCCCCCGAACCAGGGGTTTACACTCGTTCACTTTTCAGCTCAACGTAAGCGCTTTCTGTGGGATGGGGGGTGCAATGAGGGTTTGTTTAGGGGTTGTTTTGCTGGTGTTCAGGAGGTGTCGGGGGGTGTTGGGGGATGTTGGGGGTTTAAAGGGTGTATTTCGTGTCAGATACGGCTCAGGTTGAGCTGAAAAGTGGACGAGTGTAAGCCCCTGCCCCGAACCCCAGAAAAGATTGAACCCGGGTGCTGCCCCCCCCTGACCCCCGCCACGCGCCTCCCGCGTGAGCCGGCTGTTGTATGTCGCTCTCGCGGTCTCCGCCGCCGCCGCCTCATTGTAGCGGCGCAAATTGAAATTGAAAGCGAAGCTTGCAAGCGGTTCATCAGACTTTAGTATCAAGCGCTGATTGCAGACACCAGGCGCGCTTTCAACTCGTGTTTTGATACTGTCAACCTGTACCGACCTACCGTGTTGCCGGCAGCGGTTCCCGTGCGGGGGGCAATGGGGTGCCGCGGGGCAGGGGCTTACACTCGTCCACTTTTCAGCTCAACCTGAGCCGTTTCTGGCGCAAAATACACCCTCAACACCCCCCAACACCTCCTGAACCTCAAAAACAATTCCTAGACAACCCCAACATGCACCCCCCCCCTATCCCATAGAACGCGCTTACGTTGAGCCGAAAAGTGGACGAGTGCAAGACCCTGCCGCAGGGGTGGAGGGAGGGAGCCAACGCCTAAGGTCTGGCGGAATATTGCTCGCCGCGTCATCCAACGCACTTGGAACCGACGACTTTTGAATCACACGGCACCTTGTGACGTGGTGGGCGATGTCATTCTCGACACGTCATCCAAGGCACTTTGAACCCTCGTCTGTTGAGCTACACGGCACCCTATGCCGTGGGGAGCAATCCCTCAGGCCTTATGTTGCTCGCCGCGTCATCGTCATCCAAAGCATTTTGAACCCTTGTCTGTTGATGTTGAGTTACACGGCAACCTGCACCCGATGACGTGGCAGGCAATATCCGCCGAGCCCTACCAGCGTTGCATCCGCTGGTGACGCGCCTGACGCCGCCCGCGGCCCCACCCTGACCCCCGCTACACGCCACCCTGACACCGCCCGCGGGGTCCCAGCCCCAGCGCCTAGGGACTGATGGATAGTGCTCGCCACGTCATCATCGACATTGTAGACCCTCGTTTGTTGAGTCAAATGGCATCCTATGACGTGGCGAGCACCATCCATCTTGAGTCAATCTTGAGTTAAATGGCATCCTATGACGTGGCGAACACAATCTATCAGTCCTTACCCGCGCCCAAGGTGCTGACGAGCCAACGCCATCGCAGCTGCCTGCTGCGTCAGACCGCCAGCTGTCACGGCCCCACTGGCCGCCCAGCCAGCTGTCACGCCCCCATTGGCCGCCCCGCCAGCTGTCACGCCCCCACTGGCCGCCCTGCCAGCTGTCACGCACCCATTGGCCGCCCGGCCAGCTGTCACGCCCCTCTGCGTCAGACCGCGCCGCGCCGCCGCGCCCGCCCCTAGCCTCGACGGCGGCAACGGCACCACAGACTAGAGGCTTACATTCGTCCACTTTTGAGCTCAACATGAGCCGGTTTTGGACCCTGGAACCACTCAACTCAATACACCCAACGCATCCCGCAAAACGGCTCACGTTTCACGTAAAGCCGAAAAGTGGACGAGTGTAAGCCCTTGCCCCCAACGTCGCGAGCGAGGAGAACGAGGCGGCTGCGGCTGCTGCGATGAAGGTGAATGGTGGCTCATGACCCGTCGCAGTCGGCCGCGCCAAAGCGCGGCCGGCGTGAGAGGCGAGGCGCCGGCATAGCGCCGCCATGGGACTCGTGAAGGCAGCCTCGCGTAGAAGCCCGTTATGCTACCTCGCAACAGGGGCTTACACTCGTCCACTTCTCAGCTCAACCTGAGCCGTTTCTGACACAAAAGCACACTCTAAGCACCCCCTGGCACTCCCATGCACCCCAGAGACACCCCCTTGACAACCCCTAAATGCACCCCAGAAACACCCCCTTGACAACCCCTAAATGCACCCCCTATTCCACAGAAAGCGCTTACGTTAAGCCGAGAAGTGGACGAGTGTAAGCCCCTGCCTCGCAGTTGCGCTGCGATGGGTGCGCGCGATGTTGTGGCGCCGGCGCTGTGACGCCTGCTTCTGGGAGGCGGAGGACTGGGAGGAGGTGGTATGAGCGAGGGTGGTGCAGGTGTGGACCAAGTTGGGGCGGCGGGCTGGGAAGAGGTTGAGACTCGAATGCACACTCGGTAGAGGATTCGGGGGGACTCGTCGTGACGAGGACGAGGGGAGGACTCCGGAGCAATGAGCAATCTTCGGAGGAGGATTCACGAGTTGGGCGGTATCGAACACGGAGAGCGGGGCGGACGACACGGCCGTGGTGCGCGCGTTGCAGATACTGCAAGGGGGGGGTGGGGGGGGGCGCGGTGACGGGGCGATACGACGGGAGGGCCGAGGCGCGGGGCAGGGGGGGTAGCCTGTGAAGGGACGGTGCCGAGCAATTGCTGACGAGGCCGCTCAACCCCAAGATTGCACCCATAAAAATAAGAACAGCACGTGTGGGAATTTACCGTGAGTTCAGGCCGGGCGCGACGAGCCGGTAGAGTGCTGTCGCGACGCGCAGCCGGAATCCACGTATCGTACGGACCCTCGCGCCTCGGGTGTTGTGTAGTGGCGCAAGTGGCAATGACCTTTCCTCAATTTGTACCTTGAGGGCTCTCGGAATGTTCGGAACGGCAAGTTGAGACAAAGTTTAAAATTTCGGCACGATGTAACAGTCAGACTTGCTGATGTGACGTGATGGTTTTGGTTCGGAGAGGGGGGCGAAGGCGTTGGGGTCCACGCTCGTGGCCACTTCGGTGGACGCACCGACCGCGCGCGCGCATCGCGACGCGACGCGCGCTGCGACCTACGGCGCATATTCGCGGGCGACGGCTCACGACACCGACTGCCCGTGGATATTCTGGGGGGGGTATTTATTAAAAGGTGGTATAGGGGTCTAATGATTGAAGCTAATCGGTACTATAATTTAAATCAGGGCTCTGATGCCATTCTCTCTCAATTAAAACTGGGAGAGGAGGGCGGCAGCGTGGTGACGCGGGACTGTGGCGTTGGCAGTTGCCTCGGCCGCAGCGCCCCACTGCCCGTGGAACAGGACGACGGTCTGGAGGGTTTAGGGTTTAGGGTTATTAGGGTTTAGGTTTACTAGGGTTTAGGGTTTAGGGTTTAGCTTCCCGGCGAAGCCGAATAATCCTCCCCGCGCGCCCGTTAGCCCGGGTCCTCCACGGTCCATCGAGTGTGCACCCGAGCCGAGTCTCAACCTCTTCTCAGCCCGCCGCCCCACCTTCCCCCACACCTGCACCACCCTAGCTCAAACCATCTCATCCCACTTCTCCGCCTCCCAGAGGCAGGCGTCACAGCGACCGGCGCCACAACATCGTGCGCACCCATCGCGCTGCAATTGCGAGGTCACATAGCGGGCTTGTACGCGAGGGTGCCTTCAGGAGTCCCATGGCTGCGCTGTGTCGGCGCCTCGCCTTCCACGCCGGCCGCACTTTGGCGCGGCCGATTGCGACGGTGCATGCGCCACCGTTCGCGTTCTTCGCAGCAGCCGCAGCCGCTTCGCGTTCCCCGCTCGCGACGATAGGGGCAGGGGAGGGGCTTACTCCCGTCCACTTTTCGGCTGACGGGACACGTCAGCACTTTTTGGGGGTGACGATGGGTGAACTGAGTGGTTCCAGTGCCCAAAAATGGCTCATGTTGAGCTCAAAAGTGGTCGAGTGTAAGCCCCTAGTTGGCGGTGCGAATGCCGCCGTCGGGGCTGGGGGCGGGCGCGGCGGCTCGGCGCGGTCTGACGCAGAGGGGCGTGACAGCTGGCCGGGCGGCCGATGGGTGCGTGACAGCTGGCGGGGCGGCCAGTGGGGGCGTGACAGCTGGCGGTCTGACGCAGCAGGCCGCCGCGATGGCGATGGCTCGTCAGCTGCACCTCGGGCGCGGGTAAGGACTGATTCATAGTACTCGCCACGTCATGCGATTATATTTAAATCAGGAACGAGGGTGTACGATGTGGGGGATGACGTGGCGAGCACTATCCATCCGTCCCTAGGCGCAGGGGCTTGGACACCGCGGGCGGCGTCAGGCGCATCACCGGCGGACCCGGCGCCGGTAGGGTCAGGGGTTTATTGCTCGCCACGTCGTAGGGTTCCCTGTAACTCAAGAGACGTGGGTTCAAAGTGCGTTGGATAACTTGGCGAGCAACATAGGGCTTGGCGGATATTGCTCGCCACGTCATAGGGTGCCCTGTAACTCAAGAGACGTGGGTTCAAAGTGCGTTGGATAACGTGGCGAGCAATGTCCGCCAGGCCCTGGGCACTGGCTCCCCCTCCCCCTCCCCCTCTCCTCCCCGCCCCTCCCCGCCGGGGCACCCGCCCCCCGTTGCCGGTCGCATGAGTACTGCTCCCAGTGCCGGCAACGACGCGGCGTCGGCAGGGGACACTCGTTCACTTCCCAGCTCAACTTAAGCGCCTTCTGTGTGACAGGGGCTGCAGTTAGGGGTAGTTTCGGGGGTGTTTAGGGGGTGGTAAGGGGTATCAAGGGTGTTTAGGGTGTGCCTGTGTGTCAGAACGGCTCAAGTTGAGCTGAATAGTGGACGAGTGTAAGCCCCGCGGCGTCGGTGTCAACGTCAACGGCGAGACCGACATCCGGCAGCTGGCTCACGCTGGTCTACATCGCGCTCGGGGTCGGCGCCGCGGGGTTCTTATACAATACGTACGCCGCCCCCGGCGCCCAGATGTGCTTCGCAGCCGGATGGGGTGACCCGCAGGAGGTGAAGCGGTTGATTGCGGCCGGAGCGGACGTTAACATGGCTCACGCGTGGGTCGGCGGCACCCCGCTGTGGATAGCAGCCGGCAAGGGACACGTGGATGTGGTGGAGCTGCTGCTCGCGGCGCCGGGGGTGGACGTCGACAAAGCTGACCCGGCTTCCGGCATCACGCCGCTGTGGAGGGCATCCGCCTATGGCCGCGCGGTAGGGTCCGGCCGAATATGCCGGCATTACTTTTGGCATAATTGGGCATAATTGGGCATAAACAGGCTGCATAATTGGGCATGATTGGGCATAATCCGAGCGTAATAGGCTGAATTTGGGGAATTAAGCATAGGGAATTTGAGCAAAATGATAAGCATATTCGGCACGACCCTACCGCGCGGATGTGGTAGAGCGGCTGATCGCGGCGGGGGCGGACGTCACGAAGGCCAACGCCGATGGTGTCACTCCGCTGGCCATCGCTCGGAAAAATCTGAAAGGCAGTGTGGTGAAAAAACTGCGCGCGGCGGAGCCACCGAAACCCGCGCCGCAGTGTGATGCGTGATGCGGGGATTGTTCAATTGTGTAAATACATTTATTAATTCTCACACGGAGCGCGCGTTGCGGGGATGGTGTAATACTCACCATGTGTGAATTTGTGCGCCTTGGGGCTCGTCGATCATGAGAGCTGATGTGCATATGAGCGTTCGAGGCACTATCAGGGTGCGCCGTAGGGGGCGAGACAGGGCACATGCCAGTTGTGCGCGACTCTGTGCGAACAGTTTCAGTCAACAAGTAAACGCTCGATTTCAGAGTTCCGAGTGTTGACGACTACATCCTATAAATACACCACAAAGTGCCAGTGTCTCAGCTACTTGTGGGAGGGCGGTTTCTGCTCAGCCCTATCTCGGCGCGACGTGGCATATCTGGGCACCGGCACACATCAGGACGCGATAACCCCTTTCCAACTCACAACCGCCCCCCGGCCGTCGCAGCCAGAGTGACAAGATATCTCATATCGATATCCACGATGACCATATCGAGACTGTCATCTCACAAATCATCAGCCCATATCCCATACAGTATCGATATCAAGGATGACCATATCGATATGGTAGATAACCATATCGATACACCATATCCCATATCGATAACCCATACGAGTATTTCATATCCATATTCCTATCGATCCTCATTGATGTCCAATCTGCCATATCAATCTCCCATATCGATCTCCCACATCAATATCGGATCATAGCTTGTCACTGAGCCTCCCGGTCGTCGCAGCGGTGAAGGCTGTGGTGCAGGGCATGCCGCGGCGCCCTCCTTCCAGCCAGCAATCCAGCTCACCTACCCGCCGTCGCAGCAGCGGTGGCTGAGGTCTCGTCCCTGAACGACCTCACACGCTTGGGACCTCGAAGACCCCTGTTAACGTCCACCCCCGGCGCCGCCAGCAGCAACTCCACCACAGGCACGTCACCCCGCTCGACTGCCTTCCAAAGCGGCGTGACGTCGTAGATCGTGTCAACTTTGTTAACATCCACCCCCTGCGCCGCCAGCAGCAACTCCAACACACGCGTGTCCCCCCCCCGTTCGACTGCCTTCCACAGGGCCGTGGAGCCATGAACCGGGTCAACCATGTTGACGTCCACACCCGGCGCAGCCAACAACGCCGCCACCACATCCGCGTGACCCTTCCCGGCCGCCACCCACAGCGGCAGGGAGCCAGCACCCGAGTCACTTTTACTGATGTCACATTTGTTGACGTCACACCCGGGCGCCGCGACCAACAACTCTACCACATCCGCGAGACCGAATTCGATCGCGGCGCCCATCGGGTTAGCCTTATTGACGTCCACCCCCGGTGCCGCGAGCAACAGCGCGACCACAGCCACGTCACCCCGCACCAGGGGCTTACACTCGTCCACTTCTGAGCTCAACTTGAGCCGTTTCTGAACCAACAACCAACCCTAAACAATCCCCAACAACCCCCTAATAACTTCTGAACAACCCCTACACGCACCCCCTTGCACACAGAAAGCGCTCAAGTTGAGCTGAAAAGTGAACGAGTGTAAGCCCCTTGCCCCGCACGGCTGCCTGCCATAGCGGAGTGATGCCAAGAATCTTGTCAGCTTTGTTGACGTCCACCCCCGGCCCGGGTCTTACACTCGTTCCCATTTCCGCTCAACTTGAGCTGACTTTTGACCTTCCGCCGAACTTAAGCTTAGTCTGTCCCCCATGTAACCCAAATTAACCCATGAATGCGTCCCGAAGGTGCTCAGGTTGAGCTCTAACGTGAGCGATGTGTCCCGAAGGTCCTCAAGTTGAGCTCTGCAGTGAGCGAGTGTAAGCCCCTGCCCCCGGCGCCGCCAACAACCGCGCCACCACATCCGCGTGACCATGCCCGGCCGCCTTCAGCAGCGGCGTGTTGTCATGAGTAAAGGTGTAGTTCGGGTCAGCAATGTTGACGTCCGCCCCTGCCGCAATCAGCCGCTCCACCCGGTGCCAGGAGCTCACACTCGGCCACTTCTCAGCTCAACATAAGCACTTTGTGTGGGCTAGGGGGTCCACGTAGGGATTGTGTAGCCCGTCATAAGGGGGTTTTAGGAGGTGTTTCGGGTGTGCAGGGCATTTTCTGGTGACATACACGGCTCAAGTTGAGCTGAGAAGTGGACGAGTGTAAGCCCCAGCCTCGTGCACGTCACCCTTTTCGGCGGCGGTGCACAACGGGGGGAAGGAGTAGACCATGTAGGAAATACATGAGGCGCCGACCCCGAGCACAAGGGGGAACAGCGGGAGCAAACCGCCGCGTGTGTTGTGCCCCCGACGTAGCGGCGCAAGTTGAACTTGAAAGCAAAACTTGAAAGCGGTGCATCACAATTTAGTTTCAAGCGCTTAGTAAAAAACGCTTTCAACTTGGGTTTCATAGGGTCAACCTGCACCGCCTCACCCCGACGCCCGCCCTTCACGATTAGCGAGGTCCAGGTGCGGGGTTCCGACCTCGCCATCGTGTAGCAGCGCAAGTTGAAATTGAAAGCAAAGTCTGAAAGCCGTTCGTCACATGTTAGTTTCAAGCGCTTAGTTCCAGGCGCTATCAACGTGGGTTTGATAGGGGCAACCTGCACCGCCCTACCATCGCTGTCGGCCCCGCGTTGATGCCGGCGACGGCACCGGTACGTTCCAGCGCCGTCGCGGCGGGCCGCTGCGGCAGACCGATAGCTGTCACGCCCCCACTGGCCGCCCCGCCACCTGTGACGCCCCCACTGGCCGCCCCGCCACCTGTGACGCCCCCACTGGCCGCCCCGCCAGCTGTCACGCCCCCATCGGCCGCCCCGCCACCTGTCATGCCCCTCTGCGTCATACCGCGCCACGCCGCCGCGCCCGCCCTCAACCCGGACGGCGGCGTCGGCACCCACCACTAGGGCCTTACGCTCGTCAACTTCTGAGCTCAACACGAGCCGTTTTTGTTCACTGGAACCACTCACCCAACGTACCCATCAAAAAAAGTGCTCAGTGGACGAGTGTGAGCCCCTGCCCCCCTCGACGCGAGAGGGGATCTCAAAGCGGCTGCGGGGTAAAAGGAGACAGATGGCTCACGCGACGCTGCCGACCGCGCCAAAGCATGGCCTGCTTGGGAGGCGAGGCGCCGGCATAGCGTAGCCATGGGACTCCTGAAGGCAGTCCCGCCCCGCGCGTATAAAAAAACGGAGATGTGCTACTTCGCAGATCGCAGTTGCGCCGCGTTGGGTGCGCGCGAAGTTGTGGCGCCGGGCGCTGCGCCGCCTGCGCCTGGGAGGCGGGAAAGATTGATAGGCAGTGACGTGAGTTAAGGCGGTGCAGGGTTGGGCGCAGGTAGCGGCATGCTGGGAAGAGGTGAAGGGCTCGTATGCATTCTCGGTGGAGGATTCGGTGAGGATTCCTAAGATTTCGTCCAGTGCACTGGAGAATCTTCGGAGGAGCTTTCGGCAGCGACTGGGGAGGAGTATCGAACACGGAGAGAGGGGCGGACGACACGGCACGGTGCACGCGACGAGGAATCCCGTGGGGAAGCCCGGTGCGGTAACGATGCGATGCGACGAGCGCCGGAGCGCGGGGCAGGGAGGGAAGGCTGGGGTAGGGTGGGGTGCCGAGCAAGGGCTGCCAAGACAGCCCAGCCCCAAAAAACTGCACCCATGAAATAAAAAGGCACGTGCGCGCGCAAACGCACCGGTTGTTTCGGCCGGCGGACGTACTGGTAGAGTGGTGTCGGGACGCGCAGCCGGACTCCACGAATCGAGCGGATCCTCGCCCCTCGAATGCTGTGTAGTGGCGCGAGTGGCAATGGCCTTCCTCACTGCCTAATGCTAAAACGCTTGGAACAAGAAAGATAGACCTATTTGAATGCTGACGTGGCATGAAACAGTGGGCACCCATCTGGACGCACCCCAAGCAAGCCAGCAAGCCGGCGCTCACTTCTGTTCAACCGCACGCCGCGGGGTACGCCACATGGCGCCGAGATAGGGCCTGGCAGATATTGCCCATCCTCGAGTCATTTGACATCAAGTACCCAGCGCGCGTCGATGTAGTCGTCAGCACTCCGTTTGATTCATAATGTCGTTGAAACAGAAAGTCTGACTCCTAAATATATTCACACCAATCAAGACTGGTCGGTATAGCTGTCGGTATGAGAGCTAGTCTGACGTTGACGTGTTACCTATAGGCAATAACGTTCATCGGTATGCTACTCGTGTGAGAAAAGAGTCCGGCCTCAGGCCTCACGCCGCCTCCCCTCCAATCTCCATATTATCCAGCAGCCGCACAGCGCCGAACTGCGCCGCAACCAACAGCACCGAGCAGGGGCTTACACTCGTCCGCTTTTCAGCTCAATCTGAGCCGTATCTGACACGAAATACACCCTTCAAACCCCAAACACCCCCCAACATCCCCCCTACACCTCCTAAACACCCTCATAATAATCTTTAAGCAAACCCTCAATGCACCCCGTATCCCACAGAAAGCGCTTACGTTGAGCTGAAAAGTGAACGAGTGTAAGCCCCTGCCACCGACGGTCGGCCGGCGCTTACATTTTCTACTGGCCGCAGCGTGATCTGGTCAACCACGTCCCAGGGCCCAGTAATTAACAAAATATTGGCCACATCACATTAGCTCCCGAGCATACCGATTGGTCTGGCCGCTTGACCAGCGAAGAGTTTGATTAATGCTGACCACGTGAGCGTCTCGGGGCTCGATGATAAATCATAATTAAAATGCATTGTACTCGCCGGTCGCAAGATGTCATCTCAATTTAAAAAACCCTCAGGGTTTTTGACGTGTTGATGACATGACAAGCATCGTTTTGCGCCCCTACCACTTCAACGTAGTCCACAACGCCACCCGACGCGTCAATGGCGTCGGACACGTGTTTCTGCAGCACCGCCGCCGACATCCACCGCGGCCCAAATACTTCCGGTCGCCCAAAACCGTCCGTCGGTCCGTCCGGCCGGGCGCTCAAATCCACCGTGGCCACCGCGTAGCGCAGCGACGTGCTGATGGCGAGCGCGGCGGCACGGTGCTCGGGCGTCAGGCGCACGTTGCGGCTGCTCATCGCCAGCCCGTCAGGTTCGCGCGCCAGCGGCAGCCCCACAATCTCCACCGCGAAGTCCAGGTCGCGAACCATTCAGAAGGGCCCAGTGCACCAAATTCTCGCCCGGTCATGCCTCTGAAGAAGAGGTTCTAACGTTTGATGAGCTAGGTGGCGAGCTTTGTTTGCTTGTGACGCAATGATACATGGTTGAGGAGGAGGAGTAGGAGGGAGAGGAGGAGGAGGAGGAAGAGGAAGAGAAGGAGGATGACAAGGAGGAGGAGGAGGTGGAGGGGGAGGATGATAAGGAGGAGGAGGGGGAGGAGAAGGAGGAGGATGAGGAGGAGAAAGAGGAGGACCTACCATGCGGCGGATGACGCGCCACTGCTGGTAGTCCTTCTTGCCAAAGACCGCGACGTCCGGCTCGCAGATGTTGAACAGCTTGGCCACCACGGTGGCGGGGCGCAAGTTGAAATGGAAAGCAACGTTTGAATGCGGTTCATCACGTTTATGTTTCAAGATGGCTTCATACACGGCTTTGAACACGCTTCAGCTCGCACAGCATCCCACCACGGTGGCGACGCCGCGGAAGAAGTGCGGTCGCGTCACGCTCTCCAAACCCACCGAACTGTAGGGCCAAGCACTCGCTCGCACGCTACTTTTACTTACGCATCTTCAAGATAACAAGTGGTGAACGTGATAAGTGAATGACTTGAGTGGTTCCAGGACCAACACCACAGCTACCGCAGCTATCACGGTTGACAATTGTGCCCGCGGTAGCTTATCGTGCGCTTGTCGAGGTGGCAAGTGGTCATGGTAATAAGTGAACGACTTGAGTGATTTCAGTGTGTTCAGGCCTGCAGCTGTCACTGTCACAGCTGGCAGAGGCACTGATAAGTATACTTGTCGCCCCTAAACTAGCCTACTAAGCACTAGCCCTTAAGCTAGCTTAAACTAGCTTAGTGTAAGCCCCCCGTATTTTACTCGCCCACTGTAATTCCCAATACTAACCACTAACCCACTAACCACTAGTCCCTAAACAGTTTAAACCAGCTTAGTTTAAACCCCCCGGTCGCTGGCACTAGCTTAGTTTGACAAGCATACTGAAAAGGGGATTCGTGTAAGGACCTGCCTCGGCGCCACCCAGGCTCTCGACCGCCACGAACCAAGGGCTAACACTCGTCCACTTTTCAGCTCAACTTGAGCCGTTTCTGACACAAAATACACCACCAACACCCCCTAAAATTCCGTGACACCTGTTAAACACTCCCTACACAACCCCTAAATTCAACCCTTATCCCACAGAAAGCGCTTAAGTTGAGCTGAAAAGTGAACGAGTGTAAGCCCCTGCCACGAACGTCTCGTGTGGCGGCTGCCTACTCGCTCCTACACCCGCCCCATCACCCCTTTCCCCCACCCCCGCCCCCGCCCCCGCCCCCTTCCCCTCCCCCGCCCCCACCCTAGGGCCTGTCATAGAATACTCGCCACGTCATGTGATTCCGGTCAACTCAAGAAACGAGAGTCTACATTGTGGAGCGTGACGTGCCAGGCATTATCCGGCGGGCCCTACCCCGCCCCTGTCCCTGCCCCTCCCGCCCCCTCCCCAGCCCCCACCCCCACCCCCGCCCCTTCCGCGTTTTTTCTCCAGTCGACATAAAGTCCCTCAGGTTGGAAGACCGCGTGCACGCCCAACCCCCGCAGCTTACTCATGTCCCCCTCGGTGTCCCGCGGGTACGTCCCGAAGTCCTCATTCGCGGCGAACTGAGTAGGGTTGACGTAGATGGACACAACGATGACATCCGCGCGCTCCATCGCAGCCGCGTCGTAGGGCCCAGCAGTTTTGTCTGCGATGTCACCCAACGCAATTCTTTTGAGTTACAACGCGTCATGTGACGTGGCGAGCAACACATGCCAGGCCCGTTGCCCATGCCCGCCACGTCTTCGACCTCGATACGCGTTTGCGCGTTCGTTTCTTGAGTTACACGGCAGCCTGTGATGTGCAGCAGCTGGCGAGGCCTTGACGAGCGACAGGTGGCATTCGTGTGGGCAAAGATGGGCACTCAGCAGCGATCTGTGGTGGTGGACTCAGGAGAGTAAGAGGAGCAGGAGCAGGCGGAGGAGGAGGATGAGGAGGATGAGCAGCGAAAGGAGGCGGAGGAGGAGGAGGAGGAGGTCTCGCAGCAGCGGAGGACGAGGACGAGGAGCAGGAGGAGGGGGAGGCGAGCAGGCCCGACCTTGACCAGCGACAGGTGGCCTTCATGCAAGAATCCCATCGTGGGCACGAGGGCGACGCGCCGGCCCGCCAAGCGGTGCGCGCGCGACCACGCGCGCATCGCCGCGGTGCTCTCGATCACATCCATTGCTTTCGTGCGTGCGTTCGTGCGTGTGTGTGCCGCGGTGTGGACCTCAACACCCGCACACCACGCCGCGTGGGGGGGAAGGATAGCATGCGTGTGAGTAGGTCGCGGGTGCCCACCGCCTGGGGTTTAGGGTTTCGGGTTTGGGACTAGGGTTTAGCGGCGGTGGTTTAGGGTTTATTAGGGTTTCCTTTTCGGCACCCGAACTATCTTCCCCCCCAAAACCTCCACGTGGATTATAAGGGCGTTTGTGACGGCACCGCATCGCGTGCACAACCACCGCAACGCCCCAGGTGTTCGCTCAGTCGCACGTCCAGCTAGCTAGAAGCTGCGATCCAACCCCGCACAGGTTTCGTTCCTATAGCACGCTGCGTGTCCACGCGTCGTCCTTCGATCGAAAGAAAAAGCCCACCATGAGCACTTTATTGAGGCAGGCTCTGGCCACGCAGCCGGCCGTGCGCGCGGCGCCGACTCCGGCCGCGCGCCGCAACGGTGCCCCCAAGGTGCGCGCGTCCACGGCCGCGGCCGCAGCCACGCGCGGCATGAACGCCAGCGCTGGCGCCGCTACCCACCTCGCTCGCCACGTTAGAGACCTTCGTCTTTTGAGTTGAATGGCGTCATACGACGGTCGAGCATCATCCGCCTGGCAGGCCGCTGTTCCGGTTGTTCGGCCGCCGCCCATCGTTTTGTGTCGTGGGATCCGAGAGGACGAACATCCAAGTTTCATGTGGTATTTGGAACAGCGCGCTGCACGCGAGTGTCGGGGCGCTTTGAAAACGCTGACCCCGCTGCGCTCCTCCGCCGCCAATCCCAGGGTGCCGGTGCTACCAGCCGCAGCCGCCGGGGCGCTCCCGCCCCCTCCGCCATGTTTGGTAAGAAGAGCCCCCCCGCGCCCGCCGCCGCCGCCGCCGACGCCATGGTGTCCGTGCCCCTGGTAAGCCCCGGCAGACATCGATCACCACGTCAATATTGGAGGCCATTCAAACTCGAGAGACGAGGGATCAAATTGTTCGAGAGGGTTCAAAACTTCAATTTGGATAAAGTGGCGGGCAATATTTGCTTGTCCCTGGCCTCTGGGAGAGCTGACGGAGACGACGCGACGTGCCATCAAGACCTACGGGTACCCCGATGACGAGACCCAGATCCTGCAGGACGTGATGCTGTACGCGCAGACCCGCGGCAACAACCAGGCAAGGAGGGTGCTTTGAATTGAATTGAATTGGCACTTTGGATGCCCGGCGTTAATACCCGACCCTCTGTTCCACGCGTGCACCTGTGGAATGCTAGCTGATATTTTGAATGCACACACGCACACGCACACACGACGAGAGCCTCGCCTTGCTTCGAAATGACATCAGATCGTGCCGCCTTTTGCAAACCTGGATATAAAATCGTGCCGCCCAACGCAAACCTGGACCTTCAACGCAGGGCATCATCAAGGTGACCACGAAGGCCATTGCACGTGACCCCGCCGCCAAGCCCATCGAGGTGGAGCACGAGACCAACCTCAGCACCTGCTTCAACGGCAACAAGCAGGCCGGCATGGTGGTGCTGCACAAGGCAGGGGGGTCATTCAAAACAGGGGTCGTTGAGAACACGCACTCGACCGAGGTTGACTCGACATACCAAGTCCGGCCGTCTGTGAGCATTCACGCTGAAGCTGAGACAAAAGTCATGCTCCGATCTCGGTTCCACGCTCTGAATGACCCTCCTGCAAGGCGATGAAGACCGCCATCACCAAGGCGACCGAGCACGGCTTCGGCATCTGCGGCACCAACAACACGTACACGTCCACGGGTGAGGCCTGACGGATGCTTGCTCACTGGCTGCTCGCTCATAGTGATCGCCGCGTTATCCACCGCGTTGCATACCCTCGTTCATCCCGCCCCTGCCCCTGTCTCCTCTACCTGCCCCACCTCCACCACCGACCCCACCGCCCCCCACCCCTCCGCAACCTCCTCCGCCACACTCGCCGCCGCCTGCGCAGCGAACTGGTATCGAGTCTAAGTGGCACCCTGTGATCTGGCGAGCACACTCCCTCTGGCCCTGTCCATCGGTGCGCTGGGGTACTACGCGGAGCAGGTTGCGGCGGAGGGGCTCATCGCCCTGGTTTTCGCCACGTCCCCCGAGTTCGTCCACCCCGCGGGCTCCAGCGAGGCCATCTTTGGCACCAACCCTATCGGCGTCGGCATCCCGACTAAGAACGGGCCGGTGGTGCTCGACATGGCCACCTCCGCGTATTCTTTCTTTGGCGAGGCCTGGCATGTACTGATCGCCACGTCAATAGGATGCCGGTTTCATAGGTTTGTCAAGGATGTCACGGCATGTGCTATGCCATCTCATATGCCATGTCATATGATGCATAGGCTTGGCACAAGATGCCACGTTGTATGCTATGCCGTGTCACATGTCGTGTCACATTGCCGTGTCGTACGACGCCACATCATAGGATGCCATATCATATGATGCCCTCAATAAAAGAGGGTTCAAAGTGTGTTGGATGACGTGGCGAGCAATATCTGCCTGGGCCCTATCCTTTGGTATTCTGGAGGCGCGCACCGCTGGCAAGAAGATCCCGCAGGGAGTCGCCATCGACGGCCAGGGGAACCCCACGGACGACCCCATGAAGGTGCTCGGTGCCGAGGGCGGCGCCATCAACACCTTCGACGGCGGGCAGGGCCGTACACCACTTCCTGTAACTTTCAAATGAAATCGTTATGCTGAAGAGGGAACGAATACGAGGCTCACCTAATACCTCGAAGGTGCTAACGTTGAGCTGGAACAGGGAACGAGTTTGAGGCCAACATAATACCTCAAAAGGATGCTAAGGTTGAGATGAAAGGGGAACGAGTGTCTGCTCGAAAGACCTACCGTTGAGCTGAGTGGGGAACGAGGGCAAGGCCTCGAAAGACCTACCGTTGCACTGAAAAGGGAACGAGTGTGAGACCCTGGATGCTTATGTTGAGCTGAACAGGGAAGGAGTGCAACAAGGTCCTAGCGGCGGGTACAAGAGCAGCAACCTGGCGCTGATCGTGGAGCTCCTCGCGGGTCCTCTGGTGGGCGCCGCGGTGGCGGATAAGGCAGGGCCTGGCAGATATTGCCCGCCACGTCATCGACACGCAATTTGAAACTTCAACGAATGGTCTCTTGACGTAAATGGCTTGTTTTCAGGCATATCTGCCCGCCACGTTATCCGACTCACTTTGAATCCTCGTTTCCTGAGTGCAATAGCACCCTATGACGTGACGAGCAACATCTGCCGTGCCAATTGCCTGCCACGCCATCGAACGCATTTTCGACCCTCGTCTCTTGAGTTTAACGGCACTGTGTGACGTGGCGAACAGTATCTGCCAGGCCCCAGGATCAGATGACGGAGAAGAACTGGGGGAACCTGGTGATCGCCATCGACCCCAAGCTGCTGGGCCAGGGCGAGTTTGAGAAGCGCGCGGCGATCGTGACCGACCGCGTCAAGAACGCCAAGAAGATGCCCGGCGTGGACGAGATCCTGCTGCCCGGCAGGGGCCTGACACCCGTCCACTTTTCACCTCAACCTCAGCCGTTTCTGTCACTGAAACCAACCCTATAATGTGCACCTGACCCCCCTATAATGGGGATCTGCCCCCCCTGTGATGGGCACATGCCCCCCCTGTAGTGGGCACCTGACCCCCCTACAATGGGCACCTGACCCCCAATAATGGGCACCCAGCCCCCCTTAATTGGTGCCTGATCCCCGTATAATGTGCTACTGACCCCCCTCGGCCGCTATTCCTACAAAAAACACTCACGTGATGCCAAAAAGTGTATGAGTGTGTGCCCCTGCTCCCCGGCGAGCGCGGCGACGCTCACGCGGCCAAGGTGAAGCGCGAAGGCGTCATCGACGTCGAGCCCAACCTCTGGAAGGGTCTTCAGGAGCTGGCGGCGACCTACGTGCTCCCGCCCGCCTCCTCCGCGTCGTACAAGAACGGCGCCGCCCCCGCGGTGCCGGCGGCGGATGGCGGCAAGATGCGCCCGGGCGGGGAGCACGGCTGGGGAGTGGCCACGCGCCTCATCCACCCGCGGGACACCCTCCCGGATCCTTTCAACGCCACCGCGCCCCCGCTCTACCAGGCAGGGCTTCGGTCACAATCCCTCCTGCTCCTCGTAGTGTACCGGTATGCATTGACCTCCTCTCCCTCTTAGTGTACTGTGCACATTGACCTCCTGCTTACAGTGTGTTGACCTCCTCCTACATTCATATCACACGCCGGGAATGAAGATAAACTTAGCCAGCAGAAGCGAGGCGGCCCCACTGGGCGCTGCCTGCAGAGCAC
>Ga0307489_10001135_pt1 | contig 17393 bp, 32 predicted proteins | sample SB12metaG_FD_202247 | JGI IMG/M metagenome (GOLD analysis project Ga0307489, IMG submission 202247) | Sea-ice brine microbial communities from Beaufort Sea near Barrow, Alaska, United States - SB 1.2 | ecosystem: Environmental > Aquatic > Marine > Coastal | place: USA: Alaska | collected...
AAAGCAAAGTTTGAAAGCAGTTCATCACATTTTAGTTTCAAGCGCTAAAACCAGGCACGCTTTCAACACGGGTTTTGATACTATTTACCTGCACCGCCCTACTGCGCTGTTGTGTGCGCGGACCCCAACGTTCGCCGCCTCCACCTCCTTCTCATAGGGTCTGGCACATATTGCCCGCCACGTCAATCAGTGCAATTTGAACCCTCGTCTCTTAGACTGAATGGCATCCTATGACGTGGCGGGCATTGTCCACCAGGCCTATATTTGTCACCCCTAAACTAGCCTACTAAACACTAGCCCCTCAACTAGCTTAAATTAGCCTAGTTCAAACCCCCCTATTTTAATAGCCCACTGTACTTATGCCCGTACTAAACCACTAACCCACTAACCACTAGCTAGCCGCTAAACTAGCTTATCTAGCTTATATGAACCCCCCCCATCGCCAGCACTAAGTTAGATCGACGAGCGTAATCCAGGCCCCACCTTCTTCATGTTTTCCTGCCACGCCAGCGCGCTGCACAGCAGGCTGAGCGACTTGCCCGTACCGGTGGGCAGGGGCTTCCACTGGTTCACGTTAGAGCTCAACTTGAGCAACTCCAGGACACATTCATGAGTGACTTTGGGTTATACGGCGGACAGAGGGGCTCAAGTTGAGCTGAAATGGGAACGAGTGTAAGCCCATGCCGGTGGGTGACTCGATCAGCGCGTTCTGCTTCGTCTGAACCCAGGGCCGGGCTGATATTGCTGGCCACGTCATAGGCTGCCGTTTAACTCAAGCAACGAGGATTCACGATGCGTTGAATGACGTGGCGAGTCTCTGACCTAGCGTGCAGCATGCTCGCCACGTCATAGGACGGCACTTTACTCCAAGGAATGGTTCAGAATGCATTGGATGCCAATGACGTAGCGAGCCATATCTACCTGGGCCCTATCTTGAGCGAGGAAATCACCTTGGACATTGTTATTTTCTGCGGGACGTGCGGGACGAGGCCGGCGGGGAAGTGCACGGTGACGCCGCCGATGGGGATGCCCATGCCCAGGGGCTTACACTCGCTCACTTCTCAGCTCAACGTAAGCGCTTTTTGTGGTATAGGGGGTGCGTTCAGGGGTTGTTTAGGGGGAGTTTAGAAGGTGTTAGGGGTATTAGGGGGTGTTTAGGGTGTATTTCGTGTCAGAGACGGCTCAGGTCGAGCTGAAAAGTGGACGAGTGTAAGCCTCTGCCCACGCCGCGCTCCGGCTCGCCGCCCTGGCTGGAGGGTCGCTGAGAACATGCACTCAAACTGAGGTTGTGGAGCGTGACTTACAGAAAAACTTCAGGGTGAATGCTGCTCAAACTTTATCTCCATCGACGCGCGAACTCGGCTCGTCGAAACACAACGTCGGTCGAGTGCTTGTTTATCAGTAACCCTCCCCTGCCTTGGGAAGAATGTGCGAGCGCAGGCGCTTGGACGGGTCAAGCGCCTGGAGGATCCCTCGAGATGCCAATGGGGCGTCGCGAGGGTCCTCGTACCAGGGGCTTACACTCGTCCACTTCTCAGCTCAACTTGAGCGCTTTGAATGGGATGGGGGGTGCGCGTAGGGATTGTGTAGCCCGTGTTAAGGGGGTGTCAGGGGGTGTTTAGGGTGTGTAGGGTGTTTTCTTGTGTCAGACACGGCTCAAGTTGAGCTGAGAAGTGGACGAGTGTAAGCCCCTGCCTCGTACGTCAGCTCCACTGAAGGCTCGCGGCTGGTGCGGCGGGAGCCAAGGCGGGAGCCCGGGCGCGAGAGCGGCGCCTGGTTGAACACGAACCCGGCTTGCGCGTGCGCCTGCCAGTTGTCGCGCATCTGCGCGCCGCCCTTCGGCGCGCGGTGGGGGTCTGTCCACCGCGCGGGAGCGGCGTCCGCGGTGGCGTGGGCGGGGGCGGGGGCGGCGCCGTTGGTGGTGGTGGTCCGGCCCATGGCTTCTGTGTCAGCGGCAGAAGCCGCCTCTAGCGGCGCGGGCGGCTCCGGCTCCGAGTCCGTCAGCACGCCTCCATCCTCCACAGCAGACGCAGGATACGAGAATTTCCCGGACTTCATCGTATCGTGCGCGTCGTGCCCATCTGCGTGCCGCGACAGTAGGGAATCTAGGCACCGCGACGGGAAGGTGCCTAGCATTTTCGAATTCCAGGGACCGCCCGAGCCGAATCCGAAGCGATATCCAGCCCGAATCCGGAAGCGGGACGCAGCCCGACGCCCGCCTTGCGCTGCTGTGTACATAGACGCGTTATTACGGAGGCACCATCAGGTTGTGAGGTGGTCGCGCCAGCGGCTTCTCTTGCCCTGGTTATCTTGAGCACTCCGTGACGCAATTGCAAACACGGAGTGATGCCATGACTTGGTCGCTCACCGTGTACCGGTGTACCGGCACACACTCGCCGCACCCTCCTCCCTGGCCTGGTAACCCGCCGGTACACGCAGCAGAGTACAAGGGTACAGCGGGATATGACGGGTTGAAATCGAACTTCATGTTGGCTTTTGCGTCGACTAGGTTATGATGTTAAGAAGTTTTAGTAGCTAGCTCTACAAGTCGTAAAATATTAATCTATGGAGCACTGCTCAGTGAGAATCGGCGTTAACCATAATAAGAGTATAATCAACCACCTCTCAGCCATATCGAATGAGCGTAAGAATATAATGAGCAAACAACCACCAAGTAATAATCTACGCCGTACATCCTGCCCTGACAGTGCCCCATACCTCATCCCACCGCTGCTATGAGCTATAGGTCGTCGATACCGCCCGCGCCGGCAGTCTCGCCCGCCTTGCCACCGCCGGCGCCGCTGGCGCCGCCGCCGGCTGCCCCCACCCCCCCCACGACCCCGACCCCCAACACACTCTGCACCCGCCACGGCAGATACGGCACCACCCTCTCGCTGTAATACACGAAGAACGCCGCGATGGAAATAAACATCCCCGAGCAGAAAACCACAGACGGCTCCAGCTCAAAGAACATGTATGACACCACCGTTGTGTAGGGCCTGGCAAACATTGCTCACCACGTCACTGAGACGCATTTGAACCATCGTGTATTGATTTACATGGCATCACATGACGTGGCGAGCGACATGTGCCAGGCCTTACCGCAGTGATGAACATGGCCCCCGCATGCGCAAACAAATCCGCGATGTTATCCACGTACCTCAGCGTAGGAGCGCAAGTGGAAACTGGAAGCAAAATCTGAACGCACGCAATCGTATTGTAGTTTCACGCGCTGCAACCAGGCACTTGTGATACGGTGTGAAACTGCACCACCCTGCCTGAGCAGCCCCGCCGCGATCAAACCGCTGGTGGCCTGCAACACCACGGCCATGGCGGCGATACCAGTGAAACCCGTGAAGAGGTTCTCGGGCGTGAGCAACGTCACCCCCGTGGTCCACCCCTCCCGCCAGATCAGGATGAACACTCCCACTATCACCGCCTGCCCGTTACCCACCAGCATCTGCTCCCAGAAGCTGTGGTGCGAGTTGTGCTTCAGCACCCACTCGTACGCCACGTTGTAGCGGCGCAAGTTGATTTTGAAAGCAACACTTGAAAGCAGTTCATCATGGCCTAGTTTCAAGCGCTTAGTACCAGGGGCTTTCAACGTGGGTCTGATGGGTCAAACTGCACCGCCCTACCACGTTGGAACACGCGCTGCACATGGACCCAGCCAAACAAACTAGCACCGACACCACCTCTTAGGAGGGTCATGGAGACAGAAATGCAGACTCGGTTCGTCGATTCAATGTGAGTCGAGTGCTTCAATGCGGTTCGTCAAATCAACGTCGGTCGAGTGCTAGTTCGTAGTAACCTCCCTGCAAGGTAGTGGTAGCTGGCCTCCGCCGCCGCCTCCTCCGCCGCCACCGCCAGCGCCGCCGTGTGGTCCTCCGTGCAGGGGCTTACACTCGTCCGTTTTTCAGCTCAACGTGAGCACTATTTGTCCCATGTGTTGGGGTGCTTTGCTGGTTCCAGTGACAAAAACGGCCCAGGTTTAGCAAACATGTGGACGAGTGTAAGCCCCTGCCTCCGTATGCAGCGCGTGCCCGCTCATGGCGTTGCCCATCTCCAGGGGCTTCCACTCGTCCACTTCTCAGCTCGACCCGAGCCGTTTCTGACACAAAAACACACCCTAAACACCCCCTAATACTCCCTGACACCTCCTAAGACCCCCTTAAACAACCCCTAAACGCACCCCCTATCCCACAGGAAGCGCTCGCGTTGAGCTGAAAGGTGGACGAGTGTAGGCCCCTGCCCATCTCCGCGTCGACGCGATGCGAGTGCACGTGCACCAGCTGCTTCGCGTGCCACAGGTTCCCAAACTCCGCGACCCCCGGCCCGAGCAGCAGCAGCGCCACCCCCAGCCACTTGTGCCACTGAATCGGGCGCCGCTTGATGAAGCACCGGTACAGCACCGCCACAAACCAGGGGCTTACACTCGTCCACTTCTCCGCTCAACTTGAGCTTACTTTGCCCATGTCCGCTCAACTTAAGCTCACTTTGTCCCCCATATGACCCAAATTAACCCGTGGATGTGTCCCGAAGGTGCTCAAGTTGAGCCCTGACGTGAGCGATGTGTCCCGAAGGTCCTCAGGTTGAGCTCTGAAGTGAGCGAGTGTAAGCCCCTGCCACGAACGCCGTCTTGCAGTTCCAGATGATCGAGAAGGTGGCGGGGTTGAGCCGGCTCAGGCTCATGAACCAGGGGTTTACACTCGTCCACTTTTCGGCTCAATCTAAGCGCTTCGTGGGGGATAGGGGATGCATTTAGGGGTTTGCTCAGGGGGTGTTTAGGATGTATTATGGGGTATTATGGGATGTTCGGGTTGCAGCATGTGTCAGAAAGGGCTCAGGCTGAGCTGAGAAGTGGACAAGTGTAAGCCTCTGCCATGAACGCTATCGTGTCGCTGAACGTGAACCCGATCACGGGTATCAGGTACAGCAAGTACCCCTTGTGGTACAAGGTCTGGAACACGCCGGCTCCAGCAGGCACGCACTTGCGCTTATCGCCATTGTTCCTTGAGTCGGCGCTCTCCTCCGGCTCCATGCTGTAGCGGCGCAAGTTGATTTTGAAACCAACATTTGAAAGCACTTCCTCATATTTTAGTTTCAAGCGCTCGGTTCCAGGCGCTTTCAACGTGGGTTTGATAGGGTCAACCTGCACCGCCCTACCATGCTCCACACGGTGATGTTGACGACGGTGCGCACGATGTTGACGACGACGACGAAGACGGAGATGCGCGGGCCCAGGCTCAGGGGATTACACTAGTCCACTTTTCAGCTTAACTCGAGCGCTTTGCATGGGATAGGGGGTGCGGTGCGCGTAGGGGTTGTGTAGCCCGTGTTAAGCGGGTGTTAGGGGGTGTTTAGGGTGTGTAGGGTGTTTTGTGTGTCAGGCACGGCTCAAGTTGAGCTGAAAAGTGCAAGCCCATGCCCAGGCTCTTCTTCGCAGCCGCCACGCACAGCCCCCCCGCGGCGGTGAAGATGCTCAGGCTGAACGTCAACAGCCAACGCAAGGGTTACATGCCGCACGCACAGTCGCAAGTCAGGAAAACGCATGCTCTTATAGGTACTGTACTGATTGACGTGCGTCAGCAGTAACCGAGGGATATGACGAGTGGAACATCTGCATCCAGCATGCATTCTAGTCTGTGATGCCGTCATTGCTTTGTGGCTGAAGACGTGCAGTGAAGCGTCTACAGCACAGCTGTGGGATGGGTGTTGTTAGGTTGCCTCTTGGGGGTTGAGGAGGAGGAGGATGTGGTGGTGGAGGAGGAGGAGGAGGAGGAGCAGGAGGAGGAGGCCAGGGCAGGTGGAGCCTTACCATAGCGACGTTGAAGCTCACTGGCTTGGCCTTGTTATGTGGCCCCTTGTCATCACCGCTTGGGTCCTCTTCGCCGCGGAAGCCCTGCGCGCCCCCCGCCCCGGACCAGGGGCTTACACTCGTTCACTTTTCAGCTCAACTTGAGCCGTGTCTGACACACAAAAACACCTTACACACCCTAAACATCCCCGAACACCCCCTTAACACGGGCTACACAACCCCTACGCGCACCCCCTATCTCATACAAAGCGCTCAAGTTGAGCTGAAAAGTGGACGAGTGTAAGCCCCTGCCCCCGCCCCTCCCATTTCGCCACCCAGCTCCTTTGATGAGTTCGCAGCGTGGTGCCGCCATCGGTGCCACTCGCCGCGCGCTGCCGCGCTGCTCCCCATCGCCGTCGGGGACACCACCACCGCAGCGGCGGCCATGATTCGACTCTGGCGCGCCGTCCTCGTTGTGGTCTTCACGCGCGGGTCGCCCACCGGACTCCCGCGCCGTGCACTATCAGGCGAGAGACGAGCTCCAACGGTTCGTCGATCCGTCGAATGTGCAGCCGACCGGGAGGTGTTGGAGGCGGCGAGTGATGGTACACTGTGAGCAAGCCTGACGTTGCAGCGGTGACCCGCGGCGCTCTACGGGCGCGTCGCGTTGAAGCCGCCGGCGTTGGACGAGGCGGCGCGCTAGCTCCGAGTGAGCGCCGCCTGACCAGACCACCAGACACGAAGTACGCGCAGCCAGCAGCTGCACATGCACATGCAATCAGAAAGTTGGCGGGGGACAAAATCACGCGGTCGGCGCACACTGGCGGGAAATACCATCACGCATCCGACGCCACGCACCAGGGTCCATTTCGAAGCGCACGCGCTTCTGCGGAGGACGCCCCGCATGCCACGCCTCGCTGTGCCGGCGCTATGCGCCGTTGTCATCCTCATCCTAACGGGAGCGGCTGATGCCTTCGGGCCGCGGCCGAGGCCGCGCCTCTACGCCAAGGTACTTCCGCTCGGCACAAATAAAACAGATACAACTCTTGCTCCTGCCGCCACGGGTGCCGCCCGCGCGCGCCCGCGATCTTCCCCGGTCACCCTTGAGGCCCGCCCAGCTGCCCGCGCCACCGCCCGTGTCGCCCTTGTTGAAGTTGTCTGGGGCGTGGTCGTCGAGGACCCGCCGTTCTCACGCTCTCTGCGTTCCCAGTTCTCCCTCATTCCTCCGCTCTCCTTTCACACGACTCACCATGCCTGCTTCCTCCGCTCTCGCCTCTCGCCTCTCACCGCTCTCGCCTCCCCGCATTGCAACAGCCGCACCTGCCCGCGCACCTCGTCGCGGCGGAGCGCGCTCTGCGCTTGGAGCTCGCGCCCGGCGGCCCCGCGGCCGCGGGACTGTTGAGCGACGGGCGCTGGCAGCCGCCCAAGAGCGCGGCAGCGGTGCTGGGCAGGGGCTTATAATCGTTCCCATTTCCGCTCAACTTGAGCGCTTTTTATGGGATAGGGGGTGCGCATAGGAGTTGTGTAGCCCATGTTTAGGGGGTGTTAGGGGGTATTAAGGGTGTGTAGTGTGTGTCTATGTGTCAGACACGGCTCAAGTTGAGCTGAAAAGTGGACGAGTGTAAGCCCCTGGTGCTGGGCGACGGCACTGACGACGACGCGGAGGATGGGGGCGAGCTGGCGGTCGGCGATGGCGAGGAGGGGAAGCTATCGGGCACCAAGGAGGAAAACATGAAGAAGTACGAGGCAGGGCTTGACAGCTGTGTCCTGAGTGCTTGCTCATAGCGCACCGTACTCGCTGGATGCTCAAGTGCCAGCTGTGAAGGTACCTCAGTAGCAGGCCACAGGGGATGCGGCATGTATGCGGGTGTGCATGTTAGAAGCCCCCACTGCTGTTGGACATTCTCGCCGCGGACTCTCGTGTCATTTCATCTTTAGCATCTAGGTACGTTATCGCGCATATACTCAGATATGAGGTATGCTTATGCAGACAGTGCATGAGCCAACAGTGAGGGGGCGAGTGCAGGCCAGGAAGGAGGAAATCGGCACAATTTAAGCAATCATTCAGGACGCGGTGTCAGACCCTGACACGAGGAGTACTTCCTGCGCTATCAGCTCCCCGCCCGCGCCGCCGCCGCCGCCACCGCCAAGATATCTGCAGACGCGCTTGGCTCCGCAGACGCGGAATACTCCGCCGAGATCGCAGCGCTGGACGGAACGATGGAGGAGGGCGTTGTCCCCACCAACAAATTTGGCAGGGCCTTACATCCGTATCCGTTTTATCGGCAGTACTTGTACAGCCTGTATCTAGATGGGAGCTACGCTCCTGTCTGCTACTCACTCAGAGCGACGCCTAGATACATTTCATCTCTACGACTTTAAGCCGTTTGCCCGTGATACCGCTTGATCTGTCCCACTTGACACTTGAAAGATACTGAAGTTGAGCTGATAGAAGCAATTAAACCTCAAAGATTTTGCAGTTGAGCGGAAAAGAACTAGTCGCGTCAGGGACCCTGCGAGTCGGAGTGGTGGTGGACGGTAAGGCTGGCAAAGAGGGCCGTGAGGTAGGGCGGTGCAGGTTGACCCTGTGAAACCCATGTTGAAAGCGCCTAAATCTAAGCTCTTGAAACTACATCATCGGAAAGTGCTTTCAAACCGCCTTTTTCGTTTCGATTTGCGCCGCTACAGCGAGGTGGCCCTGGACGCGTACGACCTCGCGGAGGCGGCGGAGGCGGCGGCGGCGGCGAATGGGTCGGGGGCGGTGGCGACGGTGAACGCAACAGCGGGGGCGCTGGCGACTACCGGTGGTAAAACTCCTACCGAGCTCGCCGTTCGTTCGGTTGAGAACATCGTGGTAAGGCGGTGCAGGTTGACCCCATCAAACACAACTTTAAAGCGCCTGGAACTGATCTCTTGACACTAGAATATGATGAACTGCTTTCAATTTTTGCTTTCAGATTCAACTTGCGCCGCTACATCGCGGAGGATCACGTGGACACGTCGGCAGGGGAAATGATGCAACAGCTCAAGCGCGAGGCGGACGCGTACGTCAACCCACAGACGGGCAAGGCGATGCGGTGGGGTGACACGTGGCGGCACGAGTGGGGCGGCGGCGTGGGCGTGGGGCGCCCCGAGGGCCGCCCGCGCCGCATGATGCCCGATGGTACCACGGCAGGGCCTCTCAATGTGTGAGTATGTGTCAGGGGCTTACACTCGTTCCCAATTCAGCTCAACATGAGCTCTTCTGTCCACCGTATAACCCGATTATGCTCATGAACGTGTCCTGGAGTTGCTCAAGTTGAGCTCTATAAACGTGAACGAGTGTAAGCCCCTGGTGTGTGTGTGTTTCTTTCAAAAATACAGTCTAAATCGAATACTCTGCTTGGAGCAACAGCTAATGTGTGAGTTTGATGAGCTCTGCAGTGGATTAAACCTGCGTATGGTTCTAGTGTTTCAGCTCAGCTCGAGCCGTCATGTCCCTGATCCCACTAAAAGCATCCCCAAAAGGTCCTCAAGTTGGAAGTTGAGCGCAGAGATTGGGGCAAGTGTACGGCCCTGCACTGCGGCAATCATGCCCGCTAAGAACGACGCGGGGTACGCACTGGTGCCCACGAGCAGCGACAAGCGGGCGCTGGAGGAGTTCTACGAGGAGTGCAACGGCATGCGCTGGTCCGTGCAGCGCAACTGGGGCGTGGGCGAGCCGTGTGCCAACGGTAGGGCGGTGCAGGTTGGCCCTATGAAACCCAAGTTGAAACCGCCTGGAACTAACCGCTTAAAACTAAAATCTGAACAGCTGCTTTCAATTTCGCTTCAATTAGCTTTCAAGTTCAACTTGCGCCACTACACAACGGGTGGCACGGCGTGGTGTGCCACGGCGGGCGCGTCACGGAGCTGTGGATGAATCTCAACAACGTGGCGTGCTGGGGCAAGTTCAATGTCACGGGGCTGTCCAATCTGGACGAGCTCCTGGTCCTGGACCTCAGTGACAACCTGTTCAGCGGCGACATCCCCAAAGACCTGTTCAAAATGACCAAGCTGCAGTCGCTGGCAGGGGCTTACACTCGTCCACTTTTCAGCTCAACTTGAGCCGTTTCTTACACAAAATACACCCTACACATCCCCTATCATCCCCTAAACACCCCCTGAACAATCCCTAAATGCACCCCCTATCCCACACAAAGCGATACATTGAGCCGAAAAGTGGACGAGTGTAAGCCCCTGGTCGCTGGTGGTGTCCGCCAACCGCATCGGAGGCACTCTGTCCACCGATTTTGGAAAGCTGACCAACTTGCGTCACCTGGACCTCTCGGCGAATGGTCTTCACGGCACTTTGCCCAAGTCCATGGGGAAGATGAAGAGTTTGGAGGTGCTCTATCTGGGCGAGAGCGGGCTGGAGCAGAAGATGGGGCTGGAGGCAGGGGCTTACACTCGTCCACTTTTCATCTCAACCTGAGCCGTTTATAACACAAAATACACCCTTAATACCCCCTAATACCCCCTGACACCTCCTTCATATCCTCTAAACAACCCCTAAATGCAACCCTATCCCACATAAAGCGCTTAAGTCGAGCTGGAAAGTGGACGAGTGTAAGCCTCTGGCTGGAGGGGAAAATCCCGGAAGCGTGGAGCGGGATGACCAGCCTTCAGCGGCTGTCGTTGTCGGGCAACTCTGGAATCCGCGGAAAATTCCCGTCTTGGATTGGGAAACTCCACGATCTCGAAGAGCTCACACTGTCCAACACGGGGTTAACCGGCGAGCTGCCGGAGTCAATAGACCAGTGTTACAACCTGCGATTACTGGACGTCAGCAGCAACAAGCTGGTCGGCACGTTGCCCGAGGGTCTGACCCGCCTCGGTCGGCTGAAACACCTCAAACTGGGCGGCAACAAGCTTGGGGGAGAAATCCCCGCCGGCCTAGCGGCAGGGGCTTACACTCGTCCACTTTTCAGTTCAACCTGAGCCGTTTCTGACACAAAACACACCCTACATAAACCCCTACATTCTCTAACACCCCCTAAACACCCCCTACAGATCCCCGAAAGAACCCCTAGGTGCATCCCGTGTCCCACAGAAAGCGCTTACATTTGAGCCGAAAAGTGGACAGGTGTAAGCCCCTGGCTGGCGGGGCTGACCAACTTGGAGTATTTGGATCTGCAGAGCAATCAACTGGAGGGCGAGATCCCGGCAGGGGCTTACACTCGTCCACTGTTCAGCTCAACCTAAGCCGTTTTGGTCAGACCTCCCCGGGTCCCCCTGTCTAATAGACTGGGGAAATATCGTGCAGCCAACATATCCCACAAAATATGATTACGTTGAGCCGAAAAGTGGACGAGTGTAAGCCCCTGGATCCCGGCGTCGCTGGAGGGGCTGCGGAAGCTAGAGTACCTGGACTTGTCTCGCAACCAGCTCAGTGGTCCCATCCCGGCTATACTGCCCCGCATGCCGAAACTCCGCGCGGTTCTCTTGGCTCAGAACGCATTCACCGGGGATATTCCGGACGCGCTTCTTGAGAACTTGCCGCGACTCATGTACCTGTTCCTGGATCACAACCGCCTCAGCGGGGAACTGCCCACCGAGGCGCTGCTCTCCGCGAAACAGCTCCTGGAGTTTCACGCGTCAGGGAATAAAATCTCGGGTGAGGTGTCGGAGGCAGGTGCTTACACCCGTCCACTTTTCAGCTCAACCTGAGCCGTTTCTGTCACAAAGACACACCCTCAACATCCTTTAACTCTCCCTGACACCTCAGAAAAACCGCCCAATTAGACCCCAAACGCATTTCTTATCCCATAAGAAGCGCTTATGTTGAGCTGAAAAGTGAACGAGAGTAAGCCCCTAGTCGGAGGAGTTCGGGTCCATGCCGCGGCTGGCGTCCCTGATGCTCCGGGGTAATCAGCTGTCGGGTACCATACCTGATAGCCTTGGCAACGCCCCTGAACTCGCGCGGCTGGACCTGAGCATGAACGCGTTGACCGGGTAGGGCGGTGCAGGTTGACCCTATCAACCTCACGTTGAAACTGCTGGAACTAAGCGCTTAAAGTTACAATATTTTGACCCGCCTTCAAACTTTGCTTTCAAATTCAACTTGCGCCGCTACAATTGGGTCTATTCCAGAGGCGCTGGGGAACGCCACGGATCTGGCCGAGATCCGCCTGAGCCGGAACAAACTCGGTAGGGCGGTGCAGGTTGACCCTATCAAACCCGAGTTGAAAGCGCGCTTGATTTCGGCGCTTGAAACTAAAATGTGGTGAACCGCTTACAAACTTTGCTTTCAAATTCAACCTGCGCCGCAACAGCTCGGGGGCATCATCCCGCTTTCCTTTGGCGCTCTGCCGCTGCTGCGCACGCTGTCTCTGGACAAAAACAGTCTACGCGGCGTAGCGCCTGATTGGCTGGGCACCCACCCGTGTCTACGTGAGGTTGACATCTCAGCCAACAAGCTCACGGTAGGGTAGTACAGATTGGGCCCCGGTTGGAACCGCCTGGTTTCAGCTCTTGCAACTGACATATGACATTTAAAGACAAGCCCACGTTCGAAGATACAATCTTCGGACATGCTAACTCCAGACGTCTTCAGTTAACATATACTTTGGAACTTGGGCTTGCCTTTAAATGTCGTATTATGAAGCGCTGTCAGCGCATGCTTTCGATTGCAACTTGGGTCTCTACTTGATGGGCCGGCTGCCGGCGTCGCTTTGGGACGAAACTTTGGACGACGGAGACGGGGGCTACGGGAAGATCCCGTACCTGCCGGCGCGGCACGACCGGCCGGCGATGTCCGAGGCAGGGGCTTACACTCCTCCACTTTTCAGCTTAACGTAAGCGCTTCTTGTAGGACAGGGGGTGCGCGTAGGTTGTTTAGGGGGTGTGAGGGGGGGTTCAGGGTGTTCAGGGTGTGTTATTGCGTCAGAGTGGCCCAGGTTGAGCTGAGAAGTGGACGAGTGTAAGCCCCTGGTCGGAGGAGCGCACGGTGAACCTGGGGCTGAACCCGTTCTTCTGCCCGCTGCCCGCGTGGGCAGACGAGGCAGTGCGGTGCAGCTTGGACCGATAAACCCGTGTTGAAAGCGCCTGGAACTAAGCGCTTGAAACTAAAATATAATGAACTGCTTTCGAATTTCACTTTCAAATTCGACTTGTGCCGCTACAACGAGGTACACGCCACGTGTCGGCAGGCGGAGATGACGGGGCTGGAGCCCAGCATGGGGCCCGCGCAGGGCGGCACGCGGGTGACAGCCACGGGGACCAACCTGGGCTCCGGTCCGCCTGACGCGGGGTGCTTGTTTGGGAAGGCGCCGTCATGGTAAGGCGGTGCAGGTTGACCCTATCAAACCTAACTTGAAACCGCCCGGAGCTAGGCACTTGAAACTAAAGCGTGATGGACTGCTTTCAACTTCTGCTTTCAAAATCAACATCCGCCGCTACATCATGGCGGTGGGTGGCGGCGGAGGAGGCGGACGACGTGCACGTGGTATGGCGGTGCAGGTTGACCCTATGAAACCCAAGTTGAAACCGCCTGGAACTTAGCGCTTGAAGCTAAAATATGATGCTTCCGCTTTCGAATCTTGCTTTCAAATTCAACTTGCGCCGCTACAACGTGGTGTGCGTGACGCCGCAGCGCCTGCCGGGCGAGAGCACGCCGTCCGTCGTGGTGCGCGTGGGTAACGCGGTAGGGCCTGGTAGATATTGTTCGCCACGTCATCCATCGCATCTTCAACCCTCGTTTTTTTAGTTGACTGGTGTTCTATGACGTGGGGCGAGCAATGTCTGCCGGGTCCTAGCACGTGGGGGAGCCCATCTCAAGATTCGGGGAGCTCTTCAGGTACGTCTAGGTGGCGGCGTGGCGGCGGCGGCAGCGGCGGCGGTCGGCGGCGGCGGCGACGGTGGTGGCGATGGTTGCGGTGGCGTCGGAGCAGGAGGAGGAGGAGGACGCAGCTGCGGCGGTGTATTAATAGCGTGCAGCGAATAATGGGTGGTGGAGGCGGCGGTGGATGATCAGGCGGCGGCGGCAGCGACGGCGCAGGTGGAGAAGGCAGTGGCGTGGCGGCGGCGGCGTGGCTGAGGACAAAGGCGAGGACGAGGAGGTATATTTTAAATGGCGGATGGGGCATTGGGGTGTTGGTAAAAATTGGGGTATTGGGGTATTGGGGTATTAGTTGGTGCTAATCATATGAGCGCCTTGGGACTCGATGCACATTAGTTGCAATTAGAAAGGGAATTGAAAACGTTGGACAGCGACGGCAGCGGCGCGGCAGCGGCGCGGCAGCGGTGGCGGCGGCGGCATACTTGAAGTTCATGTCAATTTCAGTATCGAGCCAGGCCACTGGTATCGACACACCGCGTGGGAAGCGTAAGCGTGACGTCAATGATGCCTTCTAATGTGTTCTAACAATTTACACTTTTTTATCATCGCTAAAATGCTGGAAGTAATTACTTGGCTAGTAAGTGCTCGGATGAGTTATTAACTCGTCAGATCACTTACCTACTTACTCAACTTACTCAGCTAACAGACCAGGCACTAGAGGTCACAACTTTGCTCATCTGGTATCACAGCAGTATCACATCACAGCAGTTCACAACTTCGAGTCCCGCTCAGATGTCGACGGGGATGATGACACCGTACCCGCCCGCGTCGCGTTTGTACACCACGTTGATCTCATCGCTCTGCGCCGTCGTCTACGGCCTGGCAGACATTGCACGCCACGTCATGTCATGTCATGTTATTTGGCTCATGAAACAAGGGCTCCTTCACCGTCCGACCCCCTCTACTTTAAGAAACTGAGGGGTAGATCATGTGGAACTTAGGTGGTCCAGTTTTGAGGGTTGAATAACTCAAGCCCCTGAAAACGGTCGGCCGGCTCGACTAGGCGAATGCCGGAATCTGGGACTCGCACACTGAAAACCCAAGTTTCTTAAAGTAGAGGGGGTCGGGACGGATAGTCGGAATTCGTTGGATGACGAGGCGAGCTATATCTGGCAGGCCCTGCCGTGTTCCGGAAGGCGAAGAAGGCGTGACCCATCTGCTCCATCTCCTCCGCCGCCTCGTGCACCGAGCACACCCGCACCGCGTGGAACTTCTCCCGCACCACCGCCTGCAGATAAAGGGATAAAATAAAACATCTCATAAACGGGGTCCCACAGACAGACCGACAGACAATAACACCAGACCCATCACTCAGTGACAACAAAAACAACCAGACCCCCATAACTCCAACCCAAACAAAGGGGAAGATGGGCGCGTTCAAGCCAACCAACTAGATGGGCTCAAGTTGACAGGAAAGTGTGGGATAAGAGGAAGTTCGTTTCACGTCGATGGGGCGTTATGCTCACGTGGATGGGACGTCAAATTCACGTTGATTGAATTGTCAGTTCAAGTTGATGGGCGTCCAGTTCGCATTGAGAGGAGGCTATGATACAGTGCGTCAAACCACCTAGCGACTTGGTAACTTTGAGTGCTAAGTCGTCCAAATGGACAGCTGTGATTGGTCGAGTGGGACGACTTAGCACGCTAAGTCGCTAAGTGGTTTGCCGCACTTTGTCATAGATTCAAGGCGTCAGGTCCATATCGATAGTATGTCAGATTTTCGTTGATAGGATGCGGAGGTCACATTGAAGGGATGTGTCTCACCTCGAAGGCCAGCTCCCCGTCGGCGTAAGCAAACTCCTCCTCCTCCACGTCGGCTTCCGCCTCCATCACTTTCAGCGTCTCCTCCTTGGCGCTGCTGCCGTGTTTGTTGTGCTTCTTGTTGCTCAGGGTCTTCTCCTTCAGCCAGGGGCTTACACTCGCTCACTTCAGAGCTCAACTTGAGGACCTTCGGGACACATAGCTCACGTTAAGGCTTAACTTGAGCACCTTCGGGAGACATTCATTGGTTACTTTGGTTAGTTTGGGTTATACTGGGGACAAAGAAAGCTTACGTTGAGCGGAAATGGGCAAAGTAAGCTCAAGTTGAGCGGAAATGGGAACGAGTGTAAGCCCCTGCCTTGAGCTTGCGCAGCTTGCGCTCGATCTTGTCGCTCACGCGGTCGATGGTGGAGTATAGGTTGGCGTCCTGCTCCTAGGGGCTTACACTCGTTCACGTTAGAGCTCAACTTGAGCAACTCGAAGACACGTTCATGGGCAAAGTCGGGTTATACGGTGGACAGAAGAGCTCAAGTTGAGCTGAATTGGGAACGCGTGAGAGTCCCTGCCTCCTCCTCGGCGCGCACCACGCCCCTCTTGGTGTACACCGTGACCTCCGTCTTCTGCGCGGTGCCGCCCAGGCTGCGCTCCCCGCCGCGGCTGGAGCACCGCACGTCCACCTCAAGCCAGGGCCGTGCCACTGTTGGGTCGCCTCGTCGGGGCATGCGGCGCTAAAACTAGGAACGTCGGTGACTTCGCCGGCGGACAGGATGACATTTAACTCCATGCGTCGGATGACGTGGCCAGCATAGGGCTTGATGTGGCGAGCCTGGGGCCAGGCAGATATCGCTCGCCGCGTCATAGGATGCCATTCAACTCAATAAACGAGGGTTCAATATGCGTTTGGATGACGTGGCGGGGGACAATATTTGCGCATCTTCGTCTCCCTACCTCACGCACGTCGTGCTGGTCAAAGTGGCTCACCGCTGTGCAGGGGCTTACACTCGTTCCCGTTTCCGCTCAACTTGAGCTTACTTTGCCCATTTCCGCTCAACTTAAGCTGACTGCGACCTCCTTACAAAGCAAATGAAACCGTGGCTGTGTCGCGAAGGTGCTCATGTTGAGCTCTAACGTGAGTGATGTGTCCCGAAGGTCTTCAAGTTGAGCTCTGAAGTGAGCGAGTGTGAGCCCCTGCCGCTTTGCCGATCTTCTTCTCGCAGTACTCGCGGATCGGGTCCGTGATCTCCAGGTGGCGCCCCTGCACGATCACCTTGGTGCCGGAGCCGGTGCTCGAGGTTGCGCGAACGGTCAGGGGCGCGGCGGTGCGCCGGCCTGCGGCGGGGCGCAGGCGAGTCGGGAGGACCACGCGAGTCCTGCACGATGGAAAGCATGAGGAGGGAGGAGAGATGATTAGTGGTTACAGATGTCGGTTGGTCGCTGGGCAAAGGGACTGGGGTTAGCTATCGGTCGATCGAGAGGCCTAGTATGAACATTGAGCTTGCGGGATTGAGAGAGGAAGGCGGCGGCGGCGTGACGCTGTGGCGTTGGCGTTTGCCGCGGCCAACGGTTGGGCGAATAATGCACAGTCAACAAAAGATATTGTCAGATACTGTGGCGCGTTTTTTCAAATGGACGGGCTGACGCGTAGGGGGCAGCGATTTGCGAAAGGGACGGCGGGGTTGGGGCGGCGCGCACATTGAAAGGAAGGAGGAGGTCATGGCGGCCATGGATCGGTTTGTGCAGGTCAACGCGCGTGTGTGGAACGGAAGACGCATGGACGCGACGTGACAGTGTTTTTCAGTTCGAAGTTGATGACGCGGCACACGCCGAGTGCCGAGTCCGTGCCAGCTGTCGATGACGAAAGATCTGGAAGATCCCGAGGAAATGGTCGGCCGGATTTGACATGTCGGACGTTCCTGACGCGCGCCAGCGCTGCCGCAGCTTCAAAACTTCGTCAGCCTCCCGAGCATTTATGTCAAC
>Ga0307489_10001136_pt1 | contig 17385 bp, 28 predicted proteins | sample SB12metaG_FD_202247 | JGI IMG/M metagenome (GOLD analysis project Ga0307489, IMG submission 202247) | Sea-ice brine microbial communities from Beaufort Sea near Barrow, Alaska, United States - SB 1.2 | ecosystem: Environmental > Aquatic > Marine > Coastal | place: USA: Alaska | collected...
TGCTAAGTCGTCCCGCCCGACCAATCAGAACGCTCCATTTGGACGACTTAGTACTGCTTGTTGCTAAGTGTCCAACTGGTTTCACGCGCTTTGTCATAGCCGTGGTAGCTGTGGTTTGTTCCCGGTAGTAGCTTAGTTAGCTGTGGCTTTGTCCCCACAACCACTCAAGTCATTCCACTCATCAATACCTCGAACATGCCTAGATTGAGGTGGAAAGGGGACGAATGGCCGGGCCCTGGCCGAAGGATTCTGCCGCGCTGACTTCCCGACGTTATTTCGGGACGGATAACTTCCGACCCCCGACCACCCTCAAGAAGCGCGGCATGGCAACCGATAGCGGCTCGACCAACATGTCGGAGCGTGCGAGTGTGTCGACGGCTACGTTGACAGCGGCTCCGTCCGGGGCGGTCGGGCGAACCGGGGGGATGGGGGGGATTCCAGAGTGGGTGGGGACGAGCTGATATTACTCGCCTTGTCATCCTTGAAACTCTTAAACCCAGTCTCCGCTTTTGAAATGGAGTGCCTGAAGGCCCTCAAATGGTTGGTCGAGAGGATACCGGTACGCTCTCGACCAATCATATGGGGGCCTTCAGGCAGTCCATTTCAAAAGCGGAGACTGGGTTGAAGAGGTCAGCCATCGTTTCTCGACGACATCAATATGTCGTGGCGAAAAGTACTGACCCTCGTTTGATGAGTCAGACGCCATCGTGTGACGTGGCGAGCATGCTGACATGGCCCTAGGATCTGGGCGTGCCAGCGCGGGTGGTAGGGCGGTGCAGGTTGACCCTATCAAACCCACCCTGAAGGCGCCTGGAACTCAGCGCTTAAACCTAAAATGTGACGGACCGCTTTCAAACGTTGCTTTCAAATTCAACTTGCGGCGCTACATTATGTTGGATGCCAGTTTGCGCGCGGCGCCGGTGCAGCGCTCGCTGATGCCCACTCCCGCCAGTTCCGCCGCGCCGTCGGGCATCAGCGCGCGCTCGGGCGTGTCGGCTGCCGGTGCCAGTGCTGGTGCTGCTCGGCAGGGGCTTACACTCGTCCACCTTTCGGCTCAACTTTAGCGCTTTGTGTGAGATAGGGGATGCATGTAGGGGGTGTTTAAGGGGTGTTTAGGAAATAAGTGTTATTGGGTGTGTAAAGGGTGTATTCTGTGTCAGAAACGGCTCAGGTTGAGCTGAAACATGGACGAGTGTAAGCCCCTGCTGCTTGGGCTCCACCGCCGCGGCGCTGACTGGATCACTCGCTGACTCGCGTCGTGTTCACCCCCCGCGCGTTTCACAACCAGCGACGTTGTAGGTGTATTTGTATTTCGCAGAGACGGCATGTCAGAACAGTAGTGTGTACGCATGTAAGTGTGTGATGTGTGTATTAATCGTTATCAGTTCTCTAGAAGCATTGCCCCCTTACTCATGTAACAGGGGGCAATCAAGACACAGTAGCATAGCATAGCGTAGCTAATCATAATCATAATCATATCTTATACTAACCATGTGTGCGTCATCCAAAAATATATACAGAGCGCCGACACCAGCTCGATTGGATGAGAAAATATGCGCATCACCCGAACGGGATGAAGAAAGAGCGCCTGTACACTATGCTGTTGTTACCTTGGATGGGAGAAAGAGGAAGTTCCGTCAAATGCGCGCGTGAACGAGAACATGCGTGCGGACGAGGAGGAGGAGGAAGCGGAGAAGTCGACATTATCCGAAGAGGATGAAGAGCAGCGCCGCGGCCATCGCGAGCGCTGTGGCCGCCGCGCGGCGCCCGGTCGCGGCGGCGCCGCTGGTGGAGTTGCCGTCGCCCGCGCCCGCGCCCGCGCCCGCGCCCGCGTCCGCGTTGGCGTTGCCGTCGGTGTTGTCGTCATCAGCGGCTGCAGCGGCAGCGGCGGCGGCAGCGGCGGCGGCATCTTGGGCTAGGGAACGGCGATCATGTAAGAGGGAGCGGCGATCAACAGCGAATGGCCACACAGATCAAAAAAAAAAAACATAATACACAGATTCTGGTCACGATGTCACGGTCCGCCAGCACTGGTCTGGGAATGTGATTCAGCTCTGGCGTTCTAGAAAACAAGATGTGTCAAGGACTAAACTCAGCGTTTCGGGATTGAAAATGAAATACAGCATTTCAGCTCAACTTGGAGCATCTTTGAGGCATTAATTACGTTAGGATAGCTTGAGTACTTTCAGGGAAGAAACGGTTGACACGAAAACCAGTGGACATCCAGGGCGGAAGAAGCGGCGGAGTGTGCACAGGTGCACGGAGTGCACTATGAGCAAACAGACAGTGCCCCGCCAGCGGCTGCCTCGGACTCGGCGAGGGCGACCACCCCGTCGCAGGGCCCGCCGCATGGTGATTGCCACGTCATCGGGTGTTGCGTGACTCAAGGATTGAGGGTCGCAGGGCCCGGTGGATTGAGCATTTGCCACGTCATGCGGCGGCACGAAACGAGGGTATACAATGAGGCTAAAACGCGATGAGTATGCTCGCCACGTCATAGATTGGCATTACACTAAAGAAACGAGGATTGAACGGACGGTGAATGTCGCAAAACCCCACCTCGGCAGACTCGACGTCGGTGTGCAATTCCGCGATGTAGGATCAGTCGCATGACATGCCAACTATGTAGAATGATTCCCGCGCCGAGCGCCGATGCTGAGCTCCCAACATCGTACTCGTATGGGTATTGTGACATGGTGTTTGATGTTGCGAGGACAAAGGCGGATGCGCACAGCTAGGTCCGGTGATCCCAGAATTTACCAGTTAACAGACTGTAAAAGTAATTCAGGGTTCAGGGTTTAGGTTTGGGGTCTTAGTTTCACGAGACGACCCCCCTAATCCCCCTCTAATATCCCCCTTTAAAGAAAAATACCCATCTTAACTGGTAAATCATGAGGTCACTTTACCGGCCCTTGTCCGGACCTAAGAGGTACAGTATGATCAAATAGTGAGAGCACAGCCGCACCACGAAGGGGGCGTAGAGCAGCGAGTAGTCGAAGTGCGGGAACTCGAACTGCAGCGTGCGCTTGTTGTTGGTGTCCGACCCGCGCGCCGTCTCCTGGTGGCAGGGCATCACACCTCATACTTTCCAAACAGCTCAACTCCTGCGCAGTTTTCCAGGGTACCTCAAATGGCAGTCAACGCGTCTCGAATCTGAGACCTTGAGTAAATAGGCGGTAAGGTTTGCCATACAATGGTACAATATAGCGATTCGACCGTCTATTTCTCCAGAATTGGCGACCGCCATTTGAGGTACCCTGGAAAACTGCGAAGGTCTCACACCTCATACTTTCCTAACCAGCTGAACTCGATCGCGTTCGTGGCTTGCTGGTACGAGGGATACATCACATGGCTCAAGTTGAGCTGAAAGGGCAGCATGTACCGTGCCCAGCCTTGGACGTGATGGTGATATTGGTCATGACGCCGACGGCCAGGGACTTGTCTTCGTCATGCGTTTTCCAGCTCAACTTGAGCATCTTTACGATATTCGGCGGGATACCTTGAAATGATTCATATACAGATACGGCTCAAGTTGAGCTGTAAAAGGAAGGTAGTGGAGCAAGTGGACACACCAATTTCCTTGTCGGCTCAGCATGAGCGTCTCCGCGGAATGCTGTGGGATATAGCTTGAGTATTTCAGGAATAGAATTGCTAAATTTTAGGTGCAAAGGGAGACAGTGGAACAAGGCCCTGCCGTCGAGAATGGCAAAGTCGGGGAAGTCGATCCGGGCGTCAGGGCCAGGTGTCAAAACGCTCGCCACGTCACAAGACGTCACTTCCAAGAAAAAAACGAGAGTGTGAAACGTGCTTGATGACGTGGCAGGCACGATCCACCAAGACACGTCATAGGATACCGATTGTCACACAGGTCCAATCATCTTGTCGAGGATGATGGGCTAGTTTGATACCTGCCACGTCATTTCATACATTGTAAACCCTCGTATGTTGAGTTACCAGTCATCGTGTGACGTAGCAGGCATCGTATACACGGTCTTGCCGACCGGAGCGGAACTCGACGCGCCCGTAGCGGGCACCGCGGCTGCTCTTGCGCTTCTTGGCGAAATCGATCAGGTCTGTGTGTGGCACCGCCTCCTTCACGTCCACCACCGCGGCCAGCGTGTGGTTTTCGCCCTGCAAGGTCCTGCCAATGACGCTTGCCACCTTCTGCGCGGTACGATCCCCTCTAGTTTGCGAAAATGGGGGGTAAATCACACTTATTTACAGTTGGGGGGTGAATATAAATCGAGAAGGCACTGAAACCAGTCGGCTGGGTGTCGGCCGGGATCCCAGAATCCGGTAGTTTCACACTGACCCACCCTGTTTCTTAAAGTAGAGTGGCGCCGACCGCGTAGTTGTAGGCTGTCATTTGACTCAAGACGCACGGTTTTGAGCGGAGATCGTTTGAATAGTCTCGGGCTGAATCTGTCTATCCCCACCGCTGCAGAAGGGCCAGTTGTAGGCTTCGATGTTGAACCAAACGTCGTTCATGGGGATTTCCGAATGTCAGGGTCCGGCGGAGGCGATGGGTGTCGTAATTAGCTGCAAACTGAGTAAACAGTGATATGACACCGGGCAGGATCAGGAGGAGGAGGAGGAGGAGGTGGCACATGTGGATTGGTGCAGTATGAGCAAACAGTGAGATGATGCCGGGCAGGCGTGCAGATTGACAAGATATGATCCAAGATCGATATGGGAGATGACAGTATCGATATGGTCATCTTCCATATCGATATGGGACATCTAGTCACTCTGCGGGCGCAGTGCCCCGCGGCCGGCCCCGGCACCGGCCCCGCCAGCAGCATGTCGCCGTAGGTGACCGTGGTGGCGCCCGTGAACAGGTAGGTCACCGTGCGCCAGGGTCACGACCGGGCGCCCCACCTCGCTGCTTGCAAGTATTGTATCAATGCACCCGTCAACATGGATGACATGGTGTGATACCGGGCCGTACCTAGCTAACGGAAGGCGCAGACGAAGGGTGTCGGTACAAGGGTGCAACAATTATCTTGGGACCGCTGGTACTTGGGCAAATCCTCGTCCACTTCCTTGTAGCCTTTAGGTTTAGAAATCGAGTAAGGAAACAAATAAGCCGGGCCATGCCAAGCTGACGGTGCCGCCGGTCCATGCGGGGGGGTCGTCAGGAGTCGGGGCTGTGGCGGGGCCCGGTGCCGCGGCGGGGCCGGGGGCGGCGGCGGGGCCGGGAGCCTCCATCAGGCGGCGACTTTTGCCCCCTTTCCCCCCTTTTCCCCCCTTCTCGGCGGCAGTTTCCTTCCTGCAGGGCCTCGCACTCGTCCCTGACTGTTAAGTCATCATGTACCAGTGTACCCGTACATGTACATACTCCATTGATATTAAACCCAACTGTGACAGGGACACGAGTTTAAGTGGGTAACAAACCCAATGTCGTGTCATGGTCAGCACGACTTAAGTTTGACCTACTGAGAGGTGGGGACCCGGAAGGCCCTGCCTCCCCCTGGGTCTCTTCCTTCTTCTCGTCCTTCTTCTCGTCCTTCTTCTCGTCCTTCTCGTCCTTCTCGTCCTTCTTCTCTTCCTTCTTCTCGTCCTTCTCGTCCTTCTTCTCTTCCTTCTTCTCTTCCTTCTTCTCTTCCTTATCATCCTTCTTGTCTTCTTTCGCGTTCTCCGTGTCCTTGTCCTTGCCCTGGTTGTCGTCCTTCTTGCCCTTATCCTCGGACCTCTCCTCGCCCTTGCCCTTGCCCTGCTCGTGCTCGTCCTTCTTGCCCTTATCCTCCGACCTCTCCTCGCCCTTGCCCTTGTCGTTCCTGTCGCCCGTGTCTTGCTTGTCGTCCTTGCACCGGGCCAAGTCACCCGCCGCCGGCACCTGCAGCGAGGCTCCACTCAACCCTTCTGAGTTTCGGTTGGGGTGATGTCTTGCGATAATATTGTAGCAGGTCTACCAACGACCGGGGTTTTTTGGATTCGGGTTACAATTGCAACCTTTCCTCTTCAGAATACCACTCGCACAATTACAACCATTCCTCTTCAGGATACCGCTCCCCACGTAGTGATATGTAGTGAGGGAGGATGTATACCCAATTGCATCCAATGACGTGGCAAGCGTTTCGTCCTCGGCCTTACCCGCAGCGTCATGTTGACCACCACCGTGAGCACGGGAGGTTCGCCCACCGCGGCGCAGAGTCTCATCCGCCGTTCACTTTTCAGCAGAGCACATGTTGCATGATGACTAGAGTAGTGCAAGGGAACCAGTGCGAGGGAGGTAGCATGAGGGAACCAGTGTACGCTGAGGCGGCGATTGGACAAGCAAGGCACCCGGTGCTTCATTTAACCACGAGCTGGAGGTTCGTGTAGATGTTCGGACAGTAACGTAAGGGAGGGCGTCATGGATGTGGCGCGAGGGGATCAGTGCGATGCAAGTAGCACAAGGCAGTGAAGGCTGAGAGAATAATGTGTGAGGGTGTGTGTGTTTTCAAAAGCAGTATAGGCTGATCAGCCAAACCACATAGACTACAGAACAGTAATTTCAGGTTTAGGGTTGAGAGTGGTGTGCGGCCCCTGCCATGGCGGTGCTGGTGTAGGCGGACAGCGGCAGCACGCGGTCGGACATGCCGGCCATGGTCGCGAACTTGGAGCGCGAGGGCACCTGCGGGTTGGGGCGGGGGGTATGCCATGGGGGGCTTGGTGCACCGGCATAAAATCAGCAGCGGGGTCAGACACCGGAGCAAAGCGCACCGGTACAACAACAGCAGCTGGGGCGGGGGCATACACACATCATGTTGCACCGGTATATCATCCGTTGCAGGGGCGGGCGGGTCGGACAAATGCATGAGCAAAGACAGTGCACTGGCGCAACGTCGTCAGCAGCAGCAGGGTTTGGGGCAGACACAGGGCTGTAAGGGTCGAGTTGGAGGATGCGGTGAATGTGATCGGGTACGTAGGTACACCATGAGTAAACGGTCTCGCACCTTTTTGCCGCGAGAATCGAGCTCCTTGAGGGCGTCCAGCGCGACGGTGATGGACCAGTCGGGGGGGAGGGTCTATCATGACTGTTTGATCATAGGGCATGTGCACACTCGATGGCATGATGCGGCCTCACCGTTCCATCTGAGCTGTCAGAGTCTGCACAGCTGTGGTTACTAGCTGTTGGTGGCGGTGGCGGCTGTGGTGGCTGTGGTGGCTGTGGTGGCTTGGGTGGCTGGGGTGGAGGTGGCAGCTGTGACAGCTGTGACAGCTGTGACAGCTGTAATAGCTGACAGTGGTAGCTGTGGGGTTGTCCCTGGACACACACGTTACACACACGATGTCCCTTCTATTGGTACCTCGGAGGTGCTCGAGTTGAGCTGAAAAGGGAACTGGCCGTGCTGGGGCTGTGAGTCCCTAAACCCACTCAAATTGTTATTGCTTGGTACCTCGTTCGAGCTCAACTTAAGCTGGAAAAGGGAACATCGAGTCCGACCCCTGCCCGGTGCGTTGGTGCGGCTGACCACGAACGTGGGCGTGGGGCGCTGGGCCAGAACGCAGGGACGTACTGAAGTACTGTTTCCAGCTGGCACTTGAGACTCTTTTGAGGTATGAAGTGGGATATCTTGAGGGGTTTTAGGGACAAACGGCTTAAAGTGCCAGCTGTAGAAACACTTGTGTAAGGTGCCAGGTTTCAAAAGTAGACATCAACACTTGGGTTGAAGCATGCGTCGCTCGAGGCCCTGCGAGGAAGCGCACGGTGACGTTGCCCTGCTCCCATGGCCCGGTGGGTACGTCCAGCGGCGGCGGGGGGGGTAGGCCGGGGGCGGCGGTGGGGCCGGGGGCGGCGGTGGGACCGGGGGCAGCGCTGGGGCCTGGTGCGGCACCGGGGCCGGCGGCGGCGGTATCATCAATGAGCGAGCGGCGGATCAGGTTCAGATCTGCGGACGAAAAGGGCGGGGAGCAGTGAAGGCAAGCAGCCGCAAGAAGCAAGGAGCTGCAGGGAGCACAGCATAAAACCATGGTGCAAATATTTTATTAAGTCAACAGAAAGGGGGAGCAACAAGTGCCAAGAGAAAGCGCAAGCAACAAGAGCGTGCGGGCGGTCGAGTGGACGACAGGGGCGGGGAGGGGTGGACGCCGGCGCGTCATGCCGCACATGGACAGATCCGAGCGCGATGACCATAGTTAGGGTAATGTGTAAAGAGGGAAGCGCTGAGCCAGGCAGGCGGGAGGAAAGGAGCTCACGCACAAAACACCGACTGCGAAAAACCTAGTGGCAAGGGGAACAAGGCAAAAGATACGGGAAGGATACGCCGACGCGCGCGGCAGCGTGCGCACTCACCTTTGCCCACGAGGCCGTAGTCAGCCTCGTCGAGATCGTCGGGCTCGATGTCGCCGCCGCCGATGTCGACACCGAACGGAACGTCGAGGAGGGCGCGGCCGGCAGCCGCGGTGTGAAGTTGAGGCGCGTCCTCGGCGTGGGCGGATCTGAGCGAAGGGGAGGACACCGTCAGGAGCAGCGCGAGGGCGGCGGCGGCGAGGGTGGCCGTGGTGCGGGCGCGGGGAGCCGCGGCGGCGGGGAGGCGCATGGCGTTAAGGGCGACAGAGTGCGGATCGTCCGGTGAGGTTGGCGGAGGGGGGGTGTGGGTGTGGGAAGAGTGGCGACCGCAAAGTCCGCGCTCCCAACTCCATGGTTTGGCGCCAAAAGGGAAATTTCCGAAACAAGGCAATCCCACTAAACTAATTATCTTCCAAATTTTGCTTTCGATTTGAAATTGTGCCACTACACCGAGGGGCGCCGAGCGGGTGCCCGTGGACCGAGCTGGACGTGTGCATGCGCCGCTCAGCGGGAAACTGGAGGTGGGCGCGGGCGCACGGCTGCCGGTGGGATGATCACGTGTTGGTCTGGCGCTCAGGGCGGGCACCTGGCGACGTTGCAGTGGTCGCAGGAGCACCACTGCCCGTAAGATGCGGACAATATGGTGGAAGACTGCTGCGTTCGGGCGACTGAAGGTGTGCAAATATGCTACTCTTGGGACATGTAACACTCGAAGCAGCACATGGCACGATCGTGCCCGTGTTCCACGGGCTCCAGGGGTGCTGAACCCTGCAGTGGGTGTGGGAACACAACACACAGACCACCACGCTGATGTCACCATAGCTGCATGTGCGGGCGGGCGCACACCATATACGATACTGCACGTGGACTAGACGTTACCCTCAGCTTGTCATGGAGCTGTATTCCTGTCTAGCGACAAATGCAATGAATGATGAATCAATTGAACGAACGTGTGTGTAAACGGCGTCGCCTAAACCACTCGGGCGCGGGCACGACGACGTACGAGCGCCCTATCCCTGAGACCCCTCGTCCTTGGAAAGTCCAAAGTTTCTTCCCAAGAACATGGGCCCGTCTCAAGGAGCATAGGTAAGCTACGTTAAAGAATTGCCACTGCGGCGGACCAGTAGATGGTTGGCCAGCAAACAACCGGTACCCAGAATGACATTCACCGAGCACGCCGCAAGACCCTGAAGGCATGCAAACGACGGAGAAACGAGCGAACGAAGGGCAGAGCTGCGTTAACTGAAAATTACAATTAGCTCGGGGTGATACCTATTTTATAACTGCGATGTCAAACATAATGCTCATTCCTTCGCGTGCATGCTCGCAATCGCCCCCGCCGCCGCCCGGACCCAGGGCCATATCTAAGAAATTGTTACTCAGCTCAACTTGAGCAACTTTGAGGTATGCCGACTCAAATGATGTCAATGAAAACCGGCTGCGTTGCCAGCTGCGTACTTAGGGGATCCCTTGTCGATGCGGCGAGTGCGTAGTACAGGTGCGATGGTACACGATAAGCAAACAGTCTGTGGACGCTTCAATTGGGCTCCCTCTGGGGGTCTAAACGGGGGGTTAACTGTAGGGTTTTGATCGTTAGACTTGAAGTGAAAGACGGACTAATATATATATACGGTATGCAGGCGTTATAAGGGAAGGCCCTGCCCGGATCCAGGTGGCTGCCGCTGTGGCGCCCGGGTCCTGCACCGCCGTGAGCACCTCCTGTGCGTTGTGGGTTCAGGTTCATAGAGTATCAGTGCATCTAGGGTCCAAAGAAGGTAATCACAGTCTGGGTTGAAGACACCAAGTACGCGGATAGAGAAAGAGACTGGCACGCTTTCGCGTGTATAAGGCCAACCCAAATGGAATTCGGGATCCGAGCAACATTTTGGGTGGATTTGTGGCGGAGCGGGGGGCGAGTCGGATCGGCGAGTTGGTGTAAATCGTATGGGCAGAATGACCCTCCCATATGAACCCTCACCATAAGCAGCCCTCAACCTAAAAAATAGTTCGTCTTGTGAGCAAAATGACCCGACTCGACTCGTCCAAAATCGCCCAAAATCGGCGGGGGGGTTGCTCGGATCCCGAAATCCACCTGGGTCGGCTTAAGGAGGCACCAGGCCTTCGCTGTGACCCCCATGAGAGAAAGACAGGGACGCGGTCGCGTGTACAAGGAGGCAACAGGCTTTCGCCCATGGCCAAGTAAGTGGGTCTTACTGCGGGGACGTAGGAGCTGCGCCCTGCGCCCGCCGCCATGTCGCAGGTCGCCGCCGCGCCCGCCTCCGCTGCCGTCGCCGCCGCCGCCGTCGCCTCCGCCCCGGACCGCCCCGCTGTCAACGCGGCAGTCGCTGCCGCCGCCGCCGGAATCAACGCATCCAGCTTCCAGAGTCAAACAAACAAACGCTCACCCTGTGAGCGCCTTAGGGATCGATCAAGAGTAGGTTGAAGCAAATACGAAACATGCCGTGGCGACCATGTGAAGCGCCTTGGGGCTCGATGAACGTTATATACAAAAAACTGCCCCGGCGAGCATCATAATCTGACCCACCAGCATGGTACGATTGCCCGCCACCGCGCCGCCGTACTGCATGACCGCCTCGGTGCCTGCGATGAACCCCGCGAGCCAGGTCCCCGCCGCCGCCGCCGCCGCCTCAACCTCCGCGCCCTTCATCGCGGCGGCCGCGGCGGCGAAGAAGATGTCGTAAAGCGCACCGCTGGTCAGGGGCTTGCACTCGTCCAATTTTCGGTTCAACTTAAGCGCATTCTGTATGAAAGGGGTGCATTTAGAGGTTGTTTAGGGGGTGCCTAGGAGATGTCAGGGGGTGTTCAGGAGTATTAGGGGGTGTTCAGGGTATATGTTGTGTCAGAATCGGCTCAGGTTGAGCTGAGAAGTGGACGAGTGTAAGCCCCTGCCGCTGGTCCCGCCCATGCTGCGTCGCACGGAGTGGCCCAGCGCCAGGGGCTTACCCTGGTCGGCATTTCAGCTCAACCTGAGCCGCTTTTGTCACTGACTGAGTGACATCAACCAGCGTGTCTCACAGAGAGTGCTTACGTTGAGCTGAAAAAGTGGACGAGTGTAAGCCCCTGCCCAGCGCCAGAGCCAGCGCCGCAGGGTGCTCGTCCAACGGGTAAAACGCCACATCTTCCGATAGCGCCTGGGCGCCGCGTGTGTGTGTCGTGCCGCAGTCACCGTCGCCCACTTTCGTGTCCGCTTCTGTAAGCGCTGCCTCCACACCGATTAGTGCAAGCGCCGCCGCTTTAACCGCAGCCATCGCCGAGGGTCAGGACAGGGTCAAGACAGGGTCAAGACAGAGTTACGACAGGGTCAATAAAGGGTCAGGACAGAGTCGAAACAGGGTCAAGACAAGCTCAATACTGGGCCAACATAGGGCCGATACCAGGTTAAGACATGGTCAATACAGGGTCAGGTTAGGGTGGGTCAATACAGGGTCAGGTTAGGTTGGGTCAACACAGGGTCAAGACAGGCTCAATACCGGGCCAACATAGGGCTAAAACAGGGTCAAGACACGGTCGGGAGCTGTATGTCACTCGTCCCAACCATCGCCGCCTTGCCCGTCACCGTCTCCGGCGGCGCCGGACTCAATCCCGAGTCCATCATTTCTTGCTTTTTCAACGCGACCGGGTCGAGGCTACTAGTACCGGTTGTGTCGACGGGCACCGGAGCTGGCACGCTGGGTGTTCGTGCCACCGCCGGCCACGCGGGAGCTCCCACAGGCCCGTCCAGCAGGGGCATACACTCGTTCACGTTAGAACTCAATTTGAGCAAAGCCAGGACACATTCATGGGTTAAGCTGGGTGATACGATGGACAAGAAAGGTCAAGTTGAGCTGAAATGGGAGCGAGTGTAAGCCCCTGCCGTCCAGTCGCGCCAGGCGCAGCTGGTCGATCTTGCACAGCGTGATGCTCAGGCCGGTGATCAGCGCCTTACACTCGTCCACTTTTCGGCTCGATGTAATCGCTTTCTGTGGGATAGGGGAAGCATTTAAGGGTTGTAAAGGGGTTGCGTAGGAGGTGTCAGGCAGTATCAGGGGGTATTCTGTGTGTATTTTGTGTCAGAAACGACTCAAGTTGAGCTGAATAGGCGACGAGTGTAAGCCCCTGCCGGTCATGTCCAGCGCGGTCATGAAGGACCCAACGTACACGCGCACGGGGTTCAGGCCGTGCGCATGGAGCCACAAGCGCGCCGCACGCGCCGCCACGTACAGCTCCATGAGCGGCGTGGCCCCGAGGTGTGGCGGCGCAAGTTGAAATTGAAAGCAAAAGTGGAAAGCCGTTTATGAGATTCCAGATTCAAGCGCTGAAACTGTAGGCGCTTTCAACACGGGGTTTGATACTGTCAAGCTGCACCGCCCTACCGAGGCTGTTGACCATGACCGCGACTTTATCCTTGGTGTGGCGGCGCAAGTTGATTTTGAAAGCAGCAGTTGAAGCAAAATTGAAAGCAGTGTATCACAGTTTAGTTTCAAGCGCTTAGTTCCAGGCGGTTTCAACTAGGGTTTGATAGGGTCAAGCTGCACCGCCCTACCTTGGGCGCGAGTGACATGTACCCCGTCGTCGCGTCCGTGATCTTGGCGAGGATCTGACCAACCACGTCGTCCACGGGCGCCACCTTGGCGCAGAGTGAGAAGATATGATCCGATGTCGATATGGGAGATCATATGGGAGATCGATATGGGCGATCGGACATCAATGACACATCGATAGGGATATCGATATGGGATATGGGTTATCGATGTGGTTATCCACCATATCGATATGGTCATCCTGGATATCGATATGGGATATGGGCTAATGATATGGGAGATGACAGTCTCGATATGGTCATCCTCCATATCGATATGGGATTTCTTGTCACCCTGCCTTGGCGGTGAACGCGCCCGGCTCGCCATGGACGAGGGCCAGATGGATACTGCTCGCCACGTCACTCGATGCCAATCGAATTCAGCAACGAGGGTGAAGAATAATGTGAATGAGATGGCAGGCAGGCATAGTAATCACGTCACACGATGCCGTTACACTCAAGACACGAGGGTAACGAATGAGGTGGATGACGTGGCCGGGGCAGGGATAGTCAACTAGCGTGTTGTGAAGACCTGCCGTGGATGCCGAGTCCCATCTCCATCTCGCCGTGCGGGATGACGCGCGCGGGGGCGGCGTTGCCGGGCAGCGTGTGCGCCTGCGTCGCAACTCCCACGGTCCCCACACTCGCGGCGGCCTCCCGTCAGGGGCTTACTCTCAGTCACGTTAGAGCTCAACTTGAGCAACTCCAGTAGATGTTCATGAGTTAAGTTGGGTCACACGGTGGACAGAAGAGCTCAAGTTGAGCTGAAATCGGATGAGTGTAAGCCCCTGCCTCCCGCGCCTCCAGCGTGGTGGAGGCCAGGCAGCGCCCCGCGGCGGCGGCGGCACCCGCACACTTGTGCACGAAAAGCGTGCCCGCCAGTAAGGACCGGCGTCGTTTACTCCCCCACGTCAGTATGATTTTTCAACCCAACACGATACCGCTCCAGATGGTTTACTCGTGGTCATCAAGTCAGTTTACCAACGAAGATACGTGATAAGATGATAAGTAGCGCGTGTACTCTGTACTGAGTCAAGCGGTTTCATACATAGTTTACCAACGAGCGGAGCGCTCGAATCCGAGCATAAGGCATGGGTATCGGGGTATCAGCATCCTCACTGAGATGTGATGGGATGCACTGTGGGCAAACAGTGAGGGCCTGACCTGCGAGGCCGCGGCGGCCCGCCACCCCCAGCGGCGGCGGCAGCGCGCAGTCGTCGCCCGCCACCAGGGGCTTACACTGGTGCACTTTTCGGCTCAACGTAAGCACATTCTGTTGGATAGGGGGTGCATTCAGGGGTTGTTTAGGGGGTGTTCAGGAGGTGTCATGTGGTACTCAGGATGTATCTTGTGTCAGAAACGGCTCAAGTTGAGCTGAAATGGGAACGAGTGTAAGCCCCTGCCCACCACCACCATCTCCACTTTAAACCCCTCCACTTTCGCGCGCTCCGCAGCCAGTCCGAAGTTGAGCCGGTCGCCTGTGTAGTTCTTGACAATTAGCAGGCACCCGGGCGTGGGGTCTGGCAGATGTTGCTCGCCACGTCATCCAATGCATTATAAACCCTCGTTCATCGAGTTGAGCTGCATCCCATGACGTGGAACGGCATCCATACCATATGAACCCTCGTTAATCGAGTTGAGCTGCCTACTAAGACGTGCACATCATCCAATACATTAAGAACCCTAGTTTGTCGAGTTGAACGGCATTTCCTATGACGTGGCAGGCAATATATGCCAAGGCCACACCCTGGCGGGCCTGTGCAGTGTCGGATGGCGGCGAGCACCGCCGCCACGGAGGGTGACGCGAAGATGTCACCGCACACCGCGGCGTCCAACATGCCCTCCCCGACGTACCCCGCGTGCGCCGGCTCGTGCCCGCTGCCGCCGCCTGCGTCGAGAGGCGAGATATACGAGACGCAGAGTTGTACTGAGAGAGTGCCCACAATGTTATTGGATGATGCAACTTTATAATCCGGCCTCAGCGTCGTCGCTCGTTCGCTAGGCCACCGGCGGGAGTCGGGCACGCGCGCCCCACACCCATGACTCACCACTGATGAGCGCCACCTTGGTCTTGTCCAGCTGTGCGCGCACCACCACCTTGACATCCGGGAACCACGGGCTTACACTCGTTCACTTTTCAGCTCAACTTGAGCCGTGTCTGACACATAAAAACACCCTACTCGTACACACCCTAAACACCCCCTCTTACCCCCTCAGCATCCCCTACATAACCCCTGCGCGCACCCCCTATCCCATATCCCATTCACAGCGCTCAAGTTGAGCTGAGAAGTGGACGAGGTAAGCCCCTGCCGGGAACCCGTCCAGAAAGCAGACGTTCGGATGGCTCTGCACGAAGCCCTCCAGCATCTCCGTCACGGCGCTGGTGCTGGCGTTCAGGAACTTGTGGTGCTGCGCCGCCGCCATAGCTGCGGAGCTTGGTGCGGGGGGGGGGCTGCTCAAAGGCGTGGCGCGTGCCCAGTGGCGCAGGGACTGATGCTCACCTGGCCTTGCAGACGCTGAGGAAAAAACCAGGTGTCTCGAAAAAAGCTGACCTGTTTCTTGAGTCAATAGACCTTGCTTGTTCTCAATGACCCTCGTGTCTGGCATTCTGAGTTCGTGTTCCAAGAGCTCAAACATAATGGCAAATCTCGGAATTTCGTATGGTGAGGCGGTTCACCGATGAAACCCAAGGTGAAAGCGCCTGGAACTAAGCGCTTGAAACTAACATATACTCATATCTGCTTTCAAGTTTTGCTTTCAATTTCTACCTGCGCCGGTACAGTACGGTGGTTGCGCTGCGGCCTCCACGAGGTACAGGTAAGGCTGTGCAGGCTGACCCGATGAAATCCAAGTAGAAAGCGTCTGGAACCAGGCTCTACGCGCTTGAAACCAAAGTACGACGATCTGCTTTCAAGTTTTGCTTTCAAATTCAACTTGCGTAGCTACAAAGTGGCGTTCCTTCAAAGTCTCCCTCGAGCGTCATCGTCAGTGCACCGGCGAGAGAAGCGGAGGCAACCGTCGGGCACCACAAAGCGTTGCGCGCGCAACCCCGTGCCATACTCGTGTCACCTCGCTTTGTCGCACCGGAGACGATGCTGGGCCTGACGCTGCCGCCGGCGCGCGCGTTCGTGTCCGCCCCCTCCTCCTCCTCGTCCAAGCATCCCCCAACCACAACCGCATCAGTTAATGGGGCCAGCGTCCCCCGCGCGTGCCGCGTGCGGGTCCGGCAAGCACCGGCGCTGAAGCTCGCGTCCGCGGCTGCCCCCCGTGGTGCGCGCCCCACCACGGTGATGGCGGCTGGCGAGGGCGAGGGCAGCAGCAGCGGCGGCGGGAGTTACACGGAGAGCTACACGGCAGGGGCTTACACTCGTTCATTCTCAGCTCAACTTGAGCGATGTTTATGGGATAGGGGGTGCGCGTAGGGGTTCTGTACGCCCGTGTTAAGGGGGTGTTAGGGGGTGTTTATGGTGTGCAGGGTGGTTTTATGTGTCAGACACGGCTCAAGTTGAGCTGAGAAGTGGACGAGTGTAAGCCCCTGCTACACGGTGCCGGGGGAGCCATCTTACCCGGGGCTGTACTGCGACTGGTCCGTCACGGAGCAGGACAAGGTGGAGGTGTGGGGCAGGGGCTTACACTCGTGCACTTCTCATCCCAACTTGAGCGCTTCTTATGGGATAGGGGGTGCGCGTAGGGGATGTGTAGCCCGTGTTAAGGGGGTTTTTGGGGGTGTTTAGGGTGTGTAGGATGTTTTTGTGTGTCGTTCACGGCTCAAGTTGAGCTGAAAAGTGAACTAGTGTAAGACCCTGGTGTGGGGCTACCGAGCGTGCCTAAGCGCGGTGGCGGTCTCCGTGGTGGTGTGCTCCGCCGCGCTGGTGCTGGGCGACGCGGCGGAGGGCGCTCTCAACCCAGCGTACTTCCTGGGCGCGGGTAGGGTCCAGACAGAAGGGATCCCTCGTTCCATAGATCTACGCGAGGCGCTACGGGCCTGGCCAGGGAGGAGGCCGCGAGTGTGTACGGTACACTATCAGTGAGCAGATATGGAGCGAGCGGCCCGGCGTCTGACGAGCTTTCCGCCGGATTAACCCGGCGCGGCCATGCTTGCCACATCCACAAAAAGCAATATAAACCCGAGGTGTTTGAGATTATCACGTGGACCTTTGACGCGGCGAGGCGTGTTGTGGTGGCCCCCTGGCCTCGGGCGGCCTGGGCGCGGCGCTGTACCTCATCCACATGTACGTCGACCCGATCAAAAAGGCGATGCAGCTCATGTGGGCCACGGGGTTCGCGGGGTCGCTGGGCATTGCGCTGACGACAGGCAGGGTCCTCTAACACTGTGTGCACTGGTGCTCGCCACATCATCTACCACATTGTGCACCGGTGCTCGCCACATCATCCACCACATTGTGAACCGTTGCTCGCCGCATCATCTATCACATTGTGTACCGGTGCTCGAGCTGCGCCTCATGTTGACAATGTTACTCTGGTACACTATGAGCACGCAGTCCGGGAACTAGTGCCTAGTCTGTGGGCT
>Ga0307489_10001137_pt1 | contig 17378 bp, 25 predicted proteins | sample SB12metaG_FD_202247 | JGI IMG/M metagenome (GOLD analysis project Ga0307489, IMG submission 202247) | Sea-ice brine microbial communities from Beaufort Sea near Barrow, Alaska, United States - SB 1.2 | ecosystem: Environmental > Aquatic > Marine > Coastal | place: USA: Alaska | collected...
CTCCCCCGTCGGCTCCGTCGCTGCTGCTCAAGCCCGTGCTCGGGACCCTGCCCGCCCACCTTATGCAGCAGGAGGTGCTGCGGCGGCTGGGCCCCAGGGCTCTCGCCTCGCTCGCCGGGGCGGGGCGCGGGTGTGCGGCGGCGGTGGCAGCGACCGCACTCATGCAGTGGGCCAGACGCGAGAAGCTTGAACCCCTTCTTGGGCATATCTGGCACTACCTCCCATCGCTGTGTTTGAAGGAGGCCTGTTCATATGCCGCTCGTTGTGGAAACCGGGAGGTGTTGGAGTGGCTGCACAACACCGGCTGCCCGTGGGACACTGCGACGGCGAGTGCGGCCGCGAGCGGCGGGCACCTGGATGTGTTGAAGTTGCTGCACAACCATGGTTGCCTGTGGGACGCGATGACGTGTGCGGCCGCCGCTCGGTTTGGGCACCGGGAGGTGTTGCAGTGGGCGCGACGCGCGAGCGCACGGCTGCCCGTGGAAGTCGATCGCGTGCAGTTTCGCGGCTCTGAATGGGCAGCTGGAGGCGTTGCAGTGGGTGCGGGAGAACGACGCGACCGGCAAGGTTTGGAGCGAGCATCTCGTGCGTACCCACGCCATTGGACCCCGGAAGCAGGAGGTGCTAACGTGGATGGATGGGCTCAGTGCGCTGTAAGAGCCTCCGACATATTCGAGCTGATTTGCTCAATGACACGCACAGTACGGTGACGGTACCAAACGAAGCGATACACATGTACACGATGATCCATCCATCTGCACCATCTACTCGCCGACTCAACGCTGTAAAATAGTTGCAAATGCTTTCCCGGGCACTTGGTAGCCTGGAGGACCACGTCTGACATAATAGAGACGCAGGTGCTGTGCTCGGCAGTACAATACAATTCCACTCAGTTCGTCGCGCCGCCGCGCCATGGGTCACCCGCCCCCGCTACCTTGCATCTTGTATCGCTTTCCTCTCAACGCCACTTCTGTCCTCTGGTATGTGCCAAATTGACTTCGATACCGCCAGCCTATCAGCTCCCGACAGCCCGAGGATCGTCCGAGATATACGGGGTGCCCAGCAAAAGCCACGAGGGCAGGCGCGCACACAAGTTGCTCTGCGCCGCATAACTCCCGCCGCCGCCGCCAACGCCCGCGCCGCCGCTGCCTCCCCTCGCCCCAGATCCCGTGACGACGGCGGGCTACTTGCAAAATTATAGTTGCCAGCTACTTGGAAGAACCGACTGACCGACACTGCGAGTAAGTGAGAACCGAGAAGAGGGTTGCCCAGCAGAACACGACGAGGAGATAGCGCGCCTGCACAAGTATCCGCGCGCCTGTCGAGTGCCGCCGCCGCCGCCACAGCCAACGCACGTGCCGCCGACACATCCTGTTGCTCCTCTACCCTCCTGGAATACGATGACGACCGCGGCGCAAGTTGACACTCCCCGAGTCGACCCACCCCCAGCTCCGCTCCTGCTCGGCCCCGTGCTCGGGACCCTGCCCGCCGACCTGTTCCTGCAGGAGGTGCTGCGGCGGCTGGGTCCCAGGGCTCTCGCTTCACTCGCGGGGGCGGCGCGCGGGTGCGCGGCGGCGGTGGCGGCCACCGCGCTCATGCAGTGGGCCAAACACGAGAAGATGGCAGTCGCTGGGCACCTCTTCCACCTCTTACCGCTGTGTGTGAAGGAGGCCTGTACACACGCCGCATTTTGTGGGAACCGAGAGGTGTTGGAGTGGCTGCACGACACCGGCTGCCCGTGGGATGCCACGACGTATGCGGCCGCTGATGGCGGACACCTAGAGGTGTTGCAGTGGGCGAGGGAACACGACTGCCCGTGGGACTCGTGGACGTGTGTGTACGCCGCTCGGTCCGGGCACCTGCTCGTGCTGCAATGGGCACGTGAGCACGGCTGCCCTTGGAGCTCGTTGACGCCAGTATACGCCGCTTTGGGCGGGCACCTGGAGGTGCTGCAGTGGGTGCGGGCAAACGACTCGACCGGCGCGGTTTGGAACGAGAACGTCGTGCGTCACTACTCCGGTGGTCGGCCTAGGGAGCAGGAGGTGCTGAGGTGGCTGGACGAGCTCATTGCACCGTGAAGAGCATTCAATGATTCCACGCGATTTGTGCTGAAGAAGCAGCGTCGGAACCAAACGAAGCCACGAACAGGAAAACGATGACGCACTTCATCTGCACCATGTTCTTCTTAACAACGTTGAATAATACATGAAAATGTTCACCCGCGCGGGCACCTGACACCCTGGAGGACGCCTGGTGTGATACGAGTAGCTATAGCTGCATGCGGCGTCTCGTATATACGACCAGTGATAACTCCTCTCCACACACTCGGCCGCCCCGGCCGCCGCCTTGCATCTTGCACCTGGCTCCTCTCTGTCAGTCAAAATCGACTTCGATACCAACGCCGAGGAGATATAGTGCCTAGTCTGTAAACCGTACTACATAGTGACTCCTCAAACGTTCTTACTAGTACTAGTACTTACTAGTACTTCACAGACTAGGCACTAGGGGGTGCCCAGCAAAAAGCCACGAGGGGAGATCGCCTCACAAGTTTTCGCGCGCCGCACGACTCCCGCCGCCGCCGCCACTGCCTATATACACACGCGCCGCCGCAATATCCCCGCGCCCCTCGCCTATCGACCCCTGACCCATCCGATGACGAACTGCTCTCTCATATTCATCTCGACGGACATGGCCATAGCCTCGTGAGCCCGAGCGCTGTCCATCATGGCGAAAGCCGTTGAGTAATCGCGTTTGTGCATCGCGCTGGAAGGAGTGATCAGAACGCGTCCGAGAAACAATCTGAAGTATTGCACATATTCAACTAACAACCTGTGTGCCTTTAGAAACACTTCTATACCAGTTTAGCAAAACTTCTATACCAGATAAAACAAAACTTCCATGCCAGATAAAACAGAAACCATTATATCTGGTATACAAAATCCATCATATCAGCCACTCAAAAACCATTATCATTAACACTCCGCACGACGCAAGGCGGAGCTCCACCGTCGCCGCTGCTCGGGCCTCTGCTCGGGGCCCTGCCCGCCCACCCCCTTCAGCAGGAAGTGCTGCGGCGGCTGGGCCCCACGGACCTCGCCTCGCTCGCGGGGGCGGGTCGCGGGTGCGCGGCGGCGGTGGCGGCGACCGCGCTCATGCAGTGGGCCAAGTGCGAAAAGCTTACACCCCCTGAGCACTACGGGTACCGCTGCCTCCCACCTCTGTGTTTGAAGGAGGCCTGTTCACATGCCGCTCGCCGTGGGAACCGAGAGGTGTTGGAGTGGCTGCACAACACCGGCTGCCCGTGGGATGTCAAGACGGCGGGTGCGGCTGCTGGGGGCGGGCACCTGGAGGTGCTGCAGTGGATGCACGAGCGTGGCTGCCCGTGGGACTCGTGGACTTGTGCGCACGCCGCTCGGTTGGGGCACCTGCGCTTGCTGCAGTGGGCACGGGAGCACGGCTGTCCTTGGAGCGAGTTGACGCCGGCATTGTGCGCTGCGTGCGGGCAGCTGGAGGTGTTGCAGTGGGTGCGGGCAAACGACGCGACCGGCGAGGTTTGGAACGAGACAACCGTGCGTAAATACGCCGGTGGGCATGGGAAGCAGGAGATGCGGACGTGGATGGATGGACTCAGTGCTCCGTGACGAGCCTACAGTATTTTCAAGCAACATGTGCTCTATGCACGGTGTCGGTAACACACGAAATGACGAACATGTACATGATGACGGACTCAATCTACACCATCGGCTTCACTACAACGTTGTAGAATGTATGACAAATTTCACACGCACGGGCACCTGTCTAACCTGCCTGGAGGACGCTTGGTTTGATACGAGTAGCTAGAACTGCACGTGCCGTGTTGGAAATACGCCGCTGTGCGAGCACGTCGGACTATGCGGTTGACATTGAGGAGATTCCTAGATCACCTACAAGCTCTTTAGCTGACATGTCATCACCCTTGTCTGTCATTGAAAACATACGATCAAAGTTGAATATACGATCAACGAGTCATCTCTCATCTGTCCATCGAGCCGCTCAATCCACGCGCCCCCGCCCCCGCTCCCGCCGCCTCGCATCTTGTATATCACTCCTCTCCACTCTGTAACTGTTAAATTTCACGTATGTGCCAGCGATGAGCCTGCCGATTGTCGAAGCACAAGCCCCGTGCCCCCCTATATGATCATGAGGTGAACCGGACAAGGGCAGCTATGCTCCGGTGCCAATCACAGCGCCGCTGGGTGCCCGCCCTCAGCCCCCTATAGGGACATGTGGTGCTCCGGACACGGGCACCCGTGTTCCCGCGCCCACCGCAGCACCGCCACGTGCCCAGTCTCGGCGGCAGCGTTCCGACTGCAGCACAGCCAAGTGCCCGCCCCTTGATCCCTTATATGAACATGAGCTGCTCCGGACACGGACACCCATGCTCCCGCGCCCACCGCAGTACCGCCAAGTGCCATCCTCCTCATCCTCCTCCTCTACCTACTCACATCCCACCGTGCCCCCCTACAGGGACATGAGGTGCTCCGGACACGGACACCCGTGCTCCCGCGCCCACCGCAACACGCCTCGATACTTGCCGATCTCGGCGGCGTAACACGTTGCCTCGCTGTAGCGGCGCGAATTGAAATGATACCCAGAAGTTGAAAGCAGCTCATCACATTTCAGTTTCAAAAGCTTTATTTCACGCGCTGTCAGCTTGGGTTTCATAGGGTCAACCGGCACCGCCCTACCTCGCTCCACGGGCACCCGTGCTGCCGCGCCCACTGCAGCACCGCCAGGTGCCCGCCCCCAGCAGCGTCGAAGCACACCGCATCATAGGGACTGATGAATAGTGATGTAACGTCACAACGCTGCTGCCCTCCCCTCTCGGTTTTAGAGAGAGAATGGCTGCAGCGCTCCTAATTTAATCACAACCGACCTGCGACCGCCAGCTCCAATTTGAATGACCCAAACTTGAATATAATATACCCCCTCACCTGAGTGATCGCAACGTCATAGGATGAAACTTAGGCAACGAGGGGCTCAAAACACGATTCATGACGCATCGGGCACTGTCCATCAGTCCTCACCGCCTCGTTCCATGCGCACCCGTGATCCCGCGCCCACTGCAACACCGATAAGCAGGGGCTTACACTCGTCCAACTTCATGACGTGAGAACATTTTCGTGCGACACACTTGTCAGCATGGTTTCCGTGGTTCAGTGACCAAAGTGCCATGCATTGAGCTGAGGTTTGAGCCAGTGGAAACCCATGCCTCCAGGTGCCCGTTGGCAGCGGCGATCTGGCACGTAGACACGCCGTTGGCCGCGCCCCACGGGCACCCGTTTCTCCAAGCCCACCGCAGCACCTTCAGGTAGGAACTGGATGATGGATAGTGTTCGCCACGTCAAAGGATGTCGTTTGACTCAAGAAATGAGGGTCCGAAATGCGTTTGGCGACGGACTGATTAACAGTCCTTGCCGCATCATTATGTTGGAATTCAACTCATGAAACGAAGGTTCAACATACGTGTGATGACGTGGCGAGCACTATCCACTTCGTATGATGGAATTCAATTCAACAAACGAGGGTTCAGAATGCGTTTGATGACTTGACGAGCACTATCCATCAGTCTCTACCTCCAGGTGCCCGCCCTTCGCGGCTTCGTAACATACCCCCTCGTCCCACTCGCAGCCGCGCGCCCGCGCCCACTGCAACACCGCCATGTGCCCGCCCATGGCTGCGTGGCAACACGTATCGGCATCCCATGGGCAGCCGTATGCCAGGGGCTTGCACTCGCATTTATCAGCTGAGCCTGAGCCGTTTTTGTCGCAGAAACCCTTCAACCACCCAAGGTATCCTTAAACAGTGCTCACGTCATGAAAGGTGGACAACGGTAAGCCCCGGGTAGTTCCACTCACGCACTTCTCAGCTCAACCTGGGTCGCTTTTGCCTCAGAAACCACCAAATATACCGAATACAAAGTGCTCCTGTTGAGCCGAAACGCGGAGCCCCTGCCTTGAGCTCGCAACCACCGCAGCACCTCCAGGTGCCCGCCCTGCGCGGCGTATGCACACGTCAACGCGTCCCAGGGCCGGCCAGATATCGCTTGCCACGTCATCCCACGCACACTGAACCCTCGTCGCTGGAGTTGTATGGCACCATATGACGTGGAGATAGACGGCACCCTATGAGTACATGACATGGTGGGGGCTAGCGGAAATTGCTGGCCACGTCATTCAACGAACGCATAAATAACCCTCGACACTTGAGTTCAATGGCACCCAATGGCGTGGCGAGCAACATCCGCCAGGCCCATTGCTGGCCACGTCATCCTACGCACGTTCAACCGTCGTCTCTTGATTTCATATCTGCTGGGCTGTACGGCTGTGAATATTGCTCGCCACGTCATAGAACGCACTTTACACCCTCATCTCTTAAGTGATAAGGCACCCTATGACGTGGCATATGACAAAAAATGCTCGCCATGTCACAGAATCGCCAGGCCCTACCGTGTCCCAAGCGCAGCCGTGCGCCCGCGCCCACCGCAGCGCCTCTAGATGTCCGTTCCCAGCGGCGTAGTAACTTGTCGCCACATCCCACGGGCACCCGTTCGCCTTCCCACAAGCCAGGCGCGGGATAGAACCCGCGAGCAAAACTTTCACCTTCAGCGGGACGCGCGCGCTCGTGCCCGCGCGCGGGAGGCCGGATGCCACGACTGCAGACCGCTCAGCAGGGTCATTGAGGATAACGACTTGACCCACGTTGTATGGAAGAAAACACGAAATCGGGCCGAGGTTCTCGTGCACGCTCATACGACTGTCTGGCCACCACCAGGAGCTGAGTCCGCGCGTCCGCTCGAGTGAGCATCCACTCAGAAAGTAACAAGTTGAGTTTCGCTGTGTGCTCAGTGCGTTGTTCGCAACAGCCGCCCTGCCTCAACGCGATGTTCCCCGCTCGGCCGAGCATCGCCATGTCCGTGGGGTCCAGCCGTCCCAGCACCTCCTTCTCAAAGACCAAGCGAAAATCCCGCAGCAATGCGAGAATGGGCGGCCGAGGAGCTTTGGAATATTTCAGCGGCCGCGTCCGAGGAGTAGGGGCAAGCAGGCATTGCCCGCAATGTCTGGCATCATCCCGTACACTGCAGGGCCTCGTTTGTTGAATGAGATGGCATCGTATGGGCCGCGGTGGCGGACGCCCCATCTCGAGACGTGACTTCTCAGTTTTAGTGAGGGAGGTAAAGAGTCACGGGAGGACACAAGATGCATCTCCGCCAGCGCACGCCAACGCACCTCCGCCAGTATCCCACCCACGCCGCCCACGACGCCCGCTCCATCTAACAGACGGTCACTCATTCGTCCGGGACCCACAGTGCCCTACCGAGCGGCGTTCTCGTCCGCGTCCGCGTCGAAACAATCATCCGCGTCCAACTCGATCTTCCGCTTCGACCTTCCGCTCGTCAGGACCGGGAAGTTCTCGCCTGACAACGTTCTCGCGTGTTCGGAAGACTGTCCCGACATATCCATGGCGGATGAGTGCGTGTGACGGGGAGGGAAGCGTGGATGTCGCGTATCGCGGACGGTGCGGGCGGCGTGTGCGAGATACTGTGCAGGCGCGGTCCGCAGGCAGCAGGCATCTTGCGTCTCACGCCGTGACTGTTTACCTTCCACTCATGACGTGACAAGGGTTTTTTCTAGCTAGGGTTCAGCGTTTCTGTACCCTAAACCAGAAACCCTAACCCCTTGAGATGACGTGGCGCTTCGTGTCGGCACCCGGTCCAGCCACGAAGCGAAGTCACATCGCATTGCAAACCTCGTCTCTCACACCATCTACGCGGCACGGCGACGTCCGCACGTTAAGCAACACGGTTCCCTCGACGCTCCTCCGCGCGGCAGGCTGCGCGCGCGTCGGGATTTGGACTGCCCTCGGCCGCCGCCCGACTACACCTCGGCTGAGACTGGGAGCAAACCTCCCGAGGGGCGGCAGCTGCATCAGTTTTTCAAAACCAGTGGGTGGCTTGGCGATGCTTCCGGCAGCGACGACGAGGCGGGGGCTTACACTCGCCCACTTCTCAGCTCAACGTAAGCACAGTTCGCGGGATACGTTGGGTACCTTCAGCAGATAGATGGGTCATGACTGGTCACAAGCTGAGCACCAAACGGCTCACTGACCGGAACGGCTCAAGTTGAGCTGAGAAGTGGACGAGTGTAAGCCCCTGCGGCGAGGCTGGGGCGCAGTGCGGCGGGGACGGGTACACTTGCAGCGGCCCCGGGGCGCGCTGGTACACCGGGGTTGGCCAGCGTTCAACGCCCCGCCGCGGCGCGCAGTGTCAAGCGGCTCCGCGGGGTTGTCACACCCGCCGTGTCTGGCGTGACCGCGTCCGAGCAAACACAATCGGACGATGGCCCAAGCTCTACCGCCGGGCAGGGGCTTACATTCGCTCACTTCAAAGCTCAACTTGAGGACCTTCGGGGCACATCGCTCACGTTACAGCTGAACTTGAGCATGCTCGGGACACATCCACGGGTTAGGTTGGATTATGTTGGGGACACAGTCAACTTAAGTTGAGCGGAAAGGGGCAAAGTAAGCTGAAGTTGAGCGGAAATGGGAACGAGTGTAAGCCCCTGCCGCTTGGAAGGGGAAAGATGCGGCGAAGGGGACAGCCGCGGCCACGGTGAAGAAGGAGAAGGGCACCGCACAGGGCCGCAAGCCACGCAAGCAGCGCATTAACTCCGGCGACGAGGGGGGCGTGGACGAGGCGGACGCGGGTGTGGTAGAGCCGGAGCCCCGGCTCCGGCGTGCACGGCTGGCACCCGGCAGCTACGCTGATACAGCTGTCGAGGGGGGATCTGATGATGACTATAACGACGCCGAAGACGACGACGACGAGGAGGAGGAGGAGGAGGAGGAGGAGGAAGCGGAGGACGAGGACGAAGAGGAGGAGGAGGAGGAAGAGGCACAACAACAGCCGAAGCGCCGGCGCGCCAACAAAACCGCCGCCGCCGCCGCAGCAGACCCAACCGTTGCCGCCCCCGCAGCAGCCGACATACGCATACCTGTCGCCGTCTCAGCAGTAGCGCTCTACGTGCCACAGCAGGCCGCCGCGTCGCTGTCATCGCCGCATGTACTGCTCGACCTGGGTCCGCTGGAGGAGGGCGTGCTGGTGTGCCGCCCTTCGGCGCGAAACAAGTCCGCCTATGTGGGCGACGTGCTGCTCACGGCGGGCAGGGGCTCCGACTCGTCCACTTCTCGGCTGAACCTGAGCGATTCCCGTCGCTGACACTCTGCAATCACAAACTCTGCAATCACCCGACGTATCACACAGAAAGCGCTCAGGTCATGTCGAAAAGTTGACGAGTATAAGCCCTGTCACTTGTCCACTTCTCAGCTCAACCTGAGCCGTTTGCGTCTCTGAAACCACCCAATGTATCCCACAAAAAGCAAATACGCTGAGCCGAAGAGTGGACGAGTGGAGGCCCCTGGCTTCGGGCCCGCGCGCCGGGCACACTGCCGTCACGCACCTTCCTAACATTGACAGCGGGGGCAAGTGCCGGCCGGGGGTGCGGCTGCTGTGCCGCCGCCAGCCCGGCGTGGGCCCGGAAACTATGGGTAGGGTGGGTTGGTGCCTGCCATGTCATAGCATGTGATCAAGGTTAACAAAACTAAGGTTCAAATGCGTGTCGATGACGTGGCACACTACATCTTCAGCGCAGAGCTCATAAATAACACAAAATAATCGCAGCTCCAGTGAGAATAATTCGATTAAATTGACTATTGTGAAGACCCCCCACCACCCCTCATAAGTTGTCCCTAGCTTTTGGTCAGTATGGGACGCCCAAGTGCGAGCTGATATGTCAACTACTGTGGTGCGAGGAGCCAGAGAACAGGGGTGAGTTCGCACCGGGGGGAGGAGGAGGCGGGGTGTGGGTATCAGCGCATCCGTCCATCGGGGAGAAACTAGTCGAGGCGCTGATTCGCCGCGGGGCGTTCGATGATCGTCTCGTGTCTCCCGTGGTACGGCCTGGCGGATCTTGCTCGCCACATCATCCAAAACAAAAATTGAACCCTCGTCTCTGGAATCGCGTGGCTCCCTATGACGTGGACGGACAGATATTACTCACCACCGCATTCAACGCACTTTCAACGCTTGTATATTGTGTCAAATCGCACTCTGTGATGTGGCAAGCTAAATCGGCCTGGCCTTATCCCTTGGCGGCGCCTTTGGCCTTGGGGGAGAGCTCCTTTGGCAAACAGTCAGACACATTGGCGCTGGCTGCGCCCTCGGCGACAACCTCTATGGGCATAAAGTCAGAAGCACTGGCGCTGGCTTTGCCCTCGGCAGGTTCCTCCAAGGGCAAAAAGGGTAAGCAATTACAGCTAGGATCCCCTGTGGGCAAACAGCTGGCACTAGTCAGCACAGGTGCCTCAGGCTCTTTGCCCCCGCCGGCAACAGTGCAGACCCAGGCAGGAGGATAGAATAGGCACAAGCACTCGACCGACGTTGGTACTTACCCTCCTCCTCCACGAGTCTGTTCGAGTATGAGTATTCACCCTAACCTGCGCAACCAGACAGGGGGATTACTGAGAACAAGCAGTAATTCGGCATTGAATCTCACCGTCCTCTGCGCATGAGTATGAGCACTCACCCTGAACGTACCTGGTAAGTCGTGCACCGATATCGGCCCCAATGCCTGTTCCCACTGTCCCTCCTGACAGGTAACCTCGCCCCGCAAAGTGACCACCTCCGACAAGGGCATCTACCGGCCGGACTTCCGGGTGACGCACGCAGACGGCTCCAGCACTGTTTTAGAAACGAAACAGGTCGTTGACACGGGCGGGGGCTTACACTCGTCCACTTATCAGCTCAACCCGTGTCTGTCACTCACACCTTGCAACAACCCAACATACGCGAAGTGCACACCTCCAGCCGAAAACTGGACAAGTGTAAGACTTGTCCACTTCTCAACTCAACCTGAGCCGTTTTTGTCACTGAATCCAGCAAACGTGTCTCTCAAAGAATGCTGACATTACGCCGAAAAGTGGACGAGTTTTAAGCCCCTGTTCACGGATTACCACCCTGGCACGGCGGCGGTGACGGCTATGGCGCAGGCCCCGCTCCCCGTGTACGCGCGTGGGGGTGCACTAGAGGCAAGCGGTGCTCCAGTAGAGGGAGGAGGTGTGATGAATATGGTGGCAGGAGTAGGAGAAGGGTACGAGCGGGCGGGAATCTTCCCTTGGGGCAAGAGGGGTCAAAAGGTGGGGCCGTGCAGATAATGCCTGCCATGTCATCATTCTTGTTCTGGACCCTCATCTCTTGAGTTAACCGGCATCACATAAGCTGGCGAGTACCATCCGCCAGACCCTGTGATGAGGGGCCTGATGCGATCCAAGTCGTGAGCGCGCGGGCCATCGAGCACCTGCAGGAGCTCACTCACATAGCGACGAGTGCGGGGTACACCACGGGCAAACAGTCAGGGCCCGGGGTGGAGCACGCGGCCGTGGTGCTGATGGCCGGTCGGCACGACGTGATGTCCGTCCGACCCAACGGTAGGGTGCTGCAGATTGACCCTGAATTTGACCGCGGGCTGACGGCAATTGGGTTTAGTCTTGAAGCTTCAATATGGTGAACCGCTTTCAACTCTGAGTTTCAATTTCAACTTGCGCCGTTTCATAACGGCGCCGCGTGCCCCTCTTTCGCAAAGTATCTCGCTGCCGCACAGCTGGCGGGGGTGCGAATCTTGGCGCATAAGGTGCGGTGGGGCGAGGCGCCGGGGGAGATTGGAAAGGTAGGGCCTCGCAGGTAATTTCCGCCACGTCATTGAAATTCGTCATCGTTTGCTGAGCCAATGGCATCCTGTGACGTGGCATCAGAGTGGACGAACCAGTGAGACCCACATATTTCCCGCTTGCTACTTCATGGACAAGTCTTTTTTCCCGTAGTTTGTAGAGTCATATGTCATCCCATGACGTTACGGGCAGTGTCTGCCAGGCCCAATGGCAAGGCATATGACGCAGGGCCGGTGCCTGTTTTGGACGCGCTGGCTTTCGGGGATGAGGTGGTCGTCAAAGGTAGGGTCTGATCTACAGGTCGTCCAACACACTTCGAACCCTCGAGTCAAACGGCACCCTACGACGTGGCCTGGCAGCGGCGGATACTGCTCGCCGCGTCCGCCAACGCACTTTGCTTCATCGTTTCTCGACTTGAATGGCTCTCCATGCAATGTCCGCCTGGCTTTATGCAAAGGACCGCCCAAGGAAAAGAAACCGAAAATCAAGAAAGACGATAGCGAGGTGGCCGCTGCCGCTGCCGCCGCAACCGCCGCCGCAGCCGCTTTCCTAGATGGCTTGCGCACACTACATGGAGTCAACGCTCCCGCCGCCGCTGTCCCCAACGCTGCCGCCTCTGCCGCCCCCACCGCCGCCGCCGCCGCCCGGGTCGGTGGGGAGAAATCTGGCAGGGTGGTGCAGGTTGACCCCATGTAACCCGAGTTGAAAGCGCCTGGAACTAATCTGCTGACAAAACAATGTGATGAGCCGGATTCATCATTTGCTCACATGTTCAACTTTCGCCGCTACACCCCGGCGCGACGCAGGCGCGAGACGATGACATCTCATTGACCGAGAAGACCTCGGAAGAAGTACAAGCTGACAGCTTGCAGCGCGAGCACGACATGGGCCTGGTTATTTGCCTTGAGGTGGAGGAAGGCGACGTGGCAGCGATGACGAATGCAGCACTAATCGCGGTAGGGACTGGTGGATAGTGCTTGCCATTCATCGGACCCATTTTGAACCGTCGGTGATTGAGTTAAACAGTGTTCTGTGACGTGGCGAGCACTGTCCGTCAGTCCCTAATGTGCGGAGCTGAAGGGGCGCGGGCTGAGTGGAATTGGGAAGAAGGATGCGCTAGTGGCGCGTCTGCGGGGGGCGCGCAATGCCGCCGCTGCCGCCGCTGTCCCCACCGCCGCCGATGCTGCCCTCGTCGCCGCCGCCACCGCCTCCGCCGCTGCCGCCGCCTCCGCCGCCGCTGCCGCCAACACCGCCGTCGCGCGCCGCCGTGCCGCCACCGCTGCTGCCACGGCCGCCTCCGACGCTGCTAACACCGTCGATTTCGGCAACGGAGCCCCCGGCACCAGAGCCAAAAGGGTGAAGAAGGAGATGCCATGATTAATATCCGTGCATGTGCATCAATGTGAGTCATTACTGGCTTGTGGGCGTCAGTGTATAGCAGTGAGAGGAAGCGCGGTGGACTTACCCTACGATCACTTCAGATGTAGCCCTATTGTAATGTAAATGCTTCTCACCAATGGCTTCCGGAGTTGAGGTTCCCGTCTCTAGGCAGGATCAGCTGCGCGCGCCATTTGAGCCACGTGGTGGCCTTGCTCATGGACTTTCCAGCGATCTCGCTTACGGAAAGTATTAAGTCACCGACCGACCACTTGACGGGCGGACAGCCTCGCGGGTCCTGGCCAGGTATTTAGTTTTTTAGTTGGGCGAACTTTGAGGGCTTTGCGCCAACCCACACTCTTCCCCGCCCACGCCCCCGCCCCCGCACGTACACCCCCGCCGCGATCTTTCCGCTTCGAGCAGCCCGCAGCAGACGACCGTAGAGACGTCATGGCGTTCGCGCAGTGGTTCGACAACCCCTCCGAGAAGGTTGATCCCGTCACTGCCGCCGCGGGCGAAGGCGACCTGGCGGGGGGGTTAGGTTATTGCGCGAGCACACGACCATCCTGAACTCCTCCTCGGCCGCTCCTGCTCCTCCTCCTCCTCCTCCTGCTCCTGCTCCTCATCCTCCTCCTTCTTCCCTCCGCGCTTACTTTGCAGCCAAGTAAATATCCGCATTCACTCGGAAGGTAAGTAACGCGGGCATCCGGGCACGTCGGCTGCGATATCGGTTAGAGTTTTTCTTCTCGAGTCTCAACGATGACCCCCCTGCCTGGCGGCGCTCCAGGCGTTGTGGCTCGCCGAGGCCCCCTGGCGCCCCGCCCCGCCAGCCGAGAAACCAAGGATGGATCTGACTCAAGATGAGAGGACCGTAAGGGATGTCACGGAAGCGCGGACGAAGCGCGACAGGCGGCGTGCGCGGCGGGGGCTTACACTCGTTCACGTTAGAGCTCAATTTGAACACTCCAGGACACATGCATGAGTGAAATTGGGGTTTGCGGTGGACGGAAGAGCTCAAGTTGAGCTGAAATGGGAGCCAGTGTAAGCCCCTGGTGCGCGGCGGCGGCGGCCGGCGGCCACCTGGAGATATTGAAGTTTCTCGTCGCCGACTGCGGCGTCGCGCCCGACACTGAGACGTGCGCCAAGGCAGCGGGCAACGGCCACCTCCAGCTGCTGCAGTGGGCGCACGCGCACGGCTGCCCCTGGAGCGCTTACTCCACCTGCTCCGCCGCTGAAGCAGGGGCTTTCACTCGTCCACTTTTCAGCTCTACCTCAGCGGTTTTGGTGAGCTACACGCGTCCCCTTTTCGGCTTGACGTGAGCACGTTCAGTGGGCGATGTCAGGAGGGTACCATTGGAAAATGCGTCTCAGGCTGAGGAACTGAGAAGTGACGCTTGCTGTGGCTTCAGGGACCAAACACGGCTCAGGTTGAGCCGAGCAGCGGACGAGTGTCAGCCCCTGCGCTGAGGGAGACAGCCTGGAGTGCCTGACGTGGCTGCATACCGCCGGGTGCCCGTGGTAGGGCATGACGGATATTGCTCGACTACACCACATCATGTGACGCAAATTGATTCAAGAAACGAGGGTATACAATGTGGACCAATGCGTGGCAGGCATTATCCGTCAGGCCATACACTCGCCATGTCACAAGATGATAACTGACTCTAGAAACGAGGGTGGGGAATTGAGGACGACGACGTGGCAGGCGTCATCCGTCAGGCTCTCTACACTCCCCACGTCCCAGGATGATCATTCACTCAGGAAACGAGGGTCGGAGAATGTGGACGATGACGTGTCAGGCGGTTTTAGTCGGGCCCTGGCCCGCGGGACGAGCGCACCATCAAGTACGGCGCCGAGCGCGGCCACCTCGATTGCATCAAGTTCGCGCACGAGCACGGCGCACCCTTTATTGTAGAGGGGGAGCAACTGCAGGACGGCGGACCCTGCGCCGCCGCCGCCAAGCGGGAGCAGTTCGAGACGCTCAAGTGGCTTCGCGCCAACGGCGGGGCCACGCCAGAGTGATAACATATCCCATATCGATACTGTCGTCTCCCATATCGATATGATGCTGTCATCTTCCATATCGATACTGTGCTGTCATCTCCCGTATCGATACTGTGCCATCATTTACCATATCAATACTGTGTTTTCATCTCCCATATCGATTCTGTGCTGTCATCTCCCATATCGATACTGTGCTGTTATCTCCCATATCGATACTGTCATCTTAAGGTCACCTTCCATATCGATACTGTGATCTCCCATATCGATACTGTGATCTCCACATCGATACTGTCATCTCAAGGTCATCTTTCATATCGATACTGTCATCTCCCATATCGATACTGTCATTTCCAGGTCATATTCCATATCGATACTGTCATCTTCATATCGATACTGTCATCTTAAGGTAATATTCTAGATCGATACTGTCACCCATCCCCGTTTGACCCCTCCAACTAGTGGACAGGATGACCGGATCATATCTTGTCACTCTGGGCCACGCGCCGCCTGTCGTTACTTCAGATCCGCACGATCCCCCTTCTGATACCTGGCAGCTGGCAGCTGTGCCGCTTTGTCCCTGATACCTTGGAACCCTCATGTCATCCCAATCTGCCAATGCTAAGTGGCTTCGCGCCAATGGCGCGGGGCGGGCACACGCCGACTCGCTACATCACTGACATCAGTTATCAATTTTTGAAATGTGGGTGGTGAGGCCCTGGAGCACGACTGCCCGTGGGACAACCTCTGCTCCATTTACGCGGTAGGGCCTGGCGGAAAATGCTCGAACGTCCTTCGACGCATTCACACTCTCGTTTGTTTTGTCAAACTCCGTCCCATGATGTTTTGAGCATTTTCTGACAGCTTTGCCCTATTATGCGGCGCAGGTCGGCAATGCCGAGATCTTGGCATGGATCAAGGTAGAGCCTGCCACGGCGTCCTGAGCGGGCGTCCTGAATGTTTGATCGTAGCAATGTACACAGTGAAACACCGAGATCTTGGCGTGGACCTAAAGCTTGGCTGATTCATCGTAGTCTGCGGCCTTGTGTGACGGCCAACGGCGGGCCCGAGTACACGGCGGAGGACACCAAAATCTGTTGGAACCCCTACCACCCCGACAACATGCCCTTATAGAGTTACCATGCCCGCGCCAGGCGCCACGGCATCAACTTGCTGACGCCGTGACGCGTGCACGCGCCTGGGTGCCGTGCTTCACTTGGAGATAGCGAGAGATATATGTAACTATCTCAGCACGTCAGCAGAGCAGCATCGCACACCGGCAGCGTGCAGAGCAACATCACCGACAGGCAACATTGCAGACCGGCAACATCGCAGACCGGCAACATCGCGTCGCACATTTACACCATCATCGAAAGACCACCGACATCGCACATTGACATCGCACACCGACATTGCACACCAACATCGCACAGGGACATCGCACACGGACATCACACACCGGCATCGCACACCGACATTGCACATCGTCATCGCACATCGTCATCGCACACCACCAGTCCGTATCGCACACCACCAACATGGCCGCATACCCGCACCGCCCGCCTATGTTACCGCCACGTTCAACGGCTGCTGTCCGATACACATGTCCGCATACAGCATGGGTCCACTGACCCCCGCCACGAGCAGTATATTGACAACATAGAGACAACCACATTAACAGGTAAGAAAGAGAACGAAATGATGGTTACTCTAATGAACTTTAAACGAAATGTAACGAAACGACACGGCTGTCACTTCATCACCCTCGGGGACGGGAGCGATGAACTTACGATATTGTCACAACCTGAACTAAGGACTTATTGCCGACTCCGGACAACCAACTACTGCCCGCGCCGCCACCATCCCCCGGCGTCTTTTGCGGCCGCTCCCCGTCCATCCTCCCCCCCAGAGCGGCGTCGGTACACCCCGCTGACAACGCTTGAAACTGGGCCATGATGGAGCTGGAGCGAGACTGTCCGCCCGTCTGGTGGTCGGTCGGTGCCCTAATTATGTGAGCTCACCCCACCCACCAGAAAAAGGCGGCGGCGCAGAGCCGCACGGGGTCACTCTCACGGCGCCGCGCACTCTGTGGGTCGTCAGAGCCGGGGTGGATCTGGAGGAGGGGGTTACGATGGCACCGACCAAGGACGCGCAGAAGCTGCGCCGGGCGGCTGAGAGGAAGGGCAAGGCGGAGGACCAGTACGAATTCGGCTGCCTCCTCTACAACGGGAACGAGG
>Ga0307489_10001138_pt1 | contig 17376 bp, 22 predicted proteins | sample SB12metaG_FD_202247 | JGI IMG/M metagenome (GOLD analysis project Ga0307489, IMG submission 202247) | Sea-ice brine microbial communities from Beaufort Sea near Barrow, Alaska, United States - SB 1.2 | ecosystem: Environmental > Aquatic > Marine > Coastal | place: USA: Alaska | collected...
GCATTGAGAGCAATTTCTCGACTGACGTTGAATCTCGTCTTCCTCCTCGCGGTTGTATGAGCATTCACCCTGAAGGTGAGTCATGCTCCAACCCTTGGTTCGAGTGCTTGTTCTCAACCACCCTCCTGGCAGGCGATGGCGGCGGCGATGGCGGCGGCGGGGATGACGCACCCGGGAGCGCCAAAGCTCGGCGGCCCGGGCAGCCCGGGGGGCCCAGGCGGGCCCGGCGCTCTCGGTCAGCAACTCGATGGCATGCAGGGACCGGGACCCGGACCGGGGCCAGGGCAGCCGCCGCCGCGCCCAGTGCCTGCCCCCGCGAGCGGCCCGGCCACGCGCCCCGCGTCCGCGCCCCCCGCGACCGCGTCCGCCATGCCCGCGCCGGCGTCGCAGGCGCGGCACCCGAGCCCGACCCCCAAGCCCCTGCTTGTTCCGGCCAACGCCGCCGCTGCGGTGCCGGCGCCTGCGGGTGCTGCGCCACCGAGCACGGTGCTGGCGCCCCAGGCAGGGGGGGTGTTGAGATAGAGCACTCGACCGACGTAGAATCTCAGCCCCCTTGTCCAATCGTCTGTATGATCTTTCACCTTGAACTTAAGTTGTCTGTCATGCTTTGATATCGTTTCGAGCGCTTGTTCTCAATGACCCTCCTGCAAGGTTGACAAGGCCGAGGAGCCCAAGCGCACCGCCTCGGCGATCTCGGAGGAGTTGGGTGCGGAGACGCAGATCCTGGCTGTCGGGGAGAAGCAGAAGCAAGCGGCGCTCCCGCTGCCGTCGGCTCCTATGCCGCCCAAGCCCGGCGCGCAGCCGCCGCCGCCGACAACATCCGCCTCTTCCTTCACCGCTCCACCTGCCCCGGCTCCGGCATCCGCCCCTGCTCCGGCTCCCGCCCCGGCCCCGAGCCCGAGCCCGATCCCAGATCTGGCCCCGGCTGCCCCGGCTACTCCGGCTGCCCCGGCCCCTGCCCCGGCTGCCTCGGCTCCCACCCCCGCCCCTACCCCTGTGCCGGCCCCGGCTCCCCCTCCCCCAGCGCCCGCCTCCACCCCCCCCGCGCCACCTTCAACCCTGGCACCGGCGGAGCACAAATCCCCTGCGGCGGGCGCCAGGCCCTTCGCCCCCGTCGCTGCCGCGCCCGCCTTCACTCCCGCCACCACCGTCGCCGCTCCCTCCTTGAAGCCCTTCTTTCCCGCTGCCGCCGCCAACTCTGCGCCCGCCGCCACCACGCCTGCGCCCACTGCCGTCGCCGCGCCTGCCGCCGCCGCACCCGCCTCCGCCGCGCTCGCTGCCGATGTCTGCCAGGCAGCAGCCGAGCCCGCCGCCGCCGCCGCGCCTACCTTGAAGCCCTTTAACCCTACCGTCGTTGCGCCTGCCACTGCCGCCGCCGCACCTGAAGAGAAGAACGGCGATGCCGACATGAGAAACGGCGACACCATCGCCGCCGACGCGAGTTCTGAGGAGCCCCCGAAGGTTGCGAAGCCTGTGACCCCCGCGGAGCCGTTCACACCCCCCGGCGGCCCCGGCCTAGGCGAACCGCTGGTGTACCCCGTCGAATTCCTGCGCCTGTTCCAGTCTAACGCGGTATGCGCCAACGCGCCGGCGGACCTACAGGTTGGGCCTGGCGGATATTGCTCGTCAGAGGATGCCTCCAACTCCAGGGTGATATGGTGTACTCTCACACAGACGCGCGGGCTCCGTATTTTTGAACTCAACGTCGGTCGAGTACTTGTTCTCAATAGGCATAGGGTGCCATTCAACTCAATAGATGATGTTTAAAAGTGTGTTAGATGACGTGGCGAGCAGTATCCGCCAGGCCCTACCCTGAGGCTCCCGGGGACGAGGACTATTGGCCGCTGATCGACTTCGTGTGCCCGCTGCACCTACAGCAACAGGGCGGTGGCGGGCACCGCGGGGGCGGCGGGCGGGGCGGAGGGCGCGGCGGCAGCGGCCCGCAGTGGAACCCCGCGGGTGAGGCCTGTCAGATTTTGCTTGGACAGTGTTGTCTTTGTGACGTCTCAGCGTTTCAAGCGCGCCGAGCGAGCGAATGAGCGACAACGAAACTCGCGGGGATTACTGATAGCAACTAGATAAGAGGTGCCGTCTGACGAGGCCTCGAAAACCAACAAACAAACGCTTAGACTATTATCACTCTGAAGGTCACAACCCATCTAATTCCGGCTTTCTGCCAAAAAATTACCTGATTTGACTCAACATGCTGGACTTATGCTTCAGTCAGTCTTTGCCAAGATCATGATTACCCCTGCTCACGGTCAGGATATATGACCAACCCCAAAAAACTTTTGTCCCCAAAACATTTTGAATTTCCTGCGTCTGGTCGAGTTTGTCGGCGATCGTTCGAGCCATAATTTCGAGTTCCGTGCGGAAGCGCTTCAGAAGAGTGGCAAGGCGCCATCATTTCTCCTGCCGGGGATGCACAAGTGGTGTCTCATGAAAATGGAATCTGCGACTGTGGCTCAAACGATCGCCAGACAGCGCGATCAGACGCAGGATTTTTCTTTTTTGTAGTTATCTACCTCTCCTCGCCTGGCGAATGTGTAATTCTGTTTTTTGTCAAAGAATTAGCTCAAGAATTCTGAGTGACATTCTCGTTCGCAGTTTTTGGTAGAAATCCGAAGTGAGGGGGGGCGTGACCTTGTGCTCGGGCAGCCGCAAGTGCGAGTTCATCGACACGCACTTTAGACGCTACTTTCTTAATGAACATGGCATCCCATGACGCGCCTTTTAGACCCTCGCTGCTTGAGTTACATGGCATTCTTTGACATGTCGAGAGATGTCTACCAGGCCCTACCCCCTGGCGGTCCGCCCGGTGGACGCGGCGGTCCCCTTGGCTTGGGAGGCCCCAGCGGCGGGCGCGGCGGCCCCCCCGGCGGCAACTCCGGCGGCCGCCTAACGCCCGTCGAGCAGTGGGGCCACCGCGGGCTGCCTCCGGAGCAGCCGGGGCAAGGTGGGGGGCGCGGCGGCAGCGGCGGGCGAGGCAGGGTGGTCAATGAGAACAACCACTCGACCGAAGTCGAAACGAGTCGAACCCAAAGGGATTTTGAGAACAAGCACTTGACCGAAGTTGAATCCAGTCAAACCCAGTCCGCGCATCTGTGCGAGCATTCACGCCTAAGATCAGTCATGCGTGCTCCTCCGATTTTGGACTGATGCGTCAACTGACGAACCCAGTCTTTTATTGAGAACAAGCACTCGGCCGACGTTGAATCGTCGATCCCAGTCTGCACGTCTGTACGAGCATCTACACTCAAAGTCAGTCATGCGGGCTCGTCCGATCTCGGGTCGAGTGCTTGTTCTCGGTAATCCTCCGTCTGTGCGAGCACTCACCCTGGAGGTGAGTCATACGGGCACGTCCGATCTCGGTACAATAACTTGTTGTCTATGATGTCTGTATGAGCATGCTCCCCGGAGGTAAGTCATGCGGGCTCGTCTGATCTCGGTTCGAGTGCTTGTTCTCAGGGACCCTGCTGCACGGCGGCGGGGGCGACCGGCGCGGGGGCTACGGCGGTAATGCCCCCACCACGTTCGACCGCAACCTGCCATCCCTTACCGAAACCAAAAACAAGTTCGTCATCAACGTGGAGCGCGGCGAGGAGGAGAAGAAGCAGCGCGCGTTCAAGGCCATCCTCAACAAGCTCACGTTCGAAAACTTCGAAAAGCTGCTGGAGAAGGCGGGGCCACGTCATTCACCTCACGCTTAGACTCAAACCCTTGCTCATCGAGTTGAGTGACACCATACGACCTGGTCAGGATTGTGTGCATCCGTGCACCATGAGTCGAGTGACACGATCTGACCTGATGAGACTGATGTGCACAGGTACACTACGAGGAGGTGCTCGAGGAGGGCATCAGCGCGGCGGAAACTTTGGTCGGCCTCAGCGCGCAGATCTTCGACAAGGTAGGGAGTGATAAACGGCGCTCGCCACGGCATCCACCACATCGTGTATTGAATGAATAGCTTCCCTGTGACGTTGCAAGCATACTCACATTATCCACCACATTATTACCACGCTATAGCCCCTCGTGTATTGAGTTAAGCGCCTCCCTGTGACATGTGTCAACCGCCTCCCTGCAATGCAGCGAGCATCATCACGTCGTCCACCACATTGCCACATTACATATCCTGTGTAATTGAGCCTAGCGCCTCGCTGTGACGTCGTGAACACGACCACCCGGGCCCTGCGTCGAGGCGCTGACGGAACCGACGTTTGCGGAGCTGTACGCGCAGCTGTGTCAGTTCCTGTCCGACCGGTTCCTGTCGGACGCCGTGGAGTTCATCGACCCGGACACGCCGGCCGACCAGGAGGAGCCCAAGAAGATCACCTTCAAGCGCGTCATTCTGAACAGGTGTCAGGTGGGATCTGATGACTGTGCTCGCCACGTCAAGTCATAACCCGTGTGTTGAACTCGCTCTCCTCTCTCTCCTCCCTCTTCCCTCGCTCATCCTTCATCTTTCATCTCTCGATTCTCCTCTCTAGTCCCTCCTTCCTCCTCTCCTCCCTCTCATCCCTCTCATCCTCCATCTCTCCTCTCTCCGCCCTGGTCCCCTCTCCCTCCCTCTGCTTCCTCGTCTTCCTCTCATCCTCAATCTATCCCGTCACTCCTCCCTCCTCTCCTTTCTCGTCTCTCCTCCTTCCCACCAGTGTATTGGGTGGTTTCGTATGAAGCTGCTCATCCAATCAGAATTTCAGAACTTTGTGTCGGCGCGATGTTGGCTGTTCGCTGTCGTACGCACTCGAGTACCAATCCTTTTGACGTGGCAAGCGTTATCCGTCTGACCCTGTTCTCAGGAGGAGTTTGAGAAGGGTGACGCGGCCATTAAGGTTGCGGAGCAGGAGGGGGTGGTAGCCAAGGCGGCCAAGGAGGCCAAAATCGCGAGGGAAGCCGCCGGGGAGCTGGAGCCTAAGGACGCCGCCCCGGCCGCGGTGGAGGTCAAGCCGGATGCCAAGCCGGCCGCCGAATGCGCGGCAACGAGGGAGGCGGGGGAGAAGCTGGAGGAGGGGGAGATAACGGCGTCGGTGAAGAAGCTGACCAAGAAAGAGATTGAGAACGCAGAGATCATCGCCGACGCCAAGCGGCAAGAGCGCATGACCATCGCGCGCCGCCGCATGCTCGGCAACATCCGCTTTATCGGCGAGCTCTTCAAAAAGCAGATGCTGACTGGTTTGGCCTGGCGGATACTGCTCTCCACTTCAAAGGGTGCAATTCGGCCAAGAGACGAGATTTCAAGTTCCTTGGATGACATAGCGAGCAGAATCCATGATGACGCAGCGAGCAATATCCGCCATGCCCTACTGACGGAGAAGATCATGCACATGTGCGTGATGAAGATGCTGGGCGAGACCACCAACCCGGACGAGGAGGACGTGGAGGCGCTGTGCAAGCTGCTGACCACCATCGGCGGACAGTTGGACCACGCGCGGGCCAAGGCGCACATGGTAGGGTGGTGTAGGTTGAACCGTATACCCACACATGGGAGTTATTGAGAACATCGACTGGACCGACGGCCAGCTCGCCATAAACCACCAGATCGACGTTCGCGAGGCTGAGAAAGAATGCCCATACGATGGTCTGCCGTCGGTTGGTGATCACGAATCGACTGCGTGTCTGTATGAGCATTCACCCACACCCTCGCAAACGTCGATCTGGCCGTCGAGTCGTTATTCTCAATAACCCCCGTGCCACGGGGGCCAGGGCGAAAGCTTGGTGTCTGCTTATATACCCCGAAGCTTCTTCTCTGGACCGATGACACCCATGTGGAAAGCGCCTGAGACTATAATACGATAAATTGCCTTCAAGTATTGCTTTCAAAATTCAACTTGCACCGCTACAATGGGGACGCGTACTTCGGGCGGATCATGGACCTGAGCCGCAACATGACCATCTCCAGCCGTCACCGCTTCATGTGCCAGGACATCATGGAGATGCGCAGCAAGGGTTGGCGGGAGCGCAGGAAGCAGGAGGGCCCCAAGAAGATAGACGATCTGCACAAGGACGCGGCGCGGGAGGCGCGGCAGAAGGAGCAGGGAGGGCCGCCGCCGCGGCGGGACGCGCCCGGCGGCCGGGGTGGCGGGCGAGACGACCGCGGCGGGCCAGGCAGGGGGGGTCGAGAACAAGCACTCGACCGACGTAGAATATCCTCCTCCTCTTCCCCCTCCTCCATTTTCCGCGCGTCTGCTTAGTCATTCACGCTAAAGTTCAGCCATGCTCCGATCTCGGTCGAGTGCTTGTTCTCTACGACCCTCCTGTCAGGCGGTGGGCAACACGACCGACGCGACGATCGCGGGGGCGGCGGCAGGGACGACCGCGGCGGTGGCGGTGGGCGCGGCGGCGGGATGGAGCGCGGCGGCAGCGGGGGTTTTGGTGACCGCGGGGGCGGCCCACCGCAGCCGCAGCAGTTCGACCGACGGGACGGGCCTGGTCGCGGCGGCGGCGGCGGGAGGCCGGGGGATGACCGACGGGACGGGCCCGGCGGCCGGGGCGGCGAGCGCCAGCCGCCGCCCGAGGCGCCGCGGGTCATGGGGCGCGGCGCCATGGGGGGTGGCGCCGACGCGGGGGGGATGCTGCGCCCGGGCGGCAGTACAGGCGCGGGCGCTGGCGGCGCCGGCGGCAAACCTGTCAGCCCCGCGACCTCCGTCGCAGTGCCCCGCCCGATGGTTGGAGGCTTCCCGGCGCCCGTCCCAGCGCCACGAGCCGACGGTGCGGCGGCGGCCCCGGCCGCCGCAGCGTCCAGCCGCAAGCCAGGCCCCGCGCCTTCCTACAACCCAACAATGTCGGACGACGATTACGAGGCTGCGCGCAAGAACACGCTGGACTACTACATGAACGACAAGGACGTGAGCGTGGCGCTGGCCACGATGTCCGAATGGGGCGGGTTCCACCAGCGCGTGCCGGAGTTCGTGGTGTACTTTTTGAACAGCAGCTTCGAGCGCAAGGCGGCGCAGATGGACTGGGCGGTGGCAGCCAAGCTGTTCCGCGCTATGCCCTCGGCAGGGCTTCGCTTAAGTTCATTGTCCGACTCAAGTCCAATCTGTGCGCCGGGAACCCGAAACCACCGAAACCTATAGTCTGCTTCATCAGCGTCACTGAGACCCCGGAATCTCTTGTCTGCTCCGCCTGTGCCCACACTTCGACTTGCTCGTCTCGTTTCCGTAGTCTGAACACTGGTCGCCAGGCTTCCTCTTGCTTTTGAAAGCCAGCAAGGCCACATTGTTGTGGCCTTGCTGACCCCCAGAACTGCCAGAGGGGACCTGCCACCGAAATCGGCAGTGCAGCCCGCGGCAGTTCCCGCTGGGCAGGTTATTTAACTCGCCGATCGGGACTTGCCGAGTTTCAACCTGCCGCGAGGTCTCTTGCCGCGATCAAACCCGCTGTGAGGGGGAATGCGGGTTCTTAAAAGCAAGAGGAAGGCTAGCTAGCGATGTTGGGAACAGAACCAGAAATCACTGCGTTTATGCCACGCAGTGCCTGAGTGCCTGGGAAAAAAAGAAATGCTCAAGTTGAGGTCCTGCGCCTGTAATTGCTGGAAATTACGAGTTTCTGCCAGAAAACATGTACGAAAATGTGTTTTACCCCAGATTATGGAGTTATGTGTTCGAAAACTCAGCCAAAAGAAATACGCTGTGCCATCGGCCACGCGCCCGCTGCGGCGCCAGGAAACTCGCCCAAGCACAGGCTGGACGCGCCGTCGTACGAAAGAAATACACAATAGTTGGGGAAATGCTATGCCGGTAATACAAAATTAGATATCCAAAGTTGCAGGCTCGTGGTGCAGCGGCGGCGTGTTTTCTTTGGGTTGAATTGACGACAAGTCAACTCAATAATCCAGAGTCAAGAGCATGTTTAATTGTTGTTTCGCAGAAACTCGTAATTTCCAGTCATTACAGGTGCATGACCTTGAGCTGGAACACATACTGCCTGTACGGCCCTGTTGTGCGGTGGTGCCCGCCTCGGCGCTGCTGGATGGCGTGCGCCTGGTGGTGGACAACCTGGAGGACTACCTGTGCGACTTGCCAGTGGCGGACAAGCACCTGGCGTCGCTGGTGGCGGGGCCTGTCTCAGACGGGGAGATCGAGTTCGCCGACCTGGCGGCCTCGGTAGGGGGAGTATTGAGAACAAGCCCTCGACCAAGTTTGAATCTCCCCCTCCTTGGCACGTCTGTATCAGGGTCATTGAGAACAAGCACTCGACCGTCGTTGAATCTCCTCATCCCCTGCGCACATGTATGAGCGTTGACCCTGAATGCAAGTCACGGTCCGAACTCGGTTGGAGTGCTTGTTCTCAACGACCCTTCTACTCGGTGGCGGCGGCGGGGCCGGACGGGGAGACGGGTTACATTCTGCGCGAAGGTTACGCGCTGCCGTTCCTGGCCAAGGTGCTTCTTGCCGTGGCCGCGGTGGCAGGTGCGCCTCGCGCCGCCGCCGTGTTTGAGAGGTCCGGTGTCTCGCTCGCCGGCTTCCTGGGCGAGCTGGACGCGGAGGAGGAGGGTGCAGCGGAGGGCATCATGGACCAGTACGAGCTTAAGGCAGGGGGGGTGATCGAGAACAAGCATTCTATTGATGCTATTTCCTGTTCCGCCTGCTCCGCTTCCTCCCCCTCCTTCACCTCCTCCTCCTTCTCCTCCCCCTGCTCCTCATCCTCCTCCTCCTCCTCCGCGCGTCGTCTGTAAGTACGAGCATTCAGTCTGACGGCGAGTCACGCTCTGATCTCAGTTTCAGTGCTCGTTCTGAACGACCCTCCGGCAAGGACGTGCTGTTCTCGATGGTGCCGGTGAAGGCTGAGCTTGTGAAAACTTTGGGAGAGGGGGCGAAGGGCGCTGTGGACACCGCGGCCATCGCGGCGTGGATGGAGGCCAACGTGGCGGAGAACACGCGCGTGGTGAGGCCTGGCAGATATTGTTCGCCATGTCATCTGCTACTTGTACAGACCCCCCTCTATCTCAAGAAACGAGCAGTTTGAGTTTGCGATCACCATATCCGGTGATCGCGTCTGCGGCCGGAAGTTTTCAATGACATCTCCAGTTATTCAACATTGAAGATTGGTCACACAAGTTTCTCGTGATTTGTCCATCAGTTTCTTCAAGTAGAGGATCGGACCGTACAGCTGTGAACCCTCGTTTGTTGAGTCTACCGGCCTCCTTATGACGAGGCGAGCAACATCTGCCTGGCCCCAGTGCGTGGCGGCGGAGCTGGTGTCGGAGGTGGCGGCGGCGGCGCTGGTGCGCAGTATCCCGTCGCCCGCCGCCACCTCAACCTCGGTAGGTCCTGCCAGATGTTTGATATGGCTCGTCCATCATAACATGCCGTTCATGTCAAGAAACAAGGGGTTCAGATGTGGATATTGCTCGCCCGTCGCAAGATGCCATTTCATGCCAAGAAACAAGGGTTGGAATGAATGCCATTGCATGGCGGGCAATGGGCCTGGCACATAGCATTCGCCATGTCGGAGGATCATACGATACCATGTCAGTCAAGATACGAGATCTCAAAACGCGTGTCGAGGACGCGGCGGGCAATATCTGCATGTCCCTGCTCCTTGGCTCCCATCGCCGCGTTCGCCGCGCTGGCGCCGCTGCTGCGCTCCGTGGTGGCCGGCCCCGGCGCCACTCTCAAGCCGGAGCGCGAGGTGGCCGTGCTCTTCGCCGTCCAACGATTCTGCCACGACGCGGGGCACCCCAAGGGCCTGCTTACGCGCATCTTCCGAGATCTCTACAATGGCGCGGACGACAGTAAATAACGCCGGACACGTCACCCACCATATGTAACACCGTCGTTTACTTGAGCTCAATGACAGAGCGAGACGCGTAGCCACGTCACCCACCACGCTGTGTACGCTGGTTTCGTGATCTCAATAAAACAGATCGACGCAGAATGACGCCCGACACGTCACCCAACACTTTACACCCTCGTATACTGAATGAATGATGGTTTTGACAGAGCGAGCACTTTTTCTCAAGTCCCTTTCCGATGACGAGGTGTTGGACGAGCCGGCGATGAAGCGATGGCAAGTCGACACGTCCGACGCTGTTCCCGGCAAGACCAAGGTAGGGCCTGGCAGACATTCCTCGCCACGTCATCTAACGCGTTTCGAACCCTCGTTTGTTGAGTTGTACCAGGTAGGGCTTGGCAGATACTGCTGGCCACGTCATCTAAAGCATTTTGGACCCTCATTTCTTGCGTTGATCGGCTTCTTTTGACGCGGCGTGCAATGTCAGCCAGGCCCTGGACCAAGGCTCTGTTCGACGTGACGGAGTACCTGGTGGGGAGGTGCAAATCGAAAGCCGTGTTGAAATGAGAGCTTGGATTTCCTTCAGCGCTCGAGAAACTGAGATAAGATAATTTGTTCTTACGATGCGGTTTACATTTCAGCTTGCGCCCCTACATCCTGGAGGAGTTGGAAGCCAGCCACGAGGAGGAGCACGCCAATGATACAGCCGAGTAAGCGCTGCCATGCATTTGTGACAGCGCTGACTCCGGGCTGCGAACGCCCCTAATGGTGCCGTGCATTGGTGCCGGCACCAGCCCGACCGTCTGGCCCACGCGACGCTGCATGGTTTCATACATCGTCGCCGCTTGGAAAGCACGATGGTGCGGGGATTGGATTCAATGGGAGTGGGGTGGCGCCATGGTCACCAGCAGAGCGTTAATAGTTCAGTATTCTGACAGTATGAGAGGCTGTTTGCATGGGTGAAAATGATCCAAAATTCTTGTGAGTGACTATCGGCACACGCTTTCTGGCCGGCGACGCGTTGACGCTATTGATATGACCGGCGCAACCGGTGATTACTTTGTGGAAGCCTGATTCTACTTTGCACTTCGTTTGCACTTTGCGCGTCTCTTCTCCTCTCCACGTTCGAGATCATGCCTGGTTCCCGTCGCGTCGGTGATGATGTTGTGCACTTGGGTCCTCCGCTGTTCGCTCTCTGCACGTCACGCGTCTAACTTCTCTCAATCAATGCATGGGATGTGGTGTCTGTTTGAAGTTTGTCCGGCGGTATGAAACCGGCCCACCATTACTAGCGCGGTCTTGATTCAGTCCGCATCCGCATCCGCTGCAATCGCCACTTCCCGCGCAGCTCATTTCGGAATTCGCTCGTCGAGCGCCCTCCTATGCGCCTCCAGCTCCACCTCCGTGGTGGGCATCCCGCCAAGGTTGCCATACTTCGTGTAGGTTGTTTGCACCGGGGTGTAAGCGCCCCACGCCGGGTGCGCCGCCGCCCCTGCCACCGCTCCCGCTCCGGTCCCCGTTCCCGCCCTCGCCCCTGCCGGCACGTGGATCGAGCGGATACCCAGGCTGCTCTGGCGCGCCAACGCCACCCCCGAGTAGGGCCTGGCAGATGATGATGATAATGCCCACCGCATCGTCCAGCGCAGTGAACCCTCATGTCTTGATATAAATGGTATCAGAGGCATCCTTGGGTGCGGAGAGTATCTGCCAGACCCTACCCCCGACGCGGGCCATGCTGAGGCCGGCCGCGCACGAGTCGTCGTGGCCCCGCCCCCGCACCCACCCCCGCACCCGCCTCCGCCCCTGCCCCCCCCGCCCCCGAATGCGGTCCCGACTGCGCCTCTTCCCGGCGGTGGCGCCCACGCCCCCATGATGTACGGCCTCCCAACCGCGCCGCCACCGCTGCCGCCGCCGCCGCCGCCACCGCCGCCGCTGCTGCTGCTGGAGTCAGGCTCCTGCTTACACCAGTTCCGCCGGAAGAGTCAGAACATAGCGACAGACAAATTTACGTCGATGGGATTGGTTCACCGCTCAAAATTGCTCACGTTGAGCCCCTGCTTCACCCAACTGTCATATGGTTTCGATTGTGGGGAATTACGCTCAGAACATTTCTTTTTTTAATTATTTTATAACGTTCATCGAGCCCCACGGCGCTTCACATGGTGAGCTTAACCAGCCCTCTCCGCAATTTCAAGCGGACAGACCTCAGCATATCGAGGGGCATTCCAATCTATGCTCATGCTAATTTGACTAAAGGTTATGGTATTGGAGGTCATTACCGTTGTTGAGGGTCTTGTGACAATATTAAGGTTGACGTTATTGAAGGCAGACTTAATATTGATAACAGGAGAGTGGTGTTGATCTCTACTCACTCTCTTCAGCACACTCACTCTTCGATTCACTCCGCATCCGCTTTCTCTTTCTCCGTCCTGGTCTACCCCGTCCATCATCTTCAGTCACTTCCAATCCCGTCCCTCTTGCTCTCGTCCCCACCCTCTGTTCCCCTCGTGCGTCCCCCGTTGTTCTGTTCCATTTTTTTCCGCCCCTTCGTCCCGGTCCGTCCTACGTCTTTGTCCTCTTTCATCATCGGTCCCCTCGTCATCCTCGTCCTCACGTTCTCTCACCACTTCTCTCCCACCGCTTCCGTTTACTTTCTCCTTTCGGCCACCACTATGACTTAATCCGTGTCCACCCCGTCCTCCCTGTCCAATTCTACCCCTGCCCCTACCCCTGCCCCTTCCCCTCCTTCCTCCCCTTTGATTTCCTATCCCGGCGCCTTCACACCCCCCTTGGGCCTTCACCTCATGAGCCTCTAAATCCACGTACTGCCATCGGCTGGCAACAATGCATTTCCTCCGACGTCAACCACCCTAGCCCCCCTCGCTCCCCATCACTCCCTTCTCGTAATTTCTCCGTCAGCCGCGCTTTCCAATATCTTCTCTCACCCTCCCATTTCTCCAGCTTGACTTTAGCCCTCTGATTCCAGTGCTTTCGCGCCCTGCTAGGGAGCCGGGAGCCACAGCTGGAGCAGTACCATCCCGTGCTCTCCGTTTGCTGTCTACAGTCAATTTCCGCGCAGTACCTCGCAATCACCACTCCAAGGCCGTCCCGGAGTGGGTCCCCGTGTACCTTCCCAGCGCTCGCTGCCTCCCTTTCAGCCGCTTTCTGCATACCTGTAATAGTTTTATTCGCCGTCCGGTGTTCAGCAGCCTTTACCTTGTCACGCGTGTCTGGTGCCGATATGCCCCGCTCGATTTCAAGCCGTTGTTGCACTTGGTTACGCATATTCCATAACTCCATGGCTCCGGCTCGCATAATGAATGCGATAGCTGAGTTGACGTCCCGGGCGTCCGCTGGTCATGCCCCCATGTTTCGCATCACCGTTTTGAATGTCGGTGGCGGACACCCGAGCCCTCCCAGGACTGGGTTCCATTCCGCACATATCCTGCGAGCGCCTCCATGCCCCCCTTTGGCACTCGTGTCATCTCCGTCGACTCGGGCTGTTCTGGCCCACCATCGGATAACATTCGGGATGAGTTCCACAGGGCACCCAACTGGCTGTCATGTTTCCCTTTGAGACACGAGCCACGCTTCCAGTCGTCGCTTGAGCCGGTTTTCGTCGTACGGTTTCTCTTTCTGCGCCGCCAAGTTCTCGAACATGACTACTGCGATGACGTGTTGTATGTTACCCGTTCTCGCTTTGCCGCCGCCTTTCCAGTGACTGTCTGGGATGAATCCCATTGAGTCGGGTAGGTATTCCAGCACTATCTGTCCGCCCATCTGAGAAACCGCATTGCGGTACTCGTCGTTCCCCCTTGGGAAAATTGGGATAACCAGCACTAAACGCCGCCCGCCCGCCGTTCCGGTTTTTACAGAAGCAGCCGCGAGTTTGATGGTGCGCATGACGTGGCAGGTCGGTTATTGAGAATAACTACTCGACCGACGGCCAGATCGCCATAAACCGCCAGATCGACGTTCGCGAGCTGAGGGTGAATGCCCATAGGATGGTCTGCGGTCGGTCGGCGATCACGAATCGAGTCCGTTCGTCTGTATGAGCATTTACGCACAGCCTCGCGAACGTCGATCTGGCCGTCGAGTAGTTATTCTCAATAACCCCCGTGCGTGGTCGTCTACCTCGCCGTGCCCCACGTCCCCGCCGTTATATTCGGGGTTAATATACCCGCGTCGGACGCTGTTAAACGCCTGGGTAGTTAGTCCGTCCCGCTGCACTCGGCCGTTTCCGGTGAATAGTGTCAGGTCCTCCCAGGTGAACCATTTCTTGAACCCTTCAAATAAATTCAGCAGGTCACAAGTGAGCTCCCCTTCAATAGCCAGCTCCTCTACAAATGTCCACAGCTGGTTCCATGGCGTCGCCCAGCACATCTCTTCCTTCCGCGCGGAACACCCAGTCCGAACCGCGCCGGGATGCAGTGTGTCGAGGCACGCGCAGGCCGCCTCCGCGAACGCTGCCCCGTCCCGCTCGTTGCCTTCCCACAACGCCATCAGCCTCCAGAATACCTCGGTCGTCATCCCTTTGCCTGTGTCAATGCCGTTGCCTCGCCTGATCGTCACTTTGTCGCCTTCGACGGACGTCCACCTTGCTGTGAACGCGTGCTCGATAATCCCCCTCGTGCGTGTCCATTCTGGTCCGCTCTCACCCAGCGGCCCCCACGCCGGGTGGCTTCGCGTCCAACCCTCGGCCATCACAACGTCGCTTGGCCGGAGGACAGCGCTGATCACGTCGTCTCATTTCTTGATGAGCCGCGCTCGAACATCCAGCATTTTGTCTTATTCGGGACCAGAACACTTTTGCATTTGTCCGTCTTATATTTCAAGTCTAACGATCAACATTTTTGCCGATTTGTGGAAATTCGGGGAGCTAATCGATCGTCGATTTCACCACGTGTGTTCCATGGTGCCCACTCTGTTAATATTTTTATTATGTAGAGTTCACTTTCGACCAAAAGGGGTATTCGCGAGAATCGATTGAAACTTGCCACAATTCGATAAAACCGCATGTGCCAACCCCGTCTCTTGTCTACGGCCGGAAAAGGCGCGACTGCTGACGCTCCATGCTTTCACTACTGACGCGGCGGCCGCGCTCCTTAGCAGCTGTGGCGGCGTCCACCTCAACGATCAAATGCAGCGTTGGAGTCTCGCGGCGCGGGTCGCGCGCGCACTCGTGCTTCTTAGAGAGTCAGTAGTTGTAGACGGTGGTTTGTAAGGGACCCATCGCGCGCGCTGGCATATGTCTCTCGCCGTCACTCGCGCGCCTCATCGTTCCTGTCACCATTCCCCATCCTACTGATGGGTTCTGCGGCACGTTTTCCCAAAGATCGGGATGTTCGTGCGTTCTAGCTTCCTGCTCCCAGGAGCGCCCCGACCCGCACCGCGCGCTTCGCGTGACACGTGTCACACGAAGCAGACCTCTCGATCGGGGAGTTGATAGACCTTCGGTTCGCCAAATGCCAGGCGCACCGCGCGCGCGCGCTTCGTGTGACACGTGACTGTGTCCCCCCAAGCAAATAATTTCGGCCAATCAGGAGACAGGGAAAAGTCTGCCGTGAACTTCATTTATGGCACACACGTGCTCTCTTGTTTCCTCACTCTTAGGAAATTTGGGACAGAATGAGAAGTCGCTGTTTGCGCGTGCTCTATGAATCGAGTAGCTCTATTCTGCCACGTGTCAACGCGTATACAAAACGGCCGTTTTGTTTGCTCGCTCGAACTCGCTTCGTGTTGGTCGAGAAAAAGAATCAGCGATTACAGACCGGCACACTTCCGACGGTGCATAACTCAGAAACTCACGCGTCACCCCGCTCCAACTCACGCACCCTCTCACCTGTCGTCTCCCTCGGCGTCGACGAAGGTGATGACGTAGACGTGCAGGTGCCCGCTGGCCGCCGCTTCCGTCGCAGCGTAGTACGGCCCGCGTTCGGGCAAGCGTCGAGCGCGTCGCCGCGTTTAGCGCGTCATTGTACAGCTCCAGCTCGGGCAAGGACTCCTGCAGCGCGCGGGTGTTCCTCGCCGGCCGCCGCCGCAGTGCGCCGCTTGATCCGCGTAGCGCCCGTCGGCATGCCGTACGCGCTGGTCGGCGGGTGACCCCAACGTGCGCGGTGCGTTGAAGGTGGCGGACGTGGCGGCGGGTCGTGGCTTTCTTCCTTTGCAAGTGAGGCTGACTAGGACGGAATCTGGTATCGACGTACGTTCCACGTGTCGCCCTTTTAGTGTTCCTCCCGGTGAGAGGCCTATGCGCTCGCCTTCAATCCTACGTGGCACACTATGAGCCCCCCTCTTGTCACTCGTTTTTAAGGAACAGAGTGTTGGTGCCCGCATGATTTGAGAGGTATAGAGTAGAGACTCGTGCCTATGCCTGAGAGTGCTTAGCCTCAACGTCGTGATGCCACGCTCACTTCACCAAGGCGTGCGACACACCGCTACCACGTGGTATCACAGTAAACGCTTTCCACTGCGTGGATCAGGCGCGGTCGCAAGACACCCGGCAGCGCGTGCCTCGCTCCCTGTACAAGACGGGCAAGAACGAGTGAGGTCATCGCCGGAAAGTCCACGCCGGAAAACAACGAGACCGAGCGTGAAAGCCTGCGCGCGAAGAGCCGCACCGACACGGGCCTCCGCGGGGACTAGATATTGGCGGCGCGTGCCGACGCCGAAGTGCGAGTTCAAATGCTCGCAAGGCTCAGGATCGCCGACGCATTAGATAGAGATCGAACGCCCGCCAGACTCCCACCAAGACCCCCAGCGCCGGAGTGCGAGCACGAACGCGCAGCAAGACTCAGGCCTACTCGTAGTCAATTTGGGTTTCCCCATCTACCTCACACCTTCCGCGCCGCCGCAATTCCCGCGAGGAGCTCGAGATGACGGCGAGGAGCGACGACGGCGGATCGGCCGCGGCTGTTGACAACGAGGACGACAAGGAGCTCAAGATGCTGCGGCGGAACCGCACGGGGACGCCCCTATGCAGCCTGCGGCGGGGCCGAGAGGCTGGGGACTTCGGCAACTGGCTCTTCTTCTTCAAGCTGTGGCTCCGCGAGGTCGGGCTCCTCTACCTGGTCGCCCCGGACGAAGTCGGCGACGAGGAGACCGAGGAGTGCGCCACGCCGGGGCTGGGCAACCCCCAGTTGACAAGCCCCGGCGCACTTCTCGCTCGCGCGGCGCTCAGCAGGGTCGCGGACAGCCGCGCCCTCTACGAGGAGCTCACGCACTCCATCAAGGTCAAGGACAGCAACGGCCTGAGCTCCGTCTACCCCGTGTTCAAGCGCGCGCCGACGAACGACGGCGTCGCCGCGTACAAGTCCAGCACTTTCTCCGCGGCACGACGCCTTCCGCCCAGTATGCACTCTTCGACGGGCTGCTCATCGTGAAGCAGGGCGACCAGACCTACCCGAGTTCACCTGCCAGCTGGAGTCCAAGTGCGAGGCCGCCCGGGGCGCGGGATGCGAGATCCCCGATACCATGATAAAGGGGCTCCTGCAGACTGGCGTCCGCCCGTTGTCCGCGGTCCACGCCATCAAGGCGCAGCCCGACGCCGACCGCTGACGGCGCGTACATGCGTAATCGTGTAATAGGTTCTGGCTTCAACCAGCACCGCGACAGGTTCGAGGCCGTGTTCCGCGCCGCCGA
>Ga0307489_10001139_pt1 | contig 17374 bp, 27 predicted proteins | sample SB12metaG_FD_202247 | JGI IMG/M metagenome (GOLD analysis project Ga0307489, IMG submission 202247) | Sea-ice brine microbial communities from Beaufort Sea near Barrow, Alaska, United States - SB 1.2 | ecosystem: Environmental > Aquatic > Marine > Coastal | place: USA: Alaska | collected...
GCACTGTCCGCCGTCCGAGGCACACGCCTCGCAATGAGTGCGGCCGTAGCGTCCCATGACGCCCGATGTCGCGTCGTCCGTCGAGAAGGAACAGCAGACGCCTGCCAAGCTATAGCGGCGCAAGTTGGACTTGAAAGCAACGTTTGAAAGCGGTTCGTCATTTTGTAGTTTCAGGCGCTGAAATCAAAGCCGCTTTCAACACGGATTTGATACTGGCAACCCGCACCGCCCTACCAAGCAAGCCGCGCCGGCGCCGGTGCTGTATGCTCCGCCATAGCAGTCGTCAGAACTCTCGCACGATTCCCCGGCGCCCGCCTTGTCGGTGCATGCTCCGGAGCCCGCCTCGCACCCCTTCGTGTAGAGCCTTCCATATATCGCCCTCGACATCATCGCAACACATCGTGGAGATCTCAGCCGTGAGAGAGGGACAAGCAAGTACATCGTGTCTGGAAGTGAACGACTTGTGGAGCGATATCCGCCCGACCCTACCTTGGTGCAGCCCGCAGAGACGGCGGCCTCATTGCAACACATCCCGTCGACCGGGGGGTACCATCCGGATCCCGCAATCGGCTCGCCACCGACGCCGCAGAGACCAGTCAGACATCCTCCCGACGGTTCATATCCGTCGTCACCGTTGAACGTGGAGCAAGCCTGTCCCGCCGACGAATTCTTACTGCAGTGCACGTCGCGCGCGCTCTTCCGAAACTCTGTGTTCGGATCGCACGTTGTTTGGCGGCACACTAATTGATTCCATGGTTGGTCCGGGTATGCTGGGTCCTTGAGTTCGAGAGTTGTCCCCGGCCCGCACGCACTGCACTCGTACCCGCCGCTTGCGGCACACGCCGTGCAGCAGGGCCCGACGGAGGTTGAGGGTTTAGGGTTTAGGGTTTCTAGGGTCTAGGGTTGTATAGCTCGCCACGTCATCCAACGCACATTCAGTAATTCCTGTCTGAAAATGGGACCCTATGACGTTGTGAGCGATATCCGTCTCCAACCCGCTTTGAGCCCTCGTATTCTGACTGTAATGGCACCCTATGACGTGGCGAGCAGTATCCGCCAGGCCCTACCGTGCAGTTTGCGTACCCAAGATAGCCCATGGGAGAGTCTGACGTGGGATCGTAGATCGCATCGTACCACCCGTAGGCGCAGCACGTGCCGTCCAGCAAGGGCTTACACTCGTCCACTTTTCGACTCAACGTGAGCGCTTTCTGTGGGATAGGGGGTGCATTCAGGGATTTTGTAGGGGGTGTTTAGGAGGTGTCAGGGCGTACCAGGGGGTATCTGGAGTGTATTTTGTGTCAGAAAAGGCTCAGGTTGAGCTGGAAAGTGGACGAGTGTAACCCCCTGCCGTCCAGGCACTTCCTGTCGTTAAAGCAGTCGTAATCAAAGCTGCACGCGCCTCCGACCAGGGGCGCACACTCGTCCACTATTCTGCTCAACGTAAGCACATTTTGTGGCATACGTTGGGCGCATGATTTTCCCCCAGTCTATTAGACAGGGGGACACGGGGAGATGTGACCAAAACGGCTAAGGATGAGTTGAAAAGTGGACGAGTGTAGGCCCCTGCCTCCGACGCCGACCGAAGCGGGCGGCGGGGCCGGCGGCTTACCGGGCGGCGCCACGTACGCGAACGCCGACGGCGTCGGCGGCGGCGACGGCGGCGGCGACGGCGCCTCCGTATACGAGTATAAAGCCAAGCCGCCGTTCACCGCGCCGGGGCAGCACCGGTCCGTGGGGCCCGGCATGAAGCGGAGCTCTTAGGGTTTTTTAGAGTTTAGGGTTAGGGTTCTGGGTTCCTTGGTAAAATGAACGCTACAAGGAAATAGTCAGATAGCGGGTGAGAGAACGAGGGTGGTGTGTACAGGGGCACTAGAGCAAACTGTCAGACGCCGGTAGGTCCGAGCAAGGGCCGGAAAAGTGACCCCAGAATTTAAAGGTCAACAGACTGTAAAATTACTTTAGGGTTTATGGTTTAGGTATTAGGGTTTTAATTTCACGATACGACCCACCCAACACCCCACTAATGCCCCCCTAGAATCGAGATATACACCTCTCCACGTGTGAATTCTGGGGACACTTTACCGGCCCTTGTTCGGACCTAACGGGGCCTCACCAATTCTCCCCGTCCTCCCCGGCGCACGTCAGCATGATGCCGGAACCCTCCTCGTTGATCTGAATCAGCATCTGCCCCTTCTCGTTCACGTGGTCCGGTTTGATCCACGCCTCGAACGTAGCCTCCAAGCAGGTGCTTACACTCGTCCATGTTAAACCTCAACTTGAGCAACTCCAGGACACTTTCATGAGATACTTTGGGCTATACGGTGGACAGAGGAGCTCAAGTTGAGCTGAAATGGGAACGAGTGTAAGCCCCTGCCTCCAAGCTATTCTCCAGGGCATCTGTCAGGGTCTGGAAATCGCTGTTGAATTGCCCGGGCGCGTCGGGGCGGGGGTTGGCCGACATCTCGGCGCGGGAGTACGGAAGGCCGGTGAACTTGAGCGCCGACTCGCAGGGGCGTACACTCGTCCACTTTTCGGCTCAACGTAAGCGCTTCGCATTCTGTGGGATAGGAGGTGCATTTAGGGGTTGTGTAGGGGGTGTGTAGGAGGTGTTAGGGGGTATCAGGGGGTGTATAGGGTGTGTTCTGTATCAGGAACGGATAAGGTTGAGCTAAAAAGTGGACGAGTGTAAGCCCCTGCCGACTCGCCCACGTCAGTCGGCGCCTTTCGCTGCAGCTGCTTAAACTTGGCGGCGCTCCAAAGGTTCGCGGCGGTTTGCCCCGACGTGATTTGCATCCCCACGTCACGCCGGAACTCGTCGGACGCGTAGTTGCCTTGAGTCAGGGACTTACGCTCGTCCACTTTTCGGCTCACCGTGAGCCGTTTCGTCACTAAGACCACCTTTCTTATTCCGTAAAAAGTGCCTAAGTTGAGGTGAATAGTGGACGAGGGTAAGCCCCTGCCTTGGGTCTCGTCCAGAAGCCACGACGCGGCCAGGTCCGACGCGAACGGGTGGAGTGCGCCGAAAACTTGCTCCCGCCAATCCCGGATGGCGGCGCCGGGCAGGCGGGCGGTCCAAATCCGGACATGATCGAGGTACCCGTTGTACACCATGCCGCAGCATTCGCACAGGGGCCATGTCCCGAGGGTGATGTTGGGAAGCGCGCCGCCGTCGCCCAGGGGCTTACAGTCGTTCACTTTCCAGCTCAACTTGAGCCGTGTCTGAAACACAAAACCACCCTACACACCCTAAACACCCCCTTAACATGGGTTACACAACCCCTACGCCCACCCTCTGTTCCACAAAACACGCTCAAGTTGAGCTGAAAAGCGAACCAGTGTAAGCCCCTGCCGTCGCCGTAGCTCAGCAGGTTCACGGAACCCTCCAACGCGTAACCGGCTGCTGTGTAGGAGCCAGCGGGTACCCCGTCGATCAGGGGCATGCACTCGTCCACTTTCCGCTTTAGCGTTGAGGGTTTGGGTTTAGGGTTTAAGGTTTAGGGTTTAGGGCAAGGGCTTAGGTTGTTAACTTTTCGGTTTGACGTGAACATTTTTTGTGGGATACATTTGGTAGTTTGAGTGACGAGAACGGCTCAGGTTGAGGTAAGAAGTGGAGTAGTGGAAGACCCTGCCGTCGATGTAGAACTCGAGCGACGTGCCGTTGACCGCGGCCACCGCCACGTGCTGCCACGCGCCCTGGGAGCAGGGTCATTGAGAACAAACACTCGAACCGAGATCGGACGCGCCCGCACGACGTACCTTTGGAGTGAATGCTCATACAGACGCGTGAGGACGAGGGGCAGATTCTACGTCGATCGAGTGCTTGTTCTCACGACCCCCCTAGGTTTAGGGTTTAGGGGTTAGGGTTTAAGGTTTAGGATTAGAGTTTAGGGTGTAGGGTTTGGCCTTGCCAGAGTCAGGCTGGTGTTGCTGGAGGGCATCTTGGAGCAGGTGTGATTGTCGCCCACCAGGGCGCCGATGCCCGTGTGCCAGAACCCGAGCGCGCTGGGCACGTGGCCCGGGCAGCACCCGTCGTGTAGCGGCGCAAGTCGAAATTGAAAGCAAACGTTGAAAGCGGTGTATCACATTTTAGTTTCAGGCGCTGAAACCATGGGCGCTTTCAACACGGGTCTTGATACTGTCAGCCTGCACCGCCTTTACCGTTGCTGCCGTCCGCCAAGCTCTGGCTGGCGCTACACATGATCATGATGTAGGGGCGCAAGTTGAAATTGAAAGCAGAAGTTCAAAGCAGTTTATCATATTTTAGTTTCGAGCGCTTAGTTCCAGGCGCTTTCAGCATGGATTTCACCGATTCAACCTGCACCGCCCTACCATGATGCCCCAGCCATCCGACCCGTGGATTGCGATAGGCGCGGAGATCGGGTCGATGTCCGGCTTGATCCACGCCTCGAAAGTAAAGTTCGAGAAATTGAGCGCGCTGAGGTACTTGGAGACGGGCACCACGGCGGTGGTGTTGCCGTCGAACAGGGGCTTACACTCGTCCACCTGTCAGCTCAACGTAACTGCTTTTGGTGGGACAAGGGGTACCTAGGGGGTGTCTAGGGGGTGTTTAGGGATTATTTAAGGCGGGGGTGGAGGGGGTGCTTAGGCGTTTAGGGGATATGTTGAGTGTCAGAAACGGCTCAGGTTGAGCTGAGAAGTGGACGAGTGTAAGCCCCTGCCGTCGAAGTGCAGCGAAGTGACGCCGACGATGGAATTCTTGTCGTATCGCTCGTAGTCTTCAGAGTCGAAGAGCGCGTTTTCCTGTTTGTGACTCAGGAGGTTGCGGCGGCTCTCCTTGGCGGCGCTGCCCCGGCGCAGCGGTGGCGGCTGCCGCGGCTGTTTTGGTTGTGCCGGTTGATCTTGCTGCTGCTGCTGCAAGAGTCGGCGGCGGTGCTCCCGCGCCAGCTTCAACGCGCGGGCCTTCTCTTGCGCCAGTCTCGGGGTCCCACCGCCGCGGGTGTATTGCCCCGCCGCCGCCGCCCCCCGAGCTGCTGCCCCTGCCGCCTTCGATCCCTCCACCGCCGCCGCCGCCGCCGCTGCATCTTCAGCCGCTGCCGCCGCCTCAGCCTCCACCACCCGTGGTTCCGGAACGCGGCCATGGTATGCGTAGTCAGACCCTGCCGCCGACGATGGAGCCGCAGCAGCCCTCTGCCCCACAGCGGCAGCCCTCGCCGCCGCCGCCGCCGCAGTCGCCCTCTGCCCAGGGGCTTACACTCGTCCATTTTTCGGCTCAACGTAAGCGCTTTGTGTGGGATAGGGAGTGTACTTATGGGTTGTTTAGAGGGTGTTTAATGGGTGTCAGGGGCTATGAAGGGGGGTTTACGTTGTATTTTGGGTCAGAAACTGGTTGAGCTGAAAAGTGGACGAGTGTAAGCTCCTGCCTCTGCCCAACCCCCGCCGTCCCCGCCGCCGCCCCCGCCACTGCCGCTGCCCGCAGCGCGGCGCCCTCCTGGATCTGCAGCTCCAGCGGCGTGGAGTCCAGCAGCCTGCGGCGCCCCGCCACCGTCACGGCCGCGCGGGTGCTCTTCACCGTGCGCTCGCAGTGCTGCCACTCCGGCACCGTGCCAACCCACGGCGTCTCCAGCCCCTCGATGTAGCGGCGCAAGTTGAAATTGAAAGCGAAATTGAAGCAAACTTGAAAGCAGCTTGTCATGATGTACGTTCAAGCGCTTAGATCTAGGCGCTTTCAACGTGGGTTTGATAGGGTCAACCTACACGGCCTCACCTCGACGATGTAGATGTTCCCCTCCACACGCCCCTTGTAATCACCAGCGATGCGCACGTACCACGTGGTGCCAGCTGGAACACGGATGGTCTCCACGTGGTTCGCCTTCACCGACTTGTAACGGCGCAAGTTGAAATTGGAAGCACAGTGTGAAACCGGTTCATCAAATTTTACCTTCAAGCGCGTGTTACCAGGCGGTTTCAACACGGGTTTCATCGTTTCAACGTGCACCACCTTACCGAGTCGAACTTGACGTCCGCCTCCCACCAGCAGATGTCGGGGTACCCCGCCTCATACGACTCGGCGTTGCGCTGGCACACGTTCCAACATGTAGCGTCGCAACTTGATTTTGAACGCAAAGTTTGAATTCGGTTCATCATATTCTAGCTTCAAATGTTGAAACCATCCGCGCTTTGAAGATGGAATGCGACCTGCACCGCCCTACCAAGACGCCGCGCCCATGAGCGCCAGTTCCGACGTGAAGTCATCGCGGAAGTCCGCCTTGATCTGCACCAGCACGTTGGTCAGGTCGCTGGCGGCGCCGCAGTCGGGCCGGCAGCCGAAGCGGCCGTAGGAGGGGAACTCGAAGGGGTTGTTGCAGGTGCCGTCGCCGCACACCGTGCTCTGCCACACCGGCTCCACCGCCTCCACCAGCCAGTCCAGAATGTCCGTCGACCAGGGGCTTACACTCGTCCACTTATCAGCTCAACGTAAGCATCTTTTGTGGGCTGCAGCGGTGCACACCTCCACCTTTAACTCTGTCGTGAGTACTTCGTGGGCTAGGTCGCGTGTTGAAGTGACAAAAACGTCTCAGGGCGAGCTGGGAAGTGGACGCCAGCTGTGGCTTCAATGACCAAAACTGGCTGAAGCTGAGCTGAGATGTGGACGAGGGTCAGCCCCTGCCGTTGACACTGCCATGCGGTCAGTGCCCTCGTACCCGCCCGGGGCGAACGCGCTCTTGACCGAGGAGGTGACCGTGTACGCGTTGAGCACGTCGGACTGCATGTACACGCAGTACATGTATATGACCATGAACAGCAGGTACCCGAACAGCTGCAGGTACGCGTTCCCGCACCCAGGGGCTTACACTCGTCCACTTTTCAGCTCAACGTGAGCCGTTTCTGACACAAAATACACCCTAAATACCCCCTCATACCCCCGTACACCTCATAAACACCCCCTGAACAACCCCTCAATGTACCCCCTATCCCACAAAAAGCACTTAAGTTGACCTGAAAAGTGGACGAGTGTAAGCCCCTGCCCGCGCCGCGCCTTCCTGCGCAATGCCGCTCGGAGACCCGCGCTGATTGGCCCCAGCGCAGGGGCTTACACTCGTTCCGATTTCAGCTGAACTTGAGCTCTTCTGTCCACCGTGTGATCCAACTTAACTCATGAATATGTCCTGGAGTCGCTCAAGTTGAGCTCTAACGTGACGGAGTGTAAGCCCCTGCCCAAGCGCCTCGTCGATTTGCATCTTTTGCTGCGCCGTCAATTTCGCCTCGGCGGAATCGCTCCTCGAATCCTCGTCGCAGGGACAAGCGTATGATTATTACTAACAACGTTATCGACGCGCAGTTTGAACCCTGGTTTCTCGAGTCAAAAGGCATCCTATGACGTGGTGGATGTTCTGCCGGGTCCCTTACCTGGGGGTTGTCGCTGAGGCTCCCCCCGTCGCTGCGCCTGACGCTGCGCCCCGCCCCGCTGCTGCCAACGCCACACCATGCCAACCCGCGCGCAAGCCACCTGCACAACCAGAATAGCGAGGGTGGGTGGGTCGGTTGGAGCGGTTATAACGACAGCGGCAGGCAGCACAGTGCCACGCCGGGGCATCGAACGAAGGCGGATGGATGCCCAACTCCCTTTTCACATCACTCTGACTGTTTGCTCAAAAGTGTATCAGTGTACCCGTACACACTCGCCGCATCCTCCGCCCTGGCATGACACGGCGTCCCCGTGTCATAGCGGCGGTGTCAGGCGGCACAATCCTAAGCCGGGTATCGGGCGAAGGCGGTCGCCCGCCGCACATCCCCCAACTTGCGACTCACATGTCATGAAACACGCGCGAGACAATTCAAACACGGCACTGAGAGCGTGACCAGTGTCAACACACCACGTCAACTCGCGCGCGCTCTCCAAAATGCACCCCAGCATCGGTGGTTGGGTGGGTGGTATCACAACGGCGTCAGGCGGCACAATCCCACGCCGGAGCATCGCGCGAGGGCTGGCGCCTTGACCGGGAGGCAACCCACCACCCGCGGAAGTGCGACGGCAATTTTGTCGTTGTCAAAGAAAAACGCGCGGCACCCGGGGACTCATTTATGGCACAGGTTGCCTTGGCGGGCGGGGGGTGTGAGGGTTGCAGGGGAATGGGGGAGGGGGTGCTCACGAGGGCGGATCGTCGCTGGTGACAATGCTACCGCTGTTGTTGCGTGTGACGCTGGTCTGGCGTGGGCCCCGGCTCTGGCTCTTGGCCCGGCAGCAGGGTCATCGAAGACAACGACTCGACGGTGAGCGACATCTTAAACTCTTATTTGGCGTTGAAAAGTTGTCCGAGCATCGCGTCCAGGTCCACCTCGCAAGTGAGAGGCGCATCCAGGTGCTCAGTTACGGTCGCGTAGCCTCCTTCCACCCGAACACCTCCACCCCGAGTGGCTCCAAGACCCGTGAGGCCTCCGAGCTCGCCGAAGCGTTATTCAAAAGGGCCGCGCTTCCCCAATGGGCGACTCGAGGGTACATGCTCACACGACGGTCTGAAGCACTCCACCACGAACCGTGTCCGCACAGCCGCACGGCGGCACGCGTCTATACGTGCATCCATCCGGAGGGAAGGGTTTTGCGTTCGAGTCGTGCTTCTCAGTGAACCCCCTGCCCCGAGGGACTTCGGCTCCGCGGCCTGGAGCCCAACGGACGAAGACAGCTTCTTTTTCGCCTCCGCCTCCAGACGACGCTTCTTGGAAACCGCGGCCGTGCCGCCGCCGCGCCTCATCTTTCAAGAACCCCCTCTAGGCAGTGGTCAACATGGTCCTCGACGCGCTCGTGCGCTCACGTTCACACGCCATTCACGCGCGTTTACTAGTGTCTCCTCTTGCGACGGTTGAGTGACGATCAAATGGCACACGTTGTGGCACGTTTTCACTTATTTAGTTATTTCTGTTTGGTGATTCGTCAGCAGGACTTTTTGGAACTTTCGGATTTGCCCGAACCATTTTCTGGCTGGATCCCCCCTACAAAAACAACCGATCCCCCCCCTCTCGTCTGCCCCCCAATAACCCCAAGAATATCGACCCCCTTCCTTGCCCGGCACCTCCACACGTCAGCTTCCCCAATCCCAGAATCCCCGACACCGCAGAAGGTCGCCGCCGCCGCCTCACACAACTCCCGCACCAGCGCACCACTCCGACAGGGTCGCGCATACAGCTTAGGAGATGGCCGCCTTCGCCCTCTCCGTGGCGGCGCCGCCCGTCGCCCGCGCTCGCGCCGCCAACCCCAAGGCTGCCGCTGTCCGCCAGCCATCCTTCACCCCCCCCGCCGCCGCCGCCACGGGTCTGCGTCGTTGCGAGAGCGGCGCCTCCGCCCGCTGCAGCTCCCGCCGCTGCGTCGTGCCGCTGACACTCTCGACCGCCGGCGGCACCCCTGCGCGTCGCTCGCGCTGCTCGGCAGGGGCTCACACTCGTTCACGTCAGAGCTCATCTTGAGCAATCCAAGACGCATCGTTGAGTAAAGCTGGGTTATGCTGTGGACAGAAGGACGGGACAGAAGAGCTCAAGTTGAGCTGAAATGGGAACGAGTGTAAGCCCCTGCTGCTCGGCGATGACCACTTGCAGCCCCATGCCGGATACCGAGGAGGAGGAGGGGTCCGCTCTTGACTTCCCCGAAGAATACACCCGCGCCCAGCCGACCCGGCGGCCGGACGTCTTCCCGGCAGGGGGCTTACACTCGTTCACTTCTCAGCTCAACTTGAGCGCTTTGTATGGCATAGGGGGTGCGCGTAGGGGCGGTGTAGCCCGTGTTAAGGGGGCGTTAGGGGGTGTTTGGGGTATGTAGGGGTTTCTTGTGCGTCAGACACGGCTCAAGTTGAACTGGAAAGTGGACGAGTGTAAGCCCCTGCATTCCGGACCTGAAGGAACCCAAGCAGCCCATGCCAAACAAGATGCCGGGCGACCCCGAGATACCGGCAGGGGCTTACACTCGTCCACTTTTCGGCTCAACTTGAGCGCTTTGTATGGGATAGGGGGTGCGCGTAGGGGTTGTGTAGCCCGTGTACAGGGGGTGTTTAGGGTGTGCAGGGTGATTTCTTGAATCAGACACGGCTCAAGTTGAGCTGAAAAGTGGACGAGTGTAAGCCCCTGAATACCGGACGAGGAGGAGGAGGAAGCGGAGCGGAAGAAGAACCCGGGCGAGCCGGGTACCGACCCCGACGAGAACGACGAGGATGGTAACCCAAAGCCCAAAAAGAAGGATTTGGAGGAGGACGAGTAAATCTCACCTCTTCGTTATTCTGTGGGGGGCCGAGGCGGGGGCGGGGGCGAGGGCGGGGGCAGGGGCGGGTGACGATCCACCCAGTGCTCTCGAGCTGCCGTCGGTGAGGACGCGCGTGCGGTGCTAGGGCCCGACGCGCGCGGTGGAGTGGAACGGCTGCCTGGGCCGCGTGGTGGGGCCACGAGGGGGCGCGGCATGGGTGCCAATGGACGGCGGCGGCCGCGGCGTGGGCGTGAATCCGGGGAACCTGATGATTGACTTCGAGCTGCTCGACAGGTGTGCAGGGGTCGTTGGACCTCATCAGGTGGGTGGGAGGAGGGAGGGTGGGGTAGGGGGGTTGGCTGGCTCCGGCCCAAATCTGGTATGGGGGAGGCAGGCGCAGATCTGGTGGGGGGGCGGGAGCCGGGGCGGATTCGGATTCGTCTCCAGGAGTTGTCCAACATCTTCGAGAGCGAGGTGTAGGCGCGACTGGGCCTCACGGACTGCGCCCTGCTTGCGCGGGTGGGGTGGGGCGGCCATGGCTGGCGGAGGGGAAGAAAGGGGCGGAGGGGAAGGAAGGGGCAGTGCCGCTGAAGCTCAAGGACCCTGTCAGGTCCGGGCTTGGGCCAAGGCGAGCGGTTGTTCGTGGGACGCCGAGACATATGTGCGGGTGACGCCGGGCGGGCGCCTGGATGTGCTACTGTGGGCTTGAAGGAGACCGCTGACTATTAGACTAGCTAACTAGGCTGCCGCTGCATGTGCAGTTGCATATCACTGCCTATCATTATATTCTGAAAAATCTCCCTTTTAACAACAGTCAGCCTTCTTTGCACATGATTGGGCGCCCGATCATGTTCAGCTGAACTGACAATCATTGCAACTGGACGTGTGCCGATGGCATTGTGGAATTGCTCTCAGCACCCGGCAGCCCGGGGCGGGGGAGTACCTCCGCACTTTGATCAACCAACTGCGTCCACCCAATCAGCTTCACCACCTCCCCCCGTCGCTCTCACTCCCTCGGGGTGTCACCCTAGAAGGGCCTGGGGTCGAGGGTTTAGGCTCGCACCTTCGCCCCCTCGCACCCTCGCTCCCTCACGCCGGCCCCGGGTTGCACGCCCTGTAGTTCCCCGCGCACGTCGACTGCGCCTTGCACGTGTATCCCACCAGATCGCCCCCCGGTCGGTCGACCCACTCGTCCAGCCGGCAGCACGGCTCCGGCTAGCAGGGGCTTACACTCGTTCCCAATTCAGCTCAACTTGAGCTCTTCTGTTCACCGTATGATCCGACTTAGCTCATGAACGTGTCCTGGAGTTGCTCAACTTGAGCTCTAACTTGAACGAGTGTAAGCCCCTGCCGGCCAGTGGAAGATGTTGGACGTGGCATCCGAGCTGTAGCGGCGCAAGTTGTATTCGAAACCAGAAGTCGAAAGCAGTATGTCACACTTTAGTTTCAAGCGCCTGGTTCCAGGCTGTTTCAACGTGGGTTTCATAGGGTCAATCTGCACCGCCCTACCGAGCCGTTGTATTCCTGGATGTAGCGGCGCAAGTTGAATTTGAAAGCTAAACTTGAAAGCAGTTAATCATAATTCAGTTTCAACACGCTTAGATCCAGGTGATTTCAACTTGGGTTTGATAGGGTCAACCTGCACCGCCTCACCTGGAGCTCCTGCTGCGCCGCCGCCATGTAGGGCCGCAACTGGATTTTGAACGCAAAGTTTGAAAGCGGTTCATCACATTCTAGCTTTAAGCGTTGAAACCATCGGCGCTTTGAGCGCGGAACTTGATACTGCCAACCTGCACCGCCATACCTTGATGGTACCCTCGAAACCCTTGGAGTAGCGGCGCAGGTTGAGCTCGAAAGCAAAGCTTGAAAGCGGTTCATCATATTCTAGTGCATGGTCTGCGAGCCGTAAGTTGAAGCCATGGGCGCTGTCAACATGGGTGTTGAGGTGTTTGCACCTGTCAAGCTGCAGCCAGGTTTAGGGTTAGGGTTTAGGGGTTTAGTGTTCAGGGTTCAGCTCCGTACCGCGGACTGGAGGCTCCTGGCCCGCGCCTGTATAAATTCCGCATTCGCCTGATTCTCGAACCCGAAGCGCGCCGCGATCCGCGGCACGGCGGCGCCGGACAGCCACCGGATGCAGCGCCGGAACTTGAACGGAAACTGCGTTCCCACGGCACCGCCAGGATGTAGCGGCGCAAGCTCAATTTGAAAGCAAAAGTTGAAAGCAGTGTATCACACTTTAGTTTCAAGCGCTCAATTTAAGGTGGTTTCAACGTGGGTTTGATAGGGTCAACCTGCACCGCCCTACCAGGGGCGTGGCAGCGGTAGTCCAGCAGCGTCTGTACGTTCATGTTCTTCTGCGGCGGGGCGTCGCCGTTCACGTGTTGGTTCCCGTACCGCACAATCGTGAATTTCTCCGAGCCGGGAATCATCACCGAGTCCACCGCGCAGTAGGGGCTTACACTAGTCCAATTTTCGGCTCAGCATAAGCACATTATGTTGGATACGGTGGGTGCATGGGGTCTCCCCAGTCTATTAGACATGGGGACACGGGGAGTGGTGACCAAAATGGCTCAGGTTGAGCGGAAATGGGAACGAGGTTAAGCCCCTGCCGCGCAGCGGCGCCAGCCCCGCCCGTAGGCCTGGTCGTTGTCGATGAAGGTCACCCGCCCGTCAACCGTGATGTAGCGGCGCGAGTTGAGATTGAAAGCCAAACTTGAAAGCAGTTTATTATATTTTAGTTTCAAGCGCTTAGTTCCAGGCGCTTTCGACGTGGGTTTGATAGGGTCAGCCTGCACCGCCTCACCGTGACGAAGATGTTCTGCCCGTGGCGGTCGCACTGCCCGAACAGCACGTCGAACAGCGCGCCGCGTTGTAGCAGCGCAAGTTGAAGTTGAAAGCAACTTTTGAAGGCGGTTCATCATATTATAGTTTCAAGCGTTGAGTTCCGAGCTCTTTCGACGTGGGTTTTGATAGGGTCAACCTGCACCGCCTTACCTCGTATGACGGCGGCGCTGTCCAGGGCGCTCAGCACGTGATAGCGCAGCTTGGCGGGCTGCGGCGGCCGCTTACTCGCGCCGGTGCCGTCCACCACGTGCTCCGGGGCGGACCGCGTGAACATCTCCACGCTCACCCCACCCGCCACGGCCGTACCTATGACAAAGTGCTGCAAATCACTGAGCGACTTAACGACTTTGAGTGGTAAGTCGTCCTACTCGACCAATCAGAACCGCCCATTTGGGCGACTTAGCAGTCAAAGTCACTAAGTAGCTAAGTGGTTTGCAGCACTTTGTCACAGAACTTTCAACTCAATCAGACGGTCAGGGAACGAGCGGCTAGGCCAGGAACGAGGATGCGGGGAGTGTGCACGGGGACACCGGTCCACTATGAACTATGAACAAAGAGCGAGTAGCCCGAGCTTCAGGAATTAGGGTTTAGTACTTTAGGGTTTAGGGTTTAGGGTTTAGAGTGGCCCAGCCCTACCAGGCGCGCGGTTCATGAAGAGCACGTCGCTGTCAATCTTGACCCCCGACTCCGGGTGAGCCGACCGGATGCGCTCCCGCCAGTTAGGGGCTTACACTCGTCCGCTTTTCGGCTCAACCTAAGCCGCTTTTGCAACTGATTCTACCCAAGGCACCCAGCGTATCCCTGAAAGGTGCTTACGTTGAGCTGAAACGTGGACGAGTGTAAGCCCCTGCCGCCAGTGCCGCACCGAGACGTCGCCCAGACCGCATTCGTCGGCCACCGCCTACATCCAGGGGCTTACACTAGTCCACTCATCAGCTCAATCTGAGCCGTTTCTGTCAGTGAAACCACCAAAACCACTGGACGTATCCCTCAAATAGTGCTCACGTTAAGCCGAAAGTGGACGAGTGTAAGCCCCTGCCTGCATCGCCACCATCCCGGAGATCATGCTCTGATACTTGGACTTTATCCGCGGGGATTTGTCGCACGCCGGCTGCTTGTACTGCAGGCCGCTGCGATGGAACTTCGGGAAGCACCATGTCTTGGCGACGCCCCAGCTGTAGCGGCGCAAGAGCATTTGAAACTGCAGTTTGAAAGCAGTTTGTAATATTTCAGATTCAAGTGCTGGATTCCAGGAGCTTTCACCGAGGGTTTGATAGGGTCAACCTGCACCGCCCCACCCAGCCGCCGTCCGCGCGGGGGGAGGAGGCGCGGAAGAGCGACGCCGGAGAGGCACCCGGCTTCAGGGGCTTACACTCGTTCACGTTAGAGCTAAACTTGAGCAACTCCGGGACACATTCATGAGTTCCTTTGGGGTAATACGGTGGACAGAGAGGCTCAAGTTGAGCTGACATGGGAACGAGTGTAAGCCCCTGCCCGGCTCGTTGGTGTAGCGATGCGGCCCGACGAACACCGTGCGGTTGAGCGGCTCCAGCACAGTGGTGCACCCGCCGCAGGACTGGCACCGGGGCTGCGCGTCGTCGGCGTGGAACCCGGGGGAGGCGTGGTCCAGGCTCACCGTGTGGAGCAGCCCGCGCCGCCGCCGGAGCCGCCGCCGCTGAGAATCCTTTCCCACCAGCAGCCCCCCTTCCTCCTCCTGCTCCTCCTCATCCTCCCTCTCCTCCTCATCCTTCTCCTCCATCCCCTCCTCCTTGCCCTTGCCCTCCTCCTCCCCCTGTCCATCCCTCTCCCTCGCCCCTTCCCTCTGCCTCTCCCCCTCCTCCACCTCCCCCGTCACCTTTCCCAATTCCTCCCCGCCCCCCTCTCCCGCTCCCTGCTCCCCCTCCGCCTGCGCCTCAGCCTGCGCCCGCCCCTCCGCCCCTCCCGCCGCCTCCTCCCCATCCCACCCTCGCGCCGGCTCCCGCCCCCGCCCCCGCCACTCCAGGATCCTCCTGAAGCGCCGCCGCTGCCGCCGCCGCTGCACAGCCCCCGACTCGACGTCGACCCCCCCGCCACCGCCGACGACGCCGCCACCGGCCCCACCCCCCTCGCCGCCGCCACCGCCGCCGCCGCCGCCGCCGCTGGCGCCTCCGTCGACCTGGCATGTGTTGCACCACCCACAGCTGTTCCAGTCATTGGTGCCCAGCGCAGTCGGCTCGGGCATCGCCGGGTGCCCCGACGCCGGAACACTTGCCCCGTCGCCCACCGCCTCCGCCGCCGTCACCCCCCCTGCTGCCGCGGGCCCCGCGGCCCCCGCGGCCCCCGCGGCCCCCGCGGCCCCCTCCGCCCCTGCCGCCACCGCCGCCCCCGCCGCCGCCGCTGCTGCCGCCACGCCGCTGCCGTCGCCGCCGCCGTCTCCCTCGGAGTCGGCCGCCTCGGCAGTTGGTTGCTGTCTGCGGAAGCTCTCGTGGACCGCGTGTGCCTCCGCCGTCGCCTCCGCCAGCGCCGCCGCCCTGAGCTGCCCATCCGCCACCTCGCGCCAGGGGCTTACACTCGCTCACTTCAGAGCTCAACTTGAGGACCTTCGGGACGCATCGCTCACGTTGGAGCTCAACTTGAGCACCTTCGGGACGCATCCATGGGCTAATTTGGGTTGTATGGGGGACAAAGTAAGCTTAAGTTAAGCGGAAACGGGCAAGGTAAGCTCAAGTTGAGCGGAAGTGGGAGCGAGTGTAAGCCCCTACCTCGCGCGCCGCCTCTGCGCGGGCCGCCACGACGGCGGCCACCTTCATGTAGCGGCGCAAGTTGAATTTGAAAGCAATTTTTGAAAGCGGTCCATCATGGCTTAGTTTGAAGCGCATAGATCCGGGCGCTTTCATCACGGGTGTCAGCCGTTGAACCTGCACCGCCCTGCCTTGAGCTCCTCATGCCGCGCGGCCAGACCCCTCTGGTTGTAAGCGTTGCGCATCTTCTCGACATGGGCGCGGTGCCCGGCGGGAACCGGCGCGGGCACGGGGGGCATGGGCAGCACCTCGGCCATGGGCAGTGTCGTCGAAGGGTTGTCATTGTCAGTTGATTTCACCGGGAAGGCAGCGCCTGACTGTTTGCTCACAGTGTACCCGTACACGCCCCGGCTCCGGCACCCCCCCGCTTTCGCCAGCGCCAGCTCCATCCCTTTGCGCCCGCTGACGCCTCCGCCGTGGGCTGCATGGATGCCGTGCCGCAGCGATGCCAGCTGGCAGCGTGGGCTCACCTCCACCCCAGGACTTACACTCGTTCCCATTTCCGCTCAAATTGAGCTTACTTTACCCGTTTTTGCTCAACTGAAGCTTACTTTGTCCCCTACAGAACCCATACTAACCCATGGATGTGTTCCGGGGGTGCCCAAGTTGAGCTCTAACGTGAGCGATGTGTCCCGAAGGTCCTCAAGTTGAGCTCTGAAGTGAGCGAGTGTAAGCGCCTGCCTCCACCTTGACGTCCACCGCCACGATGAGCATCAGCAAGATAGTCACCACGGCGGCCCCAAGCCAGGGGCTTACACTCGTTCACGTGAGAGCTCAACTTGAGCACACTTGGGACACGTTCATGGTTCAAGTTGGTTCCTGTGGGGCACAAAGACAGCTCAAGTTGAGCTGAAAGTGAACGAGTGTAAGCCCCTGCCCCGAGCAGCGGGTAGAGGTGCCGCGCGCATCCGCCGCCGCCGTGCCGCGAGCTGAGCTGCAGCGGCGGCAAGTTGGATGAGGCCGCCCGGTGCCGCGTCCGACCCGCCGGCGCCATGCTGACCCGTGCCCCGCTCCCACCGAGTGCAAATGATTTCTTGCTGCTTGCTGCGTGCGTGTCAATCTTCACACCTGCGTAGGCAGACACTATGGTCCAGGACGTACGATGGGAGGGGTCTACACGCTGTCCTGCCGCGCCGGACGAGCCGCGTCGCGCGAGATGATGGTGCCCCAGCGTCGGGCACTCGCCACTCGGCACTCTTGAACACTTCGCCTAAAATAAACCCTAAACCACAAACCACAAACCCTAACCCTAAACCACTCAGCAGAATCAAGTCGCTGCGCCAATCAGAATGGGCCAAGAATCAGAATCAACCGTTTTAACCTATCGGGGTTGGGGCCTTCGAGAACGAGCACTCGAACCCGGATCGGAGCTTGACTTGCCTTCGATGTACATTCGATTTGACTCAAGAAGAATGGGCTGTCGCGGGGGAGGAGGAAGAGATTCGACTCGGTCGAGTCATCATTCTCAATGAACCTCCTTCCTGTTTAACTCCTGGACGTTTTATCGTGGTAACGTCAACGAAGCCGTGGTTTTCAGCCAAGTGCACCTCTTCGCAAGGCCTTG
>Ga0307489_10001140_pt1 | contig 17373 bp, 19 predicted proteins | sample SB12metaG_FD_202247 | JGI IMG/M metagenome (GOLD analysis project Ga0307489, IMG submission 202247) | Sea-ice brine microbial communities from Beaufort Sea near Barrow, Alaska, United States - SB 1.2 | ecosystem: Environmental > Aquatic > Marine > Coastal | place: USA: Alaska | collected...
GGAAATGGTAGCAATTTCGAAATTTTTGAATACACCTCACCAGACCAAAACAAAAAATATGTTAAAAATAGTGACTACGGCGGTAATCACATTGCATTTTATGTTGAAGACATGAACGACGCAGTAAATTACCTTAAAAAGCAAGATGTCAAAATTCTGGGCGAACCTCATACCTTTACCGAGACTGGGATGAAAGGCTTAACTTGGGTTTACTTCCTCACGCCTTGGGGTCAGCAATTGGAGATTGTTTCCTATCCAAATGGACAAGGATATGAAAGTCAAACAGAACGTCGCATGTGGGATCCTCGTGATTAGCCTGATTTCTTACTTTGTAACATATTAAAGGGGAGGTACGCCTTCACTTTAATATTAAATATTTTTTCCTGGTATTTTTGAGGTGATAAATGAAATATCCAACATCATTGCAAGTACAAAGAAAAGTCCATTCATCTCGATACTGCCTCTTCATTATTTTTCTCTTTTTCCTTGGTAAAAGTCAATTTGCGCTTGCCCACTTCGAACATCTTTTGGTTCGTATCATTCATATATCTGAGAACGAAAAAGGACTTGAGGTTCATGCCAGGATGCCATTTGCGCTGGCAGTACTGCACACATCTTGGAAAGGTATAGATGCAGGTCAAACTATTAAATATGTGACTACTGAAAGAGATAAAGACACATGGAAATATTATGTTGACCACGATTACATTGAACGTTTTCCTACTGAACTTGGTGAGCAGGTCATGGCATCCTTCGTGCTGACACAATCAGATATTGAAATTAACAACGGTATTTTTGACGGGCTAAAAGTATCAGCATTTAACTCGCGTGCCTCTTTTAATTCATTAGCAAAAGCCTCTGCCGTTTTTGAAAAGAGTGTTGACGAAAATCCCGTTGAAGCAACGAGTATTATTGGTGATCCTATCAGGAGCAATAAAGAAGATACGCTCCAAAATACAACCTTACTATCAAACATTGACGATACAGAACAAACTTCAAATGAACGTTTAGACGTGTTTGATGCCATTGTTAATGTGAAATTTATAATACCCAATGCCTCTCTTTCAGACTCATTTTCTATTCAAAGTAACATGGGGGCTCACCTGCCAATTATTGATAAATTAGTGAATATCACATTATTTCATGTTGATGGGCAAACAGTTAATCACACAACCAATGGTCGTTTAAGTGCAAGTTATGATGGAAAAGTGGATGTGACTGAACAAGTCATGAACCAGATTAAAAGCGGGATTACACATATTATTAATGGGCTTGACCATATATTGTTGGTGTTCCTTCTGGTTCTTGTAGCAATAAACCGGATAGATATTATTAAAAAGACCACAACCTTTACCGTAGGCCATTCCCTCACGCTCACGATTGGTATGCTGGGGTTTATCCCTTCCGGTGCTTGGTTTATTCCGTTTATCGAAACCGCCATCGCAGCAACTATTGTATATGCTGGAATATCTATCGTCCTTGGTAAAAAAGATAACTTTTCAATAACAAAAATATTTATCATTGGTTTACTTCACGGTTTTGGGTTTTCTTTTATTATTAAGGAAGCGTTACTCGATCGGGGAGCTATTCAGTTCTTAAATTTACTAAGCTTTAATATTGGTATCGAACTGGGCCAGATATTTATACTCGCGCTGGTAATCCCAGTTCTATTCTGGATGGAGAAATATTGGTTAGGCCGACCTGGAGTATTGCGTAAAGCTCTCAGTATTCCTTGCATAGCAATCGCCTGTTTTTGGGTAATTGAAAGAAGCTTACAAATTGTTCAATCTGCAGGCCCCAGTGCATAGAGTGGTAATCCCCACGAAAAATAGCTGAAGTCAAAAATAGAAAATTCTCGTAAACTTTACGCAGGAGATCCTACACGAAAACATCAAGATTTAGCGAAAGCCAAATTATTTCCATCCTTAAATAGGGTAAAACTGGCGTATTGAATATACCCGACTTAGGTCGTAAGCACGACTCCGATTCAACTCGTATGCGTGAGCTTAAAGCAGAAAACAGCCAGTTAAAAAAGATGTCTGCCGATGTGAGTTTACAAAATATGGCACTCAAGGATATTGATGAAAAAAAGGCTATAAAGCCAGCAGAACGAAAGGCGCTGGCGCAGTATGCCATTATTGAGTTTGGATTGGGCGTAATGCAGGCGTCTGATGCGGTAAGTATCAGTCCCTGTACTTACTATTATCAACCTAAATTAGTGGATGCCGTGTCAGAGCTTGCACACAAACATACAAACTATGGATTTCGCAAAAATCTACCTGATTACCTATAAACATCAGCCAGTCTCAATAGCCGAGATGGCATAGGCGGTGTTTGTACTGCGGACTTCGCTAGCCTTGGCAATAACGCCCTTAGATCGAATCGATTATTGAACCGGTAATAGTATCACACCAAGTGCCGAGGCAAATGCTTTGCACCAATAGCATGCCAACTGCCCCGTAGCGAGTTTTTCACATTTCCTATTACAGTATTCACCGATTTGAAGACAGGATGCTCCAGCATATCCAAATGACCGCCTGTGACTGCTCGGAAATGATGCTTATCCTCACTGGCAATCATTCGGAAGCAGGCCAACCTGTCGGAAATAACAATAGTCTGCGGCTTTATATCCCGTTCTGACCATTTTGCTATCACCTTGGATTTGAATCCTTTTACTACGCTCAGCTTCATCCGTAACGGGTGACCTTGCTCATTCAACTCAACGGCGGCGACAAACTGCGACTTACCGGCTGCGCTTTCCCCCGCGACGTTCGCCTCCCCAGTAGGCGTCATCCAATTGAACAATACCGCCAATGAGATTGTTGGTCATCCTTTTCTTTCATCGCCTGCAATAACGTGTGTTTTAGCTTCCAGGCAGTGTCATAGTTCACGCCCAACTGGCGTTTAAGTTCCATCGCTGACAATCCCGTTTTGGACTGGATCAACAAAGATCAAAACCTGTTACTCACGGGCTCCTGCGGTAGTGGCAAAACCTATCTGGCCTCTACCCTGGCACACCCAGCCTGCACCAAAGTTTAAAGCGCAAAATACTATCGACTATCCAGACTCATGTTAGTACTCAACCAAGCTAAAGCTGACGGAACCTACAGCAAATCCCTGCAACAGCTTGCCAGACTCGATGTGCTCATTATGGATGACAGAAATGGCAGTTCATCCACCGTCATCATCAGCCAACTACCCACCGAAAAATGGTATCAATCCATCGGCGATAACACCGTGGCCGATGCCATTCTGGACAGGCTGATGCACAACGCCTACTGGATCAATCTAAAAGGAGAATCGATGCGAAAACTACAGTCTGACTCAAACTGAACACTTAGGGTAAAAAGGAATTCACTGATGCAGGGGCATAACAGGTGTTAAAATAAAATCGGAATCAGTGTTCAATCCTGGCGGAATACGCAGGATTGCTACTTGTTTAATAGCTTGACCGAAGTAAGGGAAATAAAAGATAGTTGGACAGTCAAATACAATTATGATCGACCACATGGATCACTAAATAATTTACCGCCAAAAGAATATGAGCGGCTAAATCAGGAAAACTCTCTTGAAATATTATCGATAAAAGGGATGGTTACACTGGCCCATTGGGTCAGACTCAACGACATCGAAGACCGGCTTAAGTAAATAGCCGTGACTACTTTCGTCCGGAGTCCTAGGTTATTTTCAGCACCTGCTCCAACACGCAAACTGGTACCTCCCATTTTAACTAAAGCCAAAAGTAGAGGTTTGGGCAACGATAGTCAGTATGAATCTAAGAGGCTACTGTTTAGTCAATGGTGTCGCAGAATATTTTTCCACTCACTGAAAAACAGCGCGTGTAAAACGAAAAGTGTACGCAACCTGAAGTGATGCAAAGCAGATTTATTTGATTATATTGAAATATTTTACAATCGGACAAGACTACATTTCCACCTTGCTCATGTGTCCCCTGATGAAGATGAAAACACATATTCAAATGCAAGCTAAGTGTCTAATATATCGAGAAAATCACTCATCGCTTTGGGAATAGAGCAAAGTAACTCGGTCTAGTTCTTTATTAAAATCTGTATTTACCATGAGGGCATTAAGAATACCCATAGCCAGCTGTTGCCCACTCAAGCTATCGCTAGGATAATGAACCCCCGCTATTTCTCGACGTTTTGCTATAGCCCTAGCATAGCTGAGATAACGTAACTTATTATCCGAATCAATGAGACTGATAATAGAGGCCATCAACATTGACTGAGTTGCATGACCAGAAGGGTATGCTGCATGCCCAGGGTTTGGCACGACTAAAGTTAGAGATGGTGCCAGTTGAGAAGGTCTTGGTCGCGCAAAACGTTTTTTATAATTAACCACAAAATATTGACATTCTCTATCTGCCATCGACAGTATATTACGAGCCATATTTGCAAGTTTTTTCGGTACAATTGGGTCTCCCAAAAACATATCCACAAATGCTCCGGAGGCGGCCTCTCTTTTAATTTTGGCGATTTGTTCTGGTGTGCGTCCCTGGCGTTGATAGCTTTCCAGTATTTCCAATTCGTGCCTAGTTATATCGGAATTGTTAGTCGGCGGCGGAGAAATTTCAAATCCGAGGTTAGCATCAAGCCGTAGGGGGCCTTCAATTAAAATTCTTAAAACTCTCGAATCCCACTGGCTTTCCTTAAACCGAACGCGGTCAATGTCATCGGCAACCACGGATATTGAAATTATACCCATAAGGAATAGGAGATAAATTTTGCAGTATTTTTTTTCTAGAAATACGCAAAAAAAATAATAGGATATATTATTTACACTCGTATTATGGTTAAGGCTTAGTTTTTTCAAATATAAAGACTCCACGGGCCCTCCTACATAAGTTAACTAGGGAATATCATTTGGCTTTTAAATAATGGCGTTAAAAAATAGTGATCTTATATTCATTACAATCTCCCCGGTATGATTAATGCGATTATAATAATCATACCAATTCAACTTAAAGCAACAACTACGCCAATATCAAATCTGCAGATTAAGTAAGCAAATCAGAATATTGAGTAGCTTTAAACACACGGCAAGAGCGTGAGTGTTTGTTTTGTGAACATTCAGATTAGACAGTGAACTGCAATATTTACGAGCGGATATAAACGATGGCTCCTAGTACAATTTTGACTTGTTTAATAACCAGTTTCCGCTCAAAAAAGTGTTCGTGATCTTGCCGTGGCTTTAAACATTTATCGAAAATGGCCGAGAAAACTCCGTGATCAAAGAAGCGAAGTCGCGGGGTAATTCACTCAACTTCAGTACATGCGGTTAAGTTCTATACTTAGTCGCTCTATAGAACGCCGCCGAACAAATTTAAATTATTAATAGTTATGCAGCTGGCACAGCATAAATACAGCCCATTGATGGTGTGTTTTCATCTTTCAGTGGCAAGCTCTTAGTTTCCTGGTTGCTTGCAAGCAACCAAAAAAACCGTTTGCGTCTTTGTGCTCAAGTCATTGATTTGTGTTCTTCAGTGGTGGTTTGTTTCAGGTAGCGTCATGGGGGTTTTCGATATGCTCCGGTTATTTTGGTTTAACCTTATCGGGCCATTGCAGTCCTGTATTTGCTATTTTTCGAAGGGCCGGCGCGCACAAAAACACCATAGGATCTGGTGAGGTTTACTCGTGGCTTGGGGTAGCAAGTCTGCGAAACGGCGATAAAATCCAACGGCTCAAACATCATATGGCGCCAGTCACTGGTAGTCACTTCACGGTGGGTATTTTAAGTTAGTAACATATTTTTGCGTAAGTTGTTGGTGCCAAAATTTTTTATGCCAACCCAGAGCAAGTAAAATAACGAAACGGTCTGACTATGGCGGCCTTCGCATTGACTATTTAAGCGACTACCTCTTTTATCCCCCCTTCCCTCTTCGCCCTATGATTGCGCACTAAAAGTTTGATCCCTACTGGTTAGTACCCCGTCATTAAGTCTAGGGGATTATTGGCGAAAAATGAGACACGCTGCTCCATTATGGGCGATGATTTCAAGCTGACTAGCCGCGAATACATTGTCCTCAAAAGCACCTGTTTAGATTGTTATATTGGCCTTTGGCCTGCTCGCTGGTCACTCTTGGTGATAATTAAATTAGCCGATTTCCGTATAGCTAAGCATGCTCAATCTACTCCTTCCCCCACCTTAGAGGCAAAACTTTATAAGGGATATTTGCAGGGAAATCGTTGAGATACATCTTGTTCTCTATGGGACAAACGTCGCAATTATTGCTGAAAAATGAAACAACTGTCTCATTCATCTGCGACAGTTTTAAGCTTCTAGTCCTGAATATATTGTACTAAAGAGCAGCTATTTAGATTGTTACATAGCTCAGCGTGCTAGAGCTGCCATGGGTCTACGCACATATAATGCGGTATGTAAGGTGTTGGTACAAAAAATGCCATGTTTGCCATAAGGCATACTTATCAAGCGGTAACAAAAAAGTTACTGCCATAATAAAAATTGGAGAAATAGCATGAGTAATAAACAACAAAACACTTTATGCACAAAGTTTAAGGGGCTGACGAGAGGATGCGGTACTAGCGTGAATATGGTCGTTATTGGTTTAGTCGCACTCTATACGACTGGCGCCTTAGCACTAGGGGTGACAGAGTTGGAGGGTAACCATGTCAAACAATTTATCTCAGATGACATGCTTCTCAATTCAGATAAAGATCCAAATAATTGGCTTCACTATGGACGAGATTATGAAGGAACTCGATTTTCACCGCTCAAGCAAGTTAACCAGGATAACATCGGCGACTTAGTTCCAAAATGGAATCTATCGTTAGGTGTTATTGGCGCCCAAGACTCGCAAGTAATGGCAGTTAATGGTCGCCTATATGTTACCTCCAGTCATAACCGTGTATTTTCTCTTGATGGGCAAACCGGAGAGATTCTTTGGAAATACGTTCGTTCTTTACCCGGTGATCTCGGTTCCAAACTGTGTTGTGGTGCAGTTAATCGAGGCGTTGCTGTTTATAAAGATATGGTTTTCTTGGCAACACTTGATACGTATATTGTTGCGTTGAATAACACCACTGGTGAAATTGTTTGGGAAAAAAAAGTAGGTGATTACAAAACGGGGGAGATTCTGACCTCTATGCCTATGATTGTTGATGGTAAGGTTCTCATTGGTAATTCCGGTGGAGATCTTGGCGCCAACGCCGGTACTGTCTATGCACTTAATCCTGATACCGGAGATCTAGTTTGGAAAACACACACTGTTCCGGTGACTGGTAAAGAGAAAATTGCTAAAACTTGGGCAGGGGATTCCTGGAAAACAGCTGGCGGTACACCTTGGCTCCCACCCACCTATGATAAAGAGACAGGGCTTGTGTTATATGGTGTAGGTAATCCTACTCCAGACTTTGATGGCGATTCTCGACTAGGAGACAATCTTTACACTGCTTCCACTGTAGGGATTGATCCTAAGACAGGGGAGATTAAAGCACACTTTCAGTACACACCAAATGATACTTGGGACTATGATGGCACTAATGAGGCCATTGTTTTAACAGATAAAAAAGACCGTCAAGTTTATTTGCATGCGGATAGAAACGGTCACTTGTATTCTATTGATCGCAATACATTTAAATGTAACTGGGTTAAACCAATGCAGCGAGTCAATTGGGTTAAAAGCTTTGACAAAAATTGTCGTCCTGAGGTAGACCCAAGTAAGCGGCCCAAGATCGGTGAAGAAACACTTGATATTGCACCTACTTTAGGTGGTGGTAAAGAGTGGCACCCAGCAAGCTACAGTAAGCGAACTGGTTATGTGTATGTGCCTGGTATTGATATGTCTATGGATATCAAAGCAAAAAAACAGGAGTTTAAGCCTGGTCAATGGTTCCTCTCTGCAGAGATTCTGCGATTAAATCCTGGTGCTGGCTACATAAAAGCGTTTGATGCCACTACAGGTGAATTGAAGTGGATGAGAACTCAGAATACTCCAGCTACCAGCGGAATGCTTTCAACAGAGGGTGGATTGGTCTTTTCAGGAGATGCTGAAGGTATCTTCCGCGCTATGAATGACATGACAGGCGAAACGTTATGGGAGTACAACGTCGGGAGTGGTGTACACAGTAATCCAACGACCTATATGGTTGGAGATACTCAATATGTTTCTATTTTAGTTGGTCCTGGTGGCGGTAGTCTTTGGCCTCTCGTATATGGGGAGTTCTTCAAGAAACATAATAAAGGTGGGGCTCTTTATGTATTCGCATTACATAATAAGTAATTAGAGACCGCCATAATTATATAGAGGGTGCTTTCATTCCCTTTATATAATTTAAATCAGACAACTTTTTAGAATTTAGTACTGCAACAAAACAGGTAATTAAAATATGCTAGATATTAAGATTAATAAGTTAACTCGTTATTTGGCGGGTGTTATCTTTATTATTGCCATGCTTTCCCCTTTAGCCCATGCATTTGATGCCAGCGCCGGGTTAAAAGAATTAGAAGAAGCCAAGATAGCCAAACAACTTCTATTGGCCGGTGAGTCGGAAGATGAAAAGACTGAAACATTGGCTTCTGCATCAAATGATGTCACCGGAGCTGAGAATGTCCAGTTAGGAAAATCACTTTATGGTAATACTTGTCTATTTTGTCATGGCCCTAGTGGGGTTGGTTCACGCGCACCAAATTTGACTGAAGGACATTGGGCGCCTGGAGGTGCAAATGATGATGACTACATGATGAAAATCATTAAGAATGGCCGGGAAAACACCATTATGGGTTCTTTTAAAGATACCTATACAGAAAAAGAAATTAGTTCAATTATAGCTTATCTTAGATTTGAAGCGAAAAAAGTTGCTGTTATGGCTAGTAAATAACAAGTTTAAACGGGTAGTATAAATCTCGGTGGGCTTGCCCCCGAGCTGGATATTGTGAATTGGGTATTGTCACGTTGTCGCCTTGCTCCAAATCGTAATTTGAGCATGAAAAATACAACTATTCAGACATAGAGGGATAGCGCGCACTAATAGTTTTACTGGGAAAGTCATAGTTATCACCATCACCTAAAGCAATAAGTGAATTAAAAGCACCACCATCAGACAATTCACATACATTACCAACGCAATTCGAATCTGCTTTTGTGCTCGTTGTAAAGTAGCCTGCACCTAAGCCAAATCCATTATTCCATTTTGCTGAACCACGCAACCCGCAGTCATAACGACTATCTGCACTGGCATCCCCAAAAAAGGAGAACTTAGTTACCGTAGCATTCCAGTCCCAAGTGCCATTATTCATTTCGTGGGTACCGAGAAGCCAGATACCTTCAGCGGCAGTAATCATGTTGTTACTACCGCTACCAATTAATGGATTTCCCTTTACACTACTATCATCGGCATAGTGCATAAAGTTCATTGTTGTCTCAACAACATTGCCTAATCTAAAAGTAACTTCGTCGTTAATCTTGTAATCGGTCAAGGCCAAATCTTGTCTTATTTCATAGTGACCGTCGCCTGCCTCATTGGGTTCTTCCGCAATCTCAGCATAAAGACTAACCTTTTTCATTTATTTGTGCTCTAAGCCATATACCAAAGCGCAAACGTGCAAAATCCGAATCCTCTGATTAATCAACAGCGCTCACCGTTGCTCTTTTAACCTCCATCGCCGTTTGATTATTTTGAGCTGTGTACCCGCCAGTGACAGGCGACAATTAACTTGGCCGGTTTTGGTAAGCTCCAGACAGATTTAACTTTTACGAGTTTGACACGCCAGCCTTAACTTTACCTCCGAAAAGGTCAGTTTCAGCATATACGGCGTTGCTACCTGCAATTAATCCGCAAGCAAGGTCACTTAGTGATTTCATATTCATTGCTACCCCCTTTAATTAGACGCTACTAAATTTTCGACATGGTCTGACTATGGCGGCCGTCGAAGAGGCTATTTAGGCGTCTACCTTTTGTATCCCTCGTTCCCTCCTCGCCCTGTGATTGCGCATTGAAGGTTTGATACCTACTGGTTGGCACTCGATAATTAAGCCGTGGGGCTATTGGCAAAAAATGAGATAAGCGGCTCAATTATGGGCGACAATTTTAAGCTGTCTCGCCCCGAATACATCGTACCAAAGAGCACATATTTAGATTGTTATATTAGCCGATTGTCATATAGCTAAGCATGCTAAATCCAATCCTTGCCCTTACCTTACCCTTAGAGGCAAAAAATCATAATCGACATTTTCAGGGAAATCGTTGAGATGCAACCTGGGTACTACGGGACAAACGTCGCAATTATTGGCTATAAATGAAACAAGTGTCTCCTTTATCGGCGACAGTTTTAAGCTGTCTAGCCCTGAATATATTGTACCAAAGAGCACCTATTTAGATTGTTACATAGCTCATGCCGTAGCTCTACGCTCATATAATGCAGTGTGTGAGGTGTTGGTACGAAAAATGCGATGTGTTCGATAACCGACTTTATTCATTTTTTGGGCGTGTAACTGTTCGGTTTATACAATAAAGAATATTTATCAAGAGGTAACAAAAAAGTTACTAACATAGTAAAAATTGGAGAAATAGCATGAGTAGTAAAGTAATAAAAACACTAGGTGCCACAGTTCTACTGTCTAGCGTTGCTAGTATAGCAACTGCTGACGTCGTTATCGGCGAAACAGAATCAACAAAATTATCGATGTTTGGTATTTTAGATGTTGGTTTGCTTTATCAGTCTAACCCATCAGTTGAAGGCGAAGAAAATATTGCCATGGAAACTAGTGGCTTACGTCAAACCATTTTTGGCTTTAAAGGTACTCGTCAGTTAGACGGTTCTACAAGTGCCTTCTTTAACCTAGAAGCACATTTCGATTTAGATTCAGGTATGCTCCACGCCTCAGGCGATCCTGTAGGCGAAGCGGATGATGGCTCAGGCAACTTGCTTTTTCGCCGTCAAGCAAATATTGGTCTTACTGGTGATTGGGGTACAGTAATCGCTGGTCGTCAATACGGTCCTGCTCTACTTGCTCACCTTGGTACAGAACCTCGTATTTTTAAAGAGCAATTCTCTAACCTATACGCTTGGGCTTATAGCCAACTATTTACAACTATAAACGATAATGACAGTAATGCGGGTCGTAATACAAACAATGACGTTGGTATCTTCTTTAAGAACGCTATTCAATATCGTAACAACATCAATGGCCTTGATTTTGGTGTGTTGTACTCGTTTGGCGGCCAAGAAGGCTCTAGTAAAAATGGCGACGTAATTGCTGTTGGTGCATCATACGGAACTGGTCCAGTCACACTTTCTGGTTCATACCAAAATATGCGTGACCAAAATACAGGTAAAGATGTTGTAGAAAGCTGGGGTGTTGGTGCAGCTTACAAAATTGGTGCTGTTGACTTGAAAGTTAACTTCTTGAATACAGCAAATAATGACTCACTTGGCAACGAAGTTCTTGACGTAGACGCTCTAGGCTTAGGTATTGACTATAAATGGAGCGACAAAAACTCTATGACAGTTGCTTACTACATCAACGAAGATAATACTCCTGCTGAAGATGCCAAAACTAAATCATTTGTAATCAGCAACGAGTTCACTATGGGTGAATCAACAATTCTATATACTGCTTTAGCTTATGTAGATGCTGATGAAATGAGTACTATCTCACAGTATGCAACATCTATTGCTGCTGCTCCAGCTCCGGTTGGTGAAAAAACTACACTTATTAATGTAGGAATTAACTTCGCTTTTTAAATGATATCTATTTAGTAGTTAGTTTAGAGCTACATAGCTCTTATAAAAAACCGATGTCTTATGGCATCGGTTTTTTGTTTGCACAGCTAAGCTGGCAGTAATAGTGGGATGAACTGCTATCGCAAGTTAGCCTAAAACAGTAATAATCCACTTAAAAATGCAACAACTGCTTCATATCTTAAAAACAAATGCAACATATGCAGCACCTAGTTTGTCGTAAAAGAGTTTAAGCTATAGGAAAATTGTTTAACAAAGAAGTCATCGTTGACACAGCTATGCTCGTTTTTTGGAATAAAGGCTATGAATATTTGTCAATTAATAAGTTGACACCTGCAACCGGCATTAATCAGCGGGAGCTTGTATAATGCATTTGGAGGTAAGTTATAGCCATTTATGATAGTTGCTTATTATCCACAAAGATCAGCCACTTTTCAGCTGTGGTTGCTATAAACATTGAATTTACTGACTTTTCCTCCTGTAAATTATCGAACTGCTGTATTTTCATCGAATTAGGGAATCGCTCGTTGCCTTTATTGTTAAGACTACCAGAGCAACGCATTAGGCCATGCCTGACGATCATAGGTAATCTTTTAAACAAAATATGATAGAGAGAACCCGTGTGCAAAATCAACCGATGTCGTAGCATAAAATGCCGATTTAGGTTGAAAATCCGTTACATTTAATCTTGCATTTAGTCGTTCTGCTTCATCACTTTAATCAGTTTGTTTTTTAAGTTCGAAGCCCTGTCGTAACTGACTCTCAAATCAGATTACATAATGTATAGGTTGGTATTATAACGTTGGGGAATCAGGAAAGTTGTACAAATTTTCCTCTTTACAAATGGGGTATGGACCGCAAGATTAACTAAACCCGAATTACAGAAAGCTGAAAACCAATGTTGTCAAATGGGCAAGCTATTGAACAGAGTAAATAAGCCGCAAATAGTTCGACAGCATAAAGCGGCGCAATAATTGCTTTAGATTAATTCAATTATTAAATACTAGGCGTATAAACATGGCTATTGATATTAGCGTTCCAAATGACTTGTGGGAAGAAGATTCAGAAGCAGTAATCACAACGTGGCTAACTTCCGATGGCAACGAAGTGTCTAAGGGCGATTTGCTGGCAGAAGTAATGTGTGAAAAAATTCAATATGAAATATTTGCGCCTGCTGATGGCAAACTTTCAATTTCAAAAGATGCTGATGAAATTGTCAAAAAAGGCGATGTGATTGGAGTGGTAATCTAATGGACACCGCAATCACAGTTGTGCCGCTACGTGGTGTGAGAGGCATGATAGCGGACAAAATGCAGAAGAGCCTCCAGGAGTCAGCCCAGTTAACCCATCACGCAGAAGCAGATACGTCAGCGTTAGAGCGCAAAAAAGCACGACTTTCGGCCGAAGGTATCAAAGTTTCAATTGAAGATTTGCTAATGGAAATAGTGTCTTCTGCACTCATGCGTCACCCCAATATGAATGGAGTAGTGCAAGGGAAAGAAGTACATTTGTTTTCCGACGTTCATTTGAGTATGGCCATGGCCCTGCCCGGCAACTTGCTTGTTGCACCCGCTGTCTTTGATGCCAATAAAAAAGGTCTGTCAAAGCTCAGAGAAGCACGTCAAGATTTGTCAGCGCGCGCGAAGTCGAACAAACTGACGGTCACCGAAATGACAAAAGGCAGTTTCACGATGAGCAACTTAGGGCTGACCCGAGTACACCACTTTACGCCTGTTCTAAATACTCCCCAGATAGGATTGTTAGGTATTGGTAATGTAAAAAAAGAAGCATTTCCAAGTGACGATGGCAAGATAATCTGGAAACCTATGATGGGGTTGTCACTAACGTTCGACCATCGTGCTGTAGATGGTGCTCCAGCAGCTGATTTTTTAACTGACGTCTGTCAATCAATCGAAGCACTATGAACCACCTTAACAGCATGCCAGCGCAAGTCCCGATACTGGGAACGGAAGCAGCACTAGCGCACGAAAAGAGCATGCTGGAACGTGTCACGTCAGGTCAAGTGGATCAGGCGTTAAGTATCTGGTCTGCTCAACAATCTATCGTAGTCCCAAAGCGCATGCTATCCCTTGCTTCCTTCGCTCAAGCGTCAGCGAAAAGCGCTAAGGAAGGTTGGCCTGTTTATGCTAGAAACACCGGTGGTGACGCTACTCCTCAGGGGTATGGCGTGTTAAACGTCTCATATGCCTATGCAGTTATGCAGCAAAGTAAGCCGAGTATTAAGCACGCTTACCATGAATTGTGTACACCAATATCTGATTTCATTTCAACCCTCGGGTACCAACCAGAGTATTTATCTATCCCTGCTGCATTTTGTGATGGTAAATACAACGTTGGTGTAGTCGGCCGCAAACTGGCTGGTACCGCCCAGCGATGGGCGGCGAGAAAAGACGAACAAAAAACAACTGTACTATTTGCTCACGCGCTGATTCTGGTTAACGCCAATATCTCAAAAGGCACTTCAGCCATAAATCGATTATTTAAGTACTGTGGTCAAGAGCAATCTGTCGAAGAAGAAGCTCACATCAACATGGCTGACCTTGTATGTGGTCGCAAAAATAATCAGTTAATTAATGAGTTAGCTATATTCTTGCAACCCAGATACGCAAATTTATTACAAACGCGACAAATTAAAACTTGTCATCAAACTACTAAACAGGAAGGAAATTAAAATGTCTAAAGCAGTTCACTGGTTAATAAAAATTGAGATTACAGAAGAAAACCTTTTGAGTTTTAAAGAACTCATGGCAGACATGATAGCGTCTACACAAACTGAGCCAGGAACCCTTGCTTATGAATGGAGTTTTGATGATACCGGGTTACTGTGTTGTATTTATGAACGCTATATCGATGTGGTAGCAGCCAAAATACACTTGAATAATTTTGGGCAATTTGCTGAGCGGCTTACAGGTGCATGCAAATCTATCGACATGACAGCAATGGGTAACCTTGATGATGAAATTAAATCGATGCTTGTTGGTTTGTCGCCAACTTTAGCGACACATCAAGCTGGGTTCGACCGTTGTGTCACTAACATCTAGATTTATCACCACGGTTTATGGAGATAGCGAATGACCGATTTATATGCTTGGGCAACGCCTAACGGCTTGAAAGCCTCAAGCAAACTTGAAGGATTAGGCTTAGACTACTGCACATTTTCCTTTAAAATCAAAAAATTAAAAGGAGAAGTGGATGGCTAACACACGCCTTAAGGCAGGCATTAAACTGCGAGATGCATCCAAGGTAAAGCACATTCCTATCACTATTGTGCCAACGGAAAAGGCGCAAATGCTGCGTAAACCAGAATGGATCAAAGTTAAACTTCCCATCAACACTGAAAAAATAGATCACATAAAAAAAACTTTACGCAAAAATGGACTTAATTCTGTGTGTGAAGAAGCAAGCTGCCCTAACCTTGCTGAGTGTTTTAATCACGGTACGGCAACCTTCATGATCCTTGGTGATATTTGTACGAGACGCTGCCCTTTTTGCGATGTTTCGCATGGTAAACCTCTCCCTCCCAGTGCTGAAGAACCGATTAGATTGGCTAAAACCATTGATGAAATGAAGCTCAAATATGTAGTGATTACGTCCGTTGACCGGGATGACTTGCGAGATGGAGGGGCACAGCATTTTGTCAATTGTATTAACGCTATACGGCAGCATAGTCCCAATACGAAAATTGAGGTCCTAGTTCCAGATTTTCGTGGCCGAATGGATCATGCACTGGATATTTTTAACAACGGCTTACCTGATGTTTTTAATCACAATTTGGAGACTATCCCCAGACTTTATAGGGAATGCCGTCCTGGTGCTAATTATCAATGGTCTTTGGATTTACTTAAAAAATTCAAAGAACAACACCCTAGAATCCCAACAAAATCCGGACTTATGATGGGTATGGGAGAAAATAAACAAGAAATCGCGCATGTTCTTGAAGACCTGCGTGCCCACAAAGTCGATATGCTGACCCTGGGCCAGTATCTTCAACCTAGCAAGCATCATTATCCAGTCAAACGATATGTCCTCCCCACAGAGTTTGATGAACTGGGCGAATATGCCACGAAAATAGGCTTCTCTCATGCGGCCAGTGGTCCAATGGTTCGTTCTAGTTATCACGCAGATAAACAAGCTGCCGGAGTAGAGGTTTAGAAACCATAATTCGGTGTAATAAGCTCTATGATCAATTATTTTAGGAGTAAAAACATGTTTGGTATTAGTCCTGTACAACTGGTGATCGTTTTAGTTATGGTCTTATTATTGTTTGGAACAAAGAAACTTAAGAACTTGGGGGGTGACTTAGGTTCAGCTATTAATGGATTCAAAAAAGCCGTTAGTGATGACAAATCGCATTTGGACAATAACGTTAGTGAGGAAACTGATGATGTGATACCGATTTCCCAAAGTAAGGAATCCAACAGTTAATGTCTGACATGATCCAATAGACCTAGTCACCCTAGTTCAAAGCAGCATTATAGCCGTGTAGAAGCGGCCAGAAGCTTAGACATTAATCCCAATATAATCACCCGCTGAATAAAAGAGCACTAGCAAGATGATGACGGGCATGACTCTGCCCAGCTAGTCCGGCAAATTCTGACTATATGTGGCTTCAGCGAAGGTTTAGTTGGATGATCCCATCACCGCCACGAATATCTGCGCAGTCCGCACCTAACCGTTGCTGCTGTCAATCGGCACCGTCCAGCCCACGTAGGCTAAAAAAGTGTCTCACAAGCTTTATGGGTTTGGCGCATGAGAAGGCGCTGCTTCTTAAGCCACACATAGTTGAGAGTAGCTGTAGCGCCCGCGTATCGTCTTACCTAAATTGTAAACGAAAGCTGTACCCTTTTCGTTGTTCCAGGTCTTAGTTATATCCATTGATTGTGTAGCTGCCAACTCCACCAACGAACCAAACGTTAAACGATCTTCATCAGGCATATGCCACATATACAGCCATTAGGGAAGGCAGGGATTTTTAAGCTTTTACTATAGAGGTGATTCGCCCCGTTGGTTAGACAATGATAAAGACTACCAGACATGAATTACTGAACCACACATCAAACAAGTCCATTTCTTTTAACTCAGCTAAACAATGTAATATAGTGTCAGGTGAGTGGCCCACTACTATGGTGTCATTTAGTTGAATTTCAGATACTTCATTGAGTCTCATACCAGTGAAAAACGCAATTGGAACGAACCACTCTGCATCGTTCCGAAACTGTTTAGCTTCAGTACCATGCGACGGAAGGTACGATAGTAATTGCTTTATTTCGCTCGGCTCAAAAGCCCGATGCTTAATGTACAACAGCTCATTCTGTTTAACTGACACATCAGCAAAAGCGTTTTTCATTAACCAGCTAAAAAACGTACGATAATTTGATAAATATCCGTTTATGGTTTTAGGATGTAACGATCTATCACTGCATCCTTTCGTTACATTTGTAGGCCTGACAAGTAACATATTCTTAATTTTTTGTAATTGCTTATTGCCAAAAAAACGACAATCATATTCAGGTGATACGAACTCAAATAACATTTTAAATCAAACTTTGTAGTCATTGATTGTACCTGCCTTCACTTTTCTTGATTGCTCGAGCAAGAACATCTCGAATTGCTGACTCATTGAAAAAAATC
>Ga0307489_10001141_pt1 | contig 17355 bp, 36 predicted proteins | sample SB12metaG_FD_202247 | JGI IMG/M metagenome (GOLD analysis project Ga0307489, IMG submission 202247) | Sea-ice brine microbial communities from Beaufort Sea near Barrow, Alaska, United States - SB 1.2 | ecosystem: Environmental > Aquatic > Marine > Coastal | place: USA: Alaska | collected...
AACACCGTCGTCGCCGTGGCCGCTGCCCCACCTTCCCACAACCTACGCAACATTTTGTTGCCCGGAGCCCGATGTCTCTACAACATCATGGCGTCCTGCCTCCGCCGCCTCCGCCGCCTCCGCCGCCGCCGACCCAGTTTGCCTGGTGCCCCTGCTGCGCTCAAGCCGCCGCCGCTGCCCTGCCTGGCCTCCCTGCCATCTACGCAAGATTCGGCTGCTCGGCGCCTCTACTATGATCACGCCGGCGCTTCCGCCCAGCCCCGCCTGCCCCCCGCCTACGCCTACGCTGCTCTCTGTTTTCCGGTGTTGGTGTCTCTTCGCAATCATGCCGCCGCCTCCGCCTCCGCCGCCTCCGCCTCCGCCTCCGCCTCCGCCCCTCCGCCTCCGCCCCGTCCCGCCACTCCCCCAATCGCGCTGCAGACGCCACGCCGTCCCGTCTACGCCTATGCTGCTCTCTGTTGTCTGGTATTGGTGCCTCTTCGCAATCACGCCGTCGCCCCCGCTCCGCCCCAGCCTCAGCCCCGTCACGATGTCGCTGCCGCCGCCGCCTCCGCCGCCGCTGCGCCGTCCTTCCACTCCCGCCATCGCGCCGCCGCCGCCTCCGCGTCCCGCCACGTCGGGCAGGACTGGCAAAATTCCTGCTGCCACGCCGACAGCTCATCCGGCAGCTTCACCCCCCCGCCGCCGACGCAGCAGCTCGCGATGCAGGGGCTCACACGCCATTCCGTCACGGCTCAACTAGCACCGTGTTACCTTGGGTGAAAGATGACTGGGGTAATACACTGTGCCGATGAAGTACGTGGCGAATGACATGGTGTGTACCGGTGCACTACGCAGCCCACCGTGCGTGGTGGATGACAATGTGTGTACCGGTACACTATGCATCCCACCCTGCCTTGATGCACGCGCCAGGCGTCTCGCCCCCCAACATGAAGTACGGGTTGGCCTTCCACCAGGGGCACACACTCCTCCACTTTCCAGCTCAACATAAGCACTATATGGGGATACGTTGAGTGGTTTACGTAATGAAAATGGCTCAGGTTGAACTGAAAAGCGGACGAGTGACATGGGGCATTCAATCGTCCACTTTTCGGCTTCACGCGAGCAGATTTAGCGGACGGAATACATGTGAGCAGATTTAGCGGACGGAATACATTGAGTGATCTCAGGGACAAAAACGGCACATGCAGAGGTGGAGGAGTGTCAGCGCTTACCTTGCACTCGCCGCCGGCGGCCCAATTAGCGCACCCCGCGTCGGTGTTCTCGCACACCGGCTTCTTCCACACCCCCGTGCTGAACTTGCGCTCGTGGATCCACTTCGTCGCCGTCCACTTGGTGCCGCCCGTCGTCGGGCAGCTCGCGTGCATGCTCGATGGGTCCGTGCTGCCGCTCTTCGTGAAACTGAAGAACAGAACAGCGTCACCTGTCACGGGCTTGACGCTCATGCCCTGCCCGTTGCGCCACGCACAGTCACTCAGCTGCTCCGAGGCATGCATCCCTCGCAGCCGCGCCGCGACGGCCGGCAGCGGCTTCGCGTGCGGGAACGCCGTCTCGCCGCCAACCAGGGCCGTGTCCCTAAGCGTTGTTGTCAGCTGGCATCAGAGCAACTTTGCGTCGTTGTCAGCTGGTATGAGCAACTTCGAGGTATCAAAGGGGGGTGATTCAAGTGGTTTCGAGGACAAACGGCGGAATGAGCCAGCTGCAATACGCACAGTCTGCTTGCTCCAATGGACCAGTCCCTTAGGTGGTTATACAAAGACAAACAGTCTGTCAGCCATGCCGCCCAGGCCCGGCTCCTGCAGGAACATGAGCACGGTGGCCACGCGCTTCCCGCCGTTCTCGCTGTGCAGGCCGTCCATGTGGTCCTTGTACTGCTGTCCGTCCTGGTACCGCAACACAGGGCCAAATAACACATTTATTGTCGATATATAAAGCACAGCGCGCGCTTCTGGAAACATTGTCGAGCCATGATAACTTATGCAAATACAGTGCCGTGGGCGGCGCAGTACTGGGCCCCGCCGCAACAGCTGCAGCTGCTCCTGGTTGTCGTAGGAGATCTGGCTGTACTGCGCCACGCGCCAGGGGCTGACACTCCTCCACCTTTTAAGCTCAACGTCACACACTTGTTGTGGGGTACGCTGCGCTGGGTGGCGTCATTGTCAGTCTGGCAGTGACAAAAACAGCTCAGCTTGAGTTGAAAAGTGGACGAGTGACAACCCTTGCCACGCGCTTCTCAATGGTGAACAACACGTCGTCGTACTCCTTGGGGATGAACGCGCCGTAGGAGGTGCGCACGCGGTCGGTGAGCCCCTTGTCCTCCGCGCCGTCCTTGGCGCCGCCCACCAGGGGCTTACACTCGTTCACTTTTCGACTCAACGTAAGCGATTTCCGTGGGACAGGGCGTGCGTTTAAAAGGTTGTTTAAGGGGTGTTTGGGAGGTATCAGGGGGTATTAGGAGTGTTCAGGGTGTGTTTTGTGATAGAAACGGCTCAGGTTGAGCTGAGAAGCGGACGAGTGTAAGCCCCTGCCGCCCACCACCGTGCTGCGCTTCATGTGCGGCTCACCCACTTGTATCAGATGGGCGCACTCCTCGGGTGAGGGCCTGCTGGCAGATGTTTCTCGCCACGTGATTGGAAGCCATTTAACTCAATAAACGAGGGTTCATGACGCGTGTCCACGACGTGACAGGAAGTGGGTCTGGCAGACATTGCTCGCCACGTCATAGGATGCCGGTCAGCTCAAGAAATGAGGGTTCACAGCGCGTGTCGATAGCGTGGCAGGCAGAGGGCCTAGCAGACATTGCTCGCCACGTCATAGATGGGCACTCAACTCAAGAGGCGACGGTTCAAAATGTGGTGGGTGACGTGGCGAACAATATTTGCTGGTCCCCGCCTCGGGGGACAGGAACCCGTGGTACAGGAACGCCACGGGGGAGTCCGACAGCCGCTCGCATGCGGGGTTGCCCACGCAGATGTGGTCCGTGTCGCCGTGGCTTAGTGCCTGGCAGACAACGCTCGCACATCACCTGTCATACTCAGAGGATGCCGTTAAACTCAAGTCTGTCAAGAAACGAAGGTTCACATTTCGTGTTGACGACACGGCGGGGGATGTGTGTCAGGCCCAACCCTGGCTGGCGTCGTGCAGCGCGGCGCCTTCAGTGAGCGCGGAGGGCGGCGTCGTCACCGTGTCGTCACCTCCCGTCACGGTGTGCGTCATCTCCGTCGCCCAGGGCCTTGCCACTCAAATGGTGCCGTTCTTCAGCTCTTGGAGGTGCCACTCACTCCTCGGTGCCCTGAGATAACAGTCAAGGAAGTTGTGGCCAGGCCAGGGAGAAGAGTGCAGGATGCGGCGAGTGTGTAGCTGTGTGCGGGTACACGAACACACCGGTGCGCTATGAGCAAACACTCCGGGGACGCCGTGGCTGCGGCCCTGCCGTGACCGGCCTGGGCACCTCCCCGAGCCAACCGATGAGGCGCTGCTCGCCTACGAAGTGTTCCTGTGTGGTGGTGTCGGCACCGGTGGCGGTGGACACCAGGGTCAGCAGCAGCGCCGCCGCGAATAGTGCAGCGCGGCGCGCGGCGGCGGTTGGGGGACGCGGCATGGGCAGAGCGAGGCCGCGCGTGGTGTGAGGATGCGTCTCTTGCTGCATCGTCTCTTCGTCGTTCCTCGCGAGAGCCTACTTTCGAGAACCCCACACAAACAGCGTAATATAGAGAGTAAGAAACTAAGAATCAGATCTTCCCGACCCCTGCTCTCAAACATAATATGTTATGCGATGTCATGCGTCGTTATGCGTCTTTATGCGCAACGGTATTTACATTTCTCCACCAATCACAAGCCCGTATTCCGATTCACCCCCGATCTTCGATCTAGAGGGGATAGGTGCCTGCCGCAACCGCCACGGTACGGCGCCATTCGGGCGAGCCACGGGCTTGTCTCTGATAGCTCCAGGAGCCTGCGCGACGTAACGCGCGCGATCGCGATGCAAGCGGCTGCCATGTCGTCCGCGGCGGCGACCCCGCTGCCCGTCGCCGGTGCGTGCGCCGCCACAGCTGGCCAACTCCCATCTCATCTCACCAACCCATTCTATCCCAACTAACTCGGCCAACGCTGTGTACTGGGGCGCTCGATGCGCCAGCATATCGCGCTTGCATCGTTTGGCGCGTCGTCAACGTCATGAGCCAATCAATATTTCGGCCAGCGTGTTGTGTGCTGGGTTTCTGCGATCCCCCGACGCGACGTGCGGCGCGCGCTGGCATTTAGTCCAAGCAGACTTCGCTATCCGCATCCACGCTTACGTGTCGACACCAAGTCGCCCGCCGCAGTCCACCGGGGCGCTCGACGCGCCATCCTCTCGCGCTTGCCTCTCGTATGTCGCGCCTCCGTCAACACCATGTCGATGTCGTACTCTACCTTTCCCGGCGGGCGTGCTGGATTTGTGAGTCTACGGCGCGGCGTGTGCGCGCACTTGCTAGCCTCTACTGGCAGCCACGCTAACCTTCCGATATCCTCTCCCTTGTATCGAAACCAACAGCGCGGCAATCTCAGATGGCGGGCCGCGGCGCGGCCGGGCTGCGCGCCGCGCCGCGCCCCATGGTGCGCGCCCTCGTCCGCAACGTGACGCGCGCCGCCGGCTCCACCACCCCCGACCTCGTCGCGGCGCGCGCCGCGGAGGCGGCCGCGATGGAGATGGACGGTAACCGCGAGGTGGTGAAGGGCAACTTCCGGCAAACCTTCCCCCTGGCGTGCGTGATCGGGCAGGACAACATCAAGTCCGCGCTTCTACTGGGCGCCATCGACCCGGCGCTGGGCGGCATCGCTATCTCCGGCCGCCGCGGCACCGCGAAGTCCATCATGGTAAGCTCGCCTGGCCACTCCTCCCCCGACTGATTGCCTGTGGTGCACCATTGACCCGTACACACTCCTCCCCTCCTCCCTCCTGGCCTGGCCACTCGTTCCTGACTTGACTGTTGATAGGCATTTTGAACCTTCTTAAGCGTCAGCAGCTCGGCACGATCCTGTTTGTGCCAGAACGGCCTGTCCGAGCAGGCATCCACAAGATGTTTGTCCGACCAAGCAATCTGTTATGTGTGTATCCTACCGCACGGCGCGCGGACTGCACGCGCTGCTGCCGCCCATCGAGGTGGTTGAAGGCTCCATCTGCAACTCGGACCCCGAGGAACCAGGGTCATGGGAGGACGGGCTGTTCGAGAAGGTGCAGCGCAACGCCGACGGCAGTGTCAAGACGCGCATCCTCGAGTCGCCATTCGTGCAGGTGCCCCTGGGCGTGACGGAGGACCGCCTGGTGGGCACGGTCGACATCGAGGCGTCCATGAAGGAGGCGGGGCAATATTTTATCGCCGCATTGGTCCAGGGCTATACGGGATACCTGCAGTACGACGTTCATGGGGGTCAAGGCGGAAGCATGGTGCTTCCTCCTACACGCTGACGCGTCTCTCTGTCGGTACGACTTTCAGCTGGAACTTTTCAGCCATTCGTCCGTGATCACTTGATACTGCCTGCCACGACCCTGGAGGGAGGGGCGCACGGTGTTCCAGCCGGGGCTACTGGCGCAGGCGCACCGCGGCATCCTCTATGTCGACGAGATCAATCTGCTGGACGAATCGGTTTCCAACCTGCTGCTGGCGGTGTTGGCGGAGGGTGAGAACGTGGTGGAGCGCGAGGTCGGGCCGCCACGACGTGTTAGATCCTCGTTTCTGGTATTAATTGCCATAATTGCCACTGCGTTGATTGGCGTGCATGACTGCTGTGTCATGCATCTCATTCTACATCCTCATTTCTTGAGAGCAGCAGCAACAGCAGCAGAAGCATAGTGATCGGAACACCAGCACCAGCAGAAGCAGCAGGAGCATGGTCAGTGGTGCACCAACATCAGTATCACTGATGTGCCAGCCTGTGACGTGGTGCATATCTTCGGTCGGATCCTGGCTTTAGGGCATCACGCTGCGGCACCCGTGCAAGCCGCTGCTCATCGCCACCTTCAACCCCGAGGAGGGCAATCTGCGCGAGCACCTGCTGGACCGCATCGCCGTTACGCTCTCCGCGGCAGGGCCAGCCGCATGTCGCTCGCCGCGTCACACGGGGCCAGGGCGAATGCCTGGCGCCTCCTCATAACCGCGGAGGCGTCTTTCTCTCGACAGGCCAAATGATGTCGTTTGACTAAAGAGACGAGGCCGAGGACGTGGATTCAAATTACGCGTCAATGACGTGGCGCGCGACAGCTGCCCGGCCCTATTTGGCGGATCAGATTCTGAGCTTCGAGGACCGCATCCTGGCGGTGGAGCAGGCCATGGGGTTCCAGAACGAGGCGGACAAGGCAGGGCTCCAAGGGACCTGATTGACTGACTCCCCCCCTGCATCTCAATTGCGACCCTTGTTTCTTGAGTTGAGCAACACCTGTGGCGCGGGGGAGTCAATGGGGATGTCATGCTCCGTCTGGCACCTGATCCGGCTGACGCATGATCCGGCTGGCCATGACTGCCCCACATTATCAGTCGCGTTCGAATTCCTCGTTTCTTCACGTCATGTGATTCAGATCCTTTGCTCACAGTAAGGAGTGCACGATGCCACCGTGTGACCCTAAGCCCTAAACCCGAAACCCTCAACCCTAAACCTGGGAGCCGTAATGCGTCGGGCCCTGAGAACAGACGGTGTCTGATTCGGAGGAGGCGACTATGGGCGCGCGCACACAGATCCTGCTGGCGCGAGAGTGGCTCAAGGAGGTGGTCATCACGAAGGAGCAGGTGGAATACCTGGTACGGCGGTGCAGGTTGACCCCAGGTTGACCCCAGGTTGAACCCCGGTTGACCCCAGGTTGACCCCAGGTTGACCCCAGGTTGACCCCAGGTTGACCCCAGCTCGACCCCAGCTTGACCCAAGCTTGACCCCAGCTTGACCCCGGCTTGACCCCAGCTTGACCCCAGCTTGACCCCGGCTCGAACCCAGCTTGGCCCCAGGTGGACCCCAGGTTGACTGCACTTGGTTTCAGCGCTTGAAGCTGTAATATGATGAACCGCCTGCAAACTTTGCTTTCAATTTCAACATGTGCCGCTACAACATGGTGATGGAGGCGATGCGCGGCATGGCGATGGGCCACCGCGGTGAACTCTTCGCCGTTAAGGCGGCCAAGGCGCTGGCAGCGCTAGATGGGCGCGAAGCGGTCAATGCCGAGGACCTCAAGCAGGTGGGGACTTGACTTAACCCGACTCTTCGCTCCTGGTGCACCTATACGCATGTCATGGGGGCTAGGGTCAGCAGCCTGACTGTTTGCTCCTAGTGCACCTGAGCACATTCCCTCCCGGCGTCATCTGAATGTTTGCTCATATATCACCTGCACACTACGCGCCCATACTGACGTGGAGGTGGATGGTGCACCGGGTACGTTACGCGCGGGCGGTGCGGCTTGTCATCATCCCGCGCTGCAAGATGGACATGGACATCCCGCCGCCGGAGGAGGACGAGCAGGAGGTAGGGCCTGACATAGAATTCCGTTTCCGAATTCCCGAGCATTCTGCCTATATTTCCCCGAAACAGTCCTTCAAATACCCAAATGCATGCCGGAAACCGCCCGTACAAACGCCTGAGAAGCCAAAAAAAAGGCAAATTTCCCACAAGTATCCAAACTCCAGAGAAAGTGCCAAAAATTCCCGGAATATTGCGGAATTCTGGAATCGTCTCAATGGAATTCCGGCATATTTGGTCAGGATCTTAGCAGGAGGAGCAGCCGGAGCAGCCGCCCCCGCCGCCGCCGGAGGAGCCTGAGGAGCAGGATCAGGAGGACGATCAGGACACGGAGGAGGATGAGGAGGAGACGGATGACGCGGAGGACGAGAAGGAGGAGGAGGAGAACGACGAGGAGGACGACGTGCCTGACGTCCCGGAGGTAAGGACTGAAACGCAGTGCCGTGTTCGGAATCGAAGTTATGGTGTCGAGCGCAAGCATGCCGGAGACTGGGCTTTAAACTCAGTGACGGGGTTACTGGTAATACTTATAGCTCGAGACGTGATTGGCTGAGAGACACACTGCTTTATGAGTGTTCTGGGTACGCTACAGATTTTTGCTTTGGATTGCTACGTTCTGATTGACTGATAGCTTCGATTCTATTCCAAAGCCGACGCTGAGTTTAAGGGATAGCGTTTGACGTGGCTCATGTCGTCCGGGTCCGGCCCTGTTCCCAGGAGTTCATGTTCGACGCGGAGGGGTCGATCCAGGACAAGGACGTGATGAACTTCGCGCAGTCGGTGAACCGCAAGGGGGGCCGCAGCGGGCGCTCGAAGAACATCATCTTCTCCAGCGACCGCGGGCGCTACATCAAGGCAGGGCAGCGCACTCCACTCCGACGGCAGCCCTCCTAAGCTGTGTCTGAGTTAACCCCTTTGTGTCCTATTATACGGGTTGCCCACTCAGGAGGCATAAATCGTTGGCATGTCTGACTCAAAGCCTGTGTGTGATATCAGATAATCTTACCACGTGCAGCTCTTGATCAGTGTGCTGGTGCACTGTGGGTGTGATTCCCCTACATAAACTGACGTGTGTATCGGTGCACTGTGTGTGTGGTCCCTACACTCCGCCAGTGATGCCGAAGGGCAATGTGAACCGGCTGGCCGTGGACGCCACGCTGCGCGCCGCCGCGCCGTACCAGAAGGCGCGCCGCGATCGCGACATAGCCAAGGGCAACCCGGGGAAGAAGGCGGGGCTTGGTGCTCGGCTGGAACTCAACTGACTCCCCCGGCCACGTGATCCATCACACAGTGTACCGGTGCTCGCCACGTCATCCACCACATAGTGCAACGGTGCTCGCTACATCACCCACCATATAGTGTACCGGTGCTCGCCACGTCGTCCACCACACATTGTCCCCGTGATCGCCACGTCACCCACCACGTAGTGCACTGGTGTTCGCCACGTTATCCAGTCTCTGAGGTGGGGCAGTCTAATGTGGCGGGCCCTGCAGTGAGGTGTACGTGGAGAAGGGCGACATGCGCGCCAAGAAGTTGGCGCGCAAGGCGGGCGCGCTCATCATCTTCCTGGTCGACGCCTCAGGGTCCATGGCGGGGTGCTGCAGGCCCAACCCCGTTTGAAAGCGCGACACATTTGCGGCCACCTTCAGCTCCTCCTGAGACCCTTCTCGACAGTTTGCTCACAGTGCACCAGCACACATTCACAGCATCCTCCTGTTTGCAGATAGTGCACCGGTACACAGTCGCTGCCTCCTCCTCCTGTTTCAAAGCGCTTGGTGACAGCTCTGGATACTAACATATTATAGACCGCTTTGCAAAGAAATCTTTCAATTGCAACTTCCGCCCCTACAGCACGGCGCTGAACCGCATGAACGCCGCCAAGGGTGCGGCGCTGTCGCTGCTCAACGACGCCTACCGCTCGCGCGACATGGTGTGCATCATCCCGTTCCGCGGAGACGAGGCGGAGGTGCTGCTGCCCCCCAGCCGCTCCATCGCCATGGCAGGGCCGTCCCCGTCCACGTCGTCCCACGCATTTCAAACCCTCGCTTCTTGAGGTAGAATGGCGTCATATGAGTTTCAAAATTTAGGGTTTGGGTGCATTCCAAACCCTCGCTTCTTGAGTTAGATAGGCGTCATACGGCGTGGTGGTCATTTTGACACATTTTGATATTGTTTCACTTTGCAAGTCTTTGACACTTTTTGACACTTTCTGACACTGTGTGCGTGGCCTTACTGGACGGCGCGAAACCGCCTCGACACGATGCCGTGCGGCGGCGGCTCGCCGCTAGCGCACGGCCTCAGCCTGGCGGCGCGCACGGGCATGCAGCAGCTCTCCTCCGGTGACGTGGGCAAGGTAGGGTGGCGCAGGTTGAAAATATGAACACCCGCGTTGAAAGCGCCTGTGGCTTCAGCGCTTGAAACCATAATATGCAGCGCTTGACAGCACAATATGACGTTTACAGACAAGCCAGCATATTCCCGGACGGATCACGGCTTGAGTTCAAATACATTTCCGAATGCCGACTTGTCTTCAAATGTCATATCTGAAGGGCTCTTAACGTTTGCTGTCAAATTAAATTTGTGCCCCTATAGCAAGGTGATGGTGGTGTGCCTGACCGACGGTCGCGCCAACATCTCGCTCAAGAAATCCACGGGCGACCCGGACTACATCGGGCCTGAGGCCATCAAGCCCACCAACGACGAGCTCCAGGACGTAGGGACTGAAGATTAGTGCTCGCCACGTCATAGGATGCTACGCGACTCAAGATCCGAGGATTCGAGTTGGACATAAGTGGAGTTGGACTGATGACTAGTGCTCGCCACGTCATAGGATGCCACATGGCTCAAGATCCGAGGATTCAAAATGCGTTTGATGACGTGGCGAGCACTATCCATCATTAGGGACCGACGGATAGTGATCGCCAATTCATAGGATGCCATATGACTCAAGAAACGAGGATTCAAATTGTGTTTGATGACGAGGCGAGCACTATCCATTAGTCCCTACCAGGAGGAGGTGGAGGACATGGCGGGCAAGATCTACGGCGCCGGCATCTCGCTGCTGGTGATCGACACCGAGAACAAGTTCGTGTCGTCCGGCATGGCGGAGAAGCTGGCGCAGCGGGCGAAGGTGGGGACGTTCACAACATGCCCTCCTCCTCGTACTCCTCCTCCTCTTCCTCGTCCTCCCCCTCCTCCTCCTACTCCTCATCCTCCTCCTCCCTCTCCTTCTCCTCCTCCTCTTCCTCATCCCTCCTCCTCCTCGCATTCCTCCTCCTCCTCCTCCTCCTCCTCTTCCTCCTCGTCCTCCTACCTGGCTTCCGCCTTCGCCCCCGTACGGTGAATGACGCGGCGAGCGTCATGTCCTTGTCCCTGCTCAAAGGGCAAGTACTACTACCTGCCCAACGGGTCCGACGGTGAGATCGCCGCCGCGACCCGGGAGGCGGTGGCGGGAGCCCAGGGGGATTAAACCGTGCCGCGGGTGCCGTGGGGGTGGGGGTAGAGTGGGTGTGGCTTGCCGTGGGCAAGACTTTGTTGAGAGCGAGACGGAGGTTTCTTTGAGCGCGATGTTGAGGAGTGAGGAGAATCAAGGAGGAGGAGAGATAAGAGAGGAGAGAAACGAGCAGAGGTTAATAATATATTACACCCCTGAAGGGAGAAGAGATGAAGAGGGAAGGAGGAGGAGGAGAAGGGTGAGCAGGAAAAGGAGAGCGATAGTCTATTGAGAGCGAGAGTTTGTTGGGATATGTGCGTCTGAGTGCGGCGTAGGGTGTGCGAGCCAAACGTGACCGGCGCAGCGGCTGTGCACGTTGTTGTGTGCTTTGCCGCGATTTATGAGTACCGAAATTTAATACCGATGAGATCAAGATCACAGACTGATGAGTAATGACTTCAAACGCTAAGGCTACTAGTAGATGGAGGCGAAAGTCTAAGCAGTTTAGTACGTCGCATACTCACCTCGCCGCAACGCACAATGGATCCACACACCGCATGATGTACATCGCCGCCGTTTCTACCTTGATGCCTCTTATCCGAAGAAGTCGCTGATGGCGCTGAAGGCATCACCCGCGAAGTCACCGGCGCTGTCCATGGCACCAGGCGCCCAGTCCGCCACCGCGCCGCCGCCGCTCTGGATCCCGCTCCACCCCCAGGGCCGCACACCACTTCCCTGTTCAGGTCAACTTGTGTCTTGTACCAAGGTTCATCGAGCCCGAAGGCGCTTTACATGGTGAGCGTCAACAAGGTCACCGAGATTTGTATAGCGGCTCTCGTGCCAGCTTGAAAGGAGACGCCGTGAAAGGAGCGCAAGGAGGATACATCGAGTGTGTACGATTAGAAGCGCACCAGTAAACAGGTGCTCTACGAGCAAAGAGTCAGATTGAGCATGATAGGGGACCCCGTGTCAGGCCCCTGCCCACGCCGTCTCGCCCGCGCCGCCCACCCACTGCGCACCATCTTGCGCGAACCCCCCAACGGCTCCCGCGGCGCCCGGCGCCCAGTCCCCGACCGCGTTCGCGCCATCCATCACGCCTCCGCCCACCATCCCGGCACCGTCAGCCATGAACCCGCCAGCCGCACCCACCGCGCCAGGGTTGGACATCAGCACGCCGCCCACCACTGCGCCGCCGACCACCGCCCCCGCCACCGCGCCGTGTAGGAGGGTCATTGACAGCAAGTACTCGAACCAAGATCAGGGCTTGACTCACCTTGAGTACGACTGCTCATACTCGTACAGACGTGCGGAGGAAAGGCAACGGTGTCCGAGTGCATGGTCCTAATATACCCCCCCTACCGTAGCCCATGCCGCCACCCTGCTTCCCGCCCTGCTGTTGCTGCTGCCCCTGATGCTGCTGCTGCTGGCCGTATCCTTGATGCTGCTGGCCATACTGCTGCTGCTGCTGGCCGTACCCCGGCTGTTGCTGACCGTATCCGGGCTGCTGCTGCTGCATATGCTGCTGCTGCTGCTGCCCATACCCCGGCTGGCCGTAGTTCAAGGCCTTACATTTTTTTTTTCAGCCTACAACCCGAGGCATCAGCGTGAACTTACGGGACCCTGAAACTACTGGAGTCAACAAGTCAACCCACATAATACCTCAAAGGTGCTCAGGCTGAGCTCGGGTGTAAAACTCGGTTACAGCCCTGGATCGACGTGGTGAGTGTGTACAGGTACACTGGTACACGATGAGCAGTGAGCCAGGTTGAATAGACAGAAGTACCGCCTGATGCGCCCCCCTGCCGTAGTTGACGTTGTAGCCGGGCTGGCCGTAGAACTGCGTGGGCTGCGCCGGGGGCTGCAGCACGGCGCCGCGCTGTTGCATCTGCTGCATCAGGTACTCAAAGTACGGCACAAACTCCTCGAACGAAATTTGCCGGTCGATTTGGATTCGGTCCGCCTTTTGCAAGTGCGCCTCCATCCGCGCGTTTATTTCGTGCGGCGGCACGCCGTTGAAGAACCCCATGTGCAGCAGCATGCCGTATAGCTCCTGCGGAAGGTGGAGAGAAGGATGGCGAGTGCGTGAGGAGAGAGGGCAGAGCGAAGGTGTTTGTCGACCAACTGGGTTGTTGTTGTCGTGAATGGCTTGCGACGGGAACCGTTGGTGCGACGCACCTGCGCGTCCAGCACGCCATCCCTGTTGATGTCACCGGCGATGAACGCGGCGCGCGCCTGCTCGTGGTACTGCGAGTACGCGCCCGGTGCTCACGGCCCGTCTGCCATTTCCCGCGGCAACTTGAGGACATCCAACTGGAGGCACCTCAGATTGCGGTGGCTTTCATATTTTGTACTCTGTGTGGGAGGGGTATCGGGTACACGTCCGCAGGTGCACCGGCTTGATGGTGCGCACTCGAGCGGGGACGCGGGTGGCGGCACGTGTGCACACCGGTACACTCACGAGGAGTTGAGGGGCGAAGGTGGCACCGGATGTGACAGAACGAGGAAAGAGACGAAATTAAATAAATCTATAGATTTACAGCCCTGCCGGTTGGGGGACGTTGCGGTGCTGCGCTTTGGCCGGGGCCTGATACTTTGGCGGGGGTTTCGAGGAGAAGCATCCCATGGCGGCGGAGGCGGCGGGGGATGCCTCGAGGGATGTGCACCGCGTAGTGTCGCGCTTAATTGTGGCGCGTTGCCGCACGTGTTGCTGCAGAATGGGCCGCGGCCGTTTCTGGCGCGGAGCGCGTTCAAAGTCGGAGCGAGCAGGGGTTAGTAGAATGATGTTGATGCTGAGGTCTGACGAATCTCTGATTCTCGCGAATCTCCCTCCAGCAAGGAGTTTCGCTTCCGCTGGCTCTTGGCACATTCGGTCCTCGCGCCGGCATGGCGAAGGAGGAGACGGCGAAGGCCAAGACGGCGCGGGTGGGCAAGTCGAAGGCGCGCAAGGAGAAGGACGCCGCCGCCAAGGCCGCAGCGGCGCTGCCCAAGGAGACCACCGAGGTGCGCCCCGTGCCGCCCGTGACGCCGAGCCCAACCACCCAAAATGCTGCAGCAAACGCGCTGAGGTTGGCAGCGCGCAACCACCGCGCCGCCGCCGCGGCCGCCGACGCCGACGCCGACGCCGCCGATGCCCGCGTACGGAACCATACATGCGCGGTAGCCGCCGCCGCGGAATCCTCCGCTTCGGATGCTGCCGCCGCCGCCGCCGCCGCCACCACTGCTGCCTCCCTCTCGACTGCCGCCGCCGCCGCCGCCTCCTCCTCGGCTTCCTCCGCCGCCGCCTCCTCCTCCTCCGCCGCCGCTCCCCCCGTTTCCGCCACCCTCGCCAGTCCCGGGGACGGGTCTCCTAAACGCGCAGCCGCCCGCGTCACCTTCCGGGCAACTCTTGACTAGCCCATCCCAACAGGAGTTCGAGGAAGGCACCCGCTAAACATTTTTTCTTTTTCTTCTGTGCATCGCTACAGGCGCGCGCAGAGCGGAAGAAGCTTGCTAAGGTGGAGCGGACGACAAAGGGCACCGACGTCATCAAGAGCGGCGGGGAGAAGACGTGCAAGATATGCACCTCGAGTCTCAGCGTGGACAACTTCAGCGCGCCGCAGCTCCGCAAGGACAAGTCCGCATGCAACGCCTGCTGTGCGGCAGGGCAATACAACTACTACTCGTAGTACATCTATGGGAAACCAACAACCAGATTAACGTGTTCACCTGGATACCGGTCTGACGAGTACATTGTTATGTCACGACCGTGTTGCGCGGCGCGGGCGGATGCGCCGGAGAAGACGGACCATGTGCCGGGTAAGTCCCTGAAGGAGATTCGGAAGGAGCGTAAGGAATTCCGCGAGACGAAGAAAGCAGAGGAGGCAGCGGCGAAGAAGGTGCGCAAAGAGGCCAGTGAGGTAAGGCCTTGCAGGTTGACCCTATCAAACCCAAGTTGATAGCTTCTGGAACTGAGCGCTTGAAATTTCTCATGATGAATCGCCTTCAGACTTTGCTTTCAAATTCAACTTGCGCCGCTACAGCGAGGCGAGGAAAGCTGGCGTTGCTGCCGCGCGCGCCGCTGGCGAGAAGGACGTGGAGGATGCCCCCGAGGATCAGAAGGCGGCCAAGAGAGAAGAGGCCAAGGTAGAGCGGTGCAGGCTGAGCCCGGGTTAAGCCCGGGTTGACCCCGGGGTTGATCGCGCTTGGTGTCAGCGCTCGAAGCTCAATTATGATGAACCGCTTTCACAGTTTGCTTTCAATTTTAACTTGCGGCGCTACACCGCGGCGGCGGTGATGGCGGCGGCCGGGTTTGTCCCCGCCAAGGGCTTCAACGACGACACCAGCGACGAGGAGGATGCCCCCGAGGATCAGAAGGCGGTCAGAGCGGAAGGGGCCAAGGCGGAGGAACCCAAGGTGGCGGGATTTGTTGCCACCAAACGCTTCGACCCCACCGCGGAGTCTAGCGACGACGAGGAAGAAACAGAGCGTGAAGGCGTCGGCGGCGAGAAGAAGGCAGAGGAGAAGATGACGTATGCGGCCGGTAGGGACTGCTGGGTGGTGTACAGGATGCCCGCCATGTCATTTGATGCCATATAACCCAAGAAATGAAGGCTCAAAATTCGTGTCATGAAGTGGCGAGCACTGTCCATCGGTCCCTAGCGCCTGGCCAGGTGCCGCCGCCGCCGGCGCCGGTGGCGGGGCGCATGCGGCCGGGGGAGGACGACGGGGAGGAGGGCCGCGCCCGCCAGGTGTACGTCGGCGGCATCCCCTTCTACAAAACTGAGGAGGAAATCTCCGAGGCAGGGCCTGACAGGACTATCTCTTAGCTCAACGTACCTATGACAAAGTGCTGCAAATCACTTAGCAACTTAGCAACTTTGCCTGCTAAATCGTCCAAATCAACAGTTCTGATTGGTCGAGCGGGACGACTTAGCACTCGCAGTCGCCAAGTCGCTCAGTGGTTTGAAGCACTTTGTCATACCTTTCTTTGAGCTATTGTGTGTGATAAATCAATGGCCGGGTCGTGAGCTGGAAAAAGTACTGCCGGTTTGACCCTGCACTGAGTCGTTCGAGGAGCAGGAGCTGCAGGTGGAGTCGATGGACTGCATGACGTTCCCCGACAGCGGCCGCTTCCGCGGCATTGCCATCGTCACCTTCGCCACGGTGCAGGTCGGGCGGTGCAGGTTTGACCCCATGTTGACCCTGGGTTGACCGCGCTTTGTTTCAGCGCTTGACGCTAAAATACGATGAGGCCGCTTCTCACTTTGCTCTCAATGCCAGCTTGCGCCACTACATCCAGGCGGCGAGCAAGGCGCTGGAGTGGAACGGGGAGGAGTGGGACGGCAAGTTCTTGGTGGTTCGGAAATATGCACCCAAGGCAGGGCCGCGCAATCCGCCTCCTCCTCCTCCTCCTCCTCCTCCTCCTCCTCCTCCTCCCCCTCCTCCCTCCTCCTCCACCTGCCCCTCCTCCTCCTCCCCCTCCTTTCTCCTCCTCCTACCCTCCTCCTGTTCCTCCTCCGAATGTGTACGTGTACACCGGACACTAGTACACACACATTCTGGGAAAGAGTGGCCGCGTTCCCTATCCTATCCTACTCCTTTGAGGGATACTTCAACACCTTTGAGGGATACATTTCCAGATGATTAACCAATACTGGCACCAGCCTGAACACTTGGCTCCATGGGGAGCACCCTTGTGATCGAAACAAACAGTTCGCTCGGTTGGCGCCGATGCTAGTGAATGATGGAAACAGAAAATACATAGAATGCTGTTGTCCCCCGTCTTATGGTCACAGTGGGATCCGGGTCAGGACGGCTCAAGTTGAGCTCAGCAGGGGGGATGGTTGTACGTAATGCGCCAGTCAAAGTTGGACTGCACCCCCCCCCTGTAGTCTAATACCAGTCCAATACGGGTCTAATACCAGTCAATCACGCTATCGCTCCATCCCGACCCCCTCAGTCCAAGCCGGTCGTAATCGGACTGACCCCCAGTCCGTTTGGGAAACATCTGAGTACAATGTGGGCCGACCAAGGCCCGCAAGTTCAAACCACCGCGCACGCGATAAGGGTCACGCTGAAAGGGACTGCAGCAGTCCATTATCAGTGTGCGCACGCGCGGCTCGCGCCGCTCACCATACAAAACATGAGTACTTTCGTATCTGAAGAGAGCAAAAGTGCATGTCGAGTGCACTTTGAAGGGTTTGAACCGCCGACCTCAAACTTGAAGGCGAGTTCGCTACCACTGAACCAATGGTGTGTGGACTACAGGGCTTGAACTGAATCACGTCAATTCAGAGAACATATATCGCTTCCGGATCAAGCGACAGCGACAATGACCACCGTTTGCGCGCACCCACCCCCCAGTCCTAATACGCAAGGCGGCGCGAGACTCGCTGCAGTCCAATACATCATTAAGCCGACTGGGGGGGGCGATTAGACTGGTATTAGACTGCAGGGGGGGG
>Ga0307489_10001142_pt1 | contig 17343 bp, 16 predicted proteins | sample SB12metaG_FD_202247 | JGI IMG/M metagenome (GOLD analysis project Ga0307489, IMG submission 202247) | Sea-ice brine microbial communities from Beaufort Sea near Barrow, Alaska, United States - SB 1.2 | ecosystem: Environmental > Aquatic > Marine > Coastal | place: USA: Alaska | collected...
GGTGACAGTACACCTGTTGATTCAAACAGTTTTATCACCGATCCTTCTTTAAAGGCAGGTAAAGCGTCGGCACTAGTAGGAATGTTCTTCAGACCGCGCTTCTCCACTGCCTCTTTATGCCATTCCCTTGAATAGCCATCACCACCGAAGATAACATTGCCGTGCAGTTCCATTAACTCTTGCAATACAGTGATGACCGCAGCTGTTTGGTCTTCACCTTTGGCCATTACCGCTTCAAGCTTTTCGGCTATCCAATTAAGTGAATCGGCCAGTATGGTATTCATCGCGACCAACGGGCCTGATACTGACTGAGATGAACCTACTGCTCTGAACTCAAAGCGATTCCCCGTGAAGGCGAAGGGTGATGTACGGTTACGATCCCCCGGATCTCGTTCAAATTTAAGGATCTGTGATAAACCAAGATCCATTAAGCCACCTTTGGCTTTTTCTAATGATTTTCCATCTTTAATGTCGTTAAATACGCTCTCTAATTGATGCCCTAAATAGACAGACAATATTGCTGGTGGTGCTTCGTTAGCACCTAAGCGATGATCATTAGCGGCTGAAGCGATCACTGCCCTTAGTAGCGGCCCATGTAAGTGAACACCACGAATGACTGCACCACAAAACAATAAGAAGTTAAGGTTGTCGTGAGGTGTGCTGCCTGGATCAAGTAAATTACCTTGGGTCGCATTGCCTACAGACCAGTTAACGTGTTTGCCTGAACCATTCACACCAGCAAAAGGTTTTTCATGTAATAAACATAAGAAACCATGTTCTTTAGCGGTGCTTTTCATCAGTGTCATTAATAACTGTTGATGGTCGGCTGCAACATTGGCAGCTTCATAATAGGGGGCGATTTCAAATTGTCCGGGAGCCACTTCATTATGGTGAGTCTTAGCTGGGATACCTAAACGATAGAGTTTGTTTTCAAAGTCTTGCATGAAGACTTGGACTCTGGCCGGTATTGCACCAAAATAGTGATCATCGAATTGTTGGCCTTTAGCCGGTGGTGCACCAAATAGCGTTCGGCCAGCTAATAATAAGTCTGGGCGAGCGTTAGCAAAATGTTCATCCACTAAGAAATATTCTTGCTCCGCTCCACAACTTGAATTGAGTGTGGCTATGTCAGTTTCACCCATCAGGCTCAATACTTTTTGAGCCGCTTTGTCCATCGCTTTATTTGAGCGCAGCAAAGGTATCTTTTTATCTAAGGCTTCGCCCGTCCAAGACATAAATACGCTGGGGATCATCAGCGTGGCACCATTTGCAGTATGCATCACATAAGCTGGGCTGGTGGGATCCCATGCGGTGTAGCCTCTGGCAGCGTTGGTCATACGCAAGCTGCCATTAGGGAATGAAGAGCCGTCTGGCTCCCCTTTAATCAATAAACTCCCTGTAAATTCAGTAATGGCACCGCCATCAGAATTGGTAATGATAAAACCGTCGTGTTTTTCTGCTGTAATGTTGGTCATCGGGTAGAAGATATGAGAAAAGAATTTAACACCTTTTGTCATCGCCCAGTCTTTCATTGCCGCAGCGACTACATCAGCTGTTGCTGTATCTAAAAGCACACCTGTTTGCACGGTCTTTTTGATAGCTTTAAAGGCGTTTTTGGATAACGCTTCTTCCATCGCTGCAAGGTTAAAGACGTCAGTTGCCCATATTTTGTTCAACGATTCAGGCATGTCACACAGTTTTGGTGCACGATTTGTGATTTCAGTTATTGCATTTTTACGAGATGTTAATCCGCTCATATCTTTTCCTTGGCTTGTTTTTAAAGGGCCGCAGGGATTTACGCATTTGTCTTAAGGTAAATCTCTTCAGGTCTAAGATTTGAGAAAGCAGCTTTTAGGCCAGATATAGGTTGTTAAAATTCGTATTCTAGGGCAAACCTAAGGGTGTGGTCTTTAGCATCGCCGTTTAAGCCAGCTATAAACGCCAACTCCCATTTTAATTGTTTCTGCCCTTCGTATCGATGCACGCCCATAAAGCCAGGGCCAACACCAATAAAATCCTCACCAGTATAGATTTCGATAGAGGGTTGTAAGGCAGGCAAATACCGATAGCGATACTTGAGTCTTAATTCTGTTTCAAATTCATTTCGAATGTTTTTGCCCCACTCATAAACGAGTAATGCATTGATAGTTAAACTGGTTTGCGTAAATTCTTTTTCGAACAACAGGCCACTGGTAAATTCGTAGGTATCCTCTTTGTGTTGTTTTTCAAGCTCGAACAACATGCCCCAATCTGCCCATAATTCGCCTTGGTCGGTTAACATCCAGCGCATCTCAATTTCATAGGCTTGCAGGCCAAAGTCGCCGGTGTCGTCTCTTTCTCCAACGATATAACCTTCAATCGTCAGATATTCTGAAACGGAATGTCCGTAAGCCAATCGTTGAGCCAACACATTGCCACCGTCGTTTTGTCTGGAAGTCAAACGCCATTCTAATTCTCGCTCATTAGCTAAGACATAAGGATGATAAACCTTGTCAACTGGAAAGCCGTCAGCCCAACTTATTGATATTGAAAATAGACAGTATAAAAGCGCAACAGATACGCGAAAAAGGGCTTTCATTATTTGTTACCTGAGTGGGAAGCTGAATGTAGCTTGAGCGAATAAAAAACAACCAGCGGGATAAATAGGGCGAGCACATAAATAATCACTTGAGCAATAGAGGGTGCTGCCTGATAGCCGAATAACACGTTAAATAAATGACCAAATTCAAACTCATTACTAACAAAATGTTGACTACTCCAAGCTGTGGCTGTTGCATCAATAACGTCAACCTGAACCAGCAAAGGTAAAGCGTTGACGAGTTGGCCAGTCACGTAAATAAGCACTAATAACCAGGTTGACCAAGGACCTAATCGTTGTTTTAACCACTGTGCGGTGAGATATAACAAAATGGCTAAGCTTAGACAAATACCTAGACCCAAAAATGTGCCCAGTAACATGGATTGTATTGCATTGCTTTGGTTTAAATAACCATCGAAGTACAAAACAAAATTACTGCCTTTAGACACTAAGGTGAGGCTCACCATTAAGCCTGCGACCCAATTCAAAGAATGCTTATTTGAAGACTGATTTTGGTTTAATCCATAGCCTAAAACGACGGCTAACAAGTAGACAAATATCTGATATATCCACAATGATAATTCAATACCTTTACCATCAAACCATTGACCGATGACATGGATTTGATTGATGTAGATTAGGCTCAAAAAGGCGCCTGCTACAACACATAACACTAACCATAACTTAGTCGCTGACAGGTGAACATATAAATACACAACCAACACAAAAATCGGCAACGCATCCCGTAAAAATAAAATAACTGTATTAATTAGCATCTGTAGCCTTTGGCTTTTGATGTTCAACGATCACGGTGCCCCTTGCAGTATTAGGGTTATACTCCCCAAAAAAATCGTATTTGCCAGGCTGCAGTGGGCCAATAAATATGGTGGCTTTATTCTTGGCAAAAATGACCTTATCTCTATTGAGTGAAAAGCTATCGAATTCCTCTGGGGTATCGTCTTGATTATAGATCACGAGTTTCACTTTTTGATTTGCTGGAATGATGATCTGTGATGGTAAAAACAGGTGATCCTTGAGCTGGATATGATACTCAGCAACAGCCGCCAACAGTGACTGGCAAAATAAGCCAAAGAATAGTGCAGTAATGCCTACGATTTTATTCACAGGCTTATTCATTGGATTGGCCTTGTGGCAATATCAGCTCTATTGACAGGCCTGATAATGGCTCAGAACGGCTTAGTTTTAATGACGCATTATGCAGCTCGGCAATATGCTTGGAAATGGCTAAACCTAAACCACATCCTGGCGTATTGCTCGTATGACGATCACCACCAATTCTGTAAAAACGTTCAAACACTCGTTGATATTCTGATTTATCAATTCCTGGGCCTGAATCTTCTACTTGGATAATCACTTGTTTATTCACCGTCTTTAATACCACTCTAATTAATGTATCTTCAGGGGAATACTTACTGGCATTAGAGATTAAATTTTGCAGCAAGATGCCCAGAGAAAATTCATCACCTTGAATGTTTGCTCCTTGACCGATGAGTTCGATCTCTTGTTTTTTTGCTTCAATTTGTGGAAATAAACTGGCTATAACAGTTTGGCAAAGTGAAGCCGTATGTATTTGGTTAAACTGGCCTTGGTATTGTTCAGGATTGGTTCGGTTGAGCAATAAAATTTGTTCTACTACATGGCTCATCCGCTCAATACCTTCTTGCAGGTATTGCATATTGGTGTTGGTAGTACTGTTCTTGTTTAGCTCTAACCTTAGATTGTGGGCATTGATTTTTAACACGCTTAATGGGGTACGTAATTCATGGGCTGCGTCAGAGGCAAAGCGTTTTTCTCTTGAAAAGGCTGCGTTTAATCGTTCAAATAATTGATTCAAGGTTTCTAATACTGGGCTGAGTTCGTTTTGCTGATTGTGCTGGGTGATTGGACTAAGGTCATCGGCTTTTTTGGCGCGCAAGTTGTCAGATAAAATCCTCAGTGGGCGCAACCCCTTGCTGACCAACAAAAATATAATAATGGCTAACAATGGAATGCACAGTATCAGTGGTGTGACTGCAGCCAAGATCATTTTTTCTGCTAGCTCAAAGCGCCGGTTTAAAGGTTGTGCTACCAACACCCATTTATTATTGGATTCAAAAAAATGTGCGTAGGTACGCCAACGTTGCGCTAAAAAATTATGTTCCGCGAATTCATTTTTGAAATCACTCATAGCGACTTTAAGCTCTGGATGGGAGCTAACAATTAATCTATTGTGTTGCCATATTTGGTAGATAAAAGCAGCGTCAGCTTGCGGCGCTAGGGATTGAGTACTCATGTCGGTAATATTAACCAATACATAGGTTAAGGAACGCAATTCATTGTCAAATACGCTGGTTGCCTTTGCCATACTGCTGCGATAACCCTCAATGGCTGCCGCGAAGGTGACTAATGTAATCACCGATAACAAAATCAGCGTTAGATAACGTCGAATAGACAAATTTAGGACCCTATACTGGGGCTAGTTTTAACACTGTAACCTACACCGCGGATGGTTTTGATAAAAGCTTCAGGTAGTTTTTTACGCAGATGATGAACATGTACTTCAACCGCATTACTCGCCACCTCTTCACCCCACTCGTATAATTTAGACTCAATCTGTTCTCTGGATTGTATTCGACCAGCTTGTTCTAAGAGTACCTTCAACAACATAAATTCTTTGCGCGATAACTCAACCACTTGGCCTGCGACGCTTAACTGATGAGAAGCGCAGTCTAGGCATACCTCACCAATAGAAATAGTTGACGTGTTGGCGGTACCCAATCTTCTCTCAATTACCCGTAAACGTGCAATAAGTTCGTTTACATCAAAAGGCTTACTTAGATAATCATCTGCACCTTGGTCTAGTCCTTTGATTTTGTCCTCAATGGAGTCTCTTGCGGTGAGCACCAGAACTGGGATATTCACCTTCATTTGCCTGATGTTTTTAAGTAGCGTTAGGCCATCCATATCTGGCAAGCCTAAGTCTAATATTAACATGTCACATTCATTGGTTTTTATGGTCAACAGTGCTGATTTAGCATCAGTGACGTGATTGGCGGTAAATCCTTCCGACCGAAGGGACTGGTGCAGCCCTCTGGCCAATTGCACATCATCTTCGACTAATAAAATTCGCATGTTGATAACTCTATATAAAGTTCACTACATTATGCCATTAAGGTAGCCCAAACTTTTCTAGTTTGAAAGATCAAGGTGGTTTAGGTAGCTGTTTCTATTGTGTATTTTTGCTAACATTTGGTCTGTGAGTTGTTTTTTATGTTGACTCCAGCTTTGATTGTAGAGCTCACTAGATCTGTGAAGCTTTATCGCCTCTAAGGTGGCTTCAAAGAAAGTCTCTGCTTGAGTATAGTTTTCTTGGTCAAACCAATACCCAGCGTAGCGAAAATTCGCTGCAATGCTCAGCAGTCTGCCACCATAGAGTATTGCTTTGTGAGCGTTTCAGTTTGGTTGGCTAGGGTAATTAATTTTGGTAGTGATTCATTTGCTTAAACTTGCAGCAACCATCGTTGATAAAGCTCTGATGCTGAATGCTCTTCATTCTCAAATCCCTGAGCTGTTAAGCAACCAAACAGACTAAAGACCAAGCAACGCCAAAACATTAAATCCTACTCACTAAAGGTTATTGAAAATGTAACGCTTAGGTTAGTCTGGCTTTCTTAAGTCATCCTTAAGAGCAGGGTGTTCTGGTGATTTATCTTGACGTTCAAATTCACCCTCGATGACATCGTCAGATTGATCTTTTGAATGAGGTGGCTGCTGTTGCTGTTGTTGAGAAAAGTCATTATTAAAAGAGGGATTCACCACCCTGAGGGATAAATTTTTAACTAACCCTTTGGCTATAAGCGGGCGCGTGACAGGCAAACTCAATAAAAAACCAATGCCGTCTGTGATAAACCCTGGGGTTACTAACAACACACCAGCAATCACCAATAATAAACCTTCAGCCATTTCTTGACCCGGCATGATGCCAGCTTGCATTTTTTGTTGGGCTTGCATCAAGGTGCTGAGCCCCTGTTGTCTGACTAAATGCGCGCCAGCAAAAGCGGTCAGTATAACGATCGCTACCGTATACCAACCCCCTATTTGTTCACCCACATTGATGAGTATGGCGATTTCGACAATAGGTAAAATGGCGAATAATAAAAATAATTTAAACAAAAAAGCCTCGTTATTTGAGCTATACGCAACAAGCTTAACGTATACACTTAATGAAAGTATGTCTGTTATAATACTGGGACCAAACAATAGAAACCCAAGTGACGTATTGTTACAGAGTGTTGCTTGGTTTGTCTAACGAGTTTGGTTACTCGGGTCTATTTATCTCAAACTCAGTTTATTTAACGAAATAAAGAAATAATGAAATTTGAGTGTCTAAGCTTGTGTCTTTAAACAAAGTCATGTGCAGTCTTAATAATTTGTTAAGATTTGTACTTTAAAGTTTAAAATCCCTACTGGCTCATTGGATTTAAATAATCAAAATAGTGCCAATTTACCTTTTATATAAGAAGTATTGTCGATGAATGTGAGTGTTAGATATTTTGTTTTATTGCTTGGTTTTTGTTTTTTCTCATCTTTGAGTCTGGCGCAAACGCCGTCACCCTTAGCTGATTTGTTTGCTGACGAACCTGAGTTTTTGCAAGCAGACGACGCGTTCCAATTCGATTTTACTCAGCAAGGTGATCACATCACCCTGAGTTGGAAAATAGCAGATGGATACTACTTATATAAAAAGCAGTTTAAGACAGTGGTTAAACAAGCCGAGTTAGGTATGCCGGTTTTTCCTGTTGCAGAGCAAGTTGAAGATGAATTTTTTGGGCTGTCAGATGTATTTCGTGGGCAACTGGATATTACTTATCCCATAGTATCTTCAGTACGAGATGGAAGAGTTAAAATTCGCTATCAGGGCTGTGCGGATGCGGGTTTGTGTTACCCACCCACCACCAAAGAAGTGTATCTAAATAATGTGGGTACTGCTTCAGTCGTAGAGCCTGGCCAAGTTACAAAAATCTCTATATCCGAGTCAGACTATCAGGCTCCCATTTCAGAACAGTTTGAGTTAGCCACTCTGTTGTCTAGTGAGCAGAGTTTGCTGATCACACTTTTATTGTTTTTAGGCTTAGGCATTGGTTTAGCCTTTACACCTTGTGTGTTCCCTATGTATCCGATTTTGTCTGGTATTGTGATCGGTCAAGGCAAAACCATTAGTACCTCTCGGGCGTTTACTTTGTCATTTGTCTACGTGCAAGGCATGGCCATCACCTACTCGCTGTTGGGGTTAATTGTGGCTTCTGCTGGTGTGCAATTTCAGGCAGGTTTACAACATCCTGTGATTTTAATTTCTTTGATCGTGATTTTTGTGTTGTTGGCGGTGGTGATGTTTGGTGCCTATGAATTGCAGTTGCCTTCTTCATGGCAAGAAAAGCTCAATGCTATGAGCAACAAACAAACCAGTGGTAGTTATATGGGCGTGTTAGCTATGGGGGCAATTTCTGGTTTAGTTGCATCACCCTGTACCACCGCGCCCTTGACTGGAATTTTGCTATTTATTGCCCAAAGTGGTGATTTAGTCTTGGGGTTCAGTGCGCTATATGTGCTGAGTTTAGGCATGGGTATCCCTTTGATTTTATTTGGCATTACCGGTGGTAAATTGTTGCCCAAAGCAGGTAATTGGATGAACGTGGTTAAAGTCACGTTTGGTTTTATGATGTTGGCTGTTGCCATTATGTTTGTTGAGCGTTTAGTCACCCATGTTGCAACAGACTTTGCTTGGGCGTTACTTGGTTTGATGACCTTTACCTACTTTTATGTGATGAACCAAAATAGTCCAATATCCTTTTTCAAAGGTCTTCGTGCGTTTTTGATCTTCATTGGACTATTCGTTTCAGCTGGGTATGGTTATCAGGCATTTAATGGAATAGGTCACAGCTCAGTGCAAGGGCAATCAAACAATAATGCCATAGCACATCCAGAATTCCTTAAAGTCAGCAGTTTAGAGGAGTTTAATCAGGCACTAGCCAAGGCCAATGCTCAAGGTCAAACTGTGATGTTAGACCTCTATGCAGATTGGTGCGTGGCCTGCAAAGAATTTGAAAAATATACTTTCTCAGATGAAAACGTAATCAAGGCATTAAATAACAGTGTATTGATGCAGATTGATCTCACCGACAGCAGTGATGCCAATCTTGAGTTTCAAGAACGTTTTTCTGTTCTTGGCCTGCCTACTATCATGTTTTTTGATACCCAAGGGCAAGAAATTAGTACGGCCAGAGTAACAGGTTTTATGCGTGCAGCGCCTTTTGCTAAGCATGTTAATAACCTCTTTTCTCAGTAACCCTAGGGCGGCTTAATAGTGTGCCGCTCTTTCTCATCGCCCTTTATGATTAAGCTTTTTGGGTTAATCCTTGGTGTGTGTCCTACCTGTAGCGCTTTCGCGGGTTCAGATAGCTACTGCATGGATGAATGGGCATGTGTTGAGAAAGTAGAAAAAAACAAGCATGTGAGTTATTGGCTCTACAATAAAAAACCCTTTGTGGTGACAGTTACCTTGGAAGTGGACACCAGTAACTTAAAAACGTCGGTCACAAACCAACGCCAACATATTGTTACCCAAGTGCTTCAAGGGCATCAGCGAGTTAAAGTGCTTGAGTTGCACCCTATCAACACTAAGGGAAAAATTTGGTACGACGAATCTTTTTATTGGGCACCAGGCAATATGTTGGCACTGCATCAAGGGGATACTGTTTATCAATATCCCTATGCTGACGGTGATTATTTTCCCATAGTGCAAGGTTTTGGCGGCGGCTATAGCCATAGTGGTGCGTCTCAGTATGCTGTTGACTTTGCTATGCCTATAGGTACACCGATACATGCGGCAAGGGCAGGGATAGTAATTGATTTTGTTGAGCATCATACAGGTGGAGGCGCGAGTCGAAAATATGCTAAATATGCTAACTACCTAGTGATTTTGCATGGGGATGACACAACCGGTGAGTATTATCATCTGAGAAAAGATGGTGTTGCTGTGACCCAAGGTGAACGTGTTACAGCAGGTCAAAAAATAGGCTACTCGGGTAGTACAGGATTTTCATCTTTACCACATTTACACTTTGCGGTTTATCACGCAAAACCCTTCGGTAAATATCAATCACTGCCTTTTGTGTTTGAATAAAAACTAAGGATTGTGCTTACACATATTTATCTACGTTCAAATAAAAAAAGGAGCTAACGTATAGATTAATCAATCCTTCATGTCACTATGCCCAAACTTTTTAATCACGGTTGTATGCACTGGGTCACAAAGCAATATTTAACATGTGTAGACTCAACGAGTGCCAAAAATTTTATCACCTGCATCACCAAGCCCTGGCAATATGTAACCGTGTTCATTAAGCCTGTCATCTATTGCAGCGGTATAAATTTCAACGTCTGGGTGCGCAGCTTGCACTGCCTCTAAACCCTCTGGAGCGGCAACGAGAAATAGCCCCAAAATATGTTTGCAGCCTTTTTGTTTGAGTAAATCAATAGTGGCGATAAGGGTGCCACCAGTGGCTAACATGGGATCTACAATTAATGCAGTACGCTGTGCTGCATCTTTTACCACTTTATCGAAATAGGCCACTGGTTGCAGGGTTTCTTCATCACGATACAAACCTACCACACTAATTTTTGCATTAGGGATTAGCCTCAAAACGCCGTCTAACATACCTAAACCTGCACGTAAGATAGGGACTACCGTTATCTTTTTACCTTTTATCTTTTGTATATTAATTTTTTTCCCATTCCAAGCTGTCGTTTCAATAACCTCGGTTTTTAGCCCTCTGGTGGCCTCATAAGTTAACAGGTTACCCACCTCGCTAGCTAATTCTCGAAAATCTTTGCTACTAATCCCTTTTTCACGCATTAAGCCTATTTTATGGTGTATCAAAGGGTGTTGAATGTCGTGTACGGCCATACTTATTTCTCGCAATTATTGTGACAGATGATACGACCGAACATATTTCAGACCGTGGTCAAGGCACTCAGGATAGAACTGTTGAAAGCTAGACTCAAGCTGATCGCTATGTTGAAGCAAAAAAGACTGCGCTTTTTTAGCAAATACCACTTTATGCTTTAATCGGTTCTCAATGCTGACGAATGCTCGGAAACAGGTTTCAATATTCATATATTCATTTAACCATTGATGGTTTTTCAAGTGTTTGGCCAGTTTGTTAAAATGCACATTATCAGGTAATGAAAATTCTTCAAGTTGCTGATAAAAATTAGCAAAGACACGATTAAAGTGAGTGTCAGAGTAGCGTTCCCATGTTTGCATCAGTAAGTAATCAAAATAGATATCGATGATCACCCCTGCCATCCTGCGTATATCTCTGGGGAAACCTCGTCTTAAAGCAATGATTAATGGATGTGAATCAGTAAACACGTCAATGCTACGATGCAAACGGATACCCTGCTCAATCTCAAAAGGTAAGTGCTGCAGTTGGCTACCTTTAACAAAGTCCCCAAGAAAATTTCCTAACAAATTGGTTTGAGTATGTGTACCTATGTGGATATGGGCGATATAGTTCAAATTAAAAATCCATTCCAATTAAGTAGATAATAAGTCTTAATAAAAGCCTAAAATTCGGCAACTTTGCGGCAATCTTCGCTGATAAGACCAGTATTTTGCTGTTAATTTCTATTTGCTCTCTATAATGGATGAGTAATTTAAGTTAATGTATATTAACTGTACGAAAAGTAATGTTGAAATAATGTATTTCATAGACTTAAACACTCATCAGAATCATTACTAATTAAAATGGCGACCCAGTGAAAGTATTAGTTATCAATGGCCCAAATCTGAACATGTTGGGCAAACGCGAGCCCGCAACTTATGGCTCACACACCCTACAACAAATTGTGAGTAAGCTAAGCAGTTATGCTGACTCAATAGGTGTGAGTTTAACTCACGTTCAGTCAAATGCTGAACATGAGTTAATTGATACTATCCATAATGCTTTTGAACAAATAGACTTTATTGTCATCAACCCTGGTGCATTTACGCATACTAGTGTTGCATTGAGAGACGCGCTTTTGAGTGTGTCTATCCCTTTTATCGAAGTGCATTTATCTAATGTACACGCCAGAGAAGCCTTCAGACAGCATTCTTATCTATCCGACATTGCCCAAGGGGTCATTTGTGGATTAGGCGCACAAGGTTATGAATTCGCTTTAGCGGCGGCCAAACAATATTTAACAAAATAAACATCAGCAAAATTTGCTTGCTGATTAACTAATTAGAGAGAAAAAAATGGACATACGTAAAATTAAAAAGTTGATAGAGCTAGTGGAAGAGTCTGGCATATCTGAACTAGAAATTACTGAAGGCGAAGAATCGGTTCGTATTCACCGTGGTGTGACGGCGGCTCAGCTTGCTGCACCTATGCAATTTGCACCACAACCACAATTAGCACCTGTTGCCGCTGCACCTCCAGTTCCAGCAGCTCCAACACCTGAAGCAGCGCCGGCGATAAGTGGTCACATTATGTGTTCGCCTATGGTCGGTACTTTCTATCGTTCTTCATCGCCGGGTGTTAACTCTTTTGTTGAAGTTGGTCAAAAAGTGAATGTGGGCGACACGATTTGTATTATAGAAGCGATGAAAATGATGAATCAAATCGAGTCTGACAAATCCGGTGTGGTCAAACAAATATTAGTTGAAAACCAAGATCCAGTAGAATTCGACCAACCTATGTTTGTGATTGAATAAAAGGTCTATTATGACAATGTTAAAAAAAGTGCTTATTGCAAACCGCGGCGAAATCGCTCTGCGAATTTTGCGTGCCTGTAAAGAGTTAGGCATTAAAACTGTGGCAGTGCATTCAACTGCCGACGAGTCACTCAAACATGTATTGTTAGCTGACGAAACGATTTGTATCGGCAAAGCGTCGGCCACAGAGAGTTATCTCAATATTCCTCGTATTATCGCCGCTGCTGAAATAACCGACGCAGATGCAATTCATCCTGGTTATGGATTTTTAGCCGAAAACGCTGACTTTGCTGAAGCCGTCGAAAAAAGCGGTTTTACCTTTATAGGCCCAACCGCCGAAACCATTAATTTGATGGGAGATAAGGTCTCAGCAATTAGGTCCATGAAAAGTGCTGGGGTACCTTGTGTCCCTGGTTCAGATGGACCTTTAGACGAGAACGAAGCTCGAAATAAAATGCTTGCTGAAGGTATAGGATACCCTATTATTATTAAAGCAGCAGGCGGCGGCGGCGGTCGTGGCATGCGCGTGGTCCGCAGTGAAGATGAACTTATTTCATCCATTGCCATGACTAAAAGTGAAGCCGGCGCAGCATTCAATAATGATGTTGTATACATGGAAAAATTCCTTGAAAACCCTCGCCATGTGGAAATTCAGATACTGGCTGATGGTCAAGGTAGTGCTATTCATTTAGGTGAACGTGATTGTTCTATGCAACGCCGCCACCAAAAAGTGGTGGAAGAAGCGCCAGCGCCGGGTATTACACCAGAAATGCGCGCGGCAATTGGAGCAAGGTGTTGCCAAGCCTGTATTGATATTAACTATCGTGGTGCAGGTACCTTTGAGTTTTTGTTTGAAAATAATGAGTTTTATTTTATTGAAATGAATACTCGTATTCAGGTTGAACACCCTGTGTCAGAAATGATTACTGGTGTTGATTTAATTAAAGAGCAACTCAGAGTAGCGGCGGGTCAAAAGTTGTCTATGACGCAAGACCAGATACAAGTGAAAGGTCATGCGATTGAATGTCGTATCAATGCCGAAGATTCAAAAACCTTTATTCCAAGCCCGGGTAAAATCACCAAATTTCATTCACCAGGTGGATTGGGTGTGAGGTGGGATTCGCATATCTACACAGATTACGTAGTGCCACCTTATTACGATTCAATGATTGGTAAACTGATCACCTACGGTGAGACCAGAGAAGTGGCTATCGCCCGAATGCGTCATGCATTAGACGAGTTAGTTATCGGTGGCATTAAAACCAATGTTGATTTGCAGAAAAGCATTATGGCCGATGAAAATTTTGCCGCTGGTGGTGCGAACATTCACTACCTAGAAAAGAAACTTGGTATGGGTGGCCATTAGTTAAGTCGCTAATCAGCTTAAACATGCTTAAAAAAGAGCGATGTAACGCTCTTTTTTTTGCTCTATAATGCGGGAAATTTCAAGTGTGACTGACGTATATGCCCTGGATCCAATTAAAAATAAACAGCCAAGCAGAATACGCTGAACAAATCGGCGAAATGTTATCGGCTAATGGTGCACAAGCCGTGACATTTGTGGATGCCAAAGACACACCTATGTATGAACCTAAGCCAGGTGAAGTGATGCTCTGGCCAGACACCCAAATAGTGGGCTTGTATGATGCTCAATACGATATGCTCCATGTGGTCAGTCAACTAAGTAAGTCCAAGCTATTAGGCAAAAATTTCAACCATAAATTAGACCAATTAGAAGACAAAGACTGGGAAAGAGAATGGATGGTGAATTTTCATCCTATGCAATTTGGCAAACGTTTATGGATTTGCCCTAGCTGGCGTGATGTACCTGATCCAACGGCAGTGAACGTCATGCTCGACCCCGGGTTAGCTTTTGGCACTGGCACACACCCCACAACGAGTTTGTGTCTAAGATGGTTAGATAGTCTAGAGCTGTCTCAGTCAACCGTGGTTGATTTTGGTTGTGGTTCAGGTATTTTGGGTATAGCGGCACTTAAATTAGGTGCCCAACGTGTGGTAGGGATTGATATAGACCCTCAGGCACTGCTCGCCAGCCAAGACAATGCCAATCGCAACGATGTTGGCGAAAAAATTGAATTGTATCTGCCAGAATATCAACCAGTACTACAAGGGGATGTGGTGTTAGCCAATATTCTGGCCGCACCCTTGCGTGAATTAAAAACTGTGATCACCGGTTATTGTAAAGCAGGCGGTAAATTAGTACTTTCCGGAATTTTAGACAACCAAGCTCAAGAAATTAATGACTTATACAGTCAAGATTTTCACATGGAGCCGATCGAAATTGACGGTGAATGGGCGAGGGTGTCTGGCGTTAAAATAACGCCTTAGAGGATGGCGATTAGTGGGGTGTTAAATTGCCAGTAAAGTGCTTAATTTTAAAATACTGCATTGATTAGTTTTGACCCTGTTTGTTTGCTTTCTTTATCCGGTACATAGATTCATCGGCCTGACTTAACATATCATCTGCGCCTTTAAGTGGTTCGTCATAAATAACATGCCCGACGCTGGCACTGATCTTAAACGTTGTCTGTTTATCAATATGCAGGTTTATGGCTTGTAACCTTTGCTGGACTCTGTTCACTAAACCCTCGGCTTCACAACGATCGTGAAAAGTTCCTAATGCGACAAACTCATCGCCCCCGATCCGCCCAATAGTGTCGATGGAACGTAATTGGTGACGAATGATGTTCGCTACTATTTTAAGTGCTTTGTCACCTGCGTCATGCCCCCATTTATCGTTTATTTGTTTGAAATCATCTAAATCTATGTACAACAAACAGATAATGCCGCCTTGTGTTTTTTGCGTGCTTAATACTTCATTGACTTTTTTATCCCAGCCACGTCGATTTAGCACGTTACAAAGCTCATCGGTATTGGCTTGTGATTCTGCCAACATTTTATCGGTTTGAATATTTTTAATTCTTGCAGACACCGCTACTGCCAATATAAAGGCTTCAACAGCAAACGCTATCATAAGGGCATAACGTTGCAAAAATGGGCTAACGTCATCTAATACAGTTCGAAATACCATAGCAATCACCATTAAAATCAAGCTTAAAAGCACTAATCTAGACGTTTGCACATGTCGGTAAGCTTGTATCGATACTAGGATTAAAACGCCCAACATAAGTAGCAAGGTCATGCTAGCCATTGTACTTCCTAACAGAGCAGACAGCTCGTTATGGTTTATAAATAGCATCAAGACAGACATCAGCAGAACGCTGCTTGCTCCCAACTCCAGACCATAGCGACTTAACTTGGGCCATGTTGCATGCAGATCCGTCAAACGCACAATAAACAATATGGCTGTGAAAACGGTCAAACCAGCAAATAATAGGTAAAATTGATGACTTAATAAGAAGTTTTGCTGCGCTAAGAAAATATTCAATTGGCCTTCTTGCAACAAAAAGAAAGTGGCGGCACAGAAAACATACAAACTGTAAAACTGAAATCGAGTATCCCCAACGACTTGCCCCATAAAATAAACATAGAGGATCAAGGTTAAGCACAACCCGTAAAAGACCCCCATGGTAATATTATTAAGCAAACTGTTATTGAGGAAAGTGGCAATGGATTCCCAAACAAAATATTGGTTGTGGTTATGATGAGTTAAAAATACAAAATCGATGGAAAAAGTGCCGGTTGGCAGTAAAAATGACGGACTACTTGCCGCTAATGGAATGAGCTTAACTTGTGGAGCTTCCCAAGACACATCCTTTATTTCGTCGTTACCAAAAGTAAACACCCCTTGTTCATCTAATCTACAATTGAGACGCAAGCGACTTTTTCCTGCGGGTATAGCTAACAAGGTTAACTTTTCTTTAACAAGATTTTTATTAGGGGAGTTAGCAGAAGGGGATTGTTGAGTCATTATCAGTTGAATTTGGCAATATTCATTACCTTGTGTATTTTCTTGAGCGTGTAAAGATAAGCTGTTCAATAATGCGAATAACAGTAAAAATAATTTGGCCATTATTGCCTTGCCGATAAATTGCTAAATAAAAAAGTAACTCTATCGCAGATCCCAAATATTAAGAAGGTCACATTTAAACGATACTATAAAGTATTACTCTCATATTTATAAGTGGAATTTTTTAAAAGCAACTTGCTAAAAAATGGTGCCGACTACCGGAGGTGAAGCTGGTCTTTGTAGCTGCACCGCAGCGCCCAGCTGAACAGCTCGACACGGAAGTCAAGATTGGGTGCATATCATCAAGGATGCGTATTTGACTACTGATAAATATTTTTAAGAGCGTAAACCTGAGCATGCATGGCTGCGCTTATCGATGGGTTGCGCAAATGACACATCAAAAATCGGAGGTCGCTGCCCTTGGCTTTTGTTTCGATGAACTTTCACGTTAAAAATGGTGTCGACTACCCGAGGTGAAGCTGGTCTTTGTAGCTGCACCGCTCGACAAGGAAGTCGAGATTGGGTGCATATCATCAAGGATGTGTATTTGACTACTGATAAATATTTTTTAAGAGCGTAAACCTGAGCATGCATGCCTCCGCTTATCGATAGGTTGCGCAAATGTCATTTCAAAAATAAGAATTCGCTACGCTCTGCATTTTGTTTCGATGAATTTTCACAGGAAAATGGTGCCGACTACCGAAGTTGAACTGCTATGAGGCTTAGCTACTGATTACAAGTCAGTTTGAAAATATCTGAATGGAAAATGGTGCCGACTACCGGAGTCGAACTGCTATGAGGCTTAGCTACTGATTACAAGTCAGTTTGAAAATATCTGAATAGAAAATGGTGCCGACTACCGAAGTTGAACTGCTATGAGGCTTAGCTACTGATTACAAGTCAGTTTGAAAATATCTGAATGGAAAATGGTGCCGACTACCGGAGTCGAACTGCTATGAGGCTTAGCTACTGATTACAAGTCAGTTTGAAAATATCTGAATGGAAAATGGTGCCGACTACCGGAGTCGAACTGCTATGAGGCTTAGCTACTGATTACAAGTCAGTTTGAAAATA
>Ga0307489_10001143_pt1 | contig 17325 bp, 29 predicted proteins | sample SB12metaG_FD_202247 | JGI IMG/M metagenome (GOLD analysis project Ga0307489, IMG submission 202247) | Sea-ice brine microbial communities from Beaufort Sea near Barrow, Alaska, United States - SB 1.2 | ecosystem: Environmental > Aquatic > Marine > Coastal | place: USA: Alaska | collected...
GCGCTCTGGCCGCTCGACGCGACATGGCGACGCAGCATGACGAGTGGACGCCCCCCGTGGATGGGGCGCCCGCCGTTGCCGGGGCTCCGTCCCGCACGCTGTCTTCAAGGGGGGCGTCGCCATCGTATATCGTCCGCTCGACGGCTGGGTGGGCATGGGTGGGCAACACCGCTCTAACGCTGGCGAGGGCGGCAAGGCGCGTGTGTTCGACTGCGCGATCGGCGTGCAGAGCGTGCTCTCCAGCACGCACGCGCATCCCACGTGCGCCAGCTCGCCACGAACGTCGCGCGCCCTGCTCGGGAACAGGCCAGCACCGTCACCTCCACCCGAGATGCCGATGGTGACAACCGCACTGCGGTGACTAAAGTATATTATCACAAACGGCTGAACGTTTACAGCCCCATTTCCAAGACGCGCGATCCGGTCAACCCTCTAAAATAGAAGGTTCGTACTTCGATTAGTGCACCCCAAAAGATATGCGAAGTACGGGGACTGAACTGCGTAGGACAGGCAGACGAGAGTTGGACGTGAGGACGGCACAACAACGGCACTCACGCGCCTGGACCCTCGGGCAGCGGCTGCGGGTCGAAGACAGGCGGCGTGTTGCAACCCCCGCCCCCCGCGATGTCGTTCAATCGCCTGTTGCTGGTTATCAAGCAAACGGCGTTTGACGCGTACACGTGCCGCGAGCTGGCGGCGGCGGCGGCGGGGGTCTCGCGCTCGCACGAGGGCGTGCGAATGGCAGGCACAGCACCGACAACACTGCCCGCCACGACACGCATTTCGAGCCCTCGTTTCTTGAGTGACACGGCAGCTTATGACGTGGCGAGCAACATCCTCGAGGCCTTTGCCTGCCATATCATCAACACGCTAGTTAAACCTCTGTTGCTTGAGTTAGACGGCAACCTGTGACGTCGCGAGCACGGGACAAGCGACCATGGCCCGCGACACCACGAACACGGTTTGTAAACCCTCGTTGCTTGGAGTCACATGGCTTCCGATGACGTGGCGAGCGATACCTGCCCGGCCCTGAGCCACGGCACGGCTGCGGGAGCGTCACGACACGCACAACCGACAAGTAGGGCATGGTAGACGCTGCCCGCCACATCGACGTCGGCACGAGCTTTGAACCCTCGCTTCATGAGTCACCTGGCATCGTCTAACGTGTTCCCAGCAACGCTACCCAGGCCCTACCGCCAGGTGGAGCGCATCACGCGGCTGCTGGACGAGCGCGGCGTGAACACCACGTCGGTGATGCGCGACGACGTGACACCCGAGCACGTGGCGGCCGCCGACCTCGTGCTGGCCTTGGGCGGCGATGGCACCACGCTCATCGCGTCGCACCTGATCGGGACCCAACACAACGTGCCCCTGCTTGGTGTCAACACGGACCGCGCGTCGCTCCAGGTAGAGCCTGGCAGACCCCCCTCTCATTGCTCGCCGCGTCATAGGATGCCAGTATACCCTGCACACCACTGTGGGCGAGGTCCCGGTATGTTGCTCTCGCCATATCAAAGGATGCTACGTAACTCGCGAAACGAGGTTTCATCATGCGTTTGATGATGTGGCGAGCAATAGCTGCCAGGCCCTCACTCAAGGAACTGGCGACGCTGTATCGGTCGGTGGAGCCGCTGGACCAGCGCCGGAGCACGGGGCACCTGTGCGCGTGCACCGCGGTAGACGTGGAGCAGGTGCTAGGCGGCGTGCTCAGCGGCGCCGTCCGCCCCACGCCGTTCACTTTTCCACGAGCGCCATACGCCGTTCACTTTTCAGCTCAACTGAGCCGCTTTGTCACTCAAGCCACAGGCAGAGCACCGTGCTCTTTCCCTGTTTAGCTCAATGCCAACTTTTTCGCTTCTTTCCTGGAAGCACAGGCAGTCATCCTGCTTTATACCTTGAAGGTCGAAGAAGATCAAGATGGCTATACACTATAACACTGCTCTTCAGCCAACATGTCTTCAACGTAATCTGAATGAAACATGAAAAATGTACTCGGCCTAGGAGTTTGGCGCATGCAGTTCATGGACCGGGAGCCCATCTACCACGACCACATCCCGCCGCCGTCCAGCGGCCACGGCTTCTACAAGCCCAAAGAAATGATGACGTTACGCTGGAACTCGCGCTTGGGCACCGTGTACCAGGACGGCGCGCACATGGCGGGGCCCAATGTAGCTGCGTCGCTCACTCCCCCACGCCACCACAGTGTGTCGCTGAATCCCCCACGCACCACGTCTCGGCGACTCCCACACGACGCCACTCACTCCCCCACGCCACCACGTCTCGCCGAGCCCCCACGCCACTACATCAGTCTCTGGCTCCCCCGCGCCAGCTTGTTGCTGACTCCTCCAGGCCAACACGTCAGTCGCTGGGTCCCCCATGCGAGCGTGTCCTGCTTCACCTCACGTGACACCACTCGACGCGATCGTCTAAACACGGAATTCGCGGCATCGCTCCATACACGGTAGTTTGGTCACGTCACCCAACATGTCATCCTGTCCATCTCAGTGCAGCCACCTCCATCCAACGTGATGCAATACCTCTCGATACCACTCGAGACCACTTGCACCAACCGATCCCTGTTCTGACATCCCTGGGGCCTTACCGCGCGACGCACGACGTGCACATGGGTGACCTCATCACGCTGTCCACTGTAGAGCCTGGCAGATGTTGCTCAAGCTGCCCTTCCGTAAATTTGCCAACCCTCCTTTCTTGCAGAAAATAGCACTCTGCGTGTTATGAGCATTTTCTGCCGGCCCTTATCGTCCACCCTGTGATGTGTTGAGCATTCTCTGCCGGCCGCTATCGTCTATCCTGTGATATCACTTTGCATTGTCTGCCGAGCCCTGCTCGGCGGCGGGGCCGGAGCTGCAGCTGTACACGTCGCAGTGGTTCCGCATGAACCACGGTGCGACTTGACGCCCATGTTGGAACCGCCTGCTTGCAGCGCTTGAAACTAAATTGTGAAAGGCAGCTTTTAAGTTTTGCTGTCAATTCGAACTTGCGCCCCTCTACCGTGTGGACCGCTGGCCGCTGCGCCCATTCGCGCCCGAGCCCCGAAACCACGCCCACGCCGGATTCGCGCGCTTCGCGGAGTCCCTCAACAAAAAGTAGCACCCATAGCGCGTGGGGCGGCGGCGGGGCGGGGTGGCAGGGCGGGGCGGCGGGGCAGCCACGTCCAGGCAGGGCGGCAGGACGGGGTGGCAGGGCGACGCGGGTTGTCGGGGCGGCCGGCAGGGCGGTGCATGGCGGCCGGCTCGTGGACGCAGACCACGGGTTCTGTCACCCTCATCCAAGTTGCCCCTGCAGAGTGCCGTTCACTTCTTTTGATGACGGGGAGTAATTTCACGGAGGAGAGCGTGTAGCCCCATGAATATACCTCTGAAATCTGGCCGGTGTGATCATTATGTCAGGACTGCATCGTGACTTTCTCTGCTACATGGGAGTTGTTGCCGCCTGCCAGAAATGCCGAGCGAAAGCCAGGGGTCAACCCTGAAACCTATTGAGAGCCTGGCGCTGAGGCGCGGCCCGGGATGCACAGCGTCACTCAACGGGTCTATTTTGTGTGTTTCGTCACATTGTGTTTGATATTGTGATGTGTTGTGCTTCATGGTATGTTCATGCGTTGTTTTAGACTTGCAAGCAAGACGGACTGCATTCGTCACCGTCCCACGAGTAGAGCTGCCGATGCCGACCGAAGATGGCAGCAGCGGCCCTGCCCGGCGGCAAGTAAGCATGTATCGTAAAATAAGTGCGCACAATGTAGCTCTAGCTCTCGTCGGAAACACTAGGTACATGCACACTAATTCTTTCACAGTGACGTGGGGCATGCTTATGCTTGTTGCGAGTTGTTTCGGCGTGATGCTTCAGCATCAATCGAATGGGCCGCCGTGCCCTACCGCCCACAGACGTATGGATTCAGTTCGACCGAAATCGACACTTGGAGTACCCAATTTCGGTACATCAGTCTATTTGCCTGTGAATACAGTCACTATTTGTGTACCGGTACACGCGCCAGGCCAAGAAAAACCCGCGAACGCAAACGTCTCCGCTGCCCGAATGCGCGCTCTGGAGGGCGGTCGCGACATCCTGAACTGGGTATGCGTGCGCGGGATACAACCGTACGTGTGTTGTGTACTCTCTAGGACGATCCTGGTGGCGAGGCGTCTCCGCGTGGGCCGTGCTGAGGGACGATGTCTCACCGCGATGGCGCAAACGCCGCCCTTTTTGTCGAGAAACCGGGACCGTTGCTGTGTCATTTGCGCGCCCCGATTGTACCGAAATTGGGTACTCTTTCGTATGGGCAAAACGTAATTTCGTTCGAACTGAATCCTATCTCGTCGTTAGCGGCCCTTGCAGTCGTCCTGTAGTTTCACGGGCAGTGGTGCTCCCGCGCCCACTGCAACGTCGCAAGATGCCCGCAATGAGCTCCCGAAAACGTCTGCCGAAAACGTCTCCTCACTCCACGGGCAGTCGTGCTCCCGCGCCCACACCGAATTCTGCCAGGTGCCCGCCCTCAGCGGAGCACGTGAGCGAGTCCCACGGGCAGTTGTGCTCCCGCGCCCACACTAGCATCTTCACTTGCCCGCCCTCAGCGGCGCGGAAGAACCGCGTTCCACGAGTTCCACGGACTCAGAGCCGCGCTCCCGCGCCCACTGCAGCACGCACACGTCCAGGGGCCCGCCCGAGCAGCGCACGCACAGGTCATATCCCCACACGGACACCCGTTCGCCTTGGCCCAAGCCAGCCGCGCGAACGGATCAGACAAACTCGTTGAGCTCAAGCGGCAACCCCTCGGTCTCCCCCGCACGCGGCAAGCTGTAGGACAGCACCGCCGCGAGCCTCGGTTGCCCCACCTGCGCGGGTACGGCGCAGTCCGCGGGATCCAGCCGTGCCAGCACCTCCACCACGAAGAGGTCGGGCAGGTTGTGCACGGGCGACATTCCCAGCCTCCGTGTGGGCGGGCGGGTGGGCGCTCGAGCCTCCGCTCCCGCGCCGCGGCCCCGCCGGGGCCGGAGTTAGTGAGGCCGGAGGTCGTGCCCGCCGAAGCTGGCGCCGTCGGAGGAGATCCCCGCCCTGGGGGCCGTTGAGGCGCGGGGCGCAGGCGGCGCGGCAAGAAGCGCGCGCGGGGTGTGCTCGACGCAAACCCTCTAACTCAAGAACACAATGTGGCACCCAATGAGATCCATAATTCAGTCCATGTCCACGTGCCTGCACCGCACAAGGGTTGTGGTGCCCCCCTTGCGAAGAAGGAGCAAAAGCAGAGAAACAAAGATACAGAAGGGAGAGGTCGTGAGGCTCACGCAACGCCGAAGGCCTTTCCTGCATGGTGTGCGTGAGCTTGGTGTGCGTGAGTTTGGTGTGACTGTGATGTGTGGTTTCCGAAGGAAGGCGAGGAATGCGATGATAGTGGCGCGTATGTATGCCGTTTCGAAATCTGTTTCAGCTGGGATGGTGACCACGGATGTCAGCATGTGCAGTGTGATTGGTAATTTACGGTTAGGCTTGAAGTAGCGGCAACGTGAAGTACAGGTCCTGGTGTTACTTATATCGTGCGTTCGAGTTGCGTGTAGTTGAGTAGCATGTTGTGTGGCGAAGCGCGGGCTGAGCAGCGTCTGTTGCGTGTTGAGTAGCGTGTTGAGTAGCGTGTGGAGTAGCGTGTGGAGTAGCGTCTTGAGTGGCGTGTTGAGTAGCGTGTTGAGTAGCGTGTAGAATAGCGTCTTGAGTAGTAGCGTATTGGGAAGTAGCGTATTGGGTAGCGTAGCGCACGTGTGTGTTGACACGTGTGTTGCGTAGGCATGCGTTGGTTGAGTCGGGTTCCTAGACCCCGAATCTATACCGGCGGCGTGCATTAGCGGCAGTTTGAATGGCATCGTGAAGTGGTGGCAGCTTGACGTAGCGGCGATTTGAATGGCAGCGTGACGTAGCGGCGGCTTGAAGTAGCGGTGGCATCCTGAGTAGCAACAGCTTGAAGATGAGGCGTGTTGAAGTAGCTACAACATGAGCCGCAGCAGCTTGAAGTAGCTGTAGCGAGAGGTAGCGGCAGCGTGAAGTGGCGGTACGAGCTTAACGGGCAACGTGGAGTGGCGGCGTGTTGATGTAGATGTAGCGTGTTGGGCAGCGTGACGTAGCTGCAGCTTGAAGGGCAGCGTGATGTAGCAGCAACTCGACGGGCGAGCGTGATGCAGCCGCAACTTGGCGGGCATCGTAATGCCGCGGCAGCTTGACGCGCGAGCGTGAAGGAAGAAGTAGCGGCAGCTTGACGAGCAGCGTGCAGTAGCGGCAGCTTGGCGGGCCGCCTGATGTATGAGTTCACTGTTTAAATAATGTTCTGTACCAACCTAGGAACCAGGAAACTAGGTGTGCTTTGGGAGCGTATCCGCGCTGAAATCGCACGAAATCGAACAAAATTGCCGAAAATCGGCAAAACCGCCTCGCACGGAGCCAAAACCTCCGGAACAACTACGGTGGGTAGTTGGCTCGGAATATTAATGACCGGGTGCAATCGTAGCGGCAAAGTGAGGTAGCTGAAGCTTGACGTGCGGCGTGAAGTAGCAGAAATGACGTAGGAGCCACTCGACGGGCAGCGTGAAGTGGCGGCAGCTTGACGGGCAGCGTGACGTAGCGGCAACGTGAAGTAGCATCAGCTTGATGGGCAGCGTCATGTGGCAGCAGCGTGAAGAATCGGCGGCTTGACGGGTAGCGTGAAGTGGCGGCAGCCCGCAGGGCGGCGTGAAGTAGCTGCAGCTTGACGTGCCGCGTGCAGTAGCGGCATCTTGACAGGCAGCGCGATGTCGTTGTAGCGTGAAGTGGCGGCAGCTCGACGGGCAGCGTGAAGTAGTGGCAGCGTGACGGGCAGCGTGAATTGGCGGCGGCTTGACGGGCAGCGTGTGGTGGCGGCTACTTGGCGGGCAACGTAGAATAGCGGCAGCGTGAAGTGGCGGTAGCTTGACGTGCATGGTGATGTAGCGGCATCGTGAAGTGGCGGCAGCCTGGCGGGCAGCGTGTAGTGACGGCAACGTGAAGTGTCGGCAGCTTGACGGGCAGCGTGAAGTGGCGGCAGCTGGACGTGCAGCGTGATGTAGCAACAACGCGGAGTAGCGGCATCTTCAACGTGGAGTAGCGGCATCTTGACGGCAGCGTGGCGGCAACTTGACGGGCTGCGTGATGTAGAGGCAGCGTGAAGTGGCGGCAAGTTGACGGGCAACGTAGAGTGGCGGGAGCTTGACGGTCAGCGTGAGGTGGCGGCAGCTTGACGGGCAACGTGAAGTGGCGGCAACTTGACGGGCCGCGTGATGTAGCGGCAGTGTGGAGTAGCGGCATCTTGGTGGGCAGCGTGGCGGCAGCTTGGCGGGCAGCGTTATGTAGCGGCAGCGGAAGTGGCGGCATCTTGACGGGCAACGTTCAGTGGCGGCAGCGTGTTGGGCAGCGTGAAGTGGCGGCAACTTGACGGGCAGCGATAGTTGGCGGCAGCGTGAAGTGGCGGCAGCTTGACGGGCAACGTGAAGTGGCGGCAGCTTGACGGGTAGCGTGAAATGGCGGCCGCTTGACGGGCCGCGTGAAGTGGCGGCATCTTGACGGGCAGTGTGAAGTGGCGGCAGCTTGACGCGCAGCGTGAAGTGGCGGCAGCTTGACGGGCAGGGTGATGTAGCGGCAGCGTGAAGTGGCGGCACCTTGATTGTCAGCGTGAAGTAGCGGCAATGTGAGGGAGGGGCAGCTTGTCGGGAAGCGTGCAGCGGCGGCAGCTTGACGGGCAGCGTTATGTAGCAGCATCGTTGAGTGGCGATAGCTTGACTGGCGGCGTGACGCAGCGGCCGCGTGAAGTAGCGGCAGCTTGACGAGCAGCGTGACGTGGCGGTAGTTTGAAGGGCATCGTGAAGTAGCGGCGGCGTAAGGTATCGGCATCTCAGCGTGAAGTCGTCGCAGCTTGAAGCTACTGGCCGCGGGCCCCTGTCGAATAGTGATTTCGGCATGTCGAGATCGTCGATTTTTCGTATGAACAAAATGGGGGGGGGTGTCGAAAACCGACACCCCCGGACCGACCACTTTCCGTTCCGGCAGGACATTCGGACGAGTTTCAACTCCCGGATCAGAATCCCTTTGAACGAGTCACAACTCCCGAACTCATTTCACCAAACGACAGGGGGATTTCTTCTTTCAGTAGAGTAGCGACAACTTGGAGTAGCAGCATCTTGGCTGGCAGCTCGACGGGCATCTTGAAGTAGCTGCAGCTTGCCTTGCATCGTGACGGGCGGCGTGAAGTCGCAGCAGCTTGTAGTACTGGCAGCTGGCTTTGGCGGCAGCTTGACGGGCGTCGATGTGGCGTGCTCAGCATGTTCAAAGATCGGTGTGTCGTGGGGTAGCCGACATGTTTCTCGGGAGTGACGAACGTTCTTTCAGGAGCCTGGTGTCTTTGTGAGCGTGACAGTGACGGCGCGGAGGCGTGCATGAGTCGTACGAGTTTCACGTGATATACTCGAAGGGGGTGGAGTGTGGGCTCAAAGGCATCGGCGCTGTCGAGCGAACTTCATCACCTCGGCCGCGCCGTGAGAAAACGAGGGCTCGAGCGGCGCCGGTGCCTTCCGTTGGTTGCTGACGCGTGGACATATGAGGACCGTAGGTCGCTATTTGTGTGGCTCTTGGGCCGTGTCGGTGGCTTGCGCTGCGTTGCTCGCATCTTGTGAGAAGCTAGTGTCGCGTCGCGTTGCTCGCGTAACTTGTGTTGCAGTTCGGGTCGTGTTGTGTTGCTTGGGTCGCGATGCGTTGTTCGCGTTGCTCGAGTTGCTTGGGTCGCGTTGCTTCAGTTGCTCAGCGTTAGTACGAGTGTTGCGAAGTAGTGCGTTGGGCGAGTCGGGTTGTCTAGGTGAGCGTGGCGTGGCAGGCGGGTGGAAAACGGATGCGAGGCGGCGGGCAGGCTGAAGGATGGGGTGGGAAATACCTCGGCGCCGTAGAGCGTACTGAATCACCGGGGCGCCGTGCCGGGAGTGAGCGCACCGGTGGGGGTGCGTTGCGAAACAAAATATGAGAGGTACGTGAGGCTCGCGCGGCGCCGAAGGCCTTTCCTGCAGGGTGTGCATGAGCTCGGTGTACGTGCAGCGGCGTGCGGCGTGCGGGAAGGAGTGCAACATGGGTCGTGATTGTTGTCGCTATTCAACGTGCCTCCGCGCTCGGTTGAGTCGCACGCACGGTAAAAAAGTGATTTGCATTAACAAGTCTATGCCTACATGTTGCCCCCATGCACCTGTTCAGCTCCCCGCTGAACCGTTACTCGGCGTTACTCTCGTTTAACGTGTGGACGGCAAACCATCCTGGTCCTGACAGGCGCTACAGCGCTAAGTCTTTGAAGGATCAGAATCAAGGAATGAAGGTGAAGGTCTACTGTAAATTCTACCGGGAAACAGCCCGCGTCTAATAAAAAAGTGGGGTCGGAACGCGCGATTCCGGAGTCTACACCTCATTTGACGAGTTATGAAGCCTCGGACCCATTAATCGAAACCGGTTGCAGGGTAATGATCAGCCTTGCGACCAGCTACTTTCGTTGTTGCGGGCCGGCCGATAAACCTCCTAGAAGGTGGCCCGGGCGAAGAAAGTCGAGCGCGTGCATTGGCACTCACCTAACCAGGGATGGCGGGCCAGGGCGACACAGGCGCGGCGGAAATGTCATCCCGCCCCCCCCCCCCCTCCGGCGGACTCCTATGCCGCGGTGGCGGAGGTGGCCACCGCGGCCGCCATGCGCTTGATCTCGGCGTATATACGCGTGTTGGGGGACGCGTCACGCGTCCGTGCACCTGTGGTTGCCTGTGTAGGTTCACAATTCTATACGACAAAGTGTTACATGTTCGGACATTCTCAAAACTCTATAAAACGCCGACCGCCCAAATGCACAGTGTGGGTCTGCATGGTCCCGGCCGGCAGCCTTGGATGTGCGGCGCTGCAGATTCAAACACAGTGGATCGCGTGCATACGTTTCGCACTTGAGTTTGACGCGGTCGGCCCACGGACGGCATGTTTACGGGAGTTCAAAGTTCGGACCGACGGGTGTCGATAGTGGTTGACCGAGGAGCGAGGACCCTCGGTCAACCACTAGCGACACCCGTGGGTCCGAACTTTGAACCCTCACAGCTCCGCGGTGACCTGGCCGCTGGCTGAGGGTCAACGTTAGTTCGAAATGATCGGACTTACAGGACTGTGTCTGAATCCGTTGAGCAGGTAGCGGTGCGGGCAGTGCCAGATCATCAGTTGTCGGCCGCTGGTGACCCCATATTCACTCATCTTTTGGCTGAAGTCGTTGGAAGGAGAGCTTTGTAGAATGAGCCAGTGGCGCGCTACTCCGGGCCGCGCGGCATTATGGGGCTGGGTTTGGGGTGACGGGGGCGGGGTGCCTCAATGCGGCGGGCACCGGGCGTCGGGGATGGCGGACGACGGCGGAGAAGCACGCGGCGAGGCTGAGCGCCCACGCCCACGCTGGCCGCGCTAGTGATTGACCCACACGACGACGGACCCCAAAAAATACTCCAGAGGACACTGTCGAGCCATTCTGTCGGCGGGTGCCGGCGGCACCGGAGGCGCCGGTGCCGGAGGCGAATACCCATACATTAGAGACGGCGGCGGCGGCGGCGCGACCGCCGTGGCTAGGTGACGAGGTGTGGCCGACGCGCGGCGTGGACGCGAACGAAATGGGCAATCGTAGTTTCCATTCCGCTGAGCGGGTCAGATCCGCGCCCCACGGCGGCGGCGTAGAGTCGGGACGGGGGGGCTAGGTTGATATATGACTCATAAAGTAGATCAGCTACCGCGCACACACGTGGAGGCGCTCCCACGTCGCGCGCCGCCGCCCCCACAAATGCCCACCGAGAGCAGGTCGGTCGGTCCAAGTCTTTCCGCCTCCAAATGTCCGCCGTCAGGTACGGCAAAATATGAACCTGCACGCCTGCCCCCGATGCCCCCGTCGGCTCCGACGCGGTCGCGGATGTTGACCCCGCGGTTGGGGCTACCACCGCCTCGCGCGCAGAGCGATGCTTCCCGACATACATCTACGCATGTCGGAACACGACCAGCGGAAGGCGGGCATCGACAAGGAGATGGCGGCGGCACCGAACGCGCTGTTGCGAACGCGCTGTCGGTGACCCGTGACGCGCTGTCAGTCACCCGTCACCCGGTCCATTTCAAAACTCCATGTCTATTTTGGGGCAGCTTGTCGAGTGTCCGCAGTTGACTGACTCCCCCCACTTTTCGACTGGACGCGGACCGTTTCCCCGTAGCTCTAGTCAGCTGACGAGTTCATAGCTGATATTATGACAGCCTCTCTTGACTTTTTCCTGCTTTGATTTTCTGACAGCAGAAGTCATAGAACAAATTTGTTCAACACGTGGGTCATAGAGGGCAAAAACGACATAGAATTTTTGTTTCTGCATTAATGATATGAAACTGGAATTTAGGCCTCTCTGGCTACCAGCTTCATCAAGGTATCTCGATGGACTTCAAGAGTCTGCTGTCAAGTGGTCTGGTGAAGATGTCACTGATGTTTGCTTTTTTGGCAACATATTCCATCTCAAAGTTTTTAAATTCTGTCATCTCCTCCGTCTCATAGTGATATCGCAGTAGGTTCCAGAAATGGTGTTTCGAGTGTAGAGCAGTACTCTGTCTGTTGTGCTTGCTGTGTAGCATAAAATCCGTTTTGCAAACTTCCAATGCACTTCAGTGTAACTAGTAAGAATCTACAAAGTAGAGTATCAGCAAAAACAATGTCAGGTCTCGTATACCTTGCAATGAGTAGCTGTGAACACACTAGCTCTTGGTATGGAACATCGGGTGGATTGGGCGTTGCTAACACTCGTTTAGAGCCACACACATTGAACTTTTGCTTCATGCTTTAAATTTGTCTATTTTGGGACAAATAGACTGAATTTCCAGTCCATTCCAGCTTTATCTGGAGCATAAAGTCGCTTCCTACTGACGGTTGATTGTCTTGTGAAAATGAGCGATAAATGCATCGAAGTATTTTTCATCTTCGCAACCCATGATAGAGCTCTATAGTCATCAACGTGTAATGAGATGATAAACTTGCAACCATTGGTGAGATTTAACATACACACAGGGTTCCGTTTCACTTCTCTTCAGTTCTGGATCGATCGAGCGAATCATTCGATCGGACAATTCGTACCAGTCACGTGCAGCTTGTTTTAGTCCATAAGAGCTCTTCATAAGCTTGACTCTTGTGGTGCCTTGTAATTTCAACTATCCTGGTAAATGATGGTAAATTTCTTCCTTCAGCGTACTGTTCAGAAATGCACCACTGATATCACCTTGCGCTCGTTTTAGCTTGTGTTGCAGTATGTATATGATGACGAAACGTACTCCACCAGTCATTGGCGTGTGAGCGAAATTCTCAGCGAAGTCCAAGCCATACACTTGAGTAAACCCTTTGGCGACAGGACGTGCTTTACACTTGTCCAGGCTGCCATCAGCAGGCAGCTTTAGCTTATACACTAATTTTGATGGTTCAATATTTTTGGATGAGGAACGTCCGCTTCCTTCAATGGTATGATAGCTTTCAGGTCAATGAACTGCTTAAGTTCTTTGTCTGTTGCTTCTTGCCATTCAACGGCATCAGGTAGCCTCAAGACTCGCTTGTAGGTCAGTGGTTCCTTGTAGTTAACGTACTTAGAATTAGCTTCACTAATAGTGAGCACAGCGTTTAACTGTGAACAGGTATTCTAAACTCTGGCATTTTCACCAAAAAGTTCAGCCTGGTAGAGCTCACCATGAAAAGTCTCAAGTACTTCATAACAGTTTTTGGTTGCATCAGCACTGAAGATGTAGTTCCGTTTAGGAACTTGGGTTTCGTTTAGGAACTTGGCTGAGTTGCCAAATGCCATTCTCCTCCCTTACGCTTCATAGGACTATCAGAGAGATGCATTACAGACCATTTTCTGTAATGTTTGGTGTCAAAACCTTCAATGTAGCTGTGATTGTATTCAGGTTCATACTGCTCGAATACATACTGACGCCATGCTTCCTTGAGAATAGGATGCATAGATTCGGCTTCCTTTTTGTTGTCGTTGAACCATTGGCTAAACAATTCAAAATTGTGCTGCTGAATACGCACACTAGCTTGACCCTTACAGTCGTGTTTAAACAGCGAGGATGCTCTAATCCAAGTACCTGTTTGATGTTTATTGTTGAGTGTCATGATACGGATTACTAGATACGTTTCGTTATCTGTAACATCGTAATACACATCAGCATCGAAAATGGACTTGACATATAAGCCACACTGCTCAACGATAAGGTAAGGTTCAGGCCTTCTTGACTTCACTCCAAAGATGTGAATATAAGTTGAGTCAAAGGTACTCAGGAGTTTTCATTTTCTTCGATGTTTTCATCAAACTTGGATATCCCTCCTTTAGTGACTTTTCCTTCTTTCTAAATAGAAAAGGAAAGTGCTCACTCTTTCTTCAGAGTGGCCAACATAGAGGCACTGTTCGAACCTGTTGGCAAGGTTTTCAACTCTTTTTTCTTTGATTTGGAACTTGTAACATTTGACACCAATCATTCTGACTTGTGCCAGGTCTGGTTTAAGTCCTGTGACAAACTCAAATGGACTTATTGTGTTGCCATGCTGCTTGTGTGGCATACGATTGTGTAACCAAACTGCATGCTGAAAGGCCAACGTCCATTCCGTTTTCAGGAACTGAGCTGTACACATCAGTGCTCTCATGGAGTCTTGCAAAGTCTGCCAACTTCTCTCAGCTATGTCAGCTTCTTCATGTACACCAGCATTAGTGTATTGGTACTTGTCAAAATTCTGTCGACAAATAGACTGCCATTCTTTCCCGACATGCTCTCCAGCTCTGTCAGAGAGTATTATTCTCACACTGCTTCTGACGTCTGGATGCTGTACATGGACTTGGGTTTTAACCCAGTCTATGAAAGATTGTAAGCATACATATACGTAATCGCGTGTCTTCATCAGATATAATTTACCACACCTGGAAGCATAATCAACAAAGTGAACGACATGTACTTCACCATGGAACGATGGTGTATTAATATAGATAATATCAGTAAAGATATCTGCCAAAAGGTTTTAACTTCGGAACGCATTTGTGATTCTGATACCCCCCTTGCTTCGAGAATTGTACAATTCTAGCCCTTTTCGGATTTCTAGAAACGTGTAACACCCTTTTAGCCTTTGTTAAATAACAGCACGAGCAGTTCAAGTTCGTAATTCGCACATTGACTACACTGCCAGTCTGGATTCTTGTTTGTTGAATACAGTGACTTTTATCCAGACTGATGTGGCCAAACCGTACATGTGCTCGCATTGCACTGTTTATACCAGTAATGGTAAATTTGTCCTTGTAAATTACTGTCACATCCCATGGTAAGGCCCCATACAAAGATATTCAATCAGCTGACGTCTCAGTCTAATCTGGTGTGAAGTGTGGTCACTTGGGTATAGAAACTACCTTCGTCGACCCCTTTGGACACTCTTCAACTATCTCAAAATAGCCTATGAAGGTTTTATACCAAGGTGAAGTTTCCCATCTGGGAAGGACAAACACAATTTAGTAAGGTCTGGTGCCAGTCTAAGGTCAGACACCGCCTTCATCAGATTTTGTAGATAAATTCATTTAACAACTTTGAGTTTCCATAATAGACCCTCTTAGTCCATTCAGTCAAGAAACCATTTTGTCTTGCTGTAATGTACTGGTCTAGGAAATGATTGGTATCAGATGCAAAAAGCTTCATTTCAAATGGGCCGTATTTCTGATTCAAGGCTATACATAGCTCAGGATTCATTTTAATATCAAAGTGACATTCTTCATCACTAGCCTGATCAGCAGAGTTAGTATGGTTAAGCATACCGGTATGTCCAAACTGTCAAGTTTCAGCATTGGAAATGTGCAGCTCCTGGTTACTTATGAGGTGATCAGTCTCAACATAAGTAGGGCCACTTTTACATCCTATAATACAGGGTAAGACTGTAGAGTCATCATCTGATAGTTTTACATCATACTTGTGCATATTCCTTTTGATATGAAAGAACTCGTCATCAACGGTGTTCACATGCAAGTCAAATTCGTTTAGCTTTCTCGTGGAGATTAAGTTGGGTGCACTAAGTAAATGAGAGACCTTTAATACAACCACATCGCACCTGTTTGTCACTTTGTTGTGAACATTTATTTTCATCGTGCCAACACCACAACTATACGATTCATGGCCAGGAAGTGAAAACAGTTTCTTTTGTGCAGAATAAGTATAGAACAAATTTCTGTTATTACAAATATGACTAGTTCTTCCAGAGTATAGGATCCACCTTTTGCAATTTTGACAAGACTCCTCACTTACCGCCCAAGCTATTTCTCTTGTGATTTGTACACCTATGCCTCAAGAATCGAGGTCTGCAAGGTCTGATGGATAATCCATCCAGGCCTCGTCGTCTGCATTAAGTGGAAAAGAAACAAGTTCCTCATCATTGCTCTGTTTAGGAGAGTTGGGGCCATCGTTAGTCTCTGCCGTAAATCTCACAGAAGGTGGTGTATTTTCAGCTACTGAAAGAGCTGAGAAACAATTCATCACACCACTAGAGACAAAGTTGACGGCTTTCTTTGCCAAAAGCTTTTTGGGCTTTTTGAGAATGGAAGCGTAGGTGAGTTTTCTGAATTTTCTCACCTTCAACAGTCTCTGTGTTTTGGCACAAGAAAAATGCTCTGGGAGTCCCGTCGCACTTATTCCAGCCGTGCTGAGAGAGGGACTCGCACTCCGGGTACGACTCGGTCCAATGGCCTTCCAGGCTGTGACCATAGCGCTGGCACGTAGTGCATCTCTCAGCAGACATCTTGAGCTTAGAATTAACCGCTGTCTTTTCGGGAACAGCTGCAGCAGAATTTGCTGATGCACCAGGGACGTCGTTAGTGCACACATTGGCCTTGTGACCTTCCTGGCGACACTTGCAACAAGCAAGGACATCAGGCCTTCTCCTGCAGTCACGAGTAGGATGGCCAGGATTGCCACAACAAAATAACTGTTGGCCTTTTTGGACTGACCAGGTTTGTCACCACCACCTGCACCAGCAGAAGGAAATTTCCGCTTTGGCCAAGAAGCTATATTTGCATGTGCACCATTTGGTTTTGTTCATTAACCTATTAATTGAGGTTAGTCTAGCTCAGGAGGCCATTCTCTGCCTTGTGCGCACGATTGTGCGCACCAAGGCCTCGTGCGACTTACATCGCACGCGGGGAGTTCAGGTTTACACAGACACGCTATCGTACGACACGACGCGTAGTCGCGTTCAGCAGACAGTTGAACACCGGCTCTCTGGGAGATCCGAAAGGCAGTCACATTTCGCGAGTAAAGCGTGATTCGCAAAGACCCTTCTAGGGCCTGAGCGGACTTGTGCTAGCTCAAATGACGACTGCAGCACAGGCAGCTTCTGCAGAACCCCCCATTCAAGCACGGATCGACTCTGCACTTGCAGAGCAGGCCAACGATAACGCCGCCGCAGCAGCGGCCGCGTTAGCACTAGCCGCTACGGAAAAGGCAGAAGTCATTACAGCTGCCGTCGAGCAGGCTACCTTAGACGCAAACGCAGCAACAGCAGCCGCGGCAGCTGCCGCCGTCGCCGAGGAAACCGCTCATATAGCTAAGGATTCAGTCCGAACCAAATCAGCCAAAGGGGTTGGCGATCCGTGTACATCAGTCTATTTGCCTGTGAAAACAGTCACTATTTGTGTACCGGTACAACGCCTAAACGCGCCAGGCCGAAATAACTCGCAATGGTCTCAGCCGTTTGTGCCGACTGCTCCGCGCGGCGGGCGAGCTTCTCGCGTTGAACGACACGCTTGCGTTGCGTTCCGTCCCCCGCCGACTCGTGCACGCGCTTACGACCCATACTTCAAGTCGCGCGCCGAGTTATGCCGCCGGTGACGTGCGGTATTTTACCCCGAAAACGCGTGCCGGCCCCGAATGCGCGCTTGGAGGGCGGTCGCGACGTTCTGTATTGGGTATGCGTGCGCCGGATACGACCGCACGTGTGGTGTGCATTCGCCGGGACGATCCCGGTGGCGAGGCGTCTCCGCGTGGGCCGTGCTGAGGGACGATGTCTCGCCGCGATGGCGCGAACGCGAGGTCTTTTTATCTATGGAACCGGGTACGGTGTGTCATCTGCGCGCCCCGATTGAACACGGATCGAGGAGGGCATCGTACGGGCAAAACCTCAATTGGTTTGGACTGGATCCTAACGCTCAGTTCAACGTCTCTAAACAGGAGCAGGACAAGCTTAGGAAACAGCAGCAGGACGAGCTTAGGGCAGAGATTGCAGCC